>Ga0209160_1000085_pt1 | contig 61891 bp, 48 predicted proteins | sample GraSoiAngelo_153_FD_186167 | JGI IMG/M metagenome (GOLD analysis project Ga0209160, IMG submission 186167) | Grasslands soil microbial communities from the Angelo Coastal Reserve, California, USA - 14_1009_12_40cm (SPAdes) (version 2) | ecosystem: Environmental > Terrestrial > Soil > Grasslands ...
GCTTCCCCATCAAATAGAAAGCTGTAGGCGAGGGCGTAGAGCGTAAGCCCGTAGCGCGCGTCGAGCTCGGCGAGGGCAGTCTTGTCGCTCAGCGCGGCGACGCGGTGCACGAGCAGCGCGTCGGGCGGGACGGTCTGGGACGTAACGGCAGAGTCGTGCGGGCGCATCACAATCCTCCGGATGACGCGGGCCAAGGCCACTGCACTGCTGGGCCCGCGAACCAATGTTAAAGACGCCCTGCAAGGCCACGAGTCACACCCGGCGCCTCCGCGATCCCGCGACACGTGACCCCGCTCACAACGCGCCGCACGGACACTGCGAACGGGACGGGACCGCCGCGCCAGACGGACCCCGCCTGCAGCGGGCGAACGCGGGTCGATCGTCACCTTTCCAAGGCGGGCTGGGGTACCTATCGTAGGGTCGACAGAGGAGACCATCATGCCCATCGCTCGCATGCTCGGAACCGTGGTGCTGTTCGCCGCCCTGCCCGCCTTCCAAGGCGGCGACCGGCCCGAGGTGGATCCTCCGAGTCGTGTGGGGCGGCTCAGCTTCCTCGGCGGCTCGGTGTCGTTCCGCCCGGGCGACGCGGACGATTGGGCGGCCGCCACGATCAACTACCCGCTGCACGGGGGCGACCACCTCTGGACCGACGTCGACGCTCGGGCGGAGATCACGCTCGGCTCGACCGCGCTGCGGCTCGCGCCCCAAACCGCGGTCGGGGTCCTGGCGCTCGACGACCACACGGCCCAGGTACGCCTGTCGCAGGGCTCGCTCAGCGTGCGGCTGCGCAGTCTCGACGACAGCGACAGCTTCGAGATCGACACCCCCAACGGCGCCGTGTCCCTGCTTCGCCCCGGCAGCTATCGCGTGGACGTGGACTCGACCGGAGACACCGCTACCGTGACGGTGCGGCGCGGTGAAGCCGAGGTCACGGCCGCGGGCTCGGCGTTCACGGTGAAGCACGACCAGGCCGCCGTGGTCTCGGGTACGGATTCCCCGAGCTACGACATCCACGACGCCCTACCGCCCAACGACTGGGAGGACTGGTGCGCCTCGCGCGATCGTCGCTGGGACGACGCGCGCTCGGCACGCTACGTGTCGCGCGAGACGATCGGCTACGAGGACCTGGACGAGAACGGCGATTGGCGCGACACGCCGGACTATGGGTCTGTGTGGGTGCCGCGCGCCGCCATGGTGGGGTGGGCGCCGTACCGCTACGGACGCTGGGCATGGGTCGAGCCCTGGGGCTGGACCTGGATCGACGATGCACCCTGGGGCTTCGCGCCGTTCCACTACGGCCGCTGGGTCTACTGGGACGGGGGGTGGGCCTGGGTCCCAGGTCGCGTCGTGGCCCGGCCGGTGTACGCCCCCGCGCTCGTCGTGTTCGTGGGCGGCCGGAACTGGAGCCTCGCGATCACTTCGGGTGGCGGGGCCGGCGTCGCATGGTTCCCGCTCGCGCCCGAGGAGCCGTACGTGCCCGCCTACCACGTGAGCAACACCTACATCCGCAACGTCAACGTGACGAACGTGAACGTCACGAACATCAACGTCACGAACGTCAACGTCACCAACATCAATTACCGCAACCGGGTCGCGCCGGGAGCGGTGACCGTCGTGTCGCAGCAGACGTTCGTGCAGTCGCGGCCGGTGGGACGCAGCGTCATCGTGGTGCCGCGGGAGCGGATCGAGCAGGCGACGGTGATCGGAACCACGGCAGCGGTGGCGCCCGGCCGGCGCAGCGTGCTGGCACAGCCAGAAGTCGTGGCCGTGCGGCGGCCGCCCGACGTCGTGACGACCCGCACCGTCGTGGTGCGCCGCACGCCCCCGCCGCCGCCGGTGCCGTTCAGCGCGCGCCAGCAGGCGCTCCGGGCTCAGCCCGGTCGGCCGCTGGACGACGCCGCGCTCGCATCGCTGCGCGCGCGTACCCCGGCCGCGCGTCCCAACGTGTACATGCGACCGGCGGTCCCCGCCGCTGCGGCGCGCGGCCCCGCGCCGAGGCTGCGCCCGGCGCGGGAAGGAGTTCCGCCGCCCCGGCCGGTCCCGCCCAGCGCTGCTGCGCCGCAGCCCGACAGGCGGCCTGCGAGGCCCAGCGCTCCGCCGCAGCAGCGCCCGGGTCGCGCCGAGCGTCCGGCGTCTCCGGCGCAACCCGCGCCACGCCCCGAGCGCCCGGGACGCGTTGACCGCGCGGCACCGACGGTTGCACCGGCCGACCGACCTGGGCGCGCAGAGCGCCCAACACCACCCGCTGCACCGGGCGAGCGGCCGGGACGAACGGCACGCCCCGCGCCCGCGGCGGCACCGGCTGCCGCACCGGCTGCCGCACCGACTGCTCCCACGGCAAAGCCGGCGGAACGGCCGCAGCCGCAGGGCGAGCGCCGCCCAGCCGCCGAGCCGCGGCCGGAGAAGCAACGCAAGGCCGAGAAGGACAGCGTCAAGGAGCGCAAGCCGAAGGAGGACAAGCCCGACCGACGCGACTGACGCTGGTGCGAATGTCTTAGATTGGAAGCCGGGCCATGGAAACCAGACTGAAGTACGTGCCGCCCCCGCCCCCGCCCCCGCCGCCCGCTTCCCCGGAGCGCGCGCTGCGGGTCTTGACCGCTCGTTCCTCCCGTCCCGAGCGCAACGCCGGGATTCCGCTCGACCTCGATCTCGTGCGCGCCCTGCGGATCAACCGCTCTGCGGTCGAACGCCGCGCCGCGACGCTTCCCACGCGTCGCACCGTCAAGAAGGAATGGCAAGCGGCCTGGCTGCTGCGGGCGATCACCTGCATGGACCTGACGACGCTGCAGGGCGACGACACGCCGACCAACGTGCTACGGCTGTGCGCCAAGGCGCAGCATCCGCTGCGTCGCGACCTGGTCGCCGCGCTGGGCGTCGCCGATCTCGGCCTCACCGTCGGCGCGGTGTGCGTGTATCACGCCTTCGTGCCGATCGCGGTCCAGGCGCTCGCGCGCTCCGGTATCCCGGTCGCCGCGGTGTCCACTGGTTTCCCTGCGGGACTCAGCCCCCTGCCCCAGCGGATCGACGAAATCAAAGCATCGGCGGCGGCGGGCGCCGCCGAGATCGACGTCGTGATCACGCGGGCGCACGCGCTGGCGGGTGAGTGGGAAGCGCTATACGACGAGGTGCGGGCGTTCCGTGAGGCCTGCGGCCCCGCACTCATGAAGGTCATCCTCGGTACGGGGGACTTGGCGACGCTCGCGAACGTGGCGCGCGCCAGCCAGGTCGCCATGATGGCGGGCGCCGACTTCATCAAGACATCGACCGGCAAAGAGGTGGTGAACGCGACGCTCCCCGTCGGGGTCGTGATGGCGCGCCAGATCCGTGACTATCACGAGCGTACCGGCTGCGCCGTCGGGTTCAAGGCGGCGGGCGGTATCCGCAAGGCGAAGCAGGCGCTCGAATGGCTCATTCTCATGAAGGAGGAGCTGGGCGACCGCTGGCTGCGCGCCGACCTGTTCCGCCTCGGCGCCTCGGCGCTGCTCACCGACATCGAGCGCCAGCTCGAGCACTTCGTGACGGGGCGGTACTCGGCGGCGCACCGCCATCCGATGGTATGACGACAGTCTCAGAGATCTTCGAGACGATGGCATACGGGCCCGCGCCCGAGAGCGACAAACCGGCGCTCGAGTGGATCGCCCGGCACGCAGCGGGCCAGTTCGGGTTGTTCATCGGCGGGCGCTGGACCACGGGGACCAACGGCGCCGCATTCGACGTCATCAACCCGGCCACCACCGCCCGGCTGGCGCGCGTCACGCAGGCGGGCCAGCCCGACGTGGACGCCGCGGTGGGCGCCGCCCGAAAGGCACTGGCCGAGTGGTCCGGGCTCTCCGGCCACGCCCGCGCGCGACACCTGTACGCCCTCGCGCGTGAGGTCCAGAAGCAGGCGCGGCTGCTCGCCGTACTTGAGAGCCTCGACAACGGCAAGTCGATCCGCGAGACGCGCGACCTCGACATACCCCTCGTGGCGCGTCACTTCTACCACCACGCCGGCTGGGCTCAGCTGCTCGAGTCCGAGTTCCCGGGGTACGGGCCAGTGGGGGTCGTGGGACAGATCATCCCGTGGAACTTCCCGCTGTTGATGGTGGCGTGGAAGATCGCGCCGGCGCTGGCCGCGGGAAACACCGTCGTGCTGAAGCCCGCCGAATTCACGCCGCTCACGGCTCTCTGTCTCGCGGAGCTGGCCCATGCCGCGGGCCTGCCGCCGGGCGTGCTCAACGTCGTGACCGGCGACGGCAAGACGGGCGAGCTGATCGTCAACCATCCCGACATCGACAAGATCGCCTTTACCGGCTCGACCGAAGTGGGGCGCGTCATCCGCACGGCGACCGCCGGGTCCGGGAAGCGGCTGTCGCTCGAACTGGGCGGGAAGAGCCCGTTCATCGTGTTCGACGACGCCGACTTGGACAGCGTGGTCGAGGGCGTGGTGGACGCGATCTGGTTCAACCAGGGTCAGGTCTGCTGCGCCGGGTCGCGGCTGCTGGTGCACGAAGGCGTGGCCGAACGGCTGGTCACGAAGCTGCGGACGCGCATGGAGCGGCTCCGCGTCGGCCCGCCGCTCGACAAGGCGGTGGACATGGGCGCCATCGTGGCGCCGGTGCAGCTCGAGCGGATCCGCCGGCTGGTCGGCCAGGGAGTGGACGAAGGCGCGACGATGTGGCAGCCGTCCTGGGCATGCCCCACGGAAGGGTACTTCTATCCGCCGACCCTCTTCACCAACGTATCACCCGCCGCTACGATCGCCCAGGTCGAGATCTTCGGGCCGGTGCTCGTCGCGATGACGTTCCGTACGCCGGCCGAAGCCGTGGAGCTCGCGAACAACACGCCCTATGGGCTGGCGGCGAGCGTGTGGACGGAGAACATCAACCTGGCGCTCGACGTCGCGCCAAAGATCAAGGCAGGCGTGGTGTGGATCAACTGCACCAACCTGTTCGACGCGGCGTCGGGGTTTGGCGGCTATCGGGAATCGGGATTCGGGCGGGAAGGCGGACGGGAGGGGATGTGGGAATACCTCAAGCCGAACTGGGACGGGGGACCGGGGACGAGGGACGGGGCGAAGAAGACCGTCTCGAAGCGCGGGTCGCGCACCACCCGTCCCCCTTCCCCCGTCACCCTTCCCCCGATTGATCGGACGTACAAGCTGTTCATCGCGGGAGTGCAGGCCCGCCCCGACGCCCCCTACGCCCGCCGTATCGTCGCGCCGGGCGGGGACCCGCTCGGCGAAGTGGGTGAGGGGAATCGCAAGGACATCCGGAACGCCGTCGAGGCTGCCCACGGCGCGGCGGCGTGGGGGCACACGAGTGGCCATCACCGCGGCCAGGTCCTCTACTTCATCGCCGAGAATCTCGCGCCACGGACGGAGGAGTTTGCAGAGCGCATCGCGGCCATGACGGGCGGCGACGCCGCCGCCGGCCGCCGCGAAGTCGACGCCGCGATCGCCCGGCTGTTCAGCTACGCGGCCTGGGCGGACAAGTACGACGGCGCGGTGCACCAGGTGCCGATCCGCGGGGTGACGCTCGCCATGAACGAGCCCGTCGGCGTCATGGGCATCGCCTGCCCCGAGGAGCACCCGCTACTCGGGTTTGTGTCGCTCGTGGCGCCGGCGCTGGCCGTCGGCAATACGCTCGTCGCGATTCCCTCGGAAGCGCACCCGCTCGCGGCCACCGAGCTGTACACGGTGCTCGAGGCGTCGGACGTGCCGCCCGGGGTCGTCAACATCGTCACCGGCGCGAAGGACGCGCTGGTCAAGGTGCTCGCCGAGCACGACGACGTGGACGGCGTGTGGTACTTCGGGAATCAGCCCGCCGCGGCGGACGTAGAACGCGCGTCGGCGGGGAACATGAAGCGAACCTGGGTGGAGTGGCACGCGCGGGACTGGATGAGACGCGAGCAGGGCGAGGGGCGCGAATTCCTGAGGGAAGCGACTCAGGTGAAGAACATCTGGATCCCCTACGGGGAATAGCACAACGGGGCCAGGAGTACCGCTCCTGGCCCCGTTGCGTTCGTCACGCCGCGAGACGCTTGCCGTCGGGCGGCGCCGGTGTCGCCTTCAGCAGTTTCCAGCGGTTGCAGATCGGACAGCCCATGTAGGTGCGGCCCATCCAATCCGTTTCGTATTGCGGCGCGTGGTGACATGGCTGCGACGAGTGCCGTGACCGCGGGCCGCGTTTCTTTGCGGGCATTGGCGTCCTCCCCGTCCTAGGGGTGACGTTGCAACGACCAAGGCGCCAGGAAGGTTCCCCGGCGCTACGGGAGGGCGCGGAGGATCAAGTCGATCGCCTCTTGCTCGTGCTTCAGGAAGTGTCCGTCGGCGAAAGCGATCAGAGCACTCGGTCCCCATTGCGGGCTGGTCGGGTGCGCGACGGCGCGTTCGTCCACCCGTAATGACGGCGCGAGGGCCTGCAGCGTGCGGATGACGCGCTCATAATCGTCGACCACCGCCGCGAACCGGGCGCGCAACGCCGCCAGCTCGCGCGCGAGCCGCAACCGTTCCCGCAAACACTGCTTGAAGTGGTGGGTGTGTACGTCCTGCTGCGCCGTCGGTGTCTTGAGCTCGGTAAGCATCGGGCGCGCACCTAGGTTGCGTCGAGCGGTCCCACATATTGAAGAATGTGCGACCGCGCCGTCAAGCGTGGCGCGAGCGCAACGGTGTTTTTTGGGATGGCGCGCACGGCGCCAAAGAGGATCCCAAGACTCGAAATGGAATCGAGCGACGATCAAGCGCCCTCGCTTTTCTTTGCCATTTCCCCAATCCGAGTGACGAGCACCTTCCCATCGAACGGTTTCGCGACGACCAGTGCGCCGAGCCGGCGTGCTCCCTCGGACACGACGTCGCCCCCATGCGCGGTCAGTATGATCGCCGGCACGTCACGGAGCTCCGGCTGGCGGCGCACCTCTTCGAGGAACGCTACGCCGTTCATGCCGGCCATTTGGACGTCGGTGATGATCACGGTCGGCCGGCGGTTGCGCGCGAACGCGAGCCCGGCGACGGCGTCGCTCGCGGCGTGGCACGCATACCCGGCCCGGCGCAACAGCTTGGTCACGCCGTCGCGCACCGCGGGATCGTCGTCGACGAGGAGCACGACGGGTCGCCGCGGCGTCGCGAGCAACTGTCGGGCCGGGCCGATCAGCGCTTGCGGGTCAGCCGGAACGCATCCTTCGGCACCGTAGTCGAGGGCCGTGTCGGACACGTCGGCGTCGGACACAACCAGCACACGCATATCGAACGTGGCGGCGCCCCGGCGGAGCTGCTGGACGAAGTCCAGCCCGTGCATGTCCGGCAGTTCCAGCGCCGCAAGGATGAGGTCCACGGACTGCTGCTCCAGGGACGCGAGTGCTTCGGCACCGGTCGCCACCGGCGAGATGCTCCAGCCCTCGGCCGCGAGGCGCGTCGCAGTCAGGCGTCGCCAGTCCGGGTCGCCGTGCACGAGGAGCACCCGCGCCTCCTGCGGCAGCGGCGCCGCGGCGGGGACCGGCGGCGCGGCGCGCTGCTGGGGCGAGGCGAGTGGCAAGCGGACGAAGAACCGCGCGCCGCCGCCCACCTCGCTCTCCACCCACACCTCGCCGCCGAGCGCTTGGACAATGCGCTGCGTGATGGTAAGGCCCAGCCCCGCGCCGCCGTGCTCCCGCGTCGTCGAGCTGTCGAGTTGCGTGAACGGCTCGAAGATGGCGGCGAGCTTGTCGGTCGGGATCCCCGGCCCCTGGTCCGAGATCTGGGCCACGGCACAGCCCGCCTCGCGCCACCACCGCGCCTCCACCTGGCCGCCGCGGGGTGAGAACTTGATCGCGTTCGCGAGCAGGTTGACGAACACTTGCAGCACGCGATCACGCACGCCCAGCACGACCTGCGGCTCCGCGGGAGGCCGCGGCGTGAGCGTCACCCCCTGCTCGCCCGCGAACGCCGCCACCGTCTCCAGCCCGGCCGCGACGCTGTCCTCGAGCGACACGGGCTCGAGCCGGAACTCCATACGCCCAGCCTCGAGGCGCGAGAGGTCGAGCAGATCATTCACCAACCGGATCAGCCGGTCGGCGTTTCGGAGGGCGATCTCGAGCAGCTCACGCGGAGCGGCCTCGAGGGGCCCCGCGGCGCCGGCGAGCAACAGCGACAACGACGTTTTCACCGACGTCATCGGAGTGCGGAGCTCGTGGCTGACCACGGAGACGAACTCGGACTTCGCGCGCTCCACTTCCACTTCGTGGGTCACGTTCCGGTACAACACGATATGCCCGAGTGGCGCGCCGCCGCGGTCCCGCACGGGTGCTACCACGCGCTGGTAGACCGCGCGCCGGGGGAACGCGAGGTCCACCCGGTCGTGCAGCGTCGCCTCCCCGGCCAAGGCCTCCCCTTGCGCGGCGAGCGCGGCCGGCTCGACGAAGGACCCTGCTAAGAAGCGCTGGAGGTTCTCCAGGCTCGCCCCGAGCACCGCCTCGCGGGGAATGCCCGTCAACGTGGCCATCTCCGCGTTTGCGTAGGCGACCCGGTGATCGGGCCCGACCAGCATAATCGCGGCATCGCTCGCGTCAATGAGCGCCTCCAACTGATTCCGCTGGGCCTGCACCGTCGCATGCTCCCGCGCCAGGGCCTCCCGCTGCTGCGCGATTGTGCTCAGGAGCTTGGAGTAGTACAGGGAGGTCTCGATCTGCCGGCCCAAGACGACCGCCCAGTCGAGGTCCTCCTCGGTGTAATGGCCCTCGTTTTCGTGCCCGAAATTCAGCGCGCCGATCACGCGGTCACCGACGTGCAACGGCACGATCATCGCCGAGACGCGCTTCCCTTCCTGCAGCATGATGCCCTCAGTGCCCGGCAGTGAGTCCACGCGGATGGGCCGCCCCTCGCGAATCGCCTGCCCCGTCACCCCCTGTTCGACGGGGAACATCGCTTCCCCTGGGACGAAGCCGTCGCGCGCCCGGTCGTACAGCGTATGGACGTAGTAGTGCAGCGCCGCTTCGTCGATGAGCACCACGCTGGCCCGCCGGAAGTCGAGCACGCGCTGGACCTTCTGAATCGCGCCTTGGAAGATCTCGCGCATGTCCACAGCGGCGTTGATCAGGGACGACAGCTCCCCGACGACCGCGAGGCGGGCCGCCGACGAGCGGGCGGTGCCCGACTGCACCGTAGCGCGGTATTCGCGCGCGGCGAGGTCGAGCTCCCCGACGGCCGCGGCGGCGGCGGTCCACTCCTCGGGCAACGCCACCCCGCGCTCCAGCCAGCCGCGCGCCAGGTCCTCGAGATCGCCCGCCACGTGCGCCAACCCCTCCGCCCCGAAGCTCGCGGCTGTCCCCGTGAGCGAGTGCGCGGCGCGGTACAGCGCTTGCGCGTCCTCGCTGCGAAAGCCGCGCTCGAGCCGGTGCAGCGCCGCGCGCAGCGTCTCGATGCGCGCCCCCAGCCCGGCCGCGAACTCGGCCCGCACCGCCGCGAGTGGATCGATGCTTGTCAGAGACAGAACTCCCGGACCTGGCGGGCCAGCTCTTCGGGCTGGAACGGCTTGAGGACCACGCCCGCCGCCCCGGTGTCCGCCAAGCGCGCCTGGTTCAGATCGCGGCGGGCGGTGAGCAGCACGATCGGCACGGTGGCGGTCGCTGGGTCCGCCTTGAGCCGCCGGCACACTTCGTACCCGTCCATCTCCGGCATCATGACGTCCACGAGGATTACGTCCAGCGTCGTCGCACTGCGGGCCAGCTCGATGCCGGCGGCGCCCGACCCGGCCGTCACCACCTCCCAGCCGGCAGTGAACTCGAGCGTCCGCCGCACGAGTCGGAGCAGGTCGGGGTCATCATCGATGATCAGCGCGCGGAAGGCGTCCACCATAGGTCCTGGCTGCGCGCGGGGATGTCGCCAATATTAGCGGGCGCACGAGAGAATATTGGACGCATGAACCCCAAAGTCTACATCCTCGACGACGATCTGGTGCACGCCAAGCTGGTGGCCGCAAACCTGGGCCCGGGGCGGTTGCGGACCCAGGTGTTCGACCGCCCGGACGCGCTGCTGGCGCGCCACGTCGAGGAGCCCGCCGACGCGGTCATCACCGACCTCGTCATGCCCGACCTCGACGGCGTCGAGGTGACCCGACGGTTGCGCGCCGCCGACCGCCACCTCCCCATTTTCGTGCTGACGGGGCACGCCGAGGTCGCCACCGCCATCGAGGCGCTCAAGGCCGGCGCCACCGAATACCTCACCAAACCCGTCAACATCGATGAGCTCACCACGCTCTTGACCCGCGCGCTCGCCGAGCGTCCGCTGCTCGAGGAAGGGGCCTCGCTCGAGCAGGCCCGCGGCGAGCTGTTCTCCCTGCGGGCGATCCTCGGCGGCCATCCCAAGGTCGAGGGGGTGCGCGCATTCGTCCGCAAGATGGCCGCCATCCCACGCCCGACCGTGCTGCTGCTCGGCGAAAGCGGCACGGGCAAGAACCTGGTCGCCCGCGCCATCCACTACTCGAGTCCGCATTCGGGAGGGCGGTTCGTGGAGATCAACTGCTCGGCGCTTCCCTCAGGCTTGCTCGAGGCCGAGCTGTTCGGCTACAAGAAGGGGGCCTTCACCGACGCCCGTGAAGCGAAGCGCGGCCTCATCGAGGTGGCGGACGGCGGCACACTGTTTCTTGACGAGATCGCGGAGCTCGGCCCCGAGCTGCAGGCGAAGCTGCTCAACGTCCTCGAGAGTCGGCGGTTCCGCCGGTTGGGCAGTACGGAGGAACTGGAGGTGGCCCTGCGCTTGGTCACGGCCACCAACCGCGACCTCGAGCAGCTCGTGCAGGCGGGCCGGTTCCGATCGGACCTCTTCTACCGCGTCAGTGTCGCCACCACTACGCTGCCGCCGCTGCGGGAGATCAAGAGCGACATCCCGCTGCTCGCCGATCACTTCCGTCAGCTGTTCAACCAGGAGTTCAAGAAGAAGGTCGCGGCGATCGAGAGCGCCGCGCTCGAGGCGCTGCAGGCCTCGGACTGGCCCGGCAACGTGCGGGAATTACGCAACGTGATCGAGCGCGCGATGATCTTCACCGACGGGCCTAGCCTCAAGGAGTCCGATCTGCCGCCGCTCGGCCCGCTCCAGCCCCGCAACGCTGGCGCGGGCGGGGTGGGCAAGACGTTCCAGGTGGCCAAGGGCCTCACGCTCGCCGACGCCGAGCGCCAGTATATCCGACTCACGCTCGAGGAGGCCGGCGGCGACATCCAGCGGGCCGCGGAGATCTTGGGCATCTCCCGCAAGAACCTGTGGGAGAAGCGTAAGAAGTACGGTCTCCTGCCCGACGCGCCGCGCTCCGAACCCGGCGCATGATACCTCCGCGGTTACCGTTTGGTAACGGCAGCGGCGCGCCCTTCTTCGGCTACAAGCACCTAAGCCGGTGTGAGAGAAACACGTAACGTCGCCCTCCGGCGGGTACGCGGCTTGCGACGGCACCAGACGGCGTCCCCTGCCCAGCTGCTGAGGGAGCCTATCACACCGCCTACGACGAGGGTGGATTGCTCGAGGTGAAACGCAACGCCGCCGTCCCAGCCTGTTCTGCCCTCCTCGGGTTGCTCGCGCTGCTGACGCTCGCCCCGCGGGGCGCGGCGCAAACGTTCACCTGGACCGGCGCCCAGAATCCGAACTGGAAGACCAACGCGAACTGGTTAGGCGGCGCCGCTCCTACGGGAAATGGAGGGGAGAATCTGGTCTTCCCGAGCGGCGCTTCGAATCTTTCGACCAACAATAACATCAACAACTCCACGTTCAATTCCATAACGATTTCGGGTAGCGGGTACACCATTGGCGGCAGCGCCATCACGCTTGGCGCCGGGGGCCTGGCCGACAGTAGTATCGCGGGAACGAATACCGTCAACCTCGCCACGACATTCGCGGCCACCCGGGCCGTGACGGTCAGCAATGCCGGAACGACGCTCACGATCAGCGGCGTCATCAGCGGCGCGGGCGGCGTGACCAAGGCCGGTGCCGGTACGGTCACGCTCAGCGCCACGAACACCTACACTGGAGTGACGACGATCAACGCGGGCACGATCGCCGTCGCGGCGGATGCGCGCCTGGGTACCGCTCCAGCTGTGGCCACCGCCGGGAAGCTCACCTTTGGAGGCGGCACGCTGCGGACCACGGCTAGCTTCACCCTCGCTGCCAACCGCGGGATCGCGTTGACCGGGGCGGGGACGATTTCGACCGATCCGGGCACGACCCTGACCTATGGCGGCATCATCGCCGGCGCCAGCCCGCTGACCAAGGCCGGAACGGGGACGCTGATCGTCTCGGGCGCCAACACCTACACCGGGGTGACCACCATCGGTGCGGGCACCCTGCAGCTGGGCGCGACCAATGCGGTGCCCTCGGGCAGCGCGGTGACGGTGTCGGGCGGGGCGATCTTCGACCTGCGCGGGTTCAGCGACGCGATTGGCTCGCTGGCCGGCGCGGGCACGGTGACGAGCGGCGCGGCCGGGGCGGTGGTGCTGACGGCCGGCGGCAACAACAGCTCAACGACGTTCTCGGGTGTCATGCAGAACGGCAGCGGCACCGTGGCACTGGCCAAGACCGGGACCGGCACGCTGACGTGGTCGGGCGTCAACACGTACAGCGGGACGACTACGGTCAGCGCAGGCGTGCTCGACGTGCAGAACAACTCCAGCCTCGGCACCACGGCGGGAGCGACGACCGTGGCCAGCGGGGCCGCGCTACAGCTAGACGGGAGCGGGCTCGTCGTCGCGGAGCCGATCACGCTGAGCGGGACCGGCGTCGCCGGCGGCGGCGCGCTGCGCCAGCCGGCTAACACCAACACGTGGTCCGGGGCGATCACGTTGGGCAGCGCCGCGCGCATGAACGCCGACGCGGGTACGCTCACCGTGTCGGGCGGCATCACCAACGGCGGCTTCCTGTTGACCGTCGGCGGCGCCGGCAACACCACCATCAGCACCACGACGATCAGCGGTACCGGAGGTCTGACCAAGGATGGGACGGGTACGGTCACCCTGAGCGCCAACAACACCTATACCGGGACCACGACCGTCAGCGCCGGGACGTTGCTGGTGAACGGCTCGCAAAGCTCCAGCGCCGTGAGCGTGAACGGGGGCACCTTGGGCGGCACGGGCACCGTGGGAGCCATCACATCGACGGGCTCGGGCGGGTCGGTTGCCCCCGGGGTGGGAGTAGGGATTCTGGCGAGCGGCAATGTGAATTGGAGCAGCGGCAGCCCCGGTTTTGTCGTCCAGCTCAACGGGACGACGGCCGGCACCGGCTACGACCAGCTCAACGTGACCGGGAGCGTGAACCTGGGCGGCGCCACCTTGAGCGGCACCCTGGGTTTCTCGCCTCCAAACGGTACAAGCTTCACGATCATGAACAACGACGGGGGCGACGCTGTCATCGGGACGTTCGCGGGATTGCCGGAAGGGTCCACCGTCGTGCTGAGCGGGCAGAGCCTCCAGATCAGCTACGTTGGCGGCACCGGCAATGACGTAGTCCTGAGCGTGGCGGCGCCGAACTTGACGGTGAACAACGCTGTCGCGCCGTCGGCCAGCCCACCTCCCGGCACCGATCTGACGTACACAGTGACCGTCACGAACAATGGGAGCGGCAACGCCACGAGCGTGGTGGTCGTGGACACGCTCGCGTCGACGCTCCAGTTCAAGGTGGGAAGCGTCGTGAATACCCTGCCTCCCGGCGTGTCGGTGCTGGTCGCGTACTCGAGCGATGGTGGCGCGACGTGGACGTATGTCCCGGCGAGCGGTGCGTGCAGCGCGCCGACTAACTACGACCGTTGCGTAAATCGCATCCGTTGGAGCCTGCAGAACCCGTTGAGCTCGTCCGCTCCCAACAACACGGCCACGCTTCAGTTCGTCGCGCAGATTCGCTGAAGCGCGGCCCCGCCGGGTTTCCGGTTACCCTGCTCGTTACCGTCCGGTAACGGCGCTCCCAGCCTGGGGACCCCTCGTCTCTCCGCCCAGGCTCGTAACTCACTTTGCTACATCATGTTAAGTAATGGCACGGCAATGGGCATGGTACCTGCCCCTGCCGAGCCGCGAAAGGAGCGTGCGCGCCGATGGTGCTGCGCTGTCCCCGTTGTTCGGAGCTCAAGTTCTTCGGCCGTCCCCAGGTCCTCGGGGAGCTCGTGGTGTGCCCGAAGTGCGACATGGTCTTCCGCTGGGGCGATGCCCGCCCCGCCAAGGCCGACGCCGATGGTACCACACGCGACACCGGGGACGAGAACCGGTCCGACAGAAAGCGAGGCAAGCGATGACTCACAAGGAGATGTCAGCCATGAAGCTGCTGCGATTGCTGGTGGTTGGGACGGTGTGCGGCACCCTGGTCTTGCCGCGGTCCGCGGCCGCTCAAGCCCAGGCCCCCAAGGCACTCGTGATCACCGCGCACAACGTGACCGCGGAAACCGCGGGCGCCCGGGAGAACAGCGCGGTCGCAAAGCCGGGCGATGTGATCCGCTACGCCCTGGTCTTCACCAACGTGACAGCCGGGCCCGTGAAGAACATCCAGTTCGTCGACCCGATCCCGCAGGGGACGGTCTACGTGCTCGGCTCGGCCGCGGCGGATCACCCGGTGCGGGTCGAGTACTCGCTCGACGGCGGCAAGAGCTATTCGGCTCGGCCGGTGATCGCCGCGGTGCAAGACGGCAAGACGGTGGAGCAGCCCGCGCCGCGGGAGCGGTACACGCACGTCCGTTGGACGGTGCTCGGATCCCTGGCGTCGGGAGCGAAGGTGATGGCCGAGTTTCGCACTCAGATCAGTGAAGCCCCGAGCGTGAAGTAGGCATCGGGGCAATGCAATCGACCGATAGGAGGAATCAGATGGATGCGCACCTGAAGTGGACCCACAGTCTCGTGCTCGCCGCGCTGGCCCTGGTGGCCGTCGCGGGCCGGGCGCTGGCGCAGACGCCGGAAGGCACGGTCATCACGAACACGGCGACCGCGACCTACACGGACGCGAACAACAACGCCTACAGCGCGGTCTCAGGCTCCGTGTCAGTGACGGTCGGATTCAAGGCCGGCGTGACCGTGACCGCCAACACCCCCACGCCGAGCTCCGCCTCGCCCAGCACCGCGGACACGATGACGTTCACGGTGGCGAACGCGGGGAACGGCACGGACAGCGTGACGATCTCCGAGAACATCTCCGTCGCAGGGGTGATCACGGTGACCGGGTACCGCTACGGGGCCACGACCTATGGCACGCTGGCGGCCCTGAATACCGCGCTCTCGAGCGCGGGGATCGCCCAGGGCGGCTCGATCACGCTCAAGATCATCTACAACGTGGCGAGCGGCCAAGGTGGCGTGAGCACCGTTTACACGCTCACCGCCAACTCCCGCCGTACGCCGGCGACCTCCGGCAGCGCCTTCAGCACCATCACGCCGGCGACCACGTACGGCGTGACGACGACGCCCGACGGAGGCCAGAACGTACAGCACCTCCCGGGGAACGGCTACTCGTTCACGTTCACAGTCCAGAATACCGGCAACGGGAACGACAACCTCGACCTGCTCGCCACGAGCCCGGGCTCGCCGGTCATCACGATCGTTTCGGTGAACGGCGTCGCCGGCGACAGCACGCGCATCACACTGGCGCCCGCGGTGTCGCAGACGATCGCCGTCGTGTACAACGTGGCGAACGTGGCAGGCGGCTCGAAGGATACGCTGTACCTGCGCGGCCGGTCGGTGGGGCAGCCGGCGACGTTCGACGACGGCTTTATGGACCTGACGGTCATCAAGCCGAACCTGACGCTCGCGAAAGCGGCGTTCCTGGACGACGGGGTCACGCCCGTCGCCGGAAGCGTGGTCCCCGGGCAGATCATCCGCTACCGGTTCACCGTGACCAATAACGGGGCCACATCCGCGTCCAGCGTGCAGGTGACCGACGCGTTGCCGGCGCAGGTGACGTATGTCTCGACGAGCTCGAGCACCGGCTGGAGCATCGCGGTGAGCGGGCAGAACGTGACCGGGAATTACACGGGCACGGGCGGCGTTCTGGCGGCGAGCGCCAGCGCCACGTTCGAGCTACGCGTCAGCATCAACTAGGGCCGACGACTCTATGCGGCTCGGTACCCGCGCAGTCGGGAGGGGGCGGTACGTCCACCGCGGCCATGCGGCCGCGGGCGGGGCGGCCGCCTTCCTCTTTGCTGTCGGGCTGCTCGCCGCACCGGGGCTCGAGGCCCAGGGAACGCCAGCGGGCACCCAGTTCTCCAACTGGGCGACCCTGACCTTCACGTCCGCAGGGACGGGCTACGCCGTCGCGTCCGACACGGTCGCGATCCTGGTGGGGCAGGTGGCCGGGGTGAGCCTGCAGCCGCCGCGCGTCAACAGCGGCGCGCCGGGCGCCGCCGTCGTGTTCGCGCACAGCCTCACGAACACCGGGAACGGTCCCGATTCCTTCACCGTCGCCGCCGCCTCGGCCCGCGGATGGCCGGTAGCGCTGTATCGCGACTGGAACGGAGACGGTCTCGTCGACGCGGGCGATTCGCTGCTCACGGGGCCGGTCCCCCTGGGATACGGCGCGGCAGCGTCCCTGATCGCGCAGGTCGCCGTCCCGGCCGGCGCCAGCCCGGGCGTGAGCGACACCGTCACAGTCACCGCGACGAGCCGGTTCAACCCCGCCGTGAGCAGCTCGGTGCGGGATCGGCTCGACGTGTCGGCGAGCGGGGCGGTCACCATCGGCCTCACCAAACAGGTGGATCGGCTGACGGCGGTCGCGGCCGACGTGCTCACCTACACCCTCGCCTACGCGGCCTCGGGGAGTGGCACGGATTCGAGCGTTACGCTCGCGGACACGGTCCCGGCGGGCGCGTCCTACGTCGCCGGATCGATGCGCTGGAACGGCACGCCCCTGACCGACGCCACGGGCGACGACGCGGGCTCCTTCGTCGCCGCCGGGAACGGCGTGGTGGTCGTGACTGTGGGCTCCGTGGCGGGTGGCACCGGGGGGACGGTGACGTTCCAGGCCAGGGTCGATTCCGGTCCGGCGCGCACCGTGACGAACCGCGGGGGCGCGACCTACGTCTGGTCGGGAACGTCCTCGACGACGTCCTCCAACGCCGTCCAGACGAGCGTCCTCGTCCCGGCGCTCACCCTGACGAAGGCGCTCGTGGGTCCGGCCCAGGCGCGGATCGGACAGCAGATCCAATACGCGCTGCACTACGGCGACGGGGCGAGTGGCGCCCCGGTGTCCAACGTCGTCCTCACCGACACGCTCCCGGCAGGCCTCAACTACGTGAGCGCCACGCCGGCCCCGACCACCGTGGGACCGGTGCTGAGCTGGGCGCTCGGCAACCTGGCGCCGGGGGATACCGGGGTCGTCGATCTCGTGCTGCAGGTGAGCAACACGGTGCAGGATACGGTATGGGCCCGCAACGTCGCCGCCCTGACGGGGACCAACGCCACCCCGCAGAGCGCGAGCGCCCCCCCCGTGGCCCTCATCGGACCGCCCACCGCGGCGATCGGACTCGACCTGACGGCCGATGCGCTGGAGGTCGGCATCGGTGAGGTGATTCCCTACACGGCGGTGGTGCGGAATCCCGGCATCGTGCCGATCTCGGCGATCCGGATCGACAACACGCTGCCTGCTGGTGGCAGCTACGCCCGCGGGACTGCCATCGGTGCGGATTCCGTGCTGGTGGCCGGGGGACACCTGATCCTCGTCACCGCGGCCCCCCTCGCGCCCGGTGCAACGCGCACGCTGCACTACGCCGTGGCGCTGGCGTCTGCGTCGGCGACTCTGGTCGAGGTCCGGGCGATCGCCAGCGCGCGCGCCGGCGCGCTGCAACCCGTCTCCCCGCAGGCCGTGGCGTGGGTGCAGGTGCGGCGCGCCTGGCCGATGGAGACCAGAGCGGCGATCGGGAAGGTGTGGATCGACCACGACGGCACCGGGGTGCAACGGCCGACCGACGGTGGCGTGGCGGGCATCGACATCTGGACGGAGGACGGCCAGGTCGTGACGACCGACTCCACCGGTAAGTTCTCGTTCGCGAACCTGCGGCCGGGTCGGCACGCGTTCCGACTCGATCCGCGCACGCTGCCCCCGGATTATCAGATCGCCGGCGAGGACATTCAGACGGTCGAGTCCAGCGGGTGGACGACGCCGCGGGTGGATTTCCGCGTCGTGCCGGTCGCGGCGCGGGACGCCCAGGCCGCGCGACGCCCCGCCGCGGGTCAGCCCACGCACGTGGGTCAGTCCGCTGACGTGCGCCAACCCGCTGGAGGGCGCCCGGCGGTCGACTTCCAGTTTTCCGCCGTGCCGCTGCGGGAGGCGGGCGATTCCGGCGCGCTCGGGGGGGAGGCCGGCCCGGAGCCTCGTCTGATCGGCGGGCGGCGTGCGGTCGTGCGGTACGAGGTGACCGTGCGGCAGCCGGTCGGGACACCGTTAGACGCCCTCGTGGGGTTCACCCCCGTCGCCGATTCGGCCATCGTGTACCGCGACGGCGTGCAGTTCACCCGCTATAGCTGGATCGACAACGAGGCGATTCCGATCCCGCCGGCACGTCCGGGCAGCGAGATCCACATCGTTGCTTGGGCGTCGGAGCGGCGCGATTCGGCCACGATGCGGTTGCACCTCCACCGCACGGTCTTGATGATACGGGCCGCGGTCCACAACCCTGTTCGGCCCGTCGTTCTGGCGGCAGGAGAGGGCGCCGGCGCCCACGCGCTACCGCTCGCCGCGGCGCCGGTCGTCGCTGCGGTGACGGCCGACACGGTCCTCGCGGCGGCGCCGGAGACCGTGGTGGTCGCCCCCGCGCGCACACCGGCCGATCGCGCGGCGGAGGCGCGGACGTCCCTGGTGCGTGGTCCCAGCGTCGCGATCTTCGCGCCCACCGACGGGACGGTGCTCGGGGCCGATCGCGTGTATGTGGGCGTGAAGGGTGAGCGGGGCGCGACGGTCGTCCTGTACGATGGCGCGGCACGGGTCGACAGCGCACCGGTCCGGATCGACGGCGTCATCGACTTCATTGCCATTCCGCTGGCCCGCGGCCCGCATCGGCTGCGGGTGCAGATGAAGAACTCCTGGGGCAACGAGCGCTGGGATAGCATCGCCGTGCACGTAGGGGGTCTTCCCGCCAAGTTCGCGGTGAGCGGGAGCCGCCTGGCGCTCGTGGCGGACGGCCACACGGTGGCCGCGACCAAAGTGCGCGTGCTCGATGCCTGGGGCGTCCCGGTCGTGCAACCGGCCTACGTGACCGTGCGCGCCACGGGCGCGGAGCCGGTGGGACCGGACGCCGACCCGTCCTCGGTCGGGGTGCAGCGGCTGTCCGATGCCGCCGGCTGGCTGGTAGTGAGCCTGCGGCCGGGCCGCGAGGTGCGGCGCGGTGTGCTCGAGCTCAAGTCAGGCGACGCGAAGGCGACGGTGCCGCTCGAGGTGCTCCCCGAGGTGCGTCCGTTGACGATCACCGGGTCAGGAATGGTGGGTGCCGGGGCGAGCCCCGACGCGTACGGCGCGATCACCGCGCGCGGCCGGCTGGATGAGCGGACTTCGCTCACCCTCGGCGTGGACTCCCGCCGGCTGAACGACGGACAAGACGTCTTCGGCCGCAGCGTGGATCCGTTGGCGGAAGCGCAGTACCCGATCCTGGGGGATGCGAGCCCGCTGCAGACCCGCACGGCGTCGCACGACTGGGTCTCGGCCCGGCTCGAGCACGGCTTCGATTGGGCGGCGTTCGGCGATCTCTCCACCACGGATTTCGCAAGCGGCCTGAGCCTCGCGCAGTACCGGCGGGCGGTAACGGGGCTCGCCGCCCACGTCACCGCCGGTGCGGTCACCCTGAGCGGCTTCGGCAGCCTGACGTCGCAGTCACTGCGGCAGCTGCAGATCCGCGGCGCCGGCGTCTCCGGCCCGTACCCGCTCGCCGCGGACATGCTGCCGGGGACCGAGTACGTCCGCATCGAGACACGGGACCTGCAGAACCCCGAGCGCGCCCTGACCACGCAGGGCCTGAGCCGGTTCGTGGACTACGAGATCGACTACACCAGCGGGGTCGTCCTCTTCAAGCAGCCGATTCCTGCAGCCGACGCATACGGCAACCCGGTGTTCATCGTCGCCACCTTCGAGGCGGCGGCCGGGGGCGAGCAGCGGCTCGTGGCGGGAGCCCGGGCGGCGCTCGATGTGCGACCGCTCGCCGCCGGGCTGCGCGTGGACTCGCTGCGGATCGGCATCACGGCCGTGAATGCCGAGCAGGCCATCAACAGCTATCGGCTGGTCGGTGGCGACGTGCGGGTCGTGCGGTTCGGCGCCCTGGACGTGGGCGCCGAGATCGCCTACGCGGAGCAGGGCGATTCCACGGGCGTGGCCGCCTCCGCGAAGGCGAGCTACAGCCTGTTCGACGGGGCCCTGAGCGTCGGCGCCGGCTATATGCAGGTCGGCCGCGAGTTCACGAACCCGTCCAACGTGGCGCTCCAGCCCGGCCTGATCGAGGAGAACCTGAAAGGCGGACTCAAGCTGGGCGGGACCGAGCTGCGGGCGGAGCACTCCCGTCAGGACTTCGAGCTGCTGGGCATCGGCCGCGAGCACACGCGTGTCGGTATCGTCGAGACCGTCGGCTCGGCATTTCAGGTGGACGCGGGCGTGGCGAACGATCAAGTGTCGGGCGGCAGCCCCCCGTCCAGCGACGTGACGGCGGGCGAGCTCAAAACGAAGTGGGGGCCGACCCCCAAGCTGCAGCTCTGGACCGAGGCCCGCCGTCACTTCAGCCTGTCCGGCCCGGACATCGCGCCCGAGGTCTTGGGCTTCGGCGGAACGTATCGGGTGGCGCCCAGCGTGGCGCTCGAGGCGAGCCAGCGCTACGTCTCGCGCTCCGACAGCCTGGGCAACTACGCGATCTCGAGCATCGGCGTGCGCAGCGACATGGGGCACGGGACGCAGGCGTGGGGCAGCTACCAGCTGATCGGCGGCGCCAGCGGCGCCAGCAACGCGGCCGTCGTCGGGCTCCGCAACCGGATGCAGCTCTCGTCGGACCTCACGGTGAACGTGCTGTTCGAGCGGCGCGTCGGTGTGGGCCGCGCCTCGATCGCGGATCCCGTGCGCGCCCTCCCGTTCCTGCAGACCGAGGGCGACTACTGGTCCGCGGCTGCCGGCCTGGAGCTGCTCCCGAAGGGTGCGCCGTACCGGTTGAGCGCCCGGGGCGAGTACAAGGACGGCGCGCTCCAGTCCACGCGGCTCGCGACCGTGGCCGGCGACGTCGCGTTCGACGCGTCGCTGGCCCTGCTGACGCGGCAGCAGTTCTCCCAGGACGCCCGGTCCGGCGCGCCGTTGTCCCGCCAGCTGTCGAGCCTGTGGGGCCTCGCATTCCGGCCCGCGCATAGCGACCGGTTGAACATGCTCGCGAAATTCCAGTGGACCGACTCGCGCAATCCGCTGGGCGCCGGGGTGTTGGTGTCGCAGGGCGCGGAGCGCAAGCTCATCGGCGCCGCCGAGCTGATCTGGGCGCCGGTCCCGACACTGGAGATCGGCACCCGCTACGCGATGCGCCGGACGCAGGCCGACGGCGTCTACCCCGACGGGACCCCCCGGACGCTGACGGCCTGGGCCGACTACGTCGGCAGCCGGGTGAACGTCGCACTGCGCCCGTGGCTGAGCGTGCGCGCCGACGGACGGCTGGTGATGGAGCGGACGAGCGGTGCCACGGCGTGGGACGGAGCGCCCGCCCTGGCCTTCCGCCCGGTGAATGGGCTCGAGATCGCCACCGGGTATCGGTTCGGCACGCTGAACGATCCGGACTTCTCCGTGCGCGGCGGGCACGGCCTGTTCGTGACGCTGTCGGCGGTGCTTACGGAGAAGTTGTTCCCAACCGCGGCGGCGTTCTGGCGCTCGCGCTTCTGAGCCGCCGGCTGCGGCAACACGCTAGGACGTGAGAACCCCACAACACAACGCACGACGCGCGGAATAGCAAAGAAACAGCGCCGCAACGGATGTCGCCGTGCCGCGATGGAGGCTCTATCTTGTCACGATATGGCCGATCTCGTGGATCGACTCCGGGCGGCGCTGGCCGACCGCTACACGTTTGAGCGGGAGATCGGTCGCGGCGGGATGGCCACCGTGTACCGCGCGCAGGACCTGAAGCACCAACGCCCCGTCGCGGTCAAGGTGCTGCACCCCTACCTGGCCGCCAACCTTGGCGCCGAGCGCTTCCTGCGAGAGATACAAATCGCCGCGAGCCTGCAGCATCCCCACATCGTCCCGCTGTACGATTCGGGCCAGGCGAGCGACCTGCTCTACTACGTCATGCCGTACGTGGAGGGGGAGTCACTGCGCCAGCGCCTGGAGCGGGAGAAGCAGCTGCCGTTGGAGGAGGTGCTCCAGCTGGCGCGCGCGGTGGCGGCCGCCCTCGACTACGCTCACCGGCACCGGATCGTGCACCGTGACATCAAGCCCGAGAACGTGATGCTGCACGAGGGGGAGGCCATGGTGACCGATTTCGGGATCGCCAAGGCGGTCAGCGCGGCGGCAGCGGATACGCTGACGCAAGTGGGAGCAACGGTCGGGACGCCGGCGTACATGAGTCCCGAGCAGGCTGCGGGCACGGTGGAGCTAGATGGGCGCAGCGACGTGTACAGTCTGGGGTGCGTGGTATATGAGATGCTGGCGGGCCGCACGCCGTTCGTAGGCCCGACCGCCCAGGCCATCATCGCGCAGTGCTTCACCAATCCGCCGCCCCCGCTCCGCACGGTCCGGGAAGACGTGCCGGAATGGACCGAGCGGGTGGTAATGAAGGCGCTCGCCAAGGAGCCGGGCGACCGGTTCGCCACGGCGGCTCAGTTGTCACAGGCGCTGAAGCCGGCGGGCGGTGTGTCGTTCGCATCGGGTTCTCAAGCGAGCGGCACGGCGAAATCGATCGCGGTGCTACCGTTCGTCAACATGAGCGCCGATCCGGAGAACGAGTACTTCACCGACGGGATCGCCGAGGAGATCATCAACGCGCTGACGAAAATCCAGGCCCTGCGGGTCGCGGCTCGGACGTCGGCGTTCGCGTTCAAAGGAAGGAACCTCGACATCCGGAAGGTGGGCGAGCAGTTGAGTGTGGGCACGGTGCTGGAGGGGAGTGTGCGCAAGGCAGGCAACCGCCTGCGCGTGACGGCACAGCTCGTCAACGTGGCCGACGGCTACCACCTCTGGTCGGAGCGCTACGACCGCGAGCTCGAGGACGTGTTCGCGATCCAGGATGAGATCGCCGGCAACATCGTGCGCGCGCTGCGGGTGGTGCTGAGCGAGCAGGAGAAGCGCGCCATCGAGAAGGCGCCGACCGCGAATGTGGAGGCCTACGACTATTACCTGCGCGGCCGGCAGTTCTTCCACCAGTTCCGGCGTACCAGCATTCAGTTCGCCCGGCGGATGTTCGAGCGGGCGATCGAGGTCGACCCGAAGTACGCGCTCGCCTACGCCGGGGTCGCGGACTGCTGCTCGTTCCTCTACATGTACTGGGACGGCAGCAGGGCCAATCTGGAGAGCGCCGAGTCCGCGAGCGGCAAGGCGCTCGAGCTCGATGCCGAGCTGGCGGAGGCGCACGCCTCTCGGGGTTTCGCCGTTTCTTTGAGCCGGCGACACGCCGAGGCGCGTACCGAGTTCGAGACCGCGCTGCGGCTCAACCCCAAGCTCTACGAAGCCCATTATCTGTATGCGCGTGCCTGCTTCCAGGAGGGGAAACTGGAGGAGGCCGTGCAGCACTATACGGACGCGGCCCGGGTGCGGCCGGAGGACTACCAGGCGCTGTTGTTGATGCATGGTCCGTTGACGCGGCTGGGACGCAGGGGGGACGTGGAAGCGACGCTGCGGGAGGGACTGCGAGTGGCCGAGAAGCACTTGGAGCTCAACCCGGACGACGCCCGCGCCCTCTACTTGGGTGCGGGCGCATTGGTGCTGCTGGGCGAGCGAGAGCGCGGCCTCGAATGGACCAAGCGAGCCCGCGCCATCGATCCGGAAGATCCCGGGGTGCTGTACAACGTGGCGTGCTCGTACGCCCAACTGGGGCAGACCGACGAGGCGATCAGCTGCCTCCAGAAAGCGGTTCAAAACGGCTTCGGTCACCGCGAGTGGCTGGAGAACGACTCCGACCTCGACTCGCTGCGCAACGACCCACGATTTCAAACGCTCCTGAAGAAGCTTTGACGGCTGGGCCACGGCGGCGTGGACCAAGGGGAGCTCGAGCTACCATAGCCTGATCCTTCGAAGAGTCGGGGCGCCGGGATTTGAACCCGGGACCTTCTGGTCCCAAACCAGACGCGCTACCGGGCTGCGCTACGCCCCGATGCCACTCCACCCCACCTCACCCGGCTGGCAGTCACCAGGTGTTGGACGCTCAGACGCACAGCGGTGAATAGTCGCTAGGCGCGAGGAAAAACGCCACGACCGATTCAGCCGTTCGCCTGCCCGCGGTCCTCCAGGCGCACCGCCGTGCGCAGCCACGCGAAAATATCGCCCAGGTTAAACGGCTTGCGGAGCACGGTACAGGGATTGTGCTCCAGCCACGTGCGGACTTCCTCCGTTTCCGCGTCGCCCGTCATAATGGCGATCCGCCCGGCGAGCGCCGGCCAGCGGTTCAAGATCGCGAGGTAGAGCGCCAGCCCCGACATCGTGGGAAGGTGGACGTCGAGGAGCACCGCGTCCACGCGCTCCGCGGCCAGCAGCTCGTACGCCGTCTCGGCGCTGCCCGCCGCCACTACCCGGTACCCGCCGCGCTCCAGCGCGCGCTGCAGCACCTGCCGCAGCTGGGGCTCGTCGTCGGCGATGAGGACGAGGGGGTGCGCGGCGGTCACGAGGCGGCGGCCTGGGCGCGGGGGGTCATACGAAAGCTGCGCACGACGCGTTGCAGCGCCTCGTCGGGCGCGAGGGTGAGGCGCATCTCGCCCGCCGTGACCCCCAGATAGGCGCGCGCGTGCTGCTGCAGCGTCTTGGTCTGGGCATAGCGCAGCCGCCGGGCGACGTCGTCGATCGTGAACCCCGGATCTTGCAGCAGCCGGTGCGCATAGAGGACGCGCACCGCCGCGAGGAAGTGGCGCGGCGACGGCAGCCCGACGCGGGTGAACCAGCGCTCGAACGTGCGCCGGTCCACCCGCGCGCGGGCGGCCACTTGCTGGACGCTCTGCGCGTCCCCCGGCGCGCGCAGCACTTCTTCCAACACCCAGCGTAGCTCGCTCGGCAACGGCGCCAGGGCCCAGGCGAACTCCTCTAGCAGCTGCTGCGAGGTGGCCCGCGCCTCCTCCGCGACGAGCACGTGGCGCAGCCGGGCGGGATAATCGTCGTACCGGGCGAACACGACGTGGCGCACGCCCTGCTGGCCGAGCACGAGCAGCACCGCGGCGGTGCGGGGCGTGAGCGCCGTGTAGAGAATGAGCGGAAGCGATGGGAACAGCTGCCGCAGCTGCGCGATCTCCTGTGCGCGCGCCGTCCCCGAGAGGAGGGGATCCACCACGGCGAGCTCCACCGGCCGCGTGCGGATCGTTTCGAGCGCCGCCGCCCAGGTCGCGGCATGCGCCAGGCCGAACCGCGCCGGCGCCGCCCGACGCAGCCGTCGCAGCTGGATTTCCGGAATCGCGCCTAGGACGAGCATAAGTGCCGCAAATCCGCCCTACGATGCCGCGAAAACACCCTTAAAAACCTTCGCCGCACGCGTGACCTTAGAGCGCTGCTGATGGCAGTCTCACCCCAATCCCAACATGGGAGGTTATATGTCGCGCCCAATTCGCGCTCTCTTCGCCCTGCTGGTCGTGTCGTTCGCCCTGGCGGCCACCGCGTGTGCCGATGCGACGGCTCCGCGCCCGGCATCCGTCGCCTCGTGCGACGTCAGCAATCCGAACACGTGCCACTAGCGCTCTCGGTTCTCGAGCCTCGCTAAGGAGGCAGATACCTCCTGAAGGGCCTCGGTCGAGATGGCCGGCTGCGCGGCTGCGTGCTGTAGCGGAGTACGCTCCGCCTCGCAGCTGCGCAGCCCGGCCATGATCCGCTCGACGCGGAACTCCAGTTCGTGCAGGCCGTGACCCGCGGCGATGCGCGACGCTTCACGCATCAGGACCTCTGCCCGTCGAAAGTTGCCAAACCGCGCGTTCCCAATTCCTGCCTTCAGGTAGAAATCCGCCAGAATGTTGGGTGGCATCTCGCCGCGTCGCGATTCACATTCGGCACGACGACGCTCGAACCCCACACGGTCTCCGCGATAGGACGCGCAATGCATTAGCTCGATCATCGCGTTGGTGACGTTGTCACGTGCCCCACCAAGGCGCACGACCTCGCCAAGGGCACGCTCGGCTTCGTGAACACGCCCCGATGCGAGAAGCATGACCCCCATATCGTTCAGGGCTCGCAGAGACGAGGCTTCATCCTCGTAGCGTTCGAAGGCACGGCAGACGTGGACGATCGCTTCATCGACCTGCCCGCGGAGCAGAAGGGTGGTGCCCAGCGCGTGGTGCGCCCGGGCCTCGATGTCGCGTTCACCGGCCGCCTGCGCGTCCAGCAACAACCCCCCGAACAGGCGCTCGGACTCCGCGAGGTTCCCTTTCGCCTGCGTCGCGATCGCGCGCCCCACGCGGCTCAGTAACGCTGAGTAGACGTCCCCGGTAATGTCGGCCAACTCGGCGGCGACGTTGTAGGCCGCATCAGCATCGTCAAAACGGTTCAGCTTCCGATTGACGCGACCGATACGCAGCTGCGCGGCGACTCGGTCCGAGGGCCCGAGGCGTCCGCCTCCGACGCTGAGCAACGTGCAGAGCACGTCGAGCGCTTCGTCCAGCCGGAGCGCGTCCTCGAGATGATGGGCGTACGCGAGCAACGCCGGCAGCACGAGCCGCACGTCGTTCGTCTGGTACGCGTCGGCGGCGCTGCGTACCAGCCCCACGAGGTGGGCGGTCTCGACGCTGTCGGCGGGGAGATCCCGGCAGAACCGCTCGCTCGCGGCATGCTGATAGTGGAAGGCGTCCGCGTACAACGGCCGCGGATCCGCGAGCAGGTCCACGAGCCGTAGCACGAGAAACGCGCCCTGGCTGAGCCGGGCGTCGGCCGCGATGGCCGACGGCGCGCTGGCGAGGCGGCGGAGAAACACGGCGTGTGGCAAACCGGATTGCCGCCGCACGGCGTCGCTCATCGCTGGAAGCCCATCCCGGAAGAGTGCCTCCCCAAGCTAGTGGCGCCCGGGGAAAAAGCTACCGGCTGCGCCGCAGTAGGACCTCCGTCAACGCGCGGATCGCACGCCCCCGATGAGAAACCCGTTGCTTGGCGGGGAGGGACGCCTCGGCAAAGGTCATCTCGAGGTCGGTAGAGAAGAACAGCGGGTCGTACCCGAAGCCGCCACTGCCGCGCGGAGCGGTGGGGATGCGGCCCTCGCACGTCGCCTCGACGAGCTGCGGCTTGGCGAGCGGCGTCTCGAGGTAGGCGACCACGCAGCGATAGTGCGCGGTGCGCTGCTCCTCGGGCACACCGGCGAGCCGCTCCAGCAGCAGCGCGTTGTTCGCCGCGTCGCCCTCGCCCACGCCGTGCATCTGCGCCCACCGCGCCGAGAACACGCCGGGCGCTCCCTCAAGCGCGTCGACCTCGAGCCCCGAGTCCTCGGCGAGCGTCGGCTTGCCGCTCCGCTTCGCGAAGTAGCGCGCCTTGGCGACCGCGTTCTCGGCGAAGCTGGTGCCCCGCTCCAGGTCGGCCTCGTCGGGCAAGCGCTCGAGGAACTGGTCCGCCGGGAACACCAGCTCGAACGGCAGGCCGGCGAAGAGATCACGGATCTCGCGGATCTTGCCTTCGTTGCGGGTAGCGACCAGCAGCTTCACGGGCGCCTCAGCCGGCCCACCAAGTCCGTCGTGGAGTATCCCGGCACGAGCGGTACCCGTACCACCCGCCCCCCCCACCCCTCGACCTCGTCGGCTCCGACGATGGCGTCGCGCGGGTAGTCGGCACCCTTGACCAGCACATCCGGGCGAAGGCTCTGGATCAGCGCGAGCGGGGTGTCGGCGTCGAACACCACGACGCAATCCACGCAGGCGAGCGCGGCGACGAGCCGGGCGCGCTCTCCCTCGGGCACGAACGGCCGAGCCCCCGCCCCCGCCCCCGCCCCACCCTTCCCGAGCCGCCGCACCGACGCATCGCTGTTGACGGCGACGAGCAACGCGCTGCCTTCGCCGCGCGCCGCCTCCAGCAGGGCGAGGTGGCCCACGTGCAGCAGATCGAACACGCCGTTGGTGAACACGACGGATCCCCGCTGGCGCCGGCGCCACTCTGCGGCCTCGTCCGGGGTCCGGATCTTGTCCGCCGTGCTCACGCCACGGAGCTCTCGTCGATCGTGGCACCCCAGCGCAACGTCCCTTTCAAGAGCGGTGGCGTCACGAGCGTCGTGGCGATGATGACGAACAGGATGGCGCTGAACAGCCGGCTCGAGAGGATGCCGGCGGTCAGGCCGATCTGCGCGAAGATCAGCCCCACCTCGCCGCGCGGCGCCATCCCCACGCCCACCGCCGGGCGATTGAAGCGGCGCCACGGCACCGCCCAACCGCTCGCCAGCTTCCCGACAAGGGCGATAGCGAGCAGCGTGCCCCCAATCGCCAGCGTCTGGCGATTCTCGGGAACGAGGGGGTTCCACACTCGCGGGTCGACCGCCGCCCCGATACTCAGGAAGAAGATCGGCGTAAAGATGTCGGAGACCGGCTTGATGCGGTCTTCGATGCGATCAAACTGCTTCGTCTCCGAAAGGATCAGGCCGGCGGCGAAGGCGCCGATGATGAGTGCCGTGCCGGCGCGGGCGGCCAGCGCGCAGAGGAGCAGCAGGAACGCGAAGGCCGACACCAGCAGCACGCCGCGCACGCGCATGCGATCGACGACCGCGAAGATGCGCGGGGCGAACCGCAGTCCGACCCAGAGCGCCACCACCAGGAAGGCGACCGCGACCGCGAGGATGCGAAACGCTCCGTGCAGGCTGAACGCCGCCCCCGCGGCGACTCCCTGCACCACGCCCAGAATGACTAACCCGAGGACGTCATCGATCACCGCCGCGCCGAGGATCAGGCGGGCTTCGACGCTGTGAAGCAGCTGCAGGTCTTTCAGCACGCGCGCGGTAATGCCCACCGAGGTGGCGGTCAACGTGGCCCCCACGAAGACGGCCGTGGTCAGCGGATCGGCGACCGTGTGCTCGTACCCGTGCCACCCGGAGCGCCAATACAGAAACCCCGCCGCGAACGGCACGGCCACACCGACGACGGCCACCGCCGCCGCACCGCCGCCGACCCGCATCATCGCGTCGAGGTCGGTGTCGAGCCCGATCTCGAACAACAGCACCACGACCCCGACCTCGGCGAGCAGCCGGAAGACGGGCGTGAGCGGATCGCCGGGCGCCATCGGGATCACCTTGAGGAACCCGGCGCCGAGCGCGATGCCGGCCAAGAGCTCGCCCATGACCGCCGGCTGACGGAGGCGCTCGAACAGCTCGCCCGCGAACTTGCCGACGAGCAGCATCACCGCGAGCACGGTGAAGAACCGCGTGACGTCCGCCTGGCCCGTAGCGTCCGGGGAGAAGAACAACCGGACGAGGGAAGCCAGGGTGAGCAGCGAGGCCAGCACTAGAGCGGCTGCGTCGCCTTGGGATGAAACGTGAAGGTGTGATCAAACAGCGGGAGATGGACCGACTCGCTGTAGGTCGTTTCGATGACGATCTCGCGCGGCGACGAGCGGCGGGTAATGCGGATCTGTTGCGCCTGGTCGGGCAGGCCGATGTCCTGCACGCTCGCCTGGATGCGACGGCGGATGGTGCCGTCGTCGAGCGCGGCGGCGAGCTGAGCCTGGGTCTGTATTTCGTCGACCAGGCGGTAGTAGCGGAAAAACACCTCGCCGATGTTGACGCCGTAGTACAACACGGCGACGAACACGAGCAGTGAGAACAGACAGCCGAGCGAGCTGGCGCCACGAGGAGGGCCGGGGGGGCGGCTCACCATTGCGACTGCGCTCCGTCGACCAGATCGACCACGAGCTTCTGGAGCGCGATCTTGCGGCCGTCGACCTCCTGTGGTGGCTGGTATTGCCCGACCTCGGTGAGGCCCTGCCGCTGCCACAGCGTCTTGCCCTGTCGTTGGTCGAGGATCTCGACGTCGATCGTGATCTGCACCTGCCGCTTGGTGACGTCGGTGGTCCCCTGGCCCGGCTGAAACGAGATCGGCACGTCGGCGTCGTAGCGCACCACCTTGCCGCGCACCACCGCGTCGGCGTTGTTCTCGCCGGCCGGTCGCAGCCCGAGGCGACCCTGGAACGCCTCGAGCACCGCGTCGTTGACCTCTTTGGTGAGCGTCGGCTCCGGCGTCTGGTTGTCGAACGGCAGGATGGCGACGGTCTTGATGTTCGGCAGGCCGCCGCCGGCGAAGCCGTAGACGCACGCCGTGAGCGCGAGGGCGAGCGAGCTAGCGACGGCCGCGCCAGATCGCGGGATCGAACGTGGCCGCGGAATCCACCGCCACGACCGTGAGCTCAAGACGGGCCCGAGCCTCCGGGAAATCGATGCGGGCGCTGGCCGGCATCTCGTGAACGTCGAACTGGGTGCGGCTGCGGGCCAGCACCTTGCCGCCCTGCCGCCACTCCGCTTCGAGCACGCGCGCGCTGCCGACCGTCGCCCGGTAGTCGAGCGTGTCTGCGCCCTGCACGAACCGCCACACCGCCACGCTGCTGTCCGCACGCCCCGCCCCCCGGTCGCCGAGCACGGCCGCGTCGGCCCCCGGCGGGCGAACGACCCCGAGCCCCGCCCACAGCATCCGCACCGCCGGCACGAGCGAGCGGAAGTTCTTCTCCGGGTCGGCCCAGACGGTCGAGTCGGCAACGACCGCCGCCGCGCCCGCGCCCAGCCCCAGCGGGCCGACGTAGTCGAACCGCAACGAATCGGGCGGCGCAATGCGCGCTTGGCCGCGGCCGCCCCAGCGCTTTTCGTCGTCCTGGTATTTCCACCGGAACCGGATGGCGGTCCGGTGCGTGGGCACGGTGGCCGCAGCCCACGCGACAGCGCTGTCGCGATCTCCCGGCGGGAGCGGTAACGGGATCAGCGGCGCCGGCCGGCCGGGGCAGCCGCTCAGCAACGTACAGGCGGCAATGTAGAGGAGGGCTCTCCAGCGGTCAAGCAGAAGCCGTTGCCGTCTCAATAGTTAAACCCGAAGAAGAAATCCACGAACTGGCTGCCCTGGCTGCCGACCGGCAGCGCATATCCCGCCAGACTCCCGGAATGGAACCGGTAGCCGAGGTCGAGCCGCAGCACCAGCGGTGGCCCGATCGGCATGCGCAGGCCCAGCCCGGTCGCGCCGAGCGTGCCGCGGTCCACGGAGGTCGCCGTCCAGGCCTTGCCCAGATCGCAGAACAGCGCCCCCTGCACGCCCGGGAAACGCGCTTCGCCGAACGGGAAGCCAATGGAGAGGAAGTCGGTGATGGGAAAGCGCCACTCGGCGTTCACCAGCCAGGCGCGCGTTCCGGCGACGTAGCCGTAGCGGGGGTAACCGCGCAGCGCCCACGACCCGCCGATGTTCACCGGCCGCGGCCGCTCCCCCCCCGAGTAGTAGCCGAGCAGCCGGACGGCGAGCGCACTGCGGAGCGAGGTGCGAAGGTAGCGGCGGTAGTCGCCCGCGACGAGCCACGAGTCGAACCGGCCGTGGCTGACGTCGTTCACGAGCCCGCCGGTGAGATTCACCCGCTCGCCGTCGATGGGGCCCGTGGCGAGCCACAGGGTGTTGTCCTCGACGTAGCCCAGGTAGTTGGAGGCGAGCCAGCCGACGCGGTGGAACTCGGTGGCGTCGCCTCCTCCGGTGAGGATGTCGGGACGCGTGAGATCGAAGCGGTCCGAGCGCTCGAGACTGTAGACGGCCTCGATGCGCCGGAAGCGCGACAGCGGATAGCGCAGCTGGGCGAACGCGCCGGCCGACGTCTCGTCGTACACGGTGCTGAAGTCGCCCTCGTAGAAGGTGCCGCGCAGCCGGAACGCACCCACGCCCCAGTTGACGCGGTGCGCCTGGTTCAAGTAGAAGACCGTCCCGTTGACGTTGTCGATCAAGTTGCCGAGGCCGTTCCCCTGGAACGACGAGACGGTGGCGAAGAGCTCGTGGTCCCCGAGCAGGTCGCTGAAGAGGAAAATGACGCCCTGGGCGGAGCCGATCCCTGGGGCGACGGCCGCGTCCCCGGCGGCGAAGTCGAAGGTGAACTTGCGCTCGTAGGGCGCGGCCTCGGCCCGCGCGTATTGCGGGTTGCCGAGCTCCGCCCAGGTCCACTCGGGCGGGGCGCGGTCGGGGGCAAGCGCCACGTGCGGCGCCCCGCTGTCCGCCACCGGCTGCTGCAGGTAGATGTTATAGCTCAAGTCGGCGAAGCCGCCGAACACGAACCCGTGTTCTCGGTCGACCCACTGCGGGTCGAACGCCCCGTTGAGGGTGCTCGTCAGGCGGCGCCCCGTGCCCACCGAATCGACCGCGTAGATCTGGAACGTGCCGTCGCGGTCCGACGTGAAGAAGATGCGGCCATCGGCCGCCCAGCGGGGCTGCTCGTCCCGCCAGTCGCCGTAGGTGAGGTAGGCGATGGTACCGGTCGCCAGGTCGAGCGTGAATAGATTGCGCGCGCCGTGCGCGCCGAATGATGTCCGGTCGGACGAGAACACCACCGTCCGGCCGTCGGGACTCACGGCCGGGTCGACGTCCTGATAGCGATCCGACGTGAGCCGCTCGAGCCGACCCTGGGGGAGCCACAGCCGGTACAGGTCCGAGTAGCCCGAGACGGCGAGGCCCGAGAACACCACGCTGCGGCCGTCCGGCGCCCACGCCGGCGACAGGATCGACACCAGATCGGCGAACTCGTAGCGGCCGACGGCACGCCGTTTCGCGAGGCTCCAGAAGAACAGCGCGTCGCGATCCTCGTAGCGGCTCGAGAACACCACGATCCCGGCGGCCGACACGTCGAGCCGCGACTCGAAGAAGTGGAACGACTCGAACTCGGCGCTACGCTCGCCCTTGACGATCGCCCGGGGTCGCCCCCCCGCGAGCCGCTGGGCGTAGATGTTGGTGTAGCCGGTCGACGGCGAGAAGTACAGCACGCCGCGCGCGCTGTCGGCGGCATCCGCGGCGCCGTACACCGTCGGCTTGATGGCGAGCCGGGTGAGCACGCGCGCGGTGATCGCCAGGGGCTCGGCCGCCCGCACCGCCGGGTAGTACCGCTGGCGCATCCAGTACTGCCACTGGTCGGAGAGCTGGGCGAGCGGTCGGCCGTACAAGGCGCGCACCTCGTCCTCAAACGTCGGGTACTTCCAGGAGTCCCGGTACATCTCACCGATGCGCCACTCGCCGTACGTAGCCGCGAGGAAATGGTGGATTGAGCCGCCCAGTGGATAGACGATCCCGCCCGTCGCGTAGGCCAGTTCCCGGAGCTCGGGGAGCCGGCCTGAGACCGTGAGGTCGCGCAGCACCATCTCGTCGCGCGTGTCTTCGCCGGCCGAGAAATACTCCGCGAGGCCCTCGGTCCACCACAGAGGGAAGTCCGCGTGGCGCAGCCGGGGGTAGCGGCTCGCCGCCTCGGCGCCGAGGCTCAGTTGGAACACGTGCACGAGCTCGTGGCGCAGCGTGTGTCGGAAGTCGGCGTAGCTGCCCGTGAACGGCAACGCGACGCGCCGCTTCAAGAACTCGGTGACGCCGAGCAACCCTTCGGGCGGGACGAACGGCAACACGTTGGTCTGCTCGAAGTCGGAGTGCGACGCGTAAATGATGAGCGGCACGCGGCGCCGCGGGTGGTGATCGAAGCGCCGCTCGAGCACGGCGTAGCTCTGTTCCGCGTAGGCGAGCGCGACCCGGGCGAGCTCCTGCTCTTCCGGATAGTGGTACAGGTCCACGTGCGGGCCGCGCAGCACGTGCCAGTCGAACACCCGGTACTGGATCTTGTTCTGTCCGAAGTAGCCGAATTGGGCCGTCGCGGCGCGGGGGAGCACCACGCAGAAAACGAGCGCACTCCAGGTCGCCAAGCGGTTCACCGATGGATGCTCCGGATCCGGTCGCCCTGCGCGATCGCGCCGAGCACGTCGAAGCCCGCGATCACGCGGCCGAACGCCGTGTACGTGCCGTCGAGGTGCGGCTGGGGAGCGTGCGTGATGAAGAACTGGCTGCCGCCCGTGTCGGGCCCCGAGAGCGCCATACCCATGGTACCCAGGTCGTAGCGAGTGGGATTCACCTCGTCCCGCAGGACGTACCCCGGCCCGCCCCACCCGTCGCCCCGCGGGTCGCCGCCCTGCACCACGAAGTTGGGGACCACGCGGTGCCAGCGCGACCCGTCGAAATAGCGCCGGTCCACGAGCGCGAGGAACGCCGCCACCGTGAGCGGTGCCTCTTGGGGCAGCAGCGCCACGACCACGGTGCCGCGGTCGCTCTCGATCGTGACCTGGGGAGCGGGCTGCCCGCGCAGCAGCGGTGCGAGATACCGGCGGGCCACGTCGCGGTAGTCCTCGACGCTCCGTCCCGTGGCGATCGGCGCGCCGGGGCCCCAGCCATCGGCGGCGTCGGGCAACCGCTCGGCGGCGAGCCGGCGGACCAGGTAATCGTCCGCTCGCGGCACGCGAGCCAGGAACCGCGTCGCGACCGCGAGGCGGCCGTCGGCGCTCGCCTGCGCAATCGCTCCCAGCGCGGACACCGCGGACAGCCGGGCGTCGTCGAACGGATCACCCGCCGCGCGGGCGTACGCCTGCGCCAGGACGTCCACGTCGGCGACCGCGGGATGGCGGGCGAGCACGTCGGCGGCGACGCTGCGCACGGCGGGATCCGAGTGGGTGAGCAGCTGGCGGGCGCGCGGGTCGAACGTCGTGTCGCTCGCCGCGACGACGCGCGCCAGGGCTTGCAGCGCCTGCGCCACGACGCGGCCGTCGGCGTCGGCGAGCTGAGCCTCGAGCCGGCCGCGGTCGCGCGCGGCGCCGAACGCCTCGGCGGCGACGCTGCGCCATCGCCAATCGGGGTCGGCGGCGAGCGGGGTGGCCGCGGCCGTGCCGCGCGCGCTGTCGGCCTGCGCCAACGCGATCACCGCCTGGCGCCGCAGCGCGAACACGGCGCTGGTGAGCCCTCGTTGCAGCGCCGCGACGGCGCCCCCCCCGCCCAATACGCCGAGCGTGGTCTCCGCCGCCACCGCGACGTTCAGGTCGGCGTCGGCGGCGAGCGGGGCGGCCTGCGCGGCGAACGCGCTGTCTCGGAAGGTGGCGAGGGCGCGGAGCGCGTTGATGCGGATGTCGGGGTCGCGATCGGTGAGGAGCGGGCGGAGCCGCGTGACCACGCCCTGCGGAGCGAGTTTGGCGCTGTCGCTCAAAGCGCGGGTTACACCGCGTAGGGCGACGGCACGAACGATCGGCTGGGGATCCTGCAGCGCATCGAGCAGCGTGGTCGCGGCGCGCGCCACGCGCAGCCGGGCGAGTGAATAGAGGGCGTGCCACCGCGCGGCGAGGTCGGGGTCCTGGACATAGCCGATGAGGGCGGGCACCGGGGCCCGACTGCCGAGGCGCCAGGCCTCGAGCAGCGCGGCGTTCTGCACCGCCGACGTCGCCACGCCGGCGGTCGTGCCCAGTCCCAGCAGGTCGCGCAGCGCGCGCGCACCCTCGTCACCGCCGATCTTCGCGAGCGCGGTCACGGCTTCCGTCTGTGGCGGCCCCTGCGAGGCCGCGGGCACGGAGCGCACCAGCGCGAGCAGCGGCCCGGCGGCCCGCGGCTCCTTCAGGAGGCCGAGCGCGAAGGCGGCGGCGGCGGCGACGGCCTGGTTCGAGTCAGCCAGCGCCTCAACCAGGGCATCGACCGCCGCGGCATCGCCGATCCGTCCCGCGGCGAGGGCCGCCTGGCGCCGCACCAGGGGCTCGGGGTGCTGGAGCGCCTCGTGGAACAACGCGGGGTCGAAGGCCCGGCCGTCCGCCGCCGCGAGAACCCGTGCGAGCTCGCTCACGAGCGCTTCGTCCGGCTGCTGCGCGGCCACGCCACGGCCGGCGAACGCCGCCGCGCCGAGGAGCGCGACGACGCTACACGCGGATCGGATCAGGGATCGGCTTGAGGAGGGCGAGCACATGCGTCGGAAGTCGCGTCAAGGTGTGTTGATGCGTCAGCGAGACGAGCGATGTCTCGCCCGTGGCGAGCAGCTCACCGCTCCCGGCCTCGTCCACCGCGTACCCGAAGGTCACGCGCCGCGAGGCGAGCTCGCGCACCCAACAGCGCACGCGCACGAGGTCGTCGTAGCGCGCGGCCGCGCGATAACGGACTTTCACCTCGGAGACGGCGAGGTAGACGCCCTGTCGCTCGAGCTCCTTGTACGTCAGGCCGGTCTCGCGCATCAGCTCGGTGCGGGCCCGGTCGAACCAGACGAGGTAGTTGGCGTGGTAGACCACCCCCATCTGATCGGTTTCGGAGTAATTGACACGGAGCGTTATGGAGCTGATCACGCCCGGGCAAAATCCGCGTGGTCCCGCGAAAAGTCAAATACGACAGACGCTTGCGGCCCCTTTCCGTGGTTCCTAGCTTGGGGCCGTGCCTTCCGCCAGCTCGCGCGTGATCGTGGTCGCGGATGCTCATCTGGGTCAGGTCGCGCCCGCCGTCGAGGCCACGTTCCACCGTTTCCTCGAGGCGGTGCCCGACCTGGGCGACGCCTTGCTCATCAACGGCGACCTGTTCGATTTCTGGTTCGAATACGGGGCGGTCATCCCGCGGCGTCATTTCGCGAGCGTGGCGCAGCTCGCCGCGCTGCGCCGCCGGGGGATTCCGATCACCTTCGTCGGGGGCAACCACGACCGCTGGGGCGGCGACTTTCTCGTCCATGACGTGGGGATCGCGTTCTACGCCGGCGCAGCCGAGGTCGAGCTGGCGGGCCGCCGCGCCTACGTCGCCCACGGCGACGGGCTCACGGAGCAGCACTGGAGCGCGAAACTGATGCACCGCCTCACCCGGCACCGCCTGACGATCCGGGCCTTCCGGGCGCTGCACCCCGACCTGGGGTTCTGGATCGCGCACCAGCTATCGGGCCGGCTCGCCGACAACACGCGCGACCGCGCCGTGCTGGACCGCGCCGCGCTCGCCCAGTCGCAGTACGCGAAGGATCTGCTCGCTCGCCGCCGCGATCTGGGCCTCGTCATCCTCGCGCATACCCATCGGCCGGCGCTGGAGCGACTGGGGGACGGCCGCGCCTATCTCAATCCGGGGGCGTTCCTCGATGGGTTCAGGTACGCGGTGGTAACACCGAACGACGTAGAACTAAGGACGTTTCAGTAAGGCGTCACCCGAGCGGGACCACCTCCACGCTCTGCACCGTCTCGCCCAGGAATCGCGCGCCCACCCGCCGGAAGTGCGGCTCGTCGTCCGAGACCACGAAGCGGTGCGTCGGATCGCTCGCCGGCGGCGCCGCGAGGCCGCGTCGCTCGATCTCGCCCTGTACCGCGCGGGCGGTCTCCTCGGCGCTGTCGATCAACGTCACCCCGCGGGCCATCACGCGCTGGAGCAACGGCTTCAGCAGCGGGTAGTGCGTGCACCCGAGCACCAGGACGTCGACGCCGGCGCGCTGCAGCGGCTCGAGGTACTCACGCGCGATCAGCTCCGTCGCGGGATGATCGAACCACCCCTCCTCGACCAACGGGACGAACAGCGGGCAGGCGCGCGCGTACACCGTCGCATCCGGCCGCAGCGCCTTGATGGCGCGCTCGTACGCGCCGCTCGCGATCGTGCCCGCGGTGCCGATGACGCCGATCTTCCCCGAGCGGCTCGCCGCCACCGCGGCGCGGGCGCCCGGTTCGATCACGCCCACGACCGGCACCGGCGACCGCGCCGTGAGGTGGTCGAGCGCCTGCGCGGTACTGGTGTTGCACGCCACGACCACCGCCTTGACACCGCGCTGGAGCAGGTATGCCAGGATCTCGGCGGAGTAGCGGCGCACGGTGTCCTGGGACTTGGGGCCGTAGGGGACCCGCGCCGTGTCGCCGAAATAAATCACCGACTCGCGCGGCAGCCGCGCGAACACGGCACGCGCCACGGTGAGCCCGCCGATCCCGGAATCAAACACGCCGAGTGGGGCCGGGTTCACGAGCCTACGGGTGGGGCACGGGCAGGGTGATCCCGACGCCGCCGGGAAAGGTGCGGACCTTCAGATCCTTGGGGAAGTCCTGCAGGTGCGCCGACACGAACGCTTCGGCGCCCGAGAAGAAGTGGTTGAAGATCCAGATCACGAGCCAGTCCTGCACCTCCTGCCGCTTGGCGGGCACGTTGCTGGACCCCGCCGCGCGGAGGTAGTGCAGCTCCGACTGCGCTTTGAGCGTCATCATCGCGGCCGTACCTTCCCACGCGGCGAAGACGGCTCCGGTCACCGGCCGTCCGGTCGCCGCCTGGCCCCACCCCGGCAGGAGCAACGAGCGCCAGAAGGCGTTGAACGGCCTGATGCGATGGGCGGTGTCGGGCGCGACGACGATGGCCCCGGTCGTTACGATCGGAGCACGGGTGGTATCAGGGACTTGGGCGGTTAGGCGGTTAGACGGATAGACGGTTAGCAGGAGCCCGAGCCAGCCTCCCTTAACCGTCCAACCGCCTAACCGCCTAACCACCTGCCTCACCGTGCCACCATCACTCTCAGCCGCCCCGGCTCCACGCGTACGGCGCACTCCTGCACGCCGGGCGCGCGCAGCTCCCCGTCGAGGTGCAGCAGGAGCGGTGCCTCGAGGGACCGAATCGTGACTTCGCGCGCCTGGAACAGCGTCACCTCCCGCATTCCGGTGTGGGTGCCCCGCATCACGCGCGGGACCGCCATGAGGAAGCGCGGCAGCGACACGCGGCGCACCAGGCAGATGTCTAGCCGGCCGTCGCCCGGGTCCGCGCCGGGAGCGAACTTGTAGCTGCCCCCCGCCGTCGTGCCGTTGCACACTTCGACCATCATCATGTACCCCGTCTCGGCGAACCCGGGCGCGCGCAGCTCGAAGCGCGGCGGCCGGAAGCCCGCGAACGCGCGGACCACCGGCACGAGGTACGACAGGAACCCCGTGAGCCCCGGCATGGTGTTCCGGATTCGCACGACCTCGGGCCCGAAGCCGAACCCCATACTGTTCACGAAATACTCGCCCAGCGCCCGGCCGACGTCGAACGCGGCGGCGCGCGCCGTGACGAGCCGTCGCACCGCGCGCTCCGGGCTGTGGCGGTGCACCCCCACCAGCTTGGCGAAGTCGTTCCCCGTGCCGATCGGCACCACGCCGAGCAGGACGTCGGCGCCGTGCCGCAGCAGGCCGTTCGCCACGTCGTGCACCGTGCCGTCGCCCCCGATAGCGACGACGCGCGCGACGCCCGCGCGGGCCGCGCGGGCGGCCAGCTCCGCTCCGTGGCCGGGACCCTCGGTGCGCTCGAGCTCGACGGCCCAGCCCTGACGCTTGAACTCGCGCGCGATCGGGTCCAGCGCGCGCGCGGCCGCGCCGCCGCCCGCGGCGGGATTGAGGATCAGGTGGGCGTGGATCAGGGGCCCGAACCTAGTGCGCCTTCAGGTATCCCTTCGCCAGCAGCAGCTCCGCGTTGAGAATCGCCGCGCCCGCGGCCCCGCGGATCGTATTGTGGCTCAGCGCGACGAAGCGGTGGCCCAGCACCGCGTCCCGCGCGATCCGCCCCACCGTCACGCTCATCCCCCGCCCCGCATCACGATCGAGTCGGGGCTGAGGGCGGTCGGGCTCGTCGCGCACGAGGATGGGGCGCTCGGGCGCCGTGGGCAGGCGCAGCTGTTGGGGCTGGGCGGTGAACGACGCGAACGCCTCCCGCAGCTCCGCCGGCTCCGCCGCTCGCCCCAACTTCACGCGCACCGCCGCGAGGTGCCCGTCCACCACGTTCACCCGGTGGCACTGGGCGCTGACGGCGAACGCCGCCGGCCGGACTTGGCTGCCGTTCAGCCGACCCAGAATCTTCCGTGTCTCGCGCTCGATCTTTTCTTCCTCGTTCGCGATGAACGGCACCACGTTGTCCGTGATATCGAGCGAGGCGACGCCCGGATAGCCCGCGCCGGACAGGGCCTGCAACGTGGTCACGAGTACGGCTTCGACGCCAAACCGCGCCGCCAGCGGCGCCAGCGCCAACGCGATCATCACCGTCGAGCAGTTGGGATTGGTGACGATGAAGCCCTCGCCGCACGCCTCCAGCAGCGCGAGGTGGTCCGGATTGACCTCGGGGACGAGGAGCGGTACCTGTTCGTCCATGCGGTGCGCCGCCGAATTGCTGAGCACCGGGTACCCCGCCCGCGCGAAGCGGGTCTCGACCGGGCCCGCCACGTCGGCCGGAAGGCTCGAGAACACCAGGTCACAGTCGAGCGGCGGCTCGGGCTCCCGCACGACCAGGTCGCGCGTCGGGGCGGGCATCTCTCCGGCCAGGCGCCAGGCACACGCGTCGCCGTAGGGCCGCCCCTGCGAGCGGTCGGACGCCGCGAGCGCCGTCACCACGAATTGGGGATGGTCCGCGAGCAGCTGGACGAACCGCTGGCCCACGGTGCCGGTCGCGCCGAGGATGCCCACGCGGATTCTCGCCATCGGCTGCGCCTCCTTGACGGTCCCGGACGCTCGCGGTATGTATCAACATAACAACGGAAACGTTCGTGGTGATTTGCCGCGTATTGCCGCCACGTTAAACAAGGTGCTAAAAAGCGACCGCCCGCGGCTGGCACTGCCCGGGCTGTTCTGTTTTCAGGGAGACACGAAGCACCCCCATGCAACCGAGCGTGACCGTCCGCGTACCCGGCTCGACCTCGAATCTGGGCGCCGGGTTCGACTGCGTCGGCGTCGCGGTAGGCCGCTCGCTCCGCGTCACGGCCCGGACGGCGCCGGCCTCCGCCGGCCCAGCCGTCATCATCGAGCGCCGCGGCTCGCTCCGAGCGCTCGACGTCCCTCCAGACGCGGACCTGATCTACCAGGGCTTTCTCGCCGCGTGCCGGCGGGCGGGGCGCCCGGAGGACGCCGCGAGACCCCTCATGCTCACGGCAGACTCGGACATCCCGGTCGCGCGCGGGCTCGGCTCCTCTGCGGCCGCCGTCGTGGGCGGCGCGGCGGCGGCGAACGCCCTGCTCGGTTTGGCGCTCGACAAGGCCACCGTCGTGACGTTGTGCGCGGAGCTCGAAGGGCACCCCGACAACGTCGCGCCGGCGGTCTACGGTGGTGCGACCCTCGCGCTGCGCGGGCCGGAGGGCCTCGTGGTCGCGCCGCTCGCGGTGCACGAGTCGCTCGCCCTGGTCTGCGCGATCCCCGACTTCACGGTGGAGACCAAACAGGCACGGGCCGTGCTGCCCCCCACGGTCCCACACGCGCAGGCCGCCCTGGCGGCGGCGAAGAGCGCGGCCCTCGTGATCGGGCTGGCGCACGCCGACCCGCGCCTGCTCGCGGCCGGGCTCGACGACGTGCTCCACGTCCCCTATCGCCGGCCGTTGGTCGCGGGATACGACGAAGTCAGCGACGCGGCGCGCCAGGCGGGGGCCCACGGTGCCACGCTGTCGGGATCCGGCCCGACGATTCTCGCGCTCGCGCCCGCCGCGCGGGCGCCGCAGGTCGCGGATGCCATGGCGCGCGCTTGGCGCGCCCGTGGCATCGTGGTCGAGTGCCTGCTGGTCGCGCGCCCGGCGGGCGGCTACGAAGCGGCATAGCACGGTCATGCCCCGCGCCACCTTTCCTCACATCCACAAGTTCGGCGGCGCGTCGCTCGCGAGCGCGGCGGGCGTGCAGCACGCCGTGGGGATCGTGCTGGCGCACCGCCCCAGCCCGCAGGTGATCGTGGTCTCGGCGATGGCCGGCGTGACGGACGCGCTGCTCGACGTCGCCGCGCGCGCCGCCCGCGGGGAGGGCGGCGGCCACGTGAAGAGCACGGCGCGGGAGCTGCGCCGGAAGCACTCGGACGCGGCGCGCGCCCTGATGCCCGCGGGGCCCCGGCGCGACGCGCTGCTCGCGGTTATCGACGGCGCGTTCGCCGAGCTGGAGCAGCTCGCGGGAGGTGTCGGCATCGTGCGGGAGCTGACCCCGCGGACGACAGACTATCTCGTCGCCTGGGGGGAGCGGCTCTCGGCGCGCCTGTTCGCGGAAGCGCTCGCGGCCGCCGGCTGCCCGGCGAGCTACGTGGACGCGGTGGAGGTCGTGAAGACCGACGGCACGTTCGGAGGCGCGTCACCCGATCTCGCGCTCACCGAGCGCGGCGCGCGGCGGGCGCTCCGGCCCGTGCTGGCGCGGGGCGCGGTTCCCGTGGTCCCGGGATTCCTGGGCGCGGCGCCGGACGGCCAGGTCACGACCCTGGGGCGCGGCGGCTCGGACCTAACCGCGACGCTGCTGGCTCGCGTACTGGGCGCGCGCGAAGTGTCGCTCTGGAAAGACGTGCCCGGCCTGCTGACGGCGGACCCCCGCACCGTCCCCGACGCGCGCGTGGTGCCGCAGGTACACGTGCGCGAGGCGGCGGAGCTCGCGTACTACGGCGCCAAGGTGCTGCATCCCCGCGCGCTGGTGCCCGTGATCAAGCGGAGCGTCGCTATCCGCATCCGCCCGTTCGCGGACCCCGGCTCCCTCGGCACGGAGATCTCGCGCCGCCGCACGCTCGACCAGTATCCCGTCAAGGCGCTCTCGGCCATTCCGCACCAGGCGCTCCTCACGGTGACCGGCAGCGGGATGCTGGGCGTTCCCGGCATCGCGGCGCGCACCTTCGCGGCGGTGCACCACGAAGGGATATCGGTCTCCCTCATCAGCCAGGCGTCGTCCGAGCACTCGATCTGCTTCAGCGTGCCCGAGGAGAGCGCGGAGCGGGCCCGCCGCAGTCTCGCGCAGACGTTCCAGCGCGAGATCGCGCGCCAGGAGATCGACGGCGTGGAGGTGCGGACGGGGGCGGCGACGCTCGTCGTGGTGGGGCTCGGGATGGCCGGCACCCCCGGGATCGCGTCGCGCGTCTTCTCCGCGCTCGCCGAGGTGGGGATCAACGTGATTGCGATCGCGCAGGGGTCCTCCGAGCTGAACCTGTCGCTCGTCGTGGACGGGAAGGACGTGGCCCGCGCCTTGCGCGCGGTGCACGCCGCGTTCCAGCTGTCGAAGATCGGCGGTGGGGATGTGGCGCACCCCGACCGCACCGACGTCGTGCTGCTCGGGTTCGGGCAGATCGGGCGGGCGCTCGCGCCGCTGATCGCGAAGGTGAAACAAACTTCCCTGAAGCTCCGGATCGTCGCGCTCATCGACCGGAGCGGGTTCGTGTTCGACGCCCGCGGCCTCTCGCCCCGACGGCTCGCCGCGCTGGGCGCGGCGAAAGCGAGGGGCGTCGCGCTCGCCCAGGCGGCCGAGGGCCGCCGGGCCACGGCGGCGGAGGCCGTCGCCTTCGTGGCGCGCCATGCTCTCGCGAATCCGATCCTCGTCGATTTGACCGCTGCCGACACGACCGACACCCTCAAGACCGCGCTCGCCGCCGGGATGCACGTCGTGCTCGCGAACAAGCGCCCGGTGACGGCGGCGAAGCAACGCTTCGACGCGCTCCGGGCGGCGGCCCAAGCGCACGGTCGCCGGCTGTTGTACGAGGCGACCGTCGGCGCGGGCCTCCCCATCATCGACACCTACCAGAAGCTGATCGAGTCGGGCGACCGCGTGCACCGGATCGAGGGCTGCCCGTCCGGCACGCTGGGTTATCTGTTCGGCGAGCTGGGTCGCGGGAAGCGCTTTTCCGAGGCGCTGCGCGGCGCCCTCGCCAAGGGATACCCCGAGCCGGACCCGCGCGAGGACCTCTCCGGCAACGACGTGGCCCGCAAGGCGCTCATCCTCGGCCGGTTGCTGGGCTTCGCCGGCGGCCTCGAGAACGTCACGGTCGAGTCGCTCGTGCCTCGGGGAGCGGAGCGGCTGGCGCTCGAGCCGTTCCTCGCCCAGCTCGAGCAGTACGACGCGGCGTGGACCAAGCGTGTGGCGGCGGCGCGGCGGCGCGGCGGCGTGCTACGCTACCGGGCGATCATCACGCGGCGCAGCATCCGGGTGGGCCTGGTGGTCGTGGACGCGTCGAGCCCGATGGCGTCGCTCAACGGCACCGACAATCAGTTTATCTTCACGACCATGCGTTACAAGAAGAACCCGCTCGTGATCACCGGGCCCGGGGCCGGGCCCGACGTCACCGCGGGCGGCATCCTGAACGACGTGCTGCAGCTCGCCGGGGCATGAGCGGTACCCGGCAGCTCTGCGCGAGCTGCGGCCGCGAGCATCCCGAGACCGACCCCCATCCGCGCTGTCCCTCGTGCCGGGGGCTGCTCGAGATTCGCCACGAGCCGCCGCCCCAGGGCGGGAACGCGCTGCGCGCCCTGTTCGACGCCCGAGCGGGGGTGCGGCGCGGCCCCCTCGCGTCGGGGGTGTGGCGCTTCCTCGAGGCCGTCCTGCCGACCGCCGGCCCGCACGTGCTTTCCTATCCCGAGGGGAACACCCCGTTGCTGACCAGCGCCCCCGTGGCACGGTGGACGGGGACGCCGGGTTTGCTGCTCAAGCACGAGGGCCATAACCCGACCGGCTCCTTCAAGGACCGGGGGATGACGGTCGGCGTGACGCAGGCGCGGCGCATCGGCGCGGGCGTCGTGGCGTGCGCCTCCACCGGCAACACCGCCGCGGCGCTCGCCGCCTACGCGGCGCTCGCGGGGCTCGAGGCCCTCGTGATCGTGCCCCGCGGCAAGGTCGCCTTTGGCAAGCTGGCGCAGGCGCTGGCATACGGCGCCCGCACGCTGGTGGTGCGCGGCAACTTCGATGAGTGTCTCGAGCTGGCCGATCAGGCGGCCGAGCGGCTCGGCGTGTATTTGCTCAATTCGGTCAACCCGTTTCGCCTCGAAGGCCAGAAGACCATTGTGCTGGAGCTGCTGCAGCAGCTCGGCTGGGAGCCCCCCGAATGGATCGTACTGCCGGCCGGCAACCTCGGCAACACGGCGGCGTTCGGCAAGGCGCTGCGGGAGGCGTGCGAGTGGGGATTGATCGACCGGGTACCGCGTCTCGCAGCGGTCCAGGCGGAGGGCGCGGCGCCATTCGCGCTCAGCTTCCGTGAGGACTTCGCGCGGCGCCACCGGGTCGAGCCGCACACCGTCGCCACGGCGATCAACATCGGCAACCCGGTCTCGTACGACCGCGCCGCGCGCGCGATCCGGGAGACGAACGGGGTAGTCACGACCGTGACGGACGATGACATTCTGGAGGCGAAGGCGGTGGTCGACGCCGCCGGCATCGGATGCGAGCCGGCGAGCGCCGCAGCCGTGGCCGGCGCACGGCGGCTGGCACGCGAGGGACTGATCACACCCGACGCACGTTGCGTCGCCGTGTTGACGGGGCACCTCCTCAAGGACCCGGAGATCGTGAGCCACTACCATCGCGATCGGGAGCCACCGCCGGCGCACGCCAACCGGCCGATCGAGATCAACGCCCGCCTCGACGAGGTGGAGAGGGTGATGAAGGCATGAGCACGCTCCGGAGTCGGACGATCACCGCGGGGGTGGAGCGGACACCGAACCGCGCGATGCTCCGCGCCGTGGGGTTCACCGATCAGGACTTCGCGAAGCCGATCATCGGGATCGCGAACGCCCACAGCACGATCACGCCCTGCAATGCGAAGCTCAACGAGCTCGCGCTGCGCGCCGAAGCGGCCGCCCGCGCCGCGGGCGCGATGGCCCAGACGTTCGGCACGATCACCGTGAGCGACGGCATCTCGATGGGCACCGAGGGGATGAAGTACTCGCTCGTCTCACGCGAAGTGATCGCGGACTCGATCGAAACGGTGTGCAACGCCCAGTGTCTGGACGGCGTGCTCGCCGTGGGCGGGTGCGACAAGAACATGCCGGGCGCGCTGATCGCCATCGCCCGGATGAACATCCCCGCCGTGTTCGTGTACGGCGGCACGATCAAGCCGGGGCAGTACCAGGGCCAGGCGCTCACCGTGGTGAGCGCGTTCGAAGCCGTCGGTCAGTACAGCGCCCACAAGCTGTCCGAAGCCGATCTGCTCGAGGTGGAGCGCCGTGCCTGCCCAGGCGCGGGAGCGTGCGGCGGGATGTTCACGGCGAATACGATGTCGTCCGCGTTCGAGGCGATGGGCATGAGCCTGCCCTACTCCTCCACCATGGCGGCGGAGGACGGCGAGAAGGCCGAGAGCGCGGCGCAGTCGGCCGTGGTGCTGGTGGACGCGGTGCGGCGTGACCGCCGGCCGCGCGCCATCCTCACGCGGCAGGCGTTTGAGAACGCCATCGCGGTCGTGATGGCGCTCGGCGGCTCCACCAACGCCGTGCTGCACCTGTTGGCGATCGCGCGCGCCGCGCAAGTGCCGCTCGCGCTCGACGACTTCGAGCTGGTGCGGGAGCGGGTGCCGGTGCTGTGCGACTTGAAGCCCTCGGGCCGTTTCGTCACGACCGACCTGCACGCCGCGGGCGGCGTGCCGCAGGTGATGAAGCTGCTACTCGCGCACGGACGCCTGCACGGCGACGCATTGACGGTGTCGGGCGCGACCGTCGCGGACGCGCTGCGCGACGTCCCCGAGGAGCCGCGACGCGACCAGGACGTGATCCGGCCGTGGAGCCGGCCGCTGTATCCTCGGGGCCACCTCGCGATCCTGCGGGGGAACCTCGCCACTGAGGGCGCCGTCGCGAAGGTCACCGGCATCAAGCAGCTCCGGTTGACGGGGCCGGCGCGGGTGTTCGACTGCGAGGAGGACGCGCTCGCGGCGATCCTCGCCGGCCGCATCCGGCCCGGCGACGTGCTGGTGATCCGGTACGAGGGCCCGAAGGGCGGCCCGGGAATGCGGGAGATGCTGTCCCCCACCTCGGCGATCATCGGTGCGGGGCTGGGTGACCAGGTTGGCCTGATCACGGACGGGCGCTTCTCGGGCGGGACGTACGGTCTCGTGGTGGGCCACGTCGCGCCCGAGGCGGCGGTCGGGGGTATGATCGCCCTGGTGCGAGACGGCGATCCGATCACGATCGACGCGGAGCGGCGTGTCCTCGCGCTCGACGTGCCGGAGGGGGAGCTGGCCCGGCGGCGCGCCGCCTGGACGCCGCCGCGCCCCAAATACACGAGCGGGGTGCTGGCGAAGTACGCGAAACTAGTGTCGAGCGCGAGTCTGGGCGCGGTGACGGACGCGTTCTGAACGGGAATGCCACAACCATCTGGGCGTCACACGCGCCCTCAGAGGGCGCGCTCGGTCAGTGGTGCGCCCTTACAGGGCGCACATAGCGCCGAGCCCGGGCTCTCAGCCCGGGGAATCCCCGAGCTCGATTCGAGTGTGATGGGTTATGCGCGACGTTACCGCACCAGCGACAGCGGCCGCCGCGCCGGCGAGCGTACCAGCTCCGCGATCCAGCCGCCCATCTCGCTGGTCCCGATCATGCGGTCGCTGGGGCGCGCGATGTCGCGGGTGCGGGCCCCCTGCTCCAGCGCCCCCGCGATCGCGCCCTCCACCGCCGCCGCGGGCTCCCCCAGGCCAAGGCCGTAGCGCAGCAACAGCGCCGCCGAGGCGATCGCCCCAATCGGGTTCGCCACGTCCTTCCCGGCGAGCGACGGCGCCGAGCCGTGGATCGGCTCGAACAGCCCGGGCCCGTCGCCGAGCGACGCCGACGGCAGCAGGCCGAGCGAGCCGGCGAGCACGGCCGCCTCGTCGCTCAGGATGTCCCCGAACAGGTTCTCGGTGAGGAGCACGTCGATCGACGCGGGCGCCGCGACGAGCCGCATCGCCGCGTAGTCCACGTACGCGTGCTCGAGCGTCACGTCGGGATAGGCGGCCGCCACGCGCGTCACCGTCTCGCGCCACAGCTGTGACGTCTCCAGCACGTTCGCCTTGTCCACCGAGAGCACGCGACGCCGACGGGTCCGCGCGGCGGCGAAGGCCACGCGGGCGACCCGCTCGATTTCGGCGGCGGAGTAGCGCAGCGTGTTGACCGCCGCCCCATCCTGCCGCCCCCGGGGCTCCCCGTAGTACAGGCCGCCGGTCAGCTCGCGCACGATGAGCACGTCCACGTTCGCGAGGTGCTCGGGCTTGAGCGGCGAGCAGAACGCCAGCGCCTCGGTCACGGCGACGGGCCGCAGGTTCGCGTAGACGCCGAGCAGCGCCCGCAGCGCGAGCAGGCCGGTCTCGGGCCGGAGGTGGCGCGGCACGTGGTCGAGCGACGGGTCGCCCACCGCGCCGAGCAGCACCGCGTCGGCGTTCACGACGGCCGCGCGTGTCTCGGCAGGCAAGGGATCCTCCCCGCGCGCGACGCCCGCCGCGCCGACGAGATAGTGGCTCAGGGCGAGCCGGAGCCCGAAGCGCTCCGCCGCGGCCTGCAGCACGCGGACCGCCTGGGCCGTCACGTCGGGACCGATGCCGTCCCCGGGGAGCACGGCGATGCGCAGCTCTTTCATGCTCGACTGCGCTCGTACGCCGTGATGCGCTGGTCCTCGAGCAGGGTGCGCCCGATCTCGTCCAGCCCGCGGAGCAGCATGTCGCGCCAGTAGGGATCGATCGCGAACCCGGTGCGGAAGCCATGCTCGTCCCGCACCGTCTGGGCCGCGAGGTCGACGACGAGATCGTAGCGGCCGCCGGCGCGGGCGTAGCGCCCGAACAGTTCGCCCATCTCGTTCGACCCGAGGGAGACGGGGAGCAGCCCGTTCTGGTAGCAGTTCGCGCGGAAGATGTCGGCGAACGACTCGGCGAGCACGGCGCGGAAGCCATACTCACGCAGCGCCCACACCGCGTGCTCGCGCGACGAGCCGCAGCCGAAGTTCGCGCCCGCCAGCAGCAGCGTGGCCTGGGCGGCCTCGGGGCGGTTCAGCTCGAACGCCGGATCGGGCGAGCCGTCGCCGCGGTAGCGCCAGTCGTGAAACAGCACCGGACCGAACCCCGAGCGCTCGACGCGCTTCAGGAACTGCTTCGGGACGATCTGGTCGGTATCCACGTTGACGCGCGGCAGCGCGGCGACGCGGCCCGCGTGACGGGTGAAGGGCGTCACGCCGCGCTCCAGCGACGCACGTCTACAAGCCGGCCGGCGATCCCGGCGGCGGCCGCCATGGCGGGGCTCATCAAGTGAGTCCGGCCGCCGCGCCCCTGGCGTCCTTCGAAGTTGCGGTTCGAGGTCGCGGCGCAGCGCTCCCCGCTCGCCAGCACGTCGGGATTCATGCCGAGGCACATCGAGCAGCCCGAGTTGCGCCACTCGAACCCCGCCGCGCGGAAGACGCGGTCCAGGCCCTCGGCTTCCGCCTGCGCCTTGACCTGCTGGGAGCCCGGCACGACCAGCGCGCGGACGCCCGACGCGACCTGCCGGCCCCGCACCACCCTGGCCGCACTCCTGAGATCTTCGATCCGTGCGTTGGTGCAAGAGCCGAGGAACACCCGGTCGATCGATAGCCCCTCGAGCGGCGTGCCGGGCCTCAAGTTCATGTATTGCAATGCGCGCTCCGCGGCCTGGCGCTCGGCGGCGCTCGCACAGTCCGCGGGATCGGGAACGCGGCCGGTGATCTCCACCACCATCCCCGGGCTCGTCCCCCAGGTGACCTGGGGCGCGATGGTCGTGGCGGTGAGCGTCACCCGGGCGTCGAACTCGGCCCCGTCGTCGGTGCGCAGCGCGCGCCACCGCTCGACGGCCCGGCCGAAACCTGCGCCGTCGGGCGCGCGCGGCCGGCCAGCGAGGTAGGCGAAGGTGGTCTCGTCGGGCGCGATCATCCCGGCACGCGCCCCGGCCTCGATGGACATGTTGCACACCGTCATCCGGCCTTCCATCGACAGGAGCCGGACCGCGTCGCCGGTGTACTCGATCACATGCCCCGTGGCGCCCGCCGTGCCGATGCGGCCGATGAGCGCCAGGATCAGGTCCTTCGCCGTGACGCCGGGGCCGAGCGCGCCGTCGACGCGCACCTCCATCGTCTTGGGACGGGAGGCCACCAAGCACTGCGTCGCAAGCACGTGCTCCACCTCGCTCGTCCCGATCCCGAACGCGAGCGCGCCGAATGCCCCGTGGGTGGAGGTATGCGAGTCGCCGCACACGATCAGCATGCCGGGCTGCGTGAGGCCCAGCTCCGGCCCGATCACGTGCACGATACCCTGCCGCGGCGACGTCAGGTCGAACAGCTCGATGCCGAAGTCGCGCGCGTTCACGGCGAGCGCCTCGAGCTGGCGCGCCGAGACGGGTTCCGCGACGGGAAACGCCCGGTCATCCGTGGGGACGTTGTGGTCCACCGTCGCGATCGTCAGCTCGGGCCGGCGCACCCGGCGGCCGGCGAGCCGCAGGCCGTCGAAGGCCTGGGGCGACGTCACCTCGTGCACCAGGTGTAGATCGACGTACAGCAGCTCGGGTCCCTCCGGGAGCCGGTGGACGACGTGGGCGTCCCAGACCTTCTCGCACAACGTGCGGGCGCACGCGCTCACGGCGTCGCGACCAGCTCCTCGGTCGCCGCGGCCTTCCCTTCCTCCGACCACGGCATCATGGCACGCAGCTTCGCGCCCACCTGCTCGATCAGGTGCTCGTTTTGGTCCCGTCGCAGCCGCCAGAAGTTCGGTCCGCCGCGCCTGGTCTCCTCGATCCATTCACGCGCGAACGCTCCGCTCTGGATGTCGACGAGGATCTGCTGCATGCGGGCGCGCACGGCGGGGGTGATGAGCGTCGGGCCGCGGGTGTAGTCACCGTACTCCGCGGTGTCGCTGATCGAGTGGCGCATGAACTTCATCCCGCCGCGGTACATCAGGTCCACGATGAGCTTCAGCTCGTGCAGGCACTCGAAATAAGCGAGCTCAGGCGCGTACCCGGCGGCGACCAGCGTCTCGAAGCCCGCCTGGACGAGGGCGGTCACCCCCCCGCACAGGACGCACTGCTCGCCGAACAGATCGCTTTCCGTCTCCTCGCGGAACGTCGTCGGCAGCACCCCCGCGCGGGTGCAGCCGATCCCCGCGGCATAGGCGAGCGCATCGGCGAGGGCCTGGCCGCTCGCGTCCCGCTCGACGGCGACGAGCGCCGGGACGCCCCGCCCCGCCTGGAACTCGCTGCGCACCAGATGGCCGGGTGACTTGGGTGCCACCATCGAGACATCCACGTCCGCCGGGGGCACGATCTCCTGGAAGTGAACGTTGAAGCCGTGGGCGAACATGAGCGTTTTCCCGGGCGCGAGCGCCGCCGCCACCCCGGCCTCGTACACGGCGCGCGCGTGCTGGTCGGGCACGAGCATCATGATCACGTCGGCGGCGCGCGCGGCGTCGGCCACGGGCCGCACGTCGAGTCGCTCCGCCGTGGCGCGGGCCCATGACCCGCCTCCGCCGTCGCCCTCCCGCCGCAGGCCCACGATCACCTGCACGCCGCTCTCCCGCAGGTTCAAGGCATGGGCGTGTCCCTGGCTGCCGTAGCCGATGACGGCGACGGTGCGGCCGCGCAGCCGGCCGAGGTCGGCGTCCGCGTCGTAATAGACTCGTAGTGCAGTTCCTGGCATTGGTCGCTCTTTCCTGTTGAGGTTCACTGCGCCGGCACGCACGACAGCGCGACGGCGCCGCTCCGCGTCAGCTCGAGGATGCCGAACGGCTCGAGCGCGCGCACGAACGCGAGCACGCAGGCGCCCGTCCCCGCGAGCTGCACGATCGTCTGCTCCGGCAGCTCGGCCACCACCGTGGCCTTGAACGTGTCGCACACGTCGAACAGCGCCGCGTGGCGCTCGGGCGCGAGCCGCACCTTGACGAGCGCCAGCTCGCGCGCCACGCCGTCCGCGACGGAGAAGCGCGTGACGCCGCGGACGCCGGACAGCTTGTGGAGCTTTCGCATGGTCATCTCCGCCGTGGCCTCGTCGGTGTTCACGATCACGGTGAGCCGCGCCTGCCCAGGAGCGTCCCCCGGTCCCACGGCGAGGCTCTCGATCGGCAGGTTGCGGCGCCGCAGCTCGCCCACGGCTCGGTTCAGCGCCAGCAGCCCGTGGTCGAGCAGCAGCGACAACGCCTGCGCCACCGAGGGGGGGGTCGCGGCGCCGCTCATGCGCCCGCCGCGGCCGCCGGCTCCGCCTCGATCGGCTCGGAGAGCGTGGCGCCGGGTGGGATCATCGGGAACACGTTCGCTTCCTGCTCGATCGCGAATTCCACCAGCGCGGGCCCCGGCTCGGCGCTGGCCCGCGCCAGCACCGGGGCGAGCTCGCTCGCCCGCTCCACCCGCCACCCCGGGATGCCGTAGGCGTCCGCGAGCTTCACGTAGTCCGGGCTCCAGATCGGCGTCGCCGAGTAGCGGCCGCCGTGGAAGAACTGCTGCCACTGCCGCACCATCCCGAGGTAGCCGTTGTTGAAGACCGCCATCTTCACCGCGATCCGCTCCTGCACCATCGTGGCGATCTCCTGCATGTTCATCTGGAACCCGCCGTCCCCCGAGATGGCCCACACCTCGTCGCCGGGACGCGCCAGCTTCACGCCCATGGCGGCGGGCACCGCGAATCCCATCGTGCCGAGCCCGCCCGAGGTGATGTGCGTGTTGGGCCGCCGGTAGGGATAGAGCTTCGCGACCCACATCTGGTGCTGCCCCACGTCGGTGACGATGGTGCAGCGGTCGGGGACGGCCTCGTGGATCGCGGCCACGATGGTCTCGGGCGAGAGGTCGCCGCGATAGCTCTCGTCGCGCTGCCGCGCCCACGCCTGGATCTCGGCGATCCAATCGTCACAGCGCCGCGCCGCCACGGCGGCGATGAGCCGGGCCGTCACCGTGCGCGCGTCGCCCACGAGCGGCACCGCGACGGGGACGTTCTTGCCGATCTCCGAGGCGTCGAGATCGACGTGGACGATCGCGGCGCGGGGCGCGAATCCTTTGGTGTTTCCCGTCACGCGATCGTCGAACCGCAGCCCGATGCCGACGATCAGGTCGGCGTGCTGGATCGCACGGTTCACGTGCACTTCGCCGTGCATGCCCGGCATGCCGAGATGGAGCGGGTGGGACTCCGGCAAGGCGCTGATGCCGAGTAGCGTCGTGATCACGGGGATGCCGGTCTTTTCGGCGAGTCGCCGCACTTCTCCGTAGGCACCGCTGAGAATGACGCCGTGTCCCACCATGAGGAGGGGCCGGCGGGCCGCCGCGATGAGGCGTGCGGCTTCCTGGATGGCGTCCTCGGGGTGCCAGGTGTCAGGTTTCAGGTGCCGGGTGTTCCCTGACACCTGACCCCCGACACCTGACCCCGGCCGGTACTCGGTCTGCTGGTTCTGCACGTCTTTGGGGACGTCAATCAGCACCGGACCGGGCCGCCCCTCCGTGGCGATCGCGATCGCCGCGCGCGTCTTGTCGGCGAGCTCCGTCACGTCGCCGATCAGGCAGTTGTGCTTCGTGATGGGGAGGGTAATCCCGAGCACGTCGGTTTCCTGAAACGCGTCGCGTCCCATCATGGGGCGCGCCACCTGCCCCGTGATGGCGAGTAGTGGGGAGCTGTCCATGTGCGCGGTGGCGAGACCGGTGACGAGGTTCGTGGCGCCGGGGCCCGAGGTCGCGACGCACACGCCGATGCGGCCGGTGGCGCGGGCGTAGCCGTCCGCCGCATGGGCCGCCGCCTGCTCGTGCCGTACGAGGACGTGCCGGATCTCGGGGACCTCCGGGAGGGCGTGGTAGAACGGCATGATGGCGCCGCCGGGGTAACCCCAGATCGTGTCCACGCCCTCCTCGACGAGGACGCGGCACAGGATCTGCGCGCCTGAGAGCAATTCTCCCACGCTCAGACGCCCCAGAGGTAGACGGAGTTGAGCGAGTCCGACTCGAGCCGGTCGGCGAAGTGCGCCTTGTTGAGCGCGTTGACGAGCGCGCGGGCGCACGCGTCCACGATGTCCGTCGACGCGCCATGGCCGGAGAGCGACTTGCCGTTCACCTTCGCCTGGAGCGACACCTGGCCCAGGCTGTCCCGTCCGGGCGTGACGGACTGGATCGCGAGGTTCGCCACCTCGACCGGCTGACCCACGATCTCGCTCACCGCGGCGAACGTGGCCGCGATCGGGCCGTCGCCCGACGCGGCGGCCCGGCGCTCGCCCGCCCAGGGCCCCGTCATGTGGACGTTCGCCGAGGCGCCGGCCGTGCCGCAGATCACGTGCAGGTGACTGATCTGGAACAGCTCGGGCGCGTCGTGGAACCCGTCGTGCAGCAAGGCGAGCAGGTCCTCGTCCAGGATGTCGCGCTTCTTGTCGGCGAGCGCCGTGAACTTGTGGTACAGGCGCTCCAGCGCGCCCTCGCCCAGCTCGTAGCCCAGCTCGTGGTAGCGCCGCGCCAGCGCGTGACGCCCCGAGTGCTTGCCCAGCACCAGCGTCGAGTGAGGCACGCCCACTGTCTCCGGGCGCATGATCTCATAGGTGAAGCCGTTCTGCATCACGCCGTGCTGGTGGATGCCCGCCTCGTGGGCGAAGGCGTTGCGACCCACGATGGCCTTGTTGGGCTGCGGGAACACGCCCGTGACGTGCGACAGGAGGCGGCTGGTCCGATACAGCTCGCGTGTGTCCACGTTGCAGCGGAACGAGGCGACCTGCGGCCGGACGTGGCTCGCCATCACGATCTCCTCGAGCGCGGCGTTTCCCGCCCGCTCGCCGATGCCATTCACGGTGCACTCGATCTGCCCCGCGCCGGCGGCGATCGCCGCAAGCGAGTTCGCGACGGCGAGCCCGAGGTCGTCATGGCAGTGCGCGGAGAGCGTCACGCCGTCCGCGCCCGGCACGCGCTCCCGCACGGCGCGGAACATGTGCTCGTACTCGACCGGCAGGGCGTACCCGACCGTGTCGGGGAGGTTGACCGTGGTGGCGCCCGCCTGAATCGCGGCTTCGACCACCCGGCAGAGGTAGTCGAGGTCGCTGCGGCTCGCGTCCTCCGCCGAGAACTCGACGTCGTCGGTGTAGCGGCGGGCGCGGCCCACGGCGTCGCGGGCCAGCGCGAGACAGTCCTCCCGCCCGATCCGCAGCTTGTGCTGCAGGTGGATGTCGGACGTCGCGATGAACACGTGGATCCGGCCGCGCGCGGCGCCGCGCAGCGCCTCGCCCGCGAGATCGATGTCCCGATCGGTGCAGCGCGCCAGCGCCGCAACCACCGGCCGCCGCACCGCGGCCGCGATCTCCTGGACCCCGTGGTAGTCGCCCTCGGACGCGGCGGGAAATCCGGCCTCGATCACGTCCACCTGCAGCGCATCGAGCTGTCGCGCCACCTGGATCTTCTCCTCGGGCGTCATCGTGTTGCCCGGCGCCTGCTCGCCGTCCCGCAGCGTGGTATCGAAGATGACGACGTCTCGCGTCATGGGCTCCTCCCTCGGCCTGGAAAACGAAGACGCCGCGGATCGTCGGGATCCGCGGCGTTTGCTTGCGCTTGCTACGTCGGTCAGTCTGGCAAGTCGATTCGTTGTGGCAACGCGCCGCGATCCCCGGGTCGTCCAATAAGGACCAGGAGCAGGACCAGCAGCAGCAGGACGGCCGGCAGCGCGAACACGACGCTCATGAGCGTCAGGCTACCCGCGACGCGCGGCAGTGTCAACCCACCCGTTCGGGTAGGCGCTCACGGCGCGGTGTGCTCCATCATCATCATCATCGCGTCGCCACCGGAGCGCAGGGTGGCGGCCTGATCCTCCCGGTACAGTACGTCGCTCGTGTCAACGGCAGGCCACACGGCGCCGTGGTCGGGGATGAACAGACCCGCCACGGCGCCCATCCCTCCATCCGGGATGACGCGGCCCGTGGGGTTCTCGTACACGGCGGTAAGGCGGTAACGGTGGCCGGGAACGATGTGCAGGCCGAGACGATGCCAATTGTAGAAACGGGTGAGCGGGAAGCGGAGCACGCGCGGCCCGTCGACGATCGGCTCGCCGCGCCACAGCACGCGACCGGCGCTCACGTCCGCGAGCTCGAGCGACACGCCGTAGTCGTGCAGGTGGCCCCCCAGGCCCAGGATCGTCCCCGGAATGGCGGGGCTGCCCTCCCAGGACCGCACGGTGCGGCCGGGCTGCAGGTCGAACGCCTTGCTGCCCGTGAGGGGGCGACCCAGCGGATACTGGACGTCGATGGCCCACGGGTAGGTTCGGTACAACGGCCAGGGGCGCCCGGCGGGGACGTAGTGCAGTATGAGCCGCACCCGCACGCCGTGATAGCCGACGCTCGCGGCGTTGGCGAGCATCGCGCCGGCGAGGAGCCGCTGCCCGCGCTCGAGCGGCAGCCCGAAGAGCAGCCGCGGGACCTCGATCGTCGGAGTCTCCTTGCTGGCCGCGAGCAGGTGCAGGCCGATCGGAAGAAACAGCTCGCGGTGCTCCGGGTCGCTCAGGTTGAAGTGGTGGAGCACGTCCTGAGGCAGCGTCCGGCCCGCCTCGTCCACGACCTCGACGCGGGCGCTGTGGAGCGCGGCGCTGAGGGGCACGAGGACCTGGCAGAGCGGCAGCCCCACCATTACGTCGCGGTCGCCCGCGGCGGCGGGCAGGTCGACCGGCGGAAGCTCGATCACGAGGCGCTGTTCCACGGCATCGAGCCGCACGGTGGCCCGTGGCAGCGACGCTGGCGGGGGGGGCGGGCCCGCGAGGACGGCGGCTATCAGAGCCACGAGGATGGCAGCGAGGGACATTCCTCTCCACGGTCAGGGGGACGGAGCCGGCTCGGGGAACGCCACCGGGAGTCGCGCCAAGATAATGCAGGCGGAACCACCCGCAAGCGCGACTGTAGAGAGGAGCCATGACCGTGCCCGCGTTCCAGGAGCATTTTCGGGAAATCGCACCGCGTTACAGCGCGCTGCGCGGGCTCGATGCGCGGGCGGTGCGGCGCATCGCGCGTCGCATCGCCCAGCTCGGCGCGAGCGGGGGTGGGGGTGGGGGTGGGGGTGGGAGACTCGCGCTGCTCGACGTGGGCACCGGCAGCGGGCGCTATCTCGATGCAGTAACCGCCGAGCTCGACGCACGCAACGTGGCGATCTCCTCGGCGACCGGCGTGGACGCGAGCCGCCACATGCTGGACTCGCTCCGCGCCACCTTCCCCCGTGGCCGTGCAGCGGGCGCACTGGCGGATGCACTGCCCTTCCCCGCCGGCAGCTTCGACGTCGCGATGAGCTTCAACGCCCTACACCATTTCCCGTCGTTTGACGCGTTCCTGGCGGAAGTGACGCGAGTGCTCAAGCCCGGCGGGCTCCTGGTGCTCTACACCCGAACCCCGGAGCAGAATCGTCTCACCGTGTGGGGGCAGCACTTTCCCGGATTCGCCGAACGCGAGACGCGGCTGTACACGCGCCCGCAACTGCGGGACGCGCTGGGGCGCGTGTCGGCCTTGGGCTTGGTCACACTGCGCGTCGCAGCGTGGTGGCAGTGGACGACGCTGCCGGGGCTGGTACGCCAAGCGCGGCGCCGCCATTACTCGACGTTCCGGTATTACTCGGAGCCGCAGTTCGCCGCGGCGCTCGCGGCGTTCCAGCGGCGGATACGGGGGTGCTACCCCTGCCCGTGGGCGATCCCGGTGCGGAACAACCACCTGATCGCCTTCGGCGTGCGGCGCGCCTGAGCTCGGGGCGGGACCGTCGGCGAGCCGCTACGGCGCTGGGTCGGCTCTCTGTCGCCGGTCCGCGACATACGCCGATGCATCAAACGGGCTAGAGGCCCCGCTTCCCCATCCGCCCGAAGGTGCCGAACAGCGCCACGAGCCATACGATCAGGGCAATCGCTGCGCTCTCAGCCCAGGTCAACTCCGCCCGCTTCACTGCGACTCACTCGCCTGTCGGATCTCCAGCTCCGATCGAGGGCAGGAGTCGTGCCAGCGGCTCGGGGGGCCAGCGCAACACCCACCCGGGAGGGCGGTGGCGGGAGCGTGTAGGAATCGAACCTACCAAGGCTCTAGCGAGCCCCAGACGGTTTTGAAGACCGCTCGGACCACCAGGCCCGATCCGCCCCCGTGCCCCTGCGCTGCCCCAAGCTAGCCGGGAACGGCGCTCAGGGCGAGCCGAACACCTGCATCATCCGATACCAGAACTCCAGCGCGTCGTAGAAGCTCTGCACTCGGATGCGCTCGTCCCGGCCGTGCGCCCGCACATCGTTGGGATCGTCGAACACCGCCGAGACGCCGTAGGTGGGGATCCCGGCGTTGCGCAAGAACAGGCCGTCGGTCGCGCCGGCCTCCATCACCGGCACGATGGGGACTCCCGGGAACTGCTGGGCGACGAGCCGCTCGATTGGGCCCATGATCGCGGGCGTGAGGGGGGACGGTGGGCTCGCGATCGGCGCGTAGGTCGTCCGCATCGCGATGCGGTCGTCGGCCACGAGGCGGCGCAGCGTCGCCTCGACCTCGGCGGGCGCCTGGTCGGGCAGGATGCGGCAGTTCACCGTAGCCTGCGCCGATTGGGGCAGCGCGTTCTCGGCGTGCCCCGCCGCGAGCATGGTCGCGACGCACGTGGTACGCAGCTTCGAGTCGTAGAACGGCACGGCCGAGAGGTGGGCCACGGCGGCGCTGTCGGGCGGATCCTTCAGCATTCCTCGCATGTCCTCGGCGAGCAACCCCGTCTCGCCCGCGGCCGCCCGCTCGAAGTAGGCACGCGACACCTCGTTGAGCCGCACCGGGAATTGATACTGCGCCAGGCGCCCGAGGGCACCGGCGATGCGGTAGATCGGATTGTCCGTCGGTCGCGGGAGGGAGCTGTGGCCGCCCTTGTCCGTGGCCTCGAGCAGGTAGGTCGCGTACACCTTCTCGCTCGCTTGCACCTCGAACGACACGGGCTTGCCGTCCCGCAGGATCCCGCCGCCCGCGTCGGTGTTGAGCGCGAACTCGGCGTTGATCAGGTCGCGATGCGCGGTGACCAGCCACTGGATGCAGCTGCCCGCCGTCTCTTCGTCCCCCGTGAGCACGAGGATCAGGTCACGGGTGGGCTGGTACCCCGCCTGCTTTAGCCGGACGAAGTCGGCGACGAGGATCGCATCGCCCACCTTGTCGTCGGTCGTGCCGCGACCGTAGTAGTAGCCGTCCTTCTCGAGCAGCGTGAACGGATCGACCGACCAATCGCCGCGTCGCGCCGGCACGACGTCCAGGTGGGCGAACAGGAGGACAGGGCGCAGCGGCATGCGACGGCCTGCCGGTCCGGGGGCCCGGTAGCGCGCCACCAGGTTGCCGTGGCGGGCGTCTGGACCGATGAGCACCTGCACGTCCGCGGCCGGGAAGCCGGCGGTGAGGAGCCGCCGCGCCATGGCGTGCGCGGCGCGCGGTGTGTTGCCGAGCGAGTCGGTCGTGTTGATTTCGATCAGCTCGCGGAAGATGTCGTGGGCGAGCCGGCGGTCGGCGTCGCTGAGACCGGATTGGGTGGCGCCGGCGCGAGACAGCACGGCGAGGGCCAGCGCCGTGCAGCAGACGGGGGCGAGCCCCCGCATCATAAATCGCATGGCTTCAATTTACTGGACCGCTCCCGAGGCGGAGCGCGCGCAAGATGGCTCGGATGCGGAGCCACTCGTCCGACGGGCGGATGTCGTCGTCGGAGTCGAGCGCCAGGCCGATGTCGTACGGGCACGCGGTCGACGTGAACGACTGCTGCTCGGCGCAACGCTTGAGGCGCCACAGCACGCGCCGATGCAGCACCCAAATGGCGGTCGTGCCGGCCGCCGGGGTTCTCACCCCGCGCGGCGCGAAGAACGTGACCCAGAGCGTGCCGCTCGGGCGCCCCAGCAGCGTCGAGTCCACCTGGATGCGTGCCGTGTAGGCGAGCGGCGCGACGGCCGTGTCGCCGAACAGCCCCACGAACAGCCCGCCGAGCCGCTCGTACTCGACGGCTTCGTCCACGTCCGCGAGCCGCCCGGCCACCACCCGCTCGGCGTCGATCAGGTTCTCGCCCAGCAGGCGGTCGGGCTGCGGCACGAGCTGCAACCGGCCGCGGGCCGCCTGCCGCGCCGCGGGGACGCACGCCCCCCCCGCTCCGCAGGCGAGGCCGAGCACAACGAGCCCGCGGCGCAGGCGTCGCGCCCTATCCCACCCTCGCGATGGCATCGATCTCCACCCGCACCGCCTTGGGAAGGGCGGCCGCCTGCACCGTGGAGCGTGCCGGCTTGTGAGCGGCGAAGTGCTTGGCGTACACCTCGTTCATGGCGGGAAAGTCCGCCATGTCGACCAGGTACACCGTCGTCTTCACGACCAAGTCCAGGCTCGAGCCCGCGCCCTGCAACACCGCCGCCAGGTTGCGGAGCACCTGCTCGGTCTGCTCGGCCGTGGTCTTGCCGACGATCGCGCCGGTCTTGGGGTCGAGCGGGATCTGGCCCGCCGTGTACACCATCCCGTCCACGACTACGCCCTGGCTGTAGGGGCCGATCGCCTTGGGGGCCCCCTCGGCCGTCACGATGCCCAGTCCTTTCGGCTTCATCAGAACAGTCCTTCGATCGTGCCATCGGGGTGCACGCGGATCTTCTCGGCGGCCGGAGTCTTGGAGAGCCCCGGCATGGTCATGATGTCGCCGGCGACCGCCACCACGAACCCCGCGCCGGCGGAGGGAAGGATGTCCCGCACTTGCAGCGTGAAGCCGCTGGGGGCGCCGAGCTTGGTCGCGTCGTCGGTGAAGGAGTACTGCGTCTTCGCCATGCACACCGGCGTTTCGCCCAGCCCCATCGCGGGAAGTTGCTCGAGCGCGCGCTCGGCCGCTGGTGCGAAGGCCACGCCCGCCGCGCCGTAGATCTCCTTCGCGATCGTCTCGATCTTTTCCCGGATGGGCCGCTTCTCGTCGTACAGCGGCTGGAACTTCGCGGTGCGGCCGTCCAGCAGCTTGAGCACGGCCTGCGCCACGGCGACGCCTCCCTCCCCTCCCTTCTCCCACACCTCGCACAGCTCGACGCCGACGCCTTCGGCCGCGCATTCGTCGCCTACCGTCGCGACCTCGGCTTCGGTATCGGAGACGAACCGGTTCAGCGCCACCACCACGGGGACGCCGAACTTCTTCACGTTGCGGATGTGGCGCCGCACGTTCGCCGCGCCGCGCTGCACGGCGTCGCGGTCGGGTTTGCCGAGGTGCTCCTTCTTCACGCCGCCGTGCATTTTCAAGGCCCGCACGGTCGCCACCACGATCGCCGCCTCCGGCACGAGGCCCGCCATGCGGCACTTGATGTCGAAGAACTTCTCGGCCCCCAAGTCCGCCCCGAAACCGGCCTCGGAGAGCACCACGTCGCACAGCGCGAGCGCGAGCCTGGTCGCGACGATGGAATTGCAGCCATGTGCGATGTTGCCGAACGGCCCGCAGTGGATGAACGCGGGGCCGCCCTCGAGCGTCTGCACCAGGTTCGGGTTGATGGCGTCCTTCAGGAGCAGCGTCATCGCACCCTGCGCCTTCAGATCGCTCGCCCGCACGGGCCGCTTATCCGCGGTCAGCCCCACGATGATGCGCGCCAGCCGTTGCTCCAAGTCGCCGAGCCCGGTGGCGAGCGCCATGATGGCCATGATCTCGGAGCCGGGGATGATGACGAAGCGCTCCTCGCGCGCGGGCCCGGCGTTCAGGCCGCCCAGCCCCACGATGATGTTGCGCAGCGCGCGATCGTTCATGTCGATGGTGCGGGGCCAGGTGATGCGGCGGGTATCGAGCCCAAGCGCGTTGCCGTGGTGCAGATGGGCGTCCAGCAGCGCGGACAGCAGGTTGTGCGCGCTCGCGATGGCGTGGAAGTCGCCGGTGAAATGGAGGTTGATGTCCTCCATCGGAATCACCTGCGCGTAGCCGCCGCCGCAGGCCCCTCCCTTCACGCCGAACACGGGCCCGAGCGACGGCTCGCGGATGCACAGCGCCGCGTTCTTCCCGAGCCGCCGGAGCGCCTGGGTCACCCCCACCGTCACCGTGGACTTCCCCTCGCCCGCCGGCGTGGGGTTGATGCCGGTGACGAGCACGAGGCGGCCCTTCGGCTGACGGCGGTCGAGCGCCGCGAGCCGCACCTTCGCCTTGCACTTCCCGTACAGCTCGATCTCTTCGTCCTCGAGCCCCAGCTCGGCGGCGATGTCGGCGACCGGACGGAGCTTCGCCGCCTGGGCGATGGCGATGTCGGTGGGGACGGTGACGCGGGCGGGAGCCGTCGTCGTCATGGTCGGGGAGCCTCGCCGGGCGAGAGTGCGGCGCCGAGTCCGGAACCGA
>Ga0209160_1000088_pt1 | contig 60931 bp, 67 predicted proteins | sample GraSoiAngelo_153_FD_186167 | JGI IMG/M metagenome (GOLD analysis project Ga0209160, IMG submission 186167) | Grasslands soil microbial communities from the Angelo Coastal Reserve, California, USA - 14_1009_12_40cm (SPAdes) (version 2) | ecosystem: Environmental > Terrestrial > Soil > Grasslands ...
TTATTGTTCGAAAATGCCCAGGATGTCCTCTTCCTTGATGATCAAGTAATCCGTGCCGTCCACGTTGATCTTGCTGCCGGAATACTTGTCGAAGAGGACGATATCCCCGACCTTCACGGATTTGACGTCGGCCCCGACGGCTTCGATCCTGCCGCGCTGAGGCTTCTCCTTGGCGGCATCCGGGATGTAGATTCCGCCAGCCGTGCGTTCCAGTTCCTCGGTGTAGCTGACGAAACACCGATCCTTGAGAGGTTTAAATCCCGCCGCTACCTTTTTCTTTTCCTTCGTCTCCACGGCCATAACGCTCTTCCCTCCTTAGTTAGTCTCCAAGTCACATGCTTCGGTTAGTAGGAACCCGCCGCCCTTCTGGCTGGGCATACCCTCGGCGCAGGGTGCCTTCTAATGTAAAGCCGCTTTGTGACCAATCAACCCCTGCCGGCCGAATTCCGCGTGATATCTTTTCACATCGGGCGCTCGACCCGGTCGTCCCGCTTAACCGGTCGTAAGTCCTTGAAAATTATCCAAGACTTCAACAATTCCACGGCCTTCTGCAGTTGCGGGTCCTCCTCGTCCTTCTCCTTGCCCTCCTTGTCCTTCGCCGCTTCACGGTCCTTCTTGCCCTCTTTGGGCTCTGGCTTGGGGACCGCCGGATTCTCCTGCAGAGGCGAGGGCTGGGGCAAGGTCCCCGGATCGCGGAGCGTCTTGTCGAGGTCCCGCTCGCGGATGGGCGGAGTCGCCGTCTGCTTCCCCTTCACGACGATGTCCGGGTTGATGCCGACCCCGTGGATACTGCGCCCCTTGGGCGTGTAGTACTTGGCCGTCGTCAGGCGGAGGCCCGACCCGTCTCCGAGCGGCAGGATGGTCTGGACAGACCCCTTGCCGAACGTCTGCACCCCTACCACAACCGCACGGCCCCAGTCCTGAAGGGCCCCGGCGACGATCTCGGACGCGCTGGCGCTCCCTTCATTCGCCAGGACGATGATGGGGTAGTCGTCCGGTTGCTCCTTGTTGTGGGAGACGTAATCGTCCTTCCGTCCCTCGCGGGTCTTGATGTACACGATCAGCCGATTCTGGCCGACGAACTGCTCGGACACTTCCACAGCAGAGGTCAGCAGGCCACCCGGGTTGTTCCGGAGGTCGAGGATCAACGACTGCATTTTCTGCTCGCGCAGCTTGCGGAGGGCTGCGCTCACATCCTTGGCAGTCTGGTCCTGGAACTGCGTCACCCGGATGTAGCCGATACTGCCGTCGAGCATCTTGGACCGCACGCTCTCGATCTTGATGATCTCCCGGGTCAGCACGAAGACCATCGGCTCCGCCGCCCCCTCGCGCTGGATCGTGAGCGTGACCTTGGTCCCTTTCGGCCCGCGCATCTTCTGGACGGCGTCAACGAGGGTCATATCCTTGGTCGGCTCCTCATTCACCTTGAGAATGAAGTCGCCCGCTTTGACGCCGGCCCGCTCAGCCGGCGTGCCGTCGATCGGTGCGATGACTGTCAGGCGATTGTCTTTGATGCCGATCTGGATGCCGACCCCTCCGAACTCGCCTTTGGTCTCGACCTGCACCTCTTTGTAGACGTCAGGCGGCATGAAGGCGGAGTGGGGGTCCAACGTCGCGAGCATGCCCCGGATCGCGCCGTAGACCAGATCCTTGGTCTTGACCTCTTCCACATAGTGCTTCTGGACGTGGGCCAGCACCTCGGTGAAGGTCTTCAGCTCTTCGTAGGTCTCGGTCGCCAGGACGGCGCGATCCCAGCCTTTTCCGATGAGAACCCCCAGTAGCAGGGTCACGAGAAACAGCGCTACCCAGCCCATCTTCATTTTGTTCGACTGTCGTATCCCATCCATGACCGTGCTCCTTTTCCTGCCACCGGATCCTATCGCCGCCGGGCCAGCCAAGCCAGCGGATCCAAGGCTTGACCGCGTTGCCGCAACTCAAAATACAGGGTATTCTCCCCGGTCAGCCCTGTATCCCCGATCTCCCCGATCGGCTGGTTGGACCGGACGGTTTCTCCCACGTTCACCAGCAGCTTGGAGGCATGGGCGTACAGGGAGAAAAACCCTTCCCCATGGTCCACAATCGTGAGGAGTCCATAGCCCCGCATCCAATCCGCAAAGGCCACCACCCCGTCGGCGACCGACCGGATGACGCTGCCTTGCGCGGCCCGGATCTCAATCCCCTTCCGTTGCACATACGTGTTGAACTTCGGGTGCTTCTGCCGCCCGAACAACGCCACCACATCTCCGTCGCTGGGCCAGTTGAGCCGGCCCTTGAAGCGTCCCAGTCCTGCGCCGGCCGGCTGGGCGCGAACCGAGGCGGCCGCTCGGCGGCGCGCCTCGAATCCCCGGAGGAGGCCCTCGATGCGCTGCGCGGACTTCTCCAACTCACCGACGGCCCGTTCATAGACGACCTTCTCGCTCCGTACCCGGCCCAGGAGCCGGTCTTTCTTGGCTCGCTCTTCTCGAAGGGCCGCCAGCGTGGTGGTGATCTCCCGCTGGTATCCCCGGAGTTCCCCCCGGACCTGCAACAGATGCACCTCCGTCGTCTCGAGCCGCGCGTGATCGACCCGATGGCCCTCGAGCAACTGGTACTCCCGTCGCGAGATCCAGCGTAACGACGCTGACCGGGCCAACAAGTCATTGTACCCGCTCGACGCTAGCAAAAGCTTCAACTGCCCGTTCGGCCCTTCCTTGTACATCACCCGCAACCGGCTGCGGATCGAATCCTCCCGCTGGGCAATCCGCTCCCGGAGACGCTGGAGAGAGGCGTTTGCGTCCGCGATTTCACGGTCCTTCGCTCTGAGGTTGGCGTTCACGGCAACCAAGTCCTCGCGGCGAAGCTTGACCCGGTGGTCCGCCTCCTCGATTTGCTGCAGCACCGAGGCTTCTTTGCGCTGGGCCTCCTCCGTTTTCCGTTTCTTGTCCTTGATTTCCCCCTTCAGTTTCTCCAGCGACTGGCGCTCCTTCTTGATCTTCTCGGAGAGCGGCTCCTTGCGTTCGGACGGCGCAGCCAGCACGGACGCGCTTACCGCCAGCACAGCCAGCATCACCAGCGTCACACCACGCATCAACTCCTCGCCCCGCGCAGCTGGAACAAGGAGACCACACTCCCCAGGCACCCCAGCATGATCCCCAGCAGCAGGAACGCGACCGTCACGCGGTCCGGCAAGAACACCAGCCCGCGTCCGATGCCCCAGAAGGTCCCCCTGAGGGCCAGCTTGGCCTCCGCCAGCCCGAACAGGGTCCGCAAGAGGAAGAGCGAGCAGAGCGCGCCCACGCCCCCCAACAGCGCCCCTTCGAGCACAAATGGGGTCTTGATGAAGGCCGTCGTGGCGCCGATCAGCTTCATGATCTCGATCTCATCCCGCCGCGCATGCAGCGTCAACCGGATCGTATTGGCCAGGATCGTCACCATGGACGCGGCCAACACGGTGCCGATGCCCAGCCCCAGGACTTCCAAATACCGCAGCGCCACGGCGAGGTTCTCGATCCAGTCCTGACTATAGAGCACCTCTTCGGTCTCAGACAGCGCGTTCAGTTTCTGGACCAGCGCGCGGACCTGCTCCGACGAACGATAGGCCGGACTGACCTTGATGACGAGGGACGCCGGGAAGGGATTGTCCCCCAGCCCGCTGAGCAGCCGCTCTTCCGAGGGGAACTGCGCCCGGAACGTGGCCAGCGCCTGCTCCCGCGAAACGTACTCGATCCCCGCGACGGCCGAATCCTGCCCGATCTCTGCGCGCACGCGCGACACGGCCTGCGGCGACACCACGTCCCGGAGGTAGACGATGACCTTGATCTCCTCACGCAAGGAGCCCAGGGCCTCCTGCACGTTCAGGTAGACGAGCAGGAACACGCCCATCGCCAGCATGGTGAACGTCGTAGTGGCCAACGCCACGAACGTAGTGGTCCGGTTGGACTTGATGTTGTCCACTGCCTCGCGGAGTAGATAGCGCAACCGCGTCATGCCTCGGGATACCCATCCTCCGCCACGCGCCCCTGTTCCAGCCGCATGACGCGTCGGCGCCACCGCCGCAGCAGATCCCGGTTGTGCGTGGCGAGGACCACGGTGGTGCCGCGCGCGTTGACGGACTTCATGAGCTCCAGGATCTCTCCCGACAGGTCCGCGTCCAGGTTGCCCGTGGGCTCATCCGCCAGGAGGATCTGCGGATCATTGACGATCGCGCGCGCCAGGCACACCCGTTGCTGCTCCCCGACGGAGAGTGTCATCGGCATGGCGTCCAGCTTATGCCCCAGCCCAACCCCGCCGAGCGTCTCGGCCACCTTCACCCGCAGCACTCCTTCCGGCACGCCGCTGACCTTCAAGGCCAGCGCGACGTTCTCGAAGACCGTTTTCTTCAGCAGGAGCCGGAAATCCTGAAACACGAACCCGATCATCCGATGCAGGTAGGGGATTTCGGACTCTCTGATGTGCAACAGGTTCCGGTTGTTCACCAAGATCTGCCCTTTATCAGGGGCGTCCGCACGGAAGATCAATCGGAGGAGCGTCGTCTTGCCGGCTCCGCTGGGTCCGGTGAGAAAGACAAACTCCCCCTTGCCGATCTTGAAACTGACGTCTTGGAGGGCCGGCCACCCGCTATAGGCCTTGGAGACATGATAGAACTCGATCATGCGGACGTGCGGGTCTCCGGCATCTCGAATGCGCCTGGCAGCAGCTCGATCCGCTGGGTCTTGGGATCAGCGCCCCAGATCAGCACGACGTCGAACCGGCACGTCCGGTCACCGACCCGCCGCCACGCCAGATACTGCTGGGCGAGCCGAGCGATCCGGGCCTGCTTGGCACGGGTGATGGCAGCCGCAGGCCCGCCGAACCGGTCGTCGAGCCGGACTTTCACTTCGACGAACACCAGGATCCGGCCATCTTCCGCAATGAGGTCGATTTCCCCGCGCCGCGTCCGGTAGTTGCGTTCCAGGATCCGGTAACCGCGGGCTTCCAGAAACCGGGACGCCACGCGCTCGCCTTCTGCCCCCAGCACGCTACGCCCGGTCATGGCCACCCGCTCCTTCCACGACCGGCCGAAAACTGCGCCGGTGCAACTTACAGGGCCCGTAGCGCGCCAACTGCCGCAGGTGTTCGGCAGTCCCGTATCCCTTGTGTGTGAGAAACCCGTACTGGGGGTAGCAGACGTGGGCCCTCGCCATGAGCCGATCCCGGAGAACCTTCGCGACGACGGACGCCGCGGCGATGGAGAGGCTCAACCGGTCGCCCTTGATGACCGCACGCTGCTCGATGGGAAACGACGGGAGGATGATCGCATCGAGGAGGAGATAATCCGGTGGAGGCGTGAGGTGCTGCACCGCCTGGGCCATCGCAAGTCGCGTCGCTTCAAGGATGTTCACCGCGTCGATGACCTCGGCCTCCACAACCCCCACACCGATATCGAGAGCTCCCGCAAGGAGCTGCCCGTAGAGATGCTCGCGCTGGGCCTCGCTTAGGAGCTTCGAATCTCGCAAGCCAGCCAGGCGGTATCGGCGGGGCAAGATGACTGCCGCCGCAACGACCGGACCGGCCAAGGGGCCTCGTCCCGCCTCATCTACCCCGGCGACGCGCCGAAACCCGCGCGCCCACGCCTCGCATTCAAAGAGGTCGTTGGGGTCCAGCGACACGCGACTCCGTCGGCCTCAGACGCCGGCCTTGACGGTCGCCGGCTCTGCGGCGACGGCCGGAGCCTCCGGCTTGGGCTTGCCCTCCGTCAGGTATTCCCGCTCTGCCACCCTGGCCGTCTTGCCCTTCTTCCCACGGAGGTAGTACAACTTGGCCCGCCGGACACGCCCCTGCCGCACAACGTCGATGCGTTCCATCACCGGCGAGTGAAGGGGAAAGATCCGCTCGACGCCGACGCCGTAGGATAGTTTCCGGACCGTGAAGGTCTCCGCGTTCTGTCCGCCCTTGCGACTGATGACTACGCCTTCAAACACCTGCACGCGTTCCTTCTCGCCCTCCATGACTCGCACGTGAACCCGGACCGTGTCCCCGATCTCAAAGGCCGGCACATTTTTCTTGACCAACGTCGCATTCAACCGCTGCAGCCGATTCATGACCGTCTCTCCTCTCTCTTTCCTGCTCGCCCGTCAGGCGTCGCCTCCGCGCGAGAACTGGTTCAACACTTGCCGATCTTCCGGCGTCAACGCCGCCCGTTCCAACAAGTCAGGCCGCTTGGCATAGGTGTTCAACAGGGACTGGGCCCGCCGCCACGCCTGGATGGCCCGATGGTCCCCGGAACGAAGGACTTCCGGCACCTCCATCCCCCGGAAGACGGGCGGGCGGGTATAGTGGGGGTAATCCAGCAGCGAATCGCCGAATGAGTCGGCCTCCGCGGACTGCTGGTCTCCCAGCACACCCGGGATCAGACGCGCCGCCGCGTCCACAACGATCAACGCCGCCAGTTCGCCCCCGGTCAGGACGTAATCGCCGACGGACAGCTCCTCCGGAGCCAGCCCCATTCTAACCCGCTCGTCGATCCCTTCGTAGTGCCCGCAGATGAAGACCGCGCGCCGCGTCTCCGCGGCGAACTCGGCTGCCACGGCCTGGGTAAATGTGCGCCCCTGTGGCGTCATCAGCACAAGCCGCACGTCGCCGTGCCGAGCACGCAGATCCTCCACGGCACGGAAGACAGGCTCGGGCTTGATCACCATCCCCGCGCCTCCCCCGTAGGGATAGTCATCGGCAACCTTGTGCCGTCCCTCCGCATAGTCCCGCAAGTTCACCGCGCGGACCTCCAGGAGGCCCTTCTCCCGGGCGCGTCCGAGGATGCTGGCGCTCAACACGGCCTCCACCGTATCGGGAAACAAGGTAAGGATGTCACACTTCATGGTCTGACACATCCTCTAAGAGTCCTGCTATCCGGCGGATGGTCATCAGTCGGCCCGGCACATCCACTGCTCGGACCACCTCTCGGGTCGCGGGAATGAGATGTTCCTTCCCCGCAGCTCCGCGCACCACGAAGACGGCATTGGCACCGGTCGGCAGGATCTCCGTCAGCTCCCCGACCAGCGCCCCGTCTTCCGTCTGGACGGCCATCCTCAGTAGATCGCGTTCGAAATATCGCCCGTCCGGCAAGAGCGCCGACGGCTCCGCCTCGATCTGGAGCCAGCACCCGATCAGCGACGCCGCGGCTTCGGGTGTGGTGATCCCCTCAAAGGCGACAAGATAGTCGCCGGCCGCGCGCCGCGAGGCCCGGACGGCCAGTTCCAGGAGCGCTCCATGCCGATCAGCCGCGAGGACCCGCTCCAGCGTCTCAAACCGGCCCGGCACATCGGAGAGGGACTGCACCTTGACCTCTCCGCACAGCCCGTGCACGCGCGTGACCTTCCCGATGGTCACCAACCGGCGCGTGTCTATTCCAGGATTTCCAACACGCATCGTTTCCCCAACTTCGTTCCGGCCGCATTCAAGATCGTCCGCATCGATTGTGCCGTCCGTCCCTGTTTCCCGATCACTTTGCCAAGGTCATCCTGCGCGACCCGTAGCTCGATGATCGTCGTCTTCTCTCCATCCGTCTCCTGAACAGACACGGCATCAGGTTTATCCACCAGGGCTTTCGCCATGTGTTCGATCAGCGCCTTGAGTTCGTCCATCGCCGCACCTCCCGGCTGGGATGCGGAGACCAAGATGGCACCTACGCCTTAGCGGGCGCCACCTTCGACGGCTTCAGCACACCAGCCTTGCGCAACAGGTTCAGGACTGTGACCGACGGTTGCGCGCCTTTTTTTAGCCATTCCAGCACTCGCTCCTGCTTGAGCGCGACAGCAGCCGGCGTCTTCAATGGGTCGTACGTGCCCAGGACTTCGATGTACCGCCCGTCCCTCGGCATCCTGGAATCCGCCGCCACAATTCGAAAGAAGGGCCGCTTCCTACGGCCCCTTCGCGTGAGTCTCAATCGCACCACGTGTGTCCTCCCCTCTTCTCTGGGTTAGTAAGTATGAACTCCTACGAGAACGTCCGTGCCGACCGGCCGAGCCATTGACGGCCGCCGTGTCCGGACAACATCTTCATCATCTTGCGGGCCTCCAAGTACTGTTTAATCAGCCGGTTCACGTCCTGCACGCTGGTCCCGCTGCCCTTGGCGACCCGTTGCTTGCGGCTGCCGTTAAGCAGCGTGGGGTCGCGCCGCTCCCGCGGGGTCATCGAGTCGATGATCGCCACCATGCGCCCGACTTCCTGGTCCTTACCCGGCATCGAGCCTGCCGTCAATTCTTTCAGGCGCTGCCCGCCAGGCAACATGTCCAGGACCTGTTCCAAGGAGCCCAGCTTGGTGACCTGCTTGAGTTGGTCCCGAAAGTCCTCGAGCGTCAGGGTGTCTGCGTGCAGTTTCCGGGCCATCGCCTCGGCCTGGTCCCGATCGACCACCTCCTGCGCCTTCTCGATCAGCGACAGGACATCGCCCATCCCCAGAATGCGCGATGCCATCCTGTCCGGGTGGAAGGGCTCCAAGGCGTCCAGTTGCTCGCCCGTGCCGAGAAACTTGATCGGCTTGCCGGTGACGGCCTTGATCGAAAGCACCGCTCCGCCACGGGCATCCCCTTCCGTTTTGGTCAGGATCACCCCCGTCAGCCCCACGCGCCGGTCGAACTGCTCGGCCATGGTGACCGCATCCTGCCCGATCATCGCATCGGCGACCAACAGCACTTCGTGCGGCGAGATCTTGGCGCGAATCGCCACCAGTTCGTCCATCAACTCATCATCGATGTGGAGGCGCCCCCCCGTATCAAGAATCGCCACGTCAAAACCCTGGGTGCGGGCCCGCTCGACCCCATGCACACAGGCGGAGACAGCATCCACGCCCGGCGCGTCGGCTCGATGCACCGGTACGTCGAGCGCCGCTCCCAAGACCACCAGTTGCTCCACCGCCGCCGGCCGCCGCGGATCGGCCGCCACCAGCAGGACGCGCTTACCGTTCGTTTTGAAATGCAGCGCCAGCTTGCCGCAGGTGGTCGTCTTCCCCGCACCCTGAAGACCCACCACCATGATGACGGTGGGAGGCATCGAGGAGAGGGCCAGTCCCACCTGATGCTGTCCCATGAGGGCCCGGAGTTCCTCCCAGACGATTTTCACCACCTGGTGCCCAGGCGTCAGGCTCTGCAGCACCTCCTGGCCGATCGCCTTGACACGGATCCGCTCGATGAATTCCTTGACGATCTTGAAGTGGACGTCGGCCTCGAGGAGTGCCAGTCGCACCTCCTTGAGCGCCTCGGAAATCGCGGCCTCGGTCAGGACGCCGTGGCCCCGGAGCCGCTTCAGAATCCCGTCAAGTTTGGCTGCAAGGGTGCTGAGCACAAACGCTCCTATTTTATTGAAAAATCATAAAGATTTTGAATTGTAAGTCTACCGGACCCGCGTCGGAACTGTCAAGGCGATTCCGGCACCGTAGCCTCAGGAACTACCCTGTGGGCTTGTGCTTTCGGCCACACTGCGACTGGTGACTGCAGACTGATATTTATTGCTGTTGGCATAGGATTGGGGCTTGACTTCCAGGGAAGTTCCCTAGTAGAGTGCGCCGACGTAACGGCCTTTCTCAAACCCAACACGCGAGATCGAGGCGTGCGTAAATCCCCCTGGATCCTGATCACCTGCGTTGTGGTGGGCGGTCTTTTCGGCAGCTTACTCGGGGAAATTCTGCTCGCGGCGTTCAAGCCCGGCGTCATCCAGAACGTCTTCACTCAGTCCGTGAGTGTAGGTATCGATCCCCCGTTCAAAGTCGGTCTCTGGATGCTGACAATCAGCGCGGGGTTCACCCTGAAGATGAACCTCCTCACCTTCATCGGCATCTTGCTGGGCGTCTTCGTGTATAAACAAATTTAAACGTACGGGCGGACCTATGTACCTGTCCGTCCCATCGTGCCCGCCCGAAAATACAGGGCGCACACGCAGGTGCGCCCCTACTCCTTGATCCCCAGCTCCAACGCCTGACGCTTGAACGCCTTGATCTGGTCGCGGATTTGCGCCGCGCGCTCGAAGGCCAGCTCCCTAGCCGCGGCTTTCATCTCCGCCTCCAGGCGCTTCAACACCGGACCCAGGTTCCCGTCAAACTGATAGGCCGGCGCCTGCTCAGCAGCGATGGGGACGGTCACATAATCGCTCTCCGAGACTTCGTACAACGTCTTGGGAATGCCCTTCTTGATCGTTTCCGGCGTGATGCCGTGCTCCCGATTGAACCCTTCCTGTAATGAGCGGCGGCGCGTCGTCACCTCGATCGTCCGCTTCATGGACTGGGTCATGATATCTCCGTAGAGGATGACCGCGCCGTTCACGTTCCGGGCCGCGCGGCCGGCCGTCTGGATCAGGGAGCGCTCGGACCGGAGATACCCCTCCTTATCCGCATCCAGAATCGCCACGAGCGAGACCTCGGGGATGTCGAGACCTTCCCGCAAGAGATTGATGCCGATCAGCACATCGAACACCCCTCGGCGCAGATCGCGGATGATCTCGGTGCGCTCCAGCGTGTCGATGTCCGAGTGAAGGTACCGCACCCGGACGCCAAGGTCGTGGTAGTACTCGGTCAGGTCTTCGGCCATCCGCTTGGTGAGCGTCGTGACCAGCACCCGGTCTCCCCGCGACACCCGGACTTTGAGCTCGCCCAACAGGTCGTCCACCTGCCCCTTGGCCGGCCGCACCGTGATCTCGGGATCCATCAGGCCCGTGGGCCGGATGACCTGCTCAATCACACGGCCTCCGGCTCTTTCCAACTCATAGGGGCCGGGGGTGGCCGACACGTAGATCGCCTGATTGACGCACTGTTCGAATTCGGCGAAGTTCAACGGCCGGTTGTCGAACGCCGACGGCAGCCTGAACCCGTACTCCACCAGGCTCTTCTTCCGCGAGTAGTCCCCTTCGTGCATGCCTTGCACCTGCGGGATCGTCGCGTGGGACTCATCCACGATCAAGAGGTAATCCTTGGGGAAGTAATCGAGGAGCGTCGGCGGGGGCTCGCCCGACTGCCGGCCGCTCAAGTGCCGCGAATAGTTCTCGATCCCGTGGCAGTACCCCATCGCCCGGATCATCTCCAGATCGAACCGCGTGCGCTGCTCGATGCGCTGGGCTTCCAGCAACTGGCCGGTCTTCTTGAAGGAGGCCATCCGCTCTTCCAATTCGGCCTCGATGCCGCTGAGCGCGCGGTCGAACCGGTCCGGCGGGATCAGGTAGTGCGTGTTGGGATACACCGCGACTTTGGAGAGGCGGCGGAGCGACTTCCCCGTCAGCGGGTCGATCTCGTGGATGGCGTCCACCTGGTCGCCAAAGAGCTCGATGCGCAGGCTTTGGTCCTCCGACGCCGCCGGAAAGATCTCTACCACGTCGCCCCGCACCCGGAAGGTCCCGCGGTGAAAGTCGGTATCGTTTCGCTGGTATTGGATCTCCACCAGCTTCTTCAGGATGGCCTCGCGACGGATCTCCACGCCTTCTTCCAGATAGAGCAGCATGCCGTGGTACACCTCGGGCGAGCCCAGGCCATAGATGCAGGAGACCGACGCCACGATGATGATGTCATCCCGCTCGAACAGGGAACTGGTCGCCGAGTGCCGCATCCGGTCGATGGCGTCGTTGATCGAGGCGTCTTTGGCGATATACGTATCGGTCGAGGGAATGTACGCTTCGGGTTGGTAGTAGTCGTAGTAGCTGACGAAGTACTCCACCGCGTTCTCCGGGAAAAAGCCCTGGAACTCGCGATAGAGCTGGGCCGCCAGCGTCTTGTTGTGGACGATGACCAGCGTGGGCTTCTGGACCCGCTCGATCACGTTGGCGAGCGTGAAGGTCTTGCCGGACCCGGTCACGCCGAGCAACACCTGGTGCGGTAACCCGCGATCGACGCCCGCAGCGAGCGCGTCGATCGCCTGCGGCTGATCCCCTGCCGGCTTAAAGTCTGCGACGAGCTTGAACTTGCCCACGGCGACAGCCTACCACAGGGCCACCCGGCTTGACGACAGGGTTGGGCCATGTAGAATACGCATCGTTGAACCGTGTCTCCGACCAGACCCGCGAGCGCGCCGCGTGGTTGACGCTCCTCCCGATCGCTGCCACCTTCACCTATTACACGCTTCCCGTTTCATTCCAACAGAACCTATGGCTCACGTTCAGTCCCCAACTTCTGGCCTATGCGGCTCTGACCCTATGGGCGTTGGCGAATCCAGAATGGAAGAGCTTCCTGCGATTGAATCGGGTGGGGGTTGGGACCAGCCTGAAATGGGGCGCGCTCGTAGGCCTGGCGCTCGGCGCCGTCAATCTCAGTTTCATACTATTGATCATCCCGGCTTTAGGTGGCGATATCCAATTTCTTCAGGAGACGCCCCACGCCAAAGCGCCGGCCTGGGCTATGTTCCCGGTCGGAATCGCCGTGATCGGAATACTCGTCGAGCTGAACTTCCGGGGATTTCAGATGGGCCGCCTCCTGACGTTGCTGGGCCAGTCGCCCGCCGGAAAGCTGGGCGCAATCCTCATCGCGGCGCTGGCGTTCTCCTTCGACCCCTTCATGGTGCGGGTCTTTCATCACCTGCATTGGATCGCTGTGTGGGACGGCCTCGTCTGGGGTTTCCTCCTGTTGCAGACCCGGAGTCTCTATGCCACCATGGCGGCCCACACGGTGGAAGCGTGGATCCTCTACGCCTGGCTCAAACTCTGGTTCGCGTGAATCAATTACGAGGAGAACATAAATGAAGTACGCGCTCTATTTCATCATCGGTGGTACCGTGGTCAGTCTGACAACTTACCTGGGAAGCCTCGGACGCAGTTGGCTCGCCGCGTTCGTGACCACATTTCCGGCCCTCACCGGCATAACCTTCATCTTGATGTACCTGAACGCCGGGTCGGAGCCCACGGTGCCGTACGCACGAAACCTCCTCTACTTCGTCGTCCCGTGGCTGGCCTATGTGGGCTTCTACCTCCTGACGATCGATCGCCTTGGATTCTGGTTGACGCTGACAGGTGCAATCGCGCTGTTTGTCACCGTCTCCGTCCTGTCCAAACTGATCGTATAGCCCATGCGTTTGCTTGCGACCCCCAACCTGATTTGCCATAATACTCGCCGGTGAGCAGACCGCACACGAGGAACACCCGTGGCTAGGCTGGGCGTCAACGTCGATCATGTGGCGACCCTGCGCCAGGCGCGGGGCGGAAAAGAGCCGGACGCCGTGGCCGCCGCCGTGCTCGCGGAATTGGGCGGGGCCGACGGCATCGTCATCCACTTGCGGGAAGATCGCCGCCACATCCAGGATCGCGACCTGCGCCTCCTGCGCGAGGTTGTCCAGACAAAGCTCGACCTTGAAATGGCGGCCACGGAGGAGATGGTCCGCATCGCCATGGATACCAAGCCCCATCTCGTCACCTTCGTGCCGGAGCGTCGGCAGGAGCTGACCACCGAAGGGGGCCTGGACGTCGCGGGCAATCGCGAGCGGATCAAAGACCTGATCACGCTCCTGCACCAGTGCGGCATCGCCGTGAGCCTCTTCATCGACCCCGAACTCGAACAGATCAAGGCGGCGCGCCGCGTTGAAGCCGACTGCATCGAGCTGCACACGGGCCGATACGCCAACGCGACGGGACTCAAGGAACAAGACAGCGAGTTCGAATCCCTGGTTCAGGCCGCGCGCGCCGCCTACAAGCTGGAGCTGGTGGTCAACGCCGGCCACGGCCTCAATTACCGGAACGTGCGGCGCCTGCGCACCATCTCCGAAATTGTCGAGTACAACATCGGCCACAGCATCATCGCCCACGCCATCTCGGTCGGCCTCGAGCGGGCGGTGCGGGAGATGAAAGACCTCCTCAGGTAGCCAATGGAACTCGTCACCGCTGCGGAGATGCGCGAGCTGGACCGCGCCGCCATCGAGACGCGGAACATTCCGAGCCTCCGTCTCATGGAGAACGCCGGGAAAGCGGTGGTCCAAGAGATGGAACGGTTCTTCGGCCCGCTGCGAGGGAAGGCCGTCACTGTCGTCGCCGGCAAGGGACAGAACGGCGGGGACGGCTTCGTGACGGCGCGGCTCCTTCGACAGCGGCGCTGCCAGGCGCGCGTCGTCTTGCTGGCCTCGCCATCCGCCTTAACAGGCGATGCGGCCACCAATCTGAAAAAGTTTCAGCGAGCCGGCGGGCGTTGCCTCGCGGTGGAAACCACTGCCCAGCTTGCATCGATCCTGAACCCTCTTCTCCAAGACAGTGATCTGGTCGTGGACGCCATCTTCGGGACTGGTCTGAACGCCCCGGTGCAAGGGTTGTCGGCCACGGCGATCACGCTGATGAATGCCTCCCGGAAGCCGATCGTCGCCATCGATCTGCCCTCTGGGCTTGACGGCGATACCGGGGCCGTCCTCGGGACCGCCATCACGGCCACCCTCACGGTGACATTGGCCCGTCCCAAGCGCGGACTCTATCTGGGCGCCGGCCCTGATCACGCCGGTGCCATCCGCGTGGTGGACATCGGCATCCCGCCGGATATCATCGGGGCGGCGAATATTCCCGTGACGCTGCTCGAGGCGGCGGACATCCGCTCCTGGCTTCCGGTTCGGCCCCGCACGGCGCACAAGGGGACGTTCGGCCACGCCGGGATCATCGCCGGATCCGCCGGCAAGACCGGGGCGGCCGCGATGGCCGCACAGGCCGCGCTCCGGATCGGCGCGGGACTCGTCACGGTCGCAGCCCCGCGTAGCGTGTCGGACGTGCTCGAAGCCAAGCTGCTGGAAGCCATGACCTATCCCGTCCCGGAGACCGAGGCCCGTACGCTGTCCAAGCAGGCCCTGGAAGCCCTGCTCGCGTTTGCCGAGACCAAGACTGCGCTGGCCATCGGACCGGGGATCGGCACGCATCCGGACACCCAGGCGTTGGTCCACAATCTGATCGTGTCGGTGAACCGGCCGACAGTCCTCGATGCCGACGGCATCAACGCCTTTGCCGGCCACCAGGAGATGCTCGGCCACGCGCGCGGACCGCTGGTGCTGACGCCCCATCCAGGAGAACTGGCGCGCCTGCTCAGCGTCACCACCGCGGACGTGCAACGGGACCGGCTCGGCGTCGCGTCGCGCCTGGCGCGCGAGCAGAACGTCTGCGTGGTCCTCAAGGGCGCGGGCTCCGTCGTGGCGGGACCGGATGGCCGGTTGGCCGTCAATCCGACCGGCAATCCCGGCCTGGCGACGGGAGGGACCGGAGACGTGCTCACCGGTATCATCACGGGCCTCCTGGCACAGGGGCTGGCCCCGTGGGGTGCGGCCTGCGTTGGCGTCTATGCACATGGATTGGCGGGCGACCTGGCTGCATCAGAGATGGGTGAGACGGGACTCATCGCCGGGGACGTCATTCGTGCGATTCCCCTCGCCATCCGCCGCATCCTGGAAGACAACTCGCCAGTTCGATGACCACCAATCCCGCACGCATGGCAGAGAAAGTCGGATCTGCGGTCGCTTGGGAGACACGGTCAGCGGCGGAGACCCATGCCCTGGGCAAGGCTGTGGGAGAGTCCTGCACCGGTCATGAAGTCATGGCCCTCGTCGGGCCGCTGGGCGCCGGCAAAACCTGCCTGGTTCGGGGCATCGCGGAGGGCTTGGGCGTGCCGACCGATCTCGTCGCCAGCCCGACGTTCGTGCTCATCCACGAATACGCCGGCCGCCTGCCGCTGTACCATGCCGACCTCTATCGCCTGGAGGAACAGGACGCCGTGAATGGGCTGGGCTTGGAAGAATACACAGAGACGCAGGGGGTCACCGTGATTGAATGGGCCGATAAGGCTCCTAGCGTGCTCCCGCGCGACCACCTGTGGATCACCCTGGACCACCTGGGCGGGGATCGTCGGCGCGTGGCGCTTCACCCCCGCGATGCCCGATCGGCCGGGCTGGTCGCGCGAGCCACGGCGCGCCTCGCCGAACAGTCACGGACGGGACGCCCATGAAGCAACTCTGGGCCCCCTGGCGTCTGTCCTTTATAGAACAGGTCTCAGGCGACTCCGGCTGCATCTTTTGCGAGAAGCCAGCCCTCCGTCAGGACGGGAAGACGTTTATTCTCTGGCGGGGCCGCCACGCTTACGTGCTCATGAACATCTACCCGTACACCAACGGCCATCTCTTGATCGCGCCCTACCGGCACATCGGGGCCATCGAGGACCTTCCCGAAACGGTCTTGCTGGACATGCTGCGTCTGTTGCAGCGCTCGATCAAGGCCATCCGGAAGGCCTATGCGCCCGAAGGGTTCAATATTGGCGTGAACCAGGGGAAGGTTGCGGGGGCCGGGATCGAGCACCATGTCCACCTGCACATCGTGCCGCGGTGGAGCGCGGACACGAACTTCATGCCGCTCCTCGGGGAGACTCGTGTCCTGCCGCAGCACCTAAAGGCTTCCTACATGCGCTTGAAGGCGGCGTTCGGCTCAGGCCACTCGGCGGGGCGGCCAGTTTCGCGGCAGGCGCGGACGTCGCGCCGCGCCCGGCAGAGATGACCGCCGATGATCCGCCTAATCCTCGTGGTCGTCCTCATCGCGCTGTCGATCACCTTCTTCTTCCAGAACCGCCAAGAAGAAGCGGTCTTGCACTACTTCGGCGCGACCACGCCGCCGACGCCCATCTATAAACCGATTCTGAGCGCGTTCGGCACCGGCCTTTTGATTATGGGACTCCTGCTGTTCCCCGCCTGGATCAAGCTGCGCATGGAGCTGCGACGGACCCGCACCGCCCTCCATCTCGCGGAGGAGGAAATGGACCGGCTCCGCGCCACGCAGGGGATTCCGGTCGCTCGCCCGCCGGTGCCGGGGCGCGAGAACGCCGAGGATGAGGATGCTCCCTGATCTCACGCCGCTTATGCGGCAATACCGCCAGGTCAAGCAGCGTTATCCGGACGCCATCCTCTTCTTCCGGGTCGGGGACTTCTATGAAATGTTCTACGAGGACGCGATCGAGGGCTCGCGCCTGCTCGAGATCGCGCTGACCTCGCGCGACAAGCACAAGGCCGATCAAGTGCCCTTGTGCGGCGTCCCCTATCATGCCGCCACCAGCTACATCGCCAAGCTCTTGCGGGTCGGCCGCGCGGTGGCTGTCTGTGATCAGGTCGAAGATCCGCAGACCGCCAAAGGCCTCGTGCGACGCGAGGTCGTGCGCGTGTACACGCCGGGCACGTTGATCGAGCCGGACCTGCTGGCCGCCGGCGAGCCAAACTACCTGGCGGCGATCGCGCCGGGCTCGTCCGGAGCCGGGGTTGCCTGGCTAGATCTGTCCACGGCAGAGTTCCGGGTGCTGGAACTCAGAGCCCCCTGGACGGACGCGGTCCGCGACGAACTGCTCCGGATCGAGCCCCGCGAGATTCTGGTCCCGGATGAGGAGGCGGAGCGGCTGCGTGCCACCATTGGTCCCATCGCCGCTGCGATCACGCCGGTCCCGGCCTCGACCTTCCACCGCGCGGCGGCGCACGCGCTGCTGCTCGGACATTTCCGCGTCGCCTCCCTGGCGGGCTTCGGCTGCGACGACAAGCCCCTTGCAGTCTCTGCCGCGGGCGCCCTCCTGCAGTACGTCGCAGACACTCAACCGGGCGCGTCCCTGTCCCACGTGACCAGGATGCAGGTCTCCGCGCAAGGCGGCACGATGCTCTTGGATCGGGCGACGCAGCGCAACCTCGAATTGGTCCGCCGCGCCGTGGACGGCCAGGTGAACGGGTCTCTCCTCAGTGTCCTTGATCGGACCGTTACGCCCCTGGGCGCCCGGCTGCTGCGGGAATGGATCCTCCGCCCCTTGACGGATCTGGAGCAGATTGCGGCGCGCCAAGAGGCGGTCGGCGACTTCCATGGTCACCTGGATCGACGGAGTCGCCTCCGCACAGCCTTGCGCGGCGTGTCGGATCTCGAGCGGTTGATGAGCAGGATCGTGCTGGGCGTGGCCAACGCGCGAGACCTCTGCGCGCTCAAAGACTCCATCGCCGCAGTCCCGGCCATCACCCGAGTGCTGGCGGCCTGTACCGCCCCGCTCTTGCGCGAGAGGGCCGAGGCCTGGGACGATCTCGCGCAGTTGGCCGCGAAGATCGAGCAGGCGATCCATCCGGAGCCCCCACCGTCGGTCAAAGATGGAGGATTGATTCGCGACGGCTACAACGCCGACCTCGACGAACTGCGCGCGATCAGTCGGGACGGGAAGACCTGGATCGCTCAGATCGAGCTACAGGAACGGCAACGCACCGGCATCGACTCCCTGAAAGTCCGCTACAACCAAGTATTCGGCTACTACATCGAAGTCACGAAGGCCAACCTGTCGCGGGTGCCCGCCCTTTACGTCCGCAAGCAGACCCTCGTCAACGCCGAACGGTTCATCACGCCGGAGCTCAAGGCCCTCGAGGACAAGGTGCTGGGGGCCGAAGACCGCATCCGCGCCCTGGAATACGAACTGTTCGACGCCTTGCGACGGGAAGCCGCCGGCTCAGCACCACGCGTCCAGACCCTCGCGCGCACGCTGGCTCTGGCCGACGCGTTGGCGTCCCTGGCTGAAGTGGCGGCGGAGGGCGGGTACTGCCGTCCCGAGTTGACGCCGGACGACCTGCTCATCATCAAGGACGGCCGCCATCCCGTGCTCGAACGGCAGGACCTCCCCGGCGGGTTCATCCCCAACGACGTGCTGCTTGGCGGACCGGACCACCGGCTCCTCATCATCACCGGGCCCAACATGGCCGGCAAGAGCACCTACCTGAGGCAGACCGCGCTGATCGTGCTGATGGCCCAGATGGGAGGGTTCGTGTCAGCCAAGTCCGCCGTGATCGGCCTCGTGGACCGGATCTTCACGCGGATCGGCGCCGCGGACAATCTGGTGGAGGGCCAGAGCACCTTCATGGTGGAAATGACCGAGACGGCCAACATCCTTCACCACGCCACGTCGCGGAGCCTGATCATCCTCGACGAGATCGGACGGGGCACTAGCACATTCGACGGGCTCAGCATCGCGTGGGCCGTCGCCGAGCATCTGGCCGATCGCAACCGGATCGGCGCCCGGACGCTCTTCGCGACCCACTACCACGAGTTGACAGACCTGGCGCGCACCCATACGGGCGTACGGAACTACAATGTGGCGGTCCGGGAACGAGGAGAAGAAATTCTCTTTCTGCGGAAGATCGTGGAAGGCGGGGCCGACCGCAGCTACGGTATCCACGTGGCCCGCCTGGCGGGCTTACCCGGAAACGTCGTCACGCGAGCGGAGGAAGTGCTCAAACGGCTCGAAAGCGGATCGGCCCAAGAAATTCCCGCCTACCTGGCACCCGACCCGACCCTGCCGCCGCCTCACCCGATCCTGGAAGAAGTCCGTCAGATGGACCTGTTCAGCATGACCCCGCTTGAGGCCATGAACAAATTGGCCGAGATCAAGGAACGATTGAAAAAAGGCGAGAGCCCCTGAAAAGAAACGGGCGGTGAGTCCTGCAGGACTCACCGCCCGTTGAAACATCGCTTCGCTTTTACGACTTTAGTGGCCGCCGCCTTTCGGAGCCTCACCCGTACAACCTGGAGGAATATGCTTGAAGAGGGCGTGCTTGCCGTACTGCGTACTACCGCCAGGAAGTTGCTCGCCAAGCACGTCGGTCGGAACCGGCGTTCCCTTCCCGCACTCAGACTTCATCGTCGGGAAGCCTGGCTGCGCTGTCATCTTCGGTTGACCCGGAAAAACCACATCTGACCCACCAGCTACGACGCCCTTCCACAGCTTGTCATCCACGTCCTTCACGTTAGAGGCGACACGCTTGTTCTGCTCGACCTCGTGGACCGTCATCTCGACCACGTCGCCTTTCGTCGTGGGCGGCACCTGCTCCGCTGCGGCGGGGCCGGGTTTCGGGCGAGCCTTGGACTTCAGCGCTTCCAAATCCTTACCGGAGGCGAATACACGCATGTTCTTGCCGGGTAGCATCATGGCCCAGAACTGGTCGATCTCACCGCTGTTCCGGACGCCTTTCCAGACCCAGTTCACCCAGACCGCATCCTCATACGGGTCCACGACGATCACGCGGGCCAGGATGGTCCGGGGCTGGCTGAAGTCCTCCTCAAAGCGCTCTGAAAAAGCCTCGATGGCCAGGGCGGTCCCGGCCAACGCACCCACGAGCAGGAGTGCGGCGCCGACCGCCGTAACCTTGGAATAAGCCTTCATGAGACTCCCTCCTTCACTAATCGATAAAAGGAATTTTTAAAGAGCCAATTATTTGAGCACCTTGAAGGACGTGATCGTCGGACGACCGTTGACCTCGTCGACGTGCACTTCCATGTTCACCAATTCCTGGTTCGCCTTCATCATCTGGTCCATCAAGCTCTTGTCCTTGACAGCCAAGCGCACAGTGGTCTGCGCGTGATACCAACCAGAATAGGGCGCGTTCTTCTCCGTCCCGCCCTGGAAACCCCACGCTCCGCCAGCAGCCCATCCATCAGGCGTCTCCGTCGTTTGGACCGACGTGCGTCCGCCCGGTGCACCTGACCCCGGAGCCCCGGTGTTCCAGTATTGAATCCCGAAGAGGACCTCGCCGTCCGGATTCTCGGCCCATTGAGCCCAGATCCGACCCTTCAAGGTCTCGGCCGCTGCTTCATCAGCTGGCCACCAGCCCACCACCAGCAAGGCTAAAACTGCAGCAATGATGACGCCTCTTTTCATCCTGTCTCCCTCCTTATCAACTCTATGAAGATGACGTAAGCGTAAACGACAAATGACTCCTCACATTCATATCACTTGAGCAAAAGCTTGTGCAACCTAAAAAATTTATTAACAAATCCAAACCAGCAGGGTGGGATGCTACTAAAGGGACAAGGGCTTGTCAAGACAATTTTAGACAGGCGCTACCCCCATTTAACTCCTTGAAAGGGCTTATTTATTCTGCACCTGGCCGATGACTAAATTGGCCATGCCAGTGGTCAGGCGTCCCCCTTCCGGAACGACATCCGGCACGAAGCAATAGTCGCCCGATTTCCAGGCCAAGAGAGACGCCAGCGGTTCTCGTCCCTCTGCCGTGCCCAGATCCGCCCCAATGATCTTCCCGCCCTGCAGATAAATGGTGCCGGAGTCCCCGTCGCGCTTCAACACCAGCGCGCCGGTCCTCTCGTGCAGTTCCAACATTTGAAGAAGGTCCAACAGATCAGTGTCGGCGAGCTTCCCGGTGATGCTGATCGAGTCAGGCCGGATGTTCTTCACAGCCTCGACGCGGGCCAGCAGTGCCTCCACGCGGGCATGCAGGTCGCCGAGGTCGCAGGGTTTCGCCAGATAGTCATCGGCTCCCATTCGGAGCCCCCGGATCCGGTCGCGGTCGTCATCTTTCGCTGTCAGGAATAGGAAGGGGATCGTGCACGTACGGGGGTCCGTTCGAAGTCGCCGGCACAGGACGTACCCGTCCATGACCGGCATCATGATGTCCGCGACGATGAGGTCGGGTCTGGCTTCCGCGATCCGCTCCAGCGCCTCCATCCCGTGGGAGGCGGTCCGCACCACATAGCCGCGCTGACCCAGGTACAACTCGATCGTCCGGGCCAACCTGACTTCGTCCTCCACCACCAGGATGTTCGGCAGGTTCGCCATCACGTCCTCCCCCCTCGATTACCTGGTTCGGATCTCCGGGGCGCACCGGCCTTCAACCACGTCCTCCGTGATCGTCACGGAGCGGACTTGCGGGTTCGCGGGAATCTCATACATCAGGTCGAGCATGACCTCTTCCATGATAGCCCGGAGGGCCCGGGCGCCAGTCCGAAGCCGGACCGCTCGCTTCGCGATGACCTTGACCGCGCCGTCGGTGAACGTCAATTCGACGCCTTCCAGCGCGAACATCGTCCTGTATTGTTTGAAGAGCGCATTGCGGGGCTCCGTCAGCACGCGGATCAGGGCCGATTCATCCAGCTCGGAGAGACTCACCACGATGGGGAAGCGGCCGACGAATTCCGGAATTAAGCCGTAGCGTTGGAGGTCTTCCGGCTGGACCTGGGCCAGCAAATCGTCCTGCCCGTTCTTGTCCACCGGACGGACATCGGCGCCGAACCCCATCACGCGCTCACGCGCCCGCCGTCCGACGATCTGATCGAGCCCGACGAAGGCCCCGCCACAGATGAAGAGGATGTTGGAGGTGTCCACCTTGATGTACTCCTGCTCGGGATGCTTCCGGCCTCCCTTGGGCGGCACGTTGCAGATCGTGCCCTCAACCAGCTTGAGCAGGGCCTGTTGAACGCCTTCTCCCGAGACATCCCGCGTGATCGACGGGCCCTCCGACTTCCGGCTAATCTTGTCGATCTCGTCGATGTAGATGATCCCGTTCTGGGCCCGCTCGACGTCGTAATCGGCCGCTTGCAGCAGCTTGAGCACCACATTCTCGACGTCTTCGCCAACGTAGCCGGCCTCCGTGAGGGTCGTCGCGTCGGCAATCGCAAACGGGACCTCCAAGATCCGCGCCAGCGTCTGGCAAAGGAGAGTCTTGCCCGTCCCGGTCGGCCCGATCAGGATGACATTGCCCTTTTGCAGTTCCACGTCGCCGACCCGGGCGCGCGTCTGGACCCGGCGGTAATGATTGTGCACGGCCACGGAGAGGACTTTTTTGGCCTTTTCCTGGCCGATCACGTAGTCGTCCAGCATACGCTTGATCTCAGGCGGGTTGAGCAGCTTGAAGGCCGGGGGCCCGGCCCCCTTGGAGGCACGCCGGCCCTGGGAGATCACCGTCTCGCAGCGGGCCACGCACTCATTGCAGATCCAGAGGGATGTGGCAGTGTGACAGGCTTCGCAGAGGTAGGCTGCCGGGCTTTCGATAAGCTCAATCGTCCCGGCCCTGGACTTCCCGCAAAAGGAGCAGTACAACTCTTTGGCCGGGCGGTTCCCTTTGTTGCTCCCCCAAAACACGATAGCCCCCTCCGGAGCCTCCATCATAGCCGGAGGCTCCGGAGAAACTCAACAGGGCCGGCTTACACTCCGCCCGCGCCCATCCGTGTTCAGCCGGTCTTTCTGTACGGCTCTTTCGCCCGGCCCGATGTTTCGACCGAGGGGAGGGTGGGCCCGCTCTCCGCCACGCAGCGCACGCCCCACACGATCATAAACAGGGCGGCGAACAGAAGGGCGCCAGCTGGATAGGGGATGTCACGTAGAGCCTGGATTCCCGCCACTCCGGGAGTCGAAACACCCGGGATCGAAGGCACGTTTCCCGTCGAGATGGCAGACTGGGCTGCGCTCGCCACGAGAATCGCCGAGCCCAGTGATTCTTGCGCCATCGGGGTCCCGCTTTTGATCATCGCGCTCAGCACCCCGGCATCCCTGACCGCCGAGCCGAGCCGCTCCTGGGTGTGCCCCGAGAATTGCTTCAGCGCCAATATCCGTCCGACCGCGGTCCACCCCAGCGCCTCCTCGCGGCGGGATAAGGCGACCTGCTTTTTCAGTATTGTCGCAGCCCTGATCTGCCCGAGCGATTGTATGAACTCCAGCTGCGCGGTTTCGGTCATCCCTGCGCGCCACATGCGCTGGGCCGCAGCGACCACCGTATGCCCGGCGGTCTCCTGAATCATCCCCTGCATGCGCATGAGAGACTCGCGCGCCTCCTCCAAAAGAGACGGTATCAAGGCGGCATGCGCTTCTCTGGTTCGGCTCGCCGAGACGATCTCGTTGCCGAGGCGCGTCTGGGTTAGGCCAACGGGAACGTCCTCCATATACTGGAGCTTTTGGGCTTCCACGATCGCCCCTCCTAACGCCTCCTGAGCGACCGCTTCCTGGTCAATGACCGTGGGTGCCGAGTCCATGAACCGTTCTGTGAATCCTGAAGGCGCTCCTCCGGATGAAAAGAAGAACATTCCTGCCCCCAGGATAGTCGCGCAGATTCCAACCGTGACGACAACATCCAAGTGATCCCATCTGCTCATCGTCCATCCCTCCTCATGCTGCATCTGAGAATCGCCCCCTCTTCGGAATACGAAGGAAACCCCTGTAACACCTAGCAAGAGGCACGCCGGTTCCAAGAACCAAAAATCAATAAGGATTTTCTGCAGTTATTGAGAAGGACCCGTCACGAGAGGAACAGTGAATGGCCGGTATCCACCACCAAGTGGTGCTATTTCGACGGCTACTCAGACGCCTTGAGGTTGTACTTGCCCATCCGGTAACGCAGCGTGTTGCGGGTCACTTTTAAGAGGCGCGCGGCCTCGGAGACATTGCCCTTGGCCTTCGCCAGCGCCTCCTGCAACATGGCCTTTTCGACCTCCCCGACCGACAGGCCATAGGACAGCAGCGAGGGCCGTTCGGCACGGCTCGACAGATCGGCGCTGCTCGTGACAGGGTTGCCCGACCGGAGATACCCCGGCAGATCGTGCACATCCACCTGTTCTCCTTTGCAGGTGATGGTCACCCACTCGACCATGTTCTGAAACTCTCGAATGTTCCCGGGCCAGGGATAGGTCTCGATGACCTGCATGGCCGCCGGCGTCAGCCCCGTGATCCGCGTGCCACGCTCCCGTCTGTACCGCGCGAGAAAATGCTCCAGCAGGACCGGGATATCGCCTCGCCTCTCGCGCAAGGGCGGCAGGTGAAGTTGGCAGACGCTGATGCGGTAGAAGAGGTCCTCCCGAAACTTCCCCTTCTGGACCAGGTCCCGGAGATCCTGGTTGGAGGCCACCATGAGCCGGAGGTCGATCTTGACGCCCTTGACGCCCCCCAGCGGTTCGATCGTGCGGTCTTCCAGCACGCGCAGGAGCTTGGCCTGGATCGCAGGGCTCAGCTCGCCGATCTCGTCCAGAAAGAGCGTGCCGCGATGCGCCAGGACAAATCGGCCCGGCTTGGCTTTCCGGGCGTCCGTGAACGCGCCCTTCTCGTAGCCGAACAGCTCGGACTCCAGCAGCTGTTCGGGGATCGCCGCGCAGTTGATCGCGACCACGGGGCCGCCGGCGCGCGGGCTGGCATAGTGGATCGCCCGAGCCAGGAGCTCCTTCCCGGTCCCGCTCTCGCCGCTGATCAGCACCGTCGAGTCGGTCGGGGCGATGTCCTTTGCGAGCGCCTTCACCTTGGCGAGCTCAGCCGAACGGCCGACGATGTTGCCGAAGTCGAACCGATCGCGCAACTCCTGGCTCAGCCCCCGGTGCTCCTGGGTCAGCCGGCGCATCTCCAGCGCCCGTCTGACCACGATCTTCAATTCATCGTTGTCGACCGGCTTGCTGACATAGTCGAAGGCTCCCTTCTTTATCGCCTCCACCGCCGATTTGACGGTTCCGTGCCCGGTGATGATCACCACAGGCAGGTCAAGGTGGCCCCTAGTCACGTGCTCCAAGACATCCAGCCCGCTGACCTTGGCCATCTGCAGATCCGTCAGCACGAGGTCGATGCCGCCTTCCTCCAAGAACTTGAGACCAGCCTCGCCCGAATCGGCCTGGAGCAGGCGGTACCCCTCCGGTCGGAGGACCAGATCGAACAGCCGCCGCATCTTTTCCTCATCCTCAACGATCAGAATCGTCGCGTCCGCCATGCGTCTCCTTTTACTCTCCCCCTTACCGAGCCGGCGCCGGCAACCGAAGCACGACTTCCGTGCCCTTCCCCTCCTGGCTGTTGATCGCCAGTTGCCCACCATTCTGTTCCACCAGCCGCTTGGCGTTCGTCAGGCCTAGCCCGGTCCCGAAGTCTTTGGTGGTGAAGAACGGATCGAAGATCTGCTTGAGGTGTTCTGGGCTGATCCCGCATCCGGTATCCACAATCCGCACGACCACCGTCGCCGGCGCGCCGCTCTTGCCATCCATGCTGGCCGTGATGGTGAGGGTCCCGCCCTGCGGCATCGCTTCCCGGGCGTTGATCAGGAGATTCACCAACGCCTCCTTCACCTGATCCGGGTCCACCATCAAGTCCGGCACGTCGGATGCGATACGCACCTCTTCGGCAATGGAAGACCCAGCCCCCAGCGCCCGCCACTCCTGCAGGGCCGCCTCCAGGAGCGCCTTGACCGCAACGGGGCGGGCTTCTGGCGGTTTTTGCCGGGCAAACCGCAGGAAGTGATTGATCCGGTTCGTGAGCCGGTCCACTTCCTCGATCACGTACTGCGCCACCTCGCGCTTGACGGCCTCGGACTGGTGATCGTCCAGCACGAGTTGGGCCGAGCTGCGGATCACGCCGAGCGGGTTCTTGATGTCGTGGGCGAGGGCAGCCAGCAGTTGGCCGACCGATGCCAGCTTTTCTTTGCGCAGGAGCTCGTTCTCCTGGTTGCGGATCGTCTTCAGGCTCTCGTCCAACGCCTGCGCCATCTGGTTGAAAGCCAGCGCGAGCGACTCTAACTCGTCACCGGTGCGCACCGTCACCCGACGCTCGCCCGTGTTTCGGAGCGCCCGATCAAACCGGCCGGCCGACGCCAGGTCCCGCACGCCCTGCCGAATTGCGTCAGCCTGCTCTTGCAACATCAGAATGGGCTTCACGAACAGGCGCCCGAGAAAAAACCCCAGCGACGCGAGCGCTGTTACCATCCCAAACCCGATCATCCCCACCGTGCGCAACAGCGTGTACACCGGGGCATAGGTCTCGTCAGGGTCCTGGCGCACGAAGGCATACCACTGGTGCCCGCCCAGGCTGGACTCCGACAGCGGATGGACGAATCGGATGGGAGCGTACCCGACGATCGAGTTGTGTCCCCCGTGGGCATCGTCCTCGGCCACCACCCACCCGGGGGTCGTTTGCATCAGTTGCCGCATCAATGGATCGTTGATCAGGTGCGCCTTGGGCGGGAGGACCGGGCAGATGAGCGGCGTGCCCTCGGTGTTGAGCAGCATGCCGTGCCCCCGCTCCCCGACCTTGATCTCCATGATGGCCTTCATCAGATTCGCGCGCCGCAGCTCCAGCTTGACCACCCCGATGGCGCGCTTACCAGTGCGGTCCATGACGGGGACCGCAATGTCCAGCAGATACTCGCCTGCCGCCTGCTTGTAGATGTCGCTGACGTACAGCCGACCGCGTCCGTCAGCGAAGGCTTCTCGCCACCAGAGTTCATCGCCGTGCAGGTATCCGACGGTGGGGGCCACGCTCGCGACCAGGGCTCCCCGCGCGTCCGTGACCAGGAGGTTCTGATACTCGCCGGCCCGGACGGCGTACCAGTCTCGAATGTAGAACAGCGTCCCGCGATTGATGTAACTCGGGAGAACCCGGTCCTCCCCGCCCCGGTACCGCTCCCACTGCGCGCTGCGCTGCAGCAACCGGGCACGGACCGCCTGCGGGTCTTCCGGCCGGTAGGACCCGTTCGACGCCTCGACCGATGCCCGCACCGTGAACGGTGTCGCCGCCAATTGGCGCACGCCGTCGATCTCGTCATCGATCATGACCTCGATCCGGCGCGCGGTTGAGGTGGCGATCTGCTGGAAGCTGCCGCCGATAGAGGTTTTGATCGTCTGGATGCTATAGAGGTAGGTCGCGAAGAGGGCGACGATTCCGGGCGAGAAGCCGACGATCAGAAGGGAGGCGACGAATTTCTTCTGAAGGCCACGTCGCGACCGGCTGAGTCCCATGAGGCGGTCCCTTCGTCACTGCATAACGCGCGCGACATCTCCCTTTTGAAGCGGTCCCAAGGCGGTCAGGGCCAGAAAACGATCATCGAAGAGCTCCCGGCTGAGACGCCACAGTTGGTCCGCCGAGATCGCGTCGATGTCGGCCATGACCTGCCTCAGCGGGATATGGCACCCGAAGTACAGCTCGTCCTTGGCCAGTTTGCTCATCCGGCTGCTCGTGCTCTCGAGTCCCAGCATGAGGTTGCCCTTCAACTGGCTCTTGGCCCGCTCCAATTCGGCGCGCCCGACCGGCTTGTCCTGCAGCCGACGCAACTCCTTGAGGATGAGCCGGATCGCGCGGGGCGCCGCGTCAGGCCGGACCCCGGCATAGACCGTCACCAACCCGCTGTCCGTAAAACACGTGACGAAGGAATAAATGGAGTAGGCCAACCCGCGCTTCTCCCGCACCTCTTGGAACAAGCGGGAACTGACGCCCCCGCCCAGGACGGCGTTCAACGCGTAGACCGCGTACCGATCCTTGTCGCTGTGGGCGATGCCTTTGGCGCCCACGCAGATGTGAGCTTGCTCCAACGGCTTCGACCGGACCTGCACGCCTTTCGTGACCGTCGGCGGGACCCGGCGCGCGGACCCGGTCTCGGAATCCCACGGGCCTCCGAACGCCGACGCCAGTTGCTTCAGCACCGGCCCGAAGGCGAAATTCCCCGCCACCGCGACGACGACCTGCGAGGGTCGGTAATGTTGGGCCCTGAAAGACAGCAACGGGGCCCGGCGGAGCGCTTCGATGGTGGCGACTTCTCCGAGCACGGGCCGTCCCAGCGGGTGGGAGCGGAGGGCATTCTTGGTGTGCAAGTCATGGAGGTAATCCTCGGGGTCGTCTTCGACCATCCGGATCTCTTCCAGCACCACCTGCTTCTCCTTGGTCACTTCCCTGGCGTCAAACCGGGAATGGTGGAAGATGTCCGCGAGCAGGTCGAGGCCTTGCGTCAGGTGCTCGTCCAGAACCTTGGCGTAAAAGGTGGTGCACTCCCGGGACGTAAAGGCATTGAGCTCCCCGCCGAGCGCGTCGATCTCCCGCGAGATGGCCTCGGCGGAGCGCCGCCGAGTGCCCTTGAAGACCATGTGCTCGATGAAATGCGAGAAGCCTTCCTCGCCCGGCTGCTCATCGCGCGAGCCGACATCCACCCAGATCCCGATCGAGACCGACCGCACCGACGGTATCCGCTCGGTGACCACCCGCACGCCGTTGTCCAGTACCTCTTTCCTGAACATGTCGACTGCGTCTCAGATCGCTACGATTGCGCGGAGGCTTTCGGGTCGGGCATCGCCTCCTTACGGCTGAGCCGGATCTTACCCTGCCGGTCCACCTCCAGCACCTTCACGAGCACCTCGTCGCCCTCCTTGACCTCGTCCGACACCGCCTTGACGCGATGGTGCGCCAGCTGTGAGATATGCACGAGTCCATCCACCCCTGGCAGCACTTCGACGAAGGCACCGAAGTCCATGATCTTCTTGACCTTGCCCATGTACAGCTTGCCGACCTCGACTTCCTCGGTGATCTGGTTCACCCGGGTAATCGCCTTCTGGGCGGACGCCTCGTCGCTCGAGGCGATCGTCACGGTCCCGTCGTCCTCCACATCCATTTTCACGCCGCAAGTGGCCACGATGTCGCGGATGACTTTGCCGCCGGGACCGATGACCTCGCGGATCTTCTCCGGCTTGATCTTGAGCGTGTAGATCCGGGGCGCGTAGGGCGACATGTGCGGGCGCGGCGCCGCAAGGGCCAAGCGCATACGTTCCAGGATGTACAGCCGCCCCTCGCGCGCCTGCGCCAGGGCCCGCTCCATGAGTTGGGCCGTGATCCCCGCGATCTTGATGTCCATCTGCAGCGCCGTCACGCCTTGCGCCGTGCCGCAGACCTTGAAGTCCATGTCGCCCAGATGATCCTCGAGCCCCAGGATATCGGAGATGACCATCACCTTGTCACGTTCTTTGATCAGCCCCATCGCGATGCCGGCCACGGGCTCCTTGACGGGCACGCCGGCATCCATGAGGGCCAGGCTCCCGCCGCAGACGGTCGCCATCGACGAGGACCCGTTCGACTCCAGGATGTCCGAAACCAGGCGCAGGGTGTAGGGGAACTCCTGCTTGGACGGGAGGACCGGCTTCAAGGCGCGCTCCGCGAGGGCGCCATGGCCGATCTCGCGGCGGCCTGGCGAGCGCAGCGGTCTGGCCTCACCGACGCTGAAGGGGGGGAAGTTATAATGCAGCATGAAGTTCCGGTAGTACTCGCCCTCCAAGGCGTCGATCTTTTGCTCATCATCGCTGGTGCCCAACGTGACGACCGCGAGCGCCTGTGTTTCCCCTCGCGTGAACAGCGCCGAGCCGTGCGCGCGCGGCAGGATGCCCACTTCGCACGTGATCGGCCGGATGTCCGCGGGCCCGCGCCCGTCGGCTCGCTTGCCGTGCTCCAGGATCATCTTACGGACTTCGGTGTACTCGAGGTTATGAAACACGAGCTTCACGTGGCGTTCGCGATCCGGGTCGTCCGCCTTCCTGAGAGCCTCCACCGCTTCCGCCATGATCGCATCCAAGCGTTCCTGGCGGGCGGTCTTGTTCGGGATGAAGATCGCTTCCCGGATCTTCGCGGCCGTGAGTGTCTCCACCGTCGCCGCCAGAGCCGGATCGATCTGTTCGGTCACCGCAACGCGCTTGGGCTTGCCGCTCACCGCGACGAGCTTCCGGATGGTTTCCACGATCTTCTTGATTTCCACGTGCGCCCGCTCGATCGCCGCGATCATCACGCTTTCCGGCAGGCCGTTCGCCCCGCCTTCCACCATCATGACGGCGTCCGCCGTCCCGGCCACCACCAGGCTCAGATCGCATTCATCCAGCGCGCTCAAGACCGGATTGATCACAAATTCCCCTTTCAGCCGACCCACACGCACGGCGCCCACCGGTCCGTTGAAGGGGATGTTGGAGATCGCCAGCGCCGCCGAGGACGCGATGATGCCAATCACGTCGGCGGTACCGGACTGGTCCGCCGAGATCACCGTCGCGATCACCTGGGTCTCGTAGTACCAGCCCTCTGGGAACAGCGGCCGCATCGGCCGATCGATCAGGCGACTCGCGAGCTTTTCCCGCTCCGACGGTTGGCCCTCGCGCCTGAAAAAGCCGCCCGGAATCTTGCCCGCGGCATAGGCTTTCTCCTGGTAGTCCACGGTCAGCGGCAGGAAATCGGTGTCCTTCTTGGCAGCCTGCGAGGCCACCGCTGTGGCCAACACGTACGTGTCGCCATAGGTGGCCAGCACCGCGCCATCGGCCTGCTTGGCCAAGTGCCCGGTTTCCAGCCGAAGCGTGCGGCCCTCTATTTCGAGTTCAACTGTCTGCGCCATGGGTCCTCTCTCTCCTTTGTGCTCTGAAGGGCCGGCCGGACGCCCACCGCCCGACCGTCCCGCAGCCTCCTAGCGCCGGATCCCCAGTCGCGTGATCACGGCCTTGTATCGCTCCTCATCATACCGGCGGAGATAATCCAGCAGGCGGCGGCGCCGGCTCACCATCATCAGCAGCCCCCGCCGCGAATGGTGGTCCTTCTTGTGACCCCGGAAGTGCTCCGTCAGGTAGGTGATCCGGCTGGTCAGGATCGCGATTTGCACTTCGGGAGAGCCGGTGTCCGTATCGTGAGTCTTGTACTGCTGAATGAGCGGGGTCTTCACCTCTTTCGCTAACGCCATGCCGACTGTCCTCCTTCATAATGGATCATGCCAGAACCTTCTCCAGTTTGATCATGGTGCCAGGGTGGGCCTGCTTCAGCTCCTCGGCGCTGCACGGGGCCTTGCCGATTCCCACCAGCCTGCCATCCGGCGACAGCAAGCGGACAAAGGCTCCGGCCATCCAGGCGCCTTCCGAACTGACGACCCGCGACACCGGAACCGCCACCCCATGGCAGAGCCCCTCGACCGCGTCGCGGTCGACGTGCAAAGCCGGCAGATCCGCCAAGGCCGCTGCCAGCGTGTACAGCCGCGTCTCGACCGCGCCACGATCCGCCAAGCCCGCCAGCTCGTCCAGGCTCAAGGCCTCTTCGATGCAAAACCGTCCCACCCGTCGGCGCTCCAGGCTGGCCAGATGCCCCCCCACGCCCAAGAGCTCGCCGATGTCGGCGCACAGCGTCCGGACGTAGGTCCCTTTGCTGCAGACCACATCGAACGTCACATCGAGAGTGGGAAGGTGAGCGGTGCCTTCCGGCATGGGGCCGATGGAAAGAATCTCCAACGAGCGGACCGTGAACTCGCGCGGGGACCGGGACACGGTGCGCCCCGCGCGCGCCGCCTTGTACAGCGGGACGCCTTTCACTTTGACCGCAGAGTACATCGGCGGGACCTGTTGGCGGCGTCCGACAAAACGGTTCATGACCTCAGCGATGGCCACCTGCTCAGGCAGTGTCTCTGCGACCCGCCCGACCACCGTGCCAGTCGCGTCCTGCGTGTCGGTCGCAACTCCCAGCCTCAACACCGCGCGGTAGGCCTTGTCCGCACTCATGAGATACTCCGCAATCCGTGTGGCCCTGCCCAGGCATAACACCAGCACACCAGTCGCCGCCGGGTCCAGCGTGCCGGTGTGGCCGACCTTCGACATCCCAAACAGCGTCCGCGCCCTGGCCACCACGTCATGGGACGTCCACCCGGCCGGCTTGTTGATGACCAGCACGCCGTCCAAGGCCACGCCCGCGCGGCGATCAGTGAGATCAAGTTTCACGACGATCGTCCTTCCGCTCTGCCGACTGCGGCTGTACCTGATCCAGCAGCGTCATCACCCGCTTCACCCGATCGAGCGAGGTATCCTTCACAAACGTCAGCTCTGGGACGTACCGCAGCTTCAGGCGCCGCCCCAACTCGCTCCTGATGAACCCCTCGGCCCGCGCCAGCACCGCCAGCGTCTCTTCCTCCTGAGGGCCCTGCTGCAAGACCGTCACATAGACCCAGGCCTGCCGCAAGTCCGCGGTCACGTCCACGGCCGTCACGGTCACGAAGCCGACCCGCGGGTCTTTGACCCGGCGCGTCAGGATGTCGGCGATCTCCATACGGATCTGATCGCCCACCCGGTCGGTGCGCTTGTGGCCTGTCATGGGTCAAAGCAGCTCCACGTGGTGCTCAATCAGTTCGACGGACGGATTGGCGCGGATCTCGCCGACGACCGCTTCCAGCATCTGGCGCGCATGTCGGCCATCGTTCGACACGCAGGCCACGCCCAGGACCGCGCGCTGCCAGAGATCGTTCCCGTCCACTTCGGCGATGGAGACATTGTACGTCTTCTTGAGACGGTCTTTCAGGCTCAGGAGGATCTGGCGCTTGCCTTTGAGCGAGCCGGTCCCCGGCAGGTGCAGATCAATCGTACAGACGCCAACGACCATAGGACGGGAAGATCAAAGCTTCGCGGCGACCTTGTCGACGGTAAAGACTTCGAACCGGTCGCCGGGCTTGACATCGTTGAAGTTCTCCACAGTGATGCCGCACTCGTACCCGGCCTGCACCTCTTTCACATCGTCCTTGAAGCGCCGGAGCGAGGCCAGTCTCCCCTCGTACACGACGACACCGTCCCGCACTACCCGCACACTCGCGCCGGCCCGGACGATCGTCCCATCCGTCACATAGCATCCGGCCACGGCCCCGACTTTCGTGACCAAGAAGACCTGCCGCACTTCCGCTCGGCCCAGCACCCGTTCCTTGAGCGTTGGCTCCAGGAGCCCTTCCATCGCCGCCTTGATGTCGTTCAGCACCTCGTAGATGATGCTGTACGTGCGGATGTCCACCCCTTCGCGTTCGGCCAGGGCCGCCGCCTTCGCTTCCGGCCGCACGTTGAACCCGATGATGATCGCGTTCGACGCCGCCGCAAGTTGGACGTCATTTTCCGTGATGCCCCCCACTCCTTTCAGCAGGACATGCGGCTTGACAGCCTCGGTCCCGAGCCGTTCAACGGCATCCGCAATGGCTTCCGCCGAGCCCTGGACATCGGCCCGGATGATGATCCCGAGGTCCTTGACGGTGCCTTCCGTCACCTGCGCGAACAGGTCGTCCAACGTCACCTTGCGCACGGGAGCCGCGCCGGCGGTCCGCTGCTTCTCGAGCCGGGACTCGGCGATCTCGCGGGCGATCCGCTCATCCCTGGTCACCACAAACTCGTCGCCGGCCATCGGCACCCCCAGCAGGCCCACCACCTCCGCCGGGATCGAAGGCCCAGCCTCCTTGACCGACCGGCCCGCGTCGTCGAAGAGCGCGCGGACACGCCCGCTGAAGGTGCCGACGACGAACGGATCGCCGGCGCGCAGCGTGCCCGTCTGCACGAGCACGGTGGCGACCGGGCCGCGCCCCCGATCGAGTTTGGCCTCGATCACGGTGCCCTTCGCCAACCGTGCGGGGTTGGCGCGCAATTCCAGGACTTCTGCTTGCAACAGAATCATCTCCAACAGGGTATCCAAGCCTGTTTTCTTCTTGGCCGACACCTCGACGTAGATGGTGTCCCCTCCCCACGCCTCGGGGACGAGTCCGCGTTCCGCCAATGAGTTTTTGACCCGATCCGGGTTGGCGTCCGGCTTGTCCATCTTGTTGATCGCCACGATAAGCGGCACGCCCGCGGCGCGCGCGTGGTCGATCGCCTCGATGGTCTGCGGCATGACGCCGTCGTCGGCCGCGACGACCAGGACCACCAGATCGGTGACCTTCGCGCCCCGGGCCCGCATGGCGGTGAACGCCTCGTGGCCGGGCGTATCCAGAAAGGTGATGGACTTGCCGTGCACGTGCACGACGTAGGCGCCGATGTGCTGCGTGATGCCGCCCGCCTCTCCCTCGGTGACCCGCGTTTGCCGGATCGCGTCCAACAGCGACGTCTTGCCGTGGTCCACGTGGCCCATGATCGTGACGACCGGCGGCCGTGGGACCCGCGCGTCTTCCGTCTCTTCAGGTTCCTGGAGGAGCGTTTCCGCCGGGCGCTCGGCGGTCATCTCGACCTTCACACCGAACGACTCGGCGACCAGCGGGGCCGCGTCCGGGGGAATCGGCTGGTTCAGGGTCAGCATCGTTCCCATGTCCATCAGCTTGCGGATCACTTCGGCGGGCTTCTGTCCCAACGCTTCGGCAAAATCCTTGACGGTGAGCCCTTCCGACAGCTTGACCGCTTTCAAGCGAGGCTTGGTGACTTCGGCAGGTGGACCGCTCGGTGCATGCCGGGTTTTTTCCTCGCGCCGGTGCATTGGCATCGCACGCAGGTCGCGCCAGCGGGTCGCGTCATCGCGGGTGGGAATCGGTTCTTCTTCCCGCCCCCGCCCGACTCGACGGAGTTTCTTCACCTTATCCCTCAGGCCCAGCAGGTCAGCCTGCGGCGCATCCGGCGGCAACCCCTTTTTGCTTGCCGGTTGACGATCGATGCCGGAGGCAGACAGGGGCGGCTGTGGAGGAAGCGTCACCTGCGGCGGCAGGGATGCCGGTGATCCTGGGGGTCCCGCAATTGTTGGCTCAACCGCGCCCGGGCGGGGAGGATGGGAAGACGGCTTCGCGTGAACCGGGCTTGGTGACGGCGGCGCGGCCACCTTGGAGGGGTCGGCGGGACCGACGCTGATCGCAGCCGGCTCCTCGACCGGCTGGAGCGGCGCCACGTCGCCTACCACGAGCGTCTCGCTTGGCCGCCGTTTGACCAGGATCATCTTCTTCTCTGCCTTCGGCGGCTCGACGATCGGAGGAGGTGTTTTCTTGGCTTTCAGCGCGGCGGTGTGGTCTCGCTCCTTGGCGGGCTTGGCAGCCTCGATGGTCTTGGGGGGCTTGACGAGAGCGGCGGCCACGGGTTTCTTGGCCTTCCCGGCGGCCTTCGCCAGGATCTTCGCGACCGTGTCGTCCTCGAGGGCGGCCATGTGGTTCGAAACCGTCACCCCGATCCCTTTGAGATCGCTGATCAGATCTTTGCTGGTGATGCCGAGCTGCTTTGCTAGTTCGAAAACCCGCATGCCTGTCCGTGCCCTGGACTACCCGGTCGCCGCCTCGGAATCCGGCGCTCCCGCAGCAGGAGTGGCCTGAGGCTCCGCCTCCTCGGCACTCGCTTGCTGCGCGGCCGCCGCGGCCGATTCCGCTTGCACCAACCGGGCGTGCTGTTCTTGCAACTGCTGCGCGATAGCCGCTCGGGTTTCCTGATCCCGCACGACCCGTTCCTTCTCGTACTCGCTGGCTCCGATGATATCGATCTTCCAGCCGGTCAGCTTGGCGGCCAGCCGGACGTTTTGCCCGTTGCGCCCGATGGCCAGCGAGAGCTGGTTGTCCGCGACAACGACCAGCGCCGACTTCTTTTCCTCATCCAAGCCCACCTTTTCGATGACGGCGGGGTTCAAGGCCTCGGCGATGAAGACCCGCGAGTCCTGCGTCCACGCGATGATGTCGATCTTCTCGCCCCGCAGTTCCCGCACCACCGCCTGGACCCGCGAGCCCTTCATACCCACGCAGGCCCCGACCGGATCGACAGCGCGGTCCCGCGAGGCGACGGCGATCTTGGTCCGATCGCCGGGCTCGCGGACGACGCCCTTGATTTCGACGATCTTCTCGGCAATCTCCGGCACCTCCGCTTCGAACAGCTTGACGATGAAGTTCGGATGGGTCCGGGAGAGGATGACCTGCACATCGCGCTGCGTCCGTTTCACCTCCAGCAGGTAGGCTTTGATGCGATCCCCGCGCCGGTAGGTCTCCCGTGGAATCTGTTCGTGCGCCGGCAAGATCGCCTCGGTCTTTCCGAGATCGACGATGTAGTTACGGCGTTCCTGGCCGAGAATGATGCCGTTGACGAGGTCGCCTTGGCGAGCCGAATACTCCCGCTGGACGACTTCCCATTCGGCTTCGCGGACTTTCTGGAAGATCACCTGCTTGGCCGTCTGCGCCGCGATCCGGCCGAAGTCCTCGATCTCGATGACGGCGCCGATCTCGTCCCCGAGTTCGGCCTCGCTGTCGATCTTGCGGGCCTCCTCCAGGGAGACCTCGGACTTGGGGTTGGTCACCTCGTTGACGATCTTCTTCAGGGAGATGGCCTCGACTTCCCCGCTCTTGCGATCAATCCGCACCTGGATGTTTTCGGCCGCCCCGTATTTCTTCTTCGCGGCGGTGAGCAACGCGGACTCCACCGCCTCGAGGATGCGTCCCGTATCGATTCCTTTTTCCCGCCCGATCTGTTCGATCACTGCAAGAAGCTCTCGACCCATCGCCCTGCTCCGTCCCTCTCAGAATTCCACTTCCAGTCTTGCTTCCAGAATCTCGGCCAGCGGGAGCGCCACCGGTGTCCCCTCACCGACGCGCTTGGCCTTCGCGGCCTGCGTCTCCACCCACACCTGCGTCCCGTCCAGCTTCTGAATCCGCCCGACGACCACCGCCTGCCCCAGCACCGGCTTGGCCATTTTAAATCGCGCCAACCGCCCGTGGAAACGCTCATAGTCCTCGGGACGCCGGATCGGACGGTCCAGCCCCGGCGAGGACACCTCCAGCAGATACGCGTGGGGGATCGGATCCTCCGCGTCCAGCGCATGCCCGACCAGCTTGTGAACGCGCTCACAGTCGTCCAGCGTAACGGCCCCCTCGCCCTGATCAGCCGACCGTTCGATGAACACCCGGATCAGGGTCTTGGGGCCACGCCCCCGCACTTCCACATCGACGAGAACCAACCCGAGAGAAGCGAGAACAGGCTCGACGATCCGCTGGACAATGGAGCCAACCCGTTCGGATCCGCGGGCGGTTCCCGGAGGAACGCCGCCGGCTGGCGCTAAGGGATGGTCTTGACCCGTCATAACCGAAAAAAAAGTGGGCAAAGCCCACTTTCGATACCGCACCCTACCACACCTATCCTTGCGAAAGCAAGGGGAAACTAGGCGAGGATGCGCTTGAAACGGTCCATCACCAGACTGGTCACAGGGCCAGGAGCGCGAGCCCCGATCTGGCGACCATTAACGCGGGCGACCGGGAGCACTTCGATCGTCGTGCCGGTCAGCAGGACTTCATCGGACGTACAGAGGTCGGCCTCGGTGACGGGCTCCTCTTTGACCGCTACCCCGCCTTGCTGGGCCACCGTCAGCACGACCTTGCGCGTCACCCCGGAGAGAAGCAGGGGCCCTTCGGGCGGCGTGATCAAGACTCGGTCCCGCACTACCGCAACATTGCTGGTTGTGCCTTCCACCACATAGCCGTCTCGCACGAAAATCGCTTCAACGGCCCCCCTGTCCCGCGCCTGCTGCTTGGCGAGCACGTTCGCCAGGAGGCTGACCGACTTGACGTTACATCGAGCCCACCGGATGTCAGGGACGGTGACGACGTCCACGCCGCTGGCATAGAGAGCTGGATCGGGCGGAACCAGGGCACGAACCGTGATGACCACGGTCGGCGGCACGTGGCTCGCGAGCACGTGGTCCCGCGGGGCCGCGCCCCGGGTGATCTGGATATAGACCTTGGCTTCGGGATACGCGCTGCGCGAGACGGCTTCGGAGACCAGCGCCGTCCAGCGCTCTCGGGTATAGGGAACGGGAATCGCGACGGACCGGGCGCTCTGCTCGAGGCGGTCGAGATGCTCCGTGAAACGGAACGGGCGCCCGGCGTAGACCCGAATGAGTTCGTAGACGCCGTCTCCGAACTGAAAGCCCCGGTCTTCGACCGAGACACGAGCCTCGGAGAGCGGCAGAAAGGCATCGTTGACAAAAGCAATATCAGGCACGCCCGGGTCTCAGGCAGACACTGGGTTCTCACCCGCCACCGTGACGGTGTAGACCCGCCGGTCCTCGGGCGTGAACTTCCAGCCCATCCGCTTCTCGAACACGAGCCGGTGGACGCCGGGCTTCATCGCGCGGAACTCAAAGGCCCGTTTGCCCGAGTCGATGGCATTGTTGCTGTCACCAAAGCTGCGTTCGTACTCGTCGTTGAGCAACGCCAGTGCTTCGGGATCATACGACGGAACGTAGATCTCGCCCCGGGTTCGGTCCTCCCACAACCGGATGGTCAAGGTCTCGCCGACGCTCGTCTCCAGGACTTTCTCTTCCTTCACGCCTTCTCCAATCCCGACCGCCTGCATACGGTGCTCTCCCGCGTTCGGGCGCTATCTTACGTGAGCTGGCAGAGCGAGTCAAAGCTTCAAGATGAACCGCAAGTCCGCTCCCGGAGCCAGGCCTTCCCGGCGCGCGAAGCCGGCACGGGTCTCGATCACGTAGCGGGCCCTTTCGGGGGGCGGGCCGTACTCCGGGCACTTCTCCGAGAGGCACGGGTTGACGATTTCCATGATCAGCAGCACCCGTTTGCCCTCGTCAAGCCAGATGATGTCCACGGGGAAGCGGTACTGGCGCGTGTTGCGGCGGTGAAAATCTGCCCGGTCGTAGATGAACAGCATCCCTCCGTTGGGAGGGAGACTGTCTCGGAACGCCAGTCCGGCATACAAGAGCAACGGGCTGTCGGCGACCTCGACTGTCATCTGGGTGCCCGACGGGAAGCTGACCATCATGGATGCGGGTCCCTGGCCCGTCGACATGAAGTAGCTGCCCACCATCAACAAGGCCAACGCCAGGGCGGCAAGGACGCCTAACCGCGTCGCTTGGGACTTCTCCATAGGTTACACTATGACGGATGAGGCCCGGCGCTAGGGCTTTTGTTCGGCCCCCACCAGGTCTTCCGGCCTATGCTGGGCAACAAAATCACATTGACAAGAGCCCGTGCGCCCTTCTAGAATTTCGTGTTACCATATCACGACTGCTGTGATATGGGCCATCCGCCGCGCATGATGGCCTCTTCTAACGCAGCGATAAGTTTTCTCGAGTGCTTCAGGGAAGGAGGCGTGGGTTATGGCATTACTGATCACGGAAGAGTGTATCTCCTGTGGGGCCTGCCTCCCCGAGTGTCCGAACGAGGCCATCTTCGAAACCCGTAGCGACGCCGAGGGGAAAGGCTACCATGTCGGTGACGGCCAGGGCGTCGGCGACAATATCTACGTCATCACTCACGATCGCTGCACCGAGTGCGTCGGACACTTCGACGAGCCCCAGTGTGCGGCGGTCTGTCCAGTGGATAATTGCTGCATCTCCGATCCAGCCTATCCAGAATCGACAGAGGTCCTCTTGGAACGGGCCCGCAGGCTGAACCCGGACAAGGAGATCGATCCCAATAAGGTGTGGAGCGGCGTGCGCAACGGCTGACACCCCGCGTCTTCTCCCTCTGAAAACAGAAGCCCCCTCTTCTCAGTTCGGAGAAGAGGGGGCTTCTTATTTCAATGTCAACCGGGTGACCACGTCACCAAGGGGCTATTCCCTGCACCCGCTCGGCCTATAGCGTCCCCCAGTTCTTGAAGTACCGGAGCAAATCCCGGACGGAAAGAATGCCGACGATCTTGCCGTCCTCCGTGACGGCCAAGTGGCGTATGCCCCGCTCGGCCATCACATCACTGGCCTCATGCGCGGAACGGTCGATCTCGATAGTGATGAGCGGGGCGTGCATCACCTGCGAGACCCGCACCTGGTTGGCGTCTCCACCCACCGCCAACACGTTGCGGACGAGATCGGACTCGCTGACGATCCCAACAAACCGCGCACCTTCCGCCACCAAGAGGGCCCCGACCTTCGCCTCGCGCATGGTCCGAGCGGCCTCGATGACCGGCGCAGAGGGGGAGATGCTCAGGATCTGGCGGCTCATCATCACCGCCAGCGGTCTTTGAATGGCCGATCCCCCAATCGCCATGGCGGGCGCGATTGTAGAGAAGCGGCCTGGGACAGTCAATAGCGAGAGGGCTCTGTGATATACTCCGCCGACACACCGGCAGGCGGAGGGGTATGAATATCAGTGTCATTGGCACCGGCTACGTGGGATTAGTGACAGGAGCCTGTTTCGCCGAGTTCGGGGTCCATGTGACCTGCATGGACACGGACGAGCGTCGGATCGCCCAGTTGGATAAGGGCGAGATCCCCATTTACGAACCGGGACTGGCCGAACTGGTCCGCAAAGGGCTGTCGGAAGGGCGGCTGATCTTCACCACCGATCTCGGACAGGCTGTGGAAACCGGCCTGGCGATTTTCATTGCGGTCGGGACTCCCTCCCGCGAGGATGGGTCCGCGGATCTCTCGTTCGTGGAAGAGGTGGGGCGGGGCATCGCGGCCCATCTCAACGGCTATAAAGTGATCGTCACGAAATCGACGGTCCCGGTGGGAACTGGCCAGCGGTTACGCGAATTGCTCGAGCAGCACGGCCCCCGGCCCGCCCACTTCGACATCGTCTCGAACCCGGAATTCCTCCGCGAAGGCGCGGCCATCGAAGACTTCATGCGCCCCAACCGAGTGGTCATCGGCGCGGACAGCCCGCAAGCCGAGGCGATCATGCGCGACCTGTACCGTCCCCTGTACTTAATCGAGACCCCATTCGTCTTCACGGACATCGCCACCGCCGAGATGATCAAGTACGCCTCCAACGCGTTCCTTGCTACCAAGGTGTCCTTTATCAACGAGGTGGCGAATCTCTGCGAGCGGGTGGGAGCGGACGTGCAAGTGGTGGCCAAAGCCATGGGGCTCGACCATCGCATCGGATCCAAGTTCCTGCACGCGGGGCCCGGTTACGGCGGGTCGTGTTTCCCCAAAGACATCGCGGCGATGATCCAGACCGGCCGCCATGCGGGCTGCCTCATGGAGATCGCCGAGGCGACCACCCGCGCCAACGTCAAGCAGCGGGCGCGTATGGTGGAGAAGATCAAGGCCGCGATGGGGGGCTCCGTAGCGGGCAAGTGCATCGCGGTGCTCGGGCTCACCTTCAAGCCCAACACCAACGACCTGCGGGACGCCCCGTCACTGGAGATCATCCCGAAGCTCCAGGACGAAGGCGCGACGATCCGCGCCTATGACCCCGCCGGAATGGACGAGGCACGGAAGCTCCTCTCGGGCATTACGCTCTGCGCGAACGCCTACGACGCAGCGACGGGCGCCGACGCGCTGGTGCTCATGACCGAGTGGAACCAGTTGCGCAACCTGGAGCTCGAGCAGATCAAGCGGAATCTCAAAGCGCCCGTCTTTGTGGACCTCCGCAACGTGTACGAGCCGGCTCGCATGGCATCACTCGGCTTCCACTACACGTCGGTCGGCCGACCAGCCTCACGCGCCAAGGAAGGCAAGTAATCACATCACTTCGGTCTTCGGCTTCGGCTTGTACCCCATCCGGTCGAGCAGCTTGCGGATGCGCGCTTGGAGGGTCTCGTCCGCCGTGAGCATGACCTCCGTCAAGGGCTCGACAGCCGGTTTGCCGATCTTGCGGACGATCTCGGAGGCAACCTGCCGGAGGTCGTCGTCCTCGTGCGTCAGCAGGCTGGCCACCGCCGGCACGCTCGGGGCGCCGATCTTGATGAGGGACTCGTAGGCCCGCTGCCGAATGTCGTTCACCTCATCGGTCAAGGCTTCAATGAGTGGTCCCACCGCGCGGGGATCCGCTAAGTTGCCAAGGACCTCCACCGCGTACTTCCTGGTGAGCCAGTGACTCTCATTGAGCGAGGCCAGCATCTCTTCCGCGCGGGTCTTCTGGGCGTCCCGAGAACGGATCGTGATGCCCTTGACAATGCGTCGCTTGGTCGGCGCGCCGTGCAGAGTGCCGCCCGGCTCTTCCTCGACCACGCGGACCGTCACCCCGTCGCCCGGCTTGATCTTCTTGAGCTCTTCGACGAGATCCTCCCCGACTTCCAGCATGACGGTCTTCCCTTCATAGGCTAGGAGCTCGATCTCCAGCGTCCGGTTCTCGACATCGACCTTGACCACCTTTTCGGAAATGAGATTGAACCCGTCCTTCTTGATCCCCGGACCGCCCTTGCCGATCTGGATCAATTTGGGTGTTTCGTCAGCCATTCGAACTCTCCTTCGCCTTACGCGTTCGGCGGGGTCCAGCCCAGACTCGACAGCGCCCCCTCCGCCGTTTCCCGAACCATGTCATTCTCATCCTCGAGCAGTGGGAGGAGATCCTCGACCGCTCGGCGGTCGCCGAGACGAGCCAGCGATTCCGCCGCGTTCCGCCGCACCAACCAGTCTTCGTCCCGCAGCGCCTCCCGCAAGCCATCCAGCGCCCGCGTGTCTCCGATCAGCCCGAGAGCCTCAGCCGCGTGGCGTTTCACGATCCAGTTGCCGCTGGCCAGTCCCCGTAACAGTCCATCCACGGCGCGGGGGTCCGGGATCTTCTTGAGCGCGCGCGCGGCTTCTTCCCGCACCGTCTGATCGAGCAGGGCCTCGATCAGCCCGTCCACCGCCCGCGGATCGCGGAGTTTCTCCAAGGCCAAGACCGCCGCCTGCCGCACCGCCCCATCCTGATCCTTGAGGGCGGCGATCAGCGGCTCGATGGCCCGTTCATCCTTGAGCGAGCCCAGGGCCTCCGCCGCCTGCTCGCGCACGGCCCAGTCGTCGTCTCGCAGGGCTTCGAGGAGCGCAGGGACCGCATCGGCGCCCACCTGCACCACCGCCTGCCGAGCCGCTTCCCGGATCACGCGGTCCTCGTCAGCGAACAGATTGATGAGACGTTCGATGGCCGCCGCCCCAAGCTGCCCGAGGCTGGCCACCGCGTGATCCCGTAGAGCCTCGTTGTCGTCGCGCAAGGCCGCGAGCAGCTGCTCGATGCGGCGGTCCGTCTCACCGCTCATATGATGATGCCCCCCTTCGGCGCACCTGGGCCCGCCGCTGGGCGTGGCGCAGGAGCCGGCACCTCTTCGTCCCACTCATCGCGCTCCACCGTTTCTTCTTTCTGCTGCATCCCCTGCTCACTCATGAGCTTGTCCAACTTGTCGAGGATCAACCCGCCGTGATAGCTCACCAGCCCATCCCGATCCGACTTCATCCGCTTGATGAGCTCGATATGGGGTAGGAGCACACTCACGTCCTTGATCTTGGACAGCCCCTCGGACGCGGCCAGGCGCGTCGTCGGGACATTGACGGCCTCGACCAGCACCTCGACCGCGCGCGCATCGCCGAACTCGCCCAACGCCTTGATGCAACTCTCGCGGACGCCCATATCGCGGTCGGCCTTCGCCTTGCGGAGCAAGGGCTCGACAGCCCTCAGGTCCCCGATGAGTCCCAAGGCCTGCGCCACCACTTCACGGACCATCCAATGCCCGTCCTCCAAGGCCTCCCGGAGATCTGAGACTGCTGGACGCCCCAGAGCCATCAGGTTCATCACGACTCCGACCCGCGCTTCCTCCAAGGCGACCGTGTCCTCGAGGTCGCGCAAGCCGTTCAGGATGCCCTCGATCCGCTCTCGGAGCTCGCCGATGTGCTTGAGCGACCGTGAGGCAATGACGCGGAGGTCGGGATCGCCCATGGCTTCGATCCAGGCGTCGGCGCTCCGAGGATCCGCCAGTTGTTCCAGGGCCTCGGCGGCCATCCGGCGTGCGGTCGGATCCTGGCTCTTGAGCATCGCGACCAGCGGCTCCAGCGCACCGGGGTCCTTCAAGCGGCCCAGAACCGCCGCGGCGGTATCGCGCGGTTCCGGCTCTTCCAGCAGCCGGACCAACGCGGCCAGTGCCGCATCATCGGCGACGTGCTGCAAGGCTTCTGCGGCCGCCGTTCGGACAATCGGTTCAGGATCCGTGAGGAGCTTGACAATAGGGACGCCGGCGGTTCGGTCCTTGATCCGCCCCAGCATGAGCGCCGCCTCGGCGCGCACGCGGGGGTTCTCATCGGCCAGCACCACGAGCAGGTGCCGCACGGCCTCCGGTCCGCGCTTCAGGAGCTCGGCGGTCGCGTTCATCCGCTTCCAGTCTTCCTCGTGGATGAGCTCCTTGACCAGGTCCTCTGTCTTATCTCGCTTGGCCATGCCTGCCGGTCAGCCTTTGGCTCCCTCCGCGGTGGTCTTGTCGGGCGCGCCTTCCTGGCCCTCTTCGGGCGGCGTCCAGCCAAGCTGCATCAGAATATCCATCACCAGGGCCCGCAAGGAGGCCGCGGCGTCCAGGCGATTGGAGGCGAACGACATGACGTTCTCGCTGAGCTGCTCGACTTTGGACGCCTCGGGATCGTTGATGAAGTCCACCAGCATGTCGATGATCTGCGGACCCAGCTCGATCAGCGCCTGGGACGCCTTCTCGCGCAGCCGCGTGTCTTTCAGGGCCTGGCACAGAGCCGGCACGCTGCGGAGATCGTTGATATGCCCCAAGGCCAGCGCCGCCTGCTCCCGGATGAACCATTCCTCGCTGACGATACAGCCCGGCATCGGCGTCCCCTTGAGATTGATCCCCACGCCTTCCAAGACCCGGATCAGGGGTTCGACCGAGCGGGGATCGGCGATCATGCCCAAAGCCATGATCGCCCGCACCCGGACGGCACCGTCCTGCATCGCTTCGATGAGCGCTGGCACGGCGCTGGGATCGCCGATCATGCCCAGCGCGATGGCCGCGTCTTCCCGTACCGCGCGGTCCTTATCCTTCAAGAGCGCGATGAGATGGGGCACGGGGCGGGAATCCCGCAACCATGATCGGCCTGTGGGATAGTCGCTGGTGATCCCGCCCAACGCCTGTACGGAATGCAGCCGGACCTGGAAGTTTTCATCCTTGAGGCCTTCGATCAAAGGCGCGACCGTCGGCTCTCCGATCTGCGTGAGGGCAATGGTCGCGGCGACGCGCACTAGCTTGGAGGTATCCTTGAACAGGGCCATCAGGCCCTTGGTGGCCTTCGGATCGCCGATCCGCCCCAGCGCCTCAGCCGCGATAGTGCGAACAGACCCGTCCCGGTCCCGTAAGGCAGCGATCAGCGGGTCCACGGCACGCTTGTCCTTGAGCAGTCCCAGCGCTTTGGCCGCGCCCTCCCGGACCCGCCAGCGCTCGTCGCGCAGGGCAGCGATCAGGCGCTCGACGGCCGGCGTGCCGCTCGTCACGAAGTCTTCCACGGCCCCATCCCGGCATTCCTTAATGGTGTCGCCCAGCATCGGGATCAGGGCCTCGATCACGCGCGGCCCACCGATCTTCGCCAGCGCGTGGCCCGCGTGCATACGGACAGACCAGTAATCATCCTGCAAAGCCTCGATCAAGGCATCCGTGGCGACGGGGTCGGCCAGCTTGATCAGGGCTTGCGCGGCCTCTTCCCGCGTCGCATCATCCGGGTCTGCCAACGCTTCCAGCCAGTCCGCCAGTTTGTTCGCCATGGTTAGACGCCTTCTTTCATCGTGGGCGCGGGTCGCCAGCCGACCGCAGACAGGATCCCCCGCGCGTGAAATAGGATATTGGAATCGGTCTCGGTCTTCATCGCCGCCAGCAGCGGCGCCGCGATCCGAAGACCCATCTTGCTCAGGGCAGATGCAGCGGCGGCGCGGAGCCGGGTGTCCTTGAGCGCGCGGATGAGGGGCTCGATCGCACGCTCGTCCCCGATCTCGGAAAGCCCGCCGATAGCAAAGATCTGCACTTCCATCTCCTCCACATCCAGTTCGCCAGACTCGTCTCCGCAGACGGGCACCTTGCGGGCATTGGCCGGGCGGTTCTTCCCAGAGACCACATCAATCAAGATCGGGACGGCCCGACGGTCCTTGAGCCTGCCCAGCGCATCCACCGCATAGGGCCTGACCGAGAGATCCGTGACGGCCTTCGCCAGAGCTTCGAACGCCGCGGGGGGACCGATGCTCCCCAGCGCCTTCGCCGCATCCTGCCGGACTGCCGTGTCCCGGTCGTGGAGCATCACCTCGCACAACGGCGCGACGGCTTCCTCGGCGCCGATTTTTCCCAACGCCTCGCAGGCATGGAGGCGCAAGATCCATTCCTCATGCCGCAAGGCCGCCAGCAGGGTCGCCACCGCCGGCCGGCCGATCTCGGCCAGGGCGTCCGTCGCATCCACTCGCACCGCCTTGACCGAGTCCATGAGCAGCGGGATCAGGTGGCGGACAGCCCGCTCGTCACCCAGGTTGCCTAGCGCCTTGGCGGCATGCATCCGCATAATCCAGTTCTTGCTCGTCAGGCAGCCGATCAACGGCTCCACCGCCTCAGGCGCCGCCACGTCCTTGAGGATCGCCACGGCCGCTTCCTGCACGTTGCTATTGGGGTCCTGCAAAGCCGCGAGCAACGCCGGCGCAGCCGCCGGCCCGATCTTCCGCAAGGCCGTCGTCGCGGCATCCCGCACGGCGCGATCTTTGTCGTGAAGCGCCTCCACGAGCGGGCCGACCGCCCGGGGGTCGCGGAAATCCCCCAGCAGCGTCGCCGCCTCTTCCCGCAGCGCCCAGTCCTCATCCTTCAGCGCCGCGATTTCTTCCAGCACCCGATCACTCATACGCCAAATTGCCCACGTTAGCACACGGTTTTAAGACCGGTCAACAGCGTGAAAACGTCAGGGATGGGCTTCGCGCCAGTTGCGGCCGACGCCCACATCCACCTTGAGCGGCACCGCCAGTGTCACGACCCGTTCCATCTCTTCGACCACGACCTTGCGGACCGCTTCGATTGCGCCCCCCGTCACCTCGAAGATCAGTTCGTCATGGACCTGCAGGATCATCTTCGCCGCGGCCACTTCTGCTTGCAGCCGGCCCCGGACGGCCAGCATGGCGAGCTTGATCACGTCCGCCGCCGTGCCCTGGATCGGCGTGTTCATTGCCATCCGTTCACCCATGCTGCGCTGGGTCGGATCGCCGCTCTGCAACTCCACGATCGGACGGCGGCGTCCCAACAACGTCGTGACGTAGCCTTTCTCTTTCGCCTCGGCGATGGTCCTGTCTAAGAAGCCCTTCACGCCCTGAAACTTCGTGAAGTACGCGTCGATATATTTTCTGGCTTCTTGCTGGGAAATCCCCAACTGGGAAGAGAGCCCGTACGGACTGATGCCGTAGATGATGCCGAAGTTCACCGTCTTGGCCACCCGGCGCATGTCCTTGGTGATCCGCGCGGCCGGCAGATTGAAGATCTCCACCGCGGTCGCCGTATGGATATCGTCCCCACGGGCAAAGGCCCCGATGAGAACGGGATCTTGCGAGAGATGCGCGAGGATGCGCGGCTCGATCTGGTTGTAGTCGGCCGACAGGAGGAGTGAACCGGGCTCCGCCACGAAGGCTTCGCGGATGCGCATCCCCCATTCCCCCTTGACCGGGATGTTCTGGAGATTCGGCTCGGAGGAGGAGAGACGTCCCGTCGCCGTGATCGTCTGGTTCAGGGACGTATGCAGACGTCCAGTCTCGGGACGCACGAGCAGCGGCAGGGCGTCCACATAGGTGGACTTCAACTTGCTGAGGCTGCGGTAGTTCAGGATCTCGGCCGGCAGGTCGTGCTGGAGGGCTAGCTGCGTGAGGACCTCCTCATCCGTGGAATAGCCGGTCTTGGTTTTTTTGACCGGCGGGAGCTTGAGCTTCTCGAACAGGACCTCGCTGAGCTGTTTGGGCGAATTGACGTTGAACTCGGTGCCGGCCTTCCGGTAGATCTCATCGAGGATCCGGTCAAGCTGGCTTTCCAGCTCCTTCGACAATCGGGCCAAGACGTCGGTGTCCACCCGGAACCCCGTCGCCTCCATCTCGCCCAGCACCACGGTGAGGGGGAGCTCCACCCGCTCGAACAGATCACGCATGCCCGCGGCCTCTAGCTTCTCGGCCAGGATCGCCCGCAGGCGCGCGATGGCCGAGGCCGCCCTGGCGGCCCTCGTCGCGGTTTCTCCGGGATCGGGGTGCTCGAAGAGATCCCCTTTCTTCGGTTTCTTCTCAAGCGGCGCGTGGCCCAACGACTCGGCGAGATACTCCTGGGCGAGCGTTTCCAGGGCAGGACTCCGTCGGTTGGGGTTCAGCAGGTAGCCGGCCAGCATCGTATCGAAGCGCGGAGTCAATCGGACGCCAATCCGTCGCAGCGCCAGCCAGGCGGCCTTGGCGTCGTGGACATAGACCTGCACGGTCGGATCCTCCAGCACCGGGCGAAGATCCGCCAGGCCATCCTCTCCTGGAAAATACGAGGCCTGGCCAGGGCCTGCGCACACGCCGATGCCGCGCACGGCGGCCCCGAACGGATCGTCCCCAACAAGGTCGCAGTGGATGGCCACTTCCGCCGCATCCCTGATGGCTTGCACCAGACGCGAGCGGTCGGCAGGATCGTCGAGGACGGCCATCCGTTCTTCGTGACGGAGCTCTCCCCCAATCGGCTTGTGCAGCATGTTAAGCAGGCCCCAGAACTCCAGCTCGCGATAGAGCGCGATGAGCTCGTCGGTCCGGACATCGCCGAGGCGAAACCGCTCGCGCTCGAAAGTCACCGGACAATCCGTGACGATGGTCGCCAGCTTCCGGCTCTGGCGCGCCTCGTCCGCATGCGCTTCCAGGAGGCCCCGGAGCTTGTCCCCCTTCACCTCGGACAGGTGTGCGAGGAGGTTCTCGATGGTGCCGAACTCGGCAATGAGCTTCTTCGCTGTCTTCTCGCCGATGCCCTTGACGCCGGGAATGTTGTCGGTGGCGTCCCCCATGAGACCCATGACCTCGACGACTCGCGCCGGCTCAACGCCGAACCGGTCCAGGCAGTCCTCCTCGGTCAGGAACTTGTCCTTGACGGGATCATAGATGCGGACCGCCGGCGACAGCAGTTGGAACATGTCTTTGTCACCGGTCACGATGACCACCTCCAGTCCCTGCGACGAGGCCTGCGCCGCCAGGGTACCGATGAGGTCGTCGGCCTCGTAACCGGCCAGCTTGACGACCGGGATCGCGAATGCTTCGACTACCCGATGGATGTAAGGGATCTGCCTCGACAGCGCGTCCGGCATCGGTGGCCGGTGTGCCTTGTACTCCTTGAACTCCGCGTGCCGGAGGGTGGGCCCCTTCTCGTCGAACGCCACGGCGAGGTACTGGGGGCGGCGCTCGCGGATGATCTTCTGCAGCATCGTGGTGAACCCGTAGACGGCATTCGTCGGAACCCCCGTTGTGGTGGAGAGATCGGGAAGCGCAAAGAAGGCACGGTAGAGGTAGGCGCTGCCGTCAATGAGGTAGAGGACCGGACGCTCCGTCATCAGGCCCATCGTAGCACTGCGTGTTGGTGGGGACAAGCTGGTTTACTGGTCCAGGCGAGGGCTGTATAATACCGCTGATGCTGACACTCACTTCACGGACGCACTCACGCTCAGGCGCCTTCCTTTCTCTGGCGATGACGGCAGCGTTAGCATGGGCCTTCACCGGCACTGGCACGGCGCAGGCCGCCGGGCCAGCGGCCGCCTCGCCTCAAGTTGAGATCAAGAAACACTCGACCGGCAAGGAAGCCACGATCACGTATGGCGACGGAGAGTGGTTCATTCATATCGACGTCGACCAGGACCGGACCATGATCATCCGGACCGAATCCCACAACGGCAAGGAGACCAAAAACCAGCCGGAGATCGTCGAGCGTCCGATGTCGAACGCTGAAGTGGATCGCATCATCAACGACTGGGTCAGCGGCATAAAATCCACCCTCAAGCCGTGACCACCCCGAGCCCTCCGGTGAAGAAACCCAAGTTCGTCATCTTCGCCCACGGCGGCACCTACGACAAACTCTACCAGGCTGCCACGATCGGCATGACGGCCGCGGCGATGGGCAAGGACGTCTACGTCTTCCTGATGTTCTGGGCGATCAAGAAGCTGGCGATGGGCGAGCTGGACAAGATCGACTTCTCACCGGCCTACGAGGACCACGCCGAGGAAGTGGCCCGCGCGATGATCGAGAAGAAGGTGCCGAAGATCACCGAGATGTTCGCGGAAGCCAAGCAGGTGGGCAGCTTCAAGGTCATCGCCTGCAGCGCCGGCCTGGAATACATGAGCGTGAAGTACGAGGACCTGGCTACCAAAGTGGACGAGGTGTTGGGCCTGCCGCTCATCCTGAACCTGGCTGCCGACGCCGAAACGACCCTGTTCATTTGAAGAACGTTAAACGTTATTCGTTAAACGGAGAAAGGCACGAAATCCCATTCTTCACGTATAACGTTTAACGATTAACGTGTTTTACCGCGACTTCACCACTCCTACCCGGTCGCAGTAGCGCGCCAGCTTGCACTGACTGCACCGCGGCGAGACCGGCGTGCAGACATTCTGGCCGAACGGCACCAGCAGGTCGTTGTAGATCATCCAATAGCGGCGCGGCAGTTTGCGTCGCAGCACCTGCTCGCTCTGTTCGGGGGTCTTAGTCCGGATGTAGCCCCAGCGGTTGCTGATGCGGTGAACATGGACATCCACGCAGATCCCCGGTTTCCGAAACCCAAGGGTCACCACCAGATTGGCGGTCTTGCGGCCCACCCCCTTCAGCGTGAGCAGCTCCTCGATGGAATCGGGGACCTGCCCTCCGTAGCGCGTCAGGAGATCCCGGCAGATGTCGTGGATGTGCCGTGCTTTGGTGCGATAGAACCCGACGGGATAGATGGCGCGCTCGATCGTCCGGCGCGGGACCTTCAGCATGGCTTCCGGCGTGGTGGCGAGCCGGAACAGTCGGGCCGATGCCTCGGCCGTTGTCTGATCCTTGGTCCGGAGGCTCAGGACGGTGGAGATCAAGATCTGAAAGGGATCGCGGCGCGATGCTTTGGCGACAACGCCCACGATCGGTTCCTGCCAGCGACGGACCTCGCGCTTGAGGATCCGGATGCAGGCGTCGATATTGTGGTCCTTCACATCGGGTGAGCAGCGAGACGCGGTGGGAGAGCGTTCAGATTTCGGGAGGGACGCTTACTCGGATTTGTGCTTGGCCAGCCACTTCTGGCGCCGGCGCTGGGCTTCACGCTCCTTGTTCTTTCTCTTGAGGCTCGGCTTTTCGTAAAACCGGCGGCGCTTGAGCTCCCTGAACAGCCCTTCGCCAGCCAGCTTCTTCTTGGCGATCTTCAGGGCCTTCTCGACGTTGTTATTAAAAACCTTAATTTCCATCCAGCGAACCCGCGCCCTCCTTCCTCGTTGAAACGAGACGGAATCTAGCACAGAGGCACGAAGAAGAGCAAGGGCTTCGCTTGCCGTCGTATCGAGAGCCGGACTACGGTATTACCCGCGGGCCTGCACCATCGTCCCCACCTGGCACCCTTTCACAGGGCAGATGCCCTCGGCACCCAGCGGGGCATTCGGGTGCTCCGGGTTGTCCGTCGGGTGGTACCGGTGGTACCAGGTACACTCCAGGCCATGCGCCTCGGCTGCGCTCGGCGTGTACTCGAACCAGAAATACCGGTATTTCCCCTCGGCGGCCTCCCGATGGAGGTTGTCGGCAAGGTTGTGATCGGCCCGGCCGACACGATCAGCCATCCGCCCGTTCCGTGACAGGATATACGCACCCGGCGAACTCTCCGTCACGAAGAGGTGGATGTACTTCAGGTTATAGGGTCCTGACATGCCACCCTCCTTTCACGTGAAGATCCCCTAGCGGCTACCAGCACCGCGAATAGCCGCAGCCGTAACACTTCTCGCAGTTCTCCGTATGCACCAGCGGACTCTTGCAGTCCGGGCACGGCAAGCCTTCCGGGCGAGCCGCCAGCACCCCCGTGGCGGACTCCTGCCGCTGCTCCGGCGGGTGATAGCTCGCCAGCGCCTTGGCAATGGCGTCCCAGAGAGAGAGGACACGATTCGCCCCGACGCCGTAAGGGTTGCCGTCCTGAATGCCGATCAACTGCCTTGTGATCTCGTGCATCGGGATCCGGTAGCGGAGCGCGAGACTGATGAGCCGGCATACGCATTCCAGGTCGGCCTGGATCATGCCACCGGCCTTGGCGACGGTCGCGAACGTCTCGAACGGCTGCCCGTTAAAGGAATTGATGGTCAGGTACATTTTGCCGTAGCTGGTATTGATCGCGATTGTCTCCCCGCTCACCCGGGTCGGCCGCTCCAGTTTGGCCGGCAGCGTCCCAGCCGCATGAGCCACTGCTAGTTGCTCCATCGCCTGGTCGGCGGTGACATGGGTGGGCCCCGATGGCTTCGCGCTCGCCACAGGCGTTGCCTTCTCCTTCGTGGACAGCCCGACGTTCATGACCTGCTCTTCGCGGCTCCCGTCGCGGTACACCGTGATGCCCTTGCAGCTAAGCTCGTAGGCCATTAGGTAGGCGGCCATCACGTCGTCCACCGTGGCAGTGTCCGGCATGTTGATGGTCTTGGAGACGCCGCTGTCCGTGTATTTCTGGAAGGCCGCCTGCATGCGGACGTGCCACTCTGGCGCGATGTCGTGGGCCGTGGCGAAGACCTTCTGCCACTGCTCGGGGATCTCCGGGATGCCCCGGGCCGAGCCGTGGTTGGCCAGGATCTTGTCCAGCAGCCCGTCCTGCCAGAATCCTTCCCGTTTGGCCGTTTCGATGAAGAGGTCGAGGACATACGGCAGGTGCTCGCCGTCCATGACGTTCTTGAACCAGATGAGACTAAACTCCGGTTCGCAGCCGCCCGACGTATCCGCGATCATGCTGATCGTGCCGGTCGGGGCCACGGTGGTCACGTAGGAGTTCCGCACCCGCTGGCCGCGCGCCTCGTGGCGGGAGCCCTTCCAGGAGGGGTACACGCCGCGCTTCTCGGCCATACGCCGGGACTCGTCGTAGCCGATCTCGGAGATGAACTTCATGACCTGTTCGCCCATCTGGATGCCGGCTTCCGAGTCGTACTGGACGCCCAGATTGAAGAGCATGCGGGCGAATCCCATCACACCCAGGCCGATCTTCCGGTTGTCCTTGGTGCATTTCTCGATCTCCGGGATCGGGTACTTGTTCATATCGATGACGTTGTCCAGGAAATGGACGGAGGTCCGGATGGACCGCTCCAGGTGGGCCCAGTCGATCTCGTACCGGCCATCCTCGGTGCGGGTGAGATGGTTCTCCAGATTGATGCTCCCGAGATTGCACGACTCGTAGGGCAGCAGCGGCTGCTCGCCGCACGGGTTGGTGGCCTCGATCATCGCGTAGTGTGGCGTGGGATTCGTCCGGTTGGCCTGATCGATGAAGAAGAGCCCCGGCTCGCCGTTCCGCCAGGCGCACTCCGCAATTTTGTGCAGCACCTCGCGCGCGTTGAGCTGCCGGACGACCTTTCCGGATCGTGGGTTCACCAGGTCGTACATCTCGCCGTTCAGCGCCGCCTTCATGAACGCATCCGTGACCGCGACGCTGATGTTGAAGTTGGTGATCTCCTTGGTGTCGGTCTTGCAGGTGATGAACTCCAGAATGTCGGGATGGTCCACCCGCAGGATGCCCATATTGGCACCCCGCCGGGTGCCGCCTTGCTTGATGTGCTCGGTGGACTGGTTGTACACCTTCATGAACGACACCGGGCCGGACGCCACGCCCCCGGTGCTCCGTACCACGTCGTCTTTGGGCCGCAACCGGGAGAACGAAAACCCCGTGCCCCCGCCGGTCTGGTGGATGAGCGCCTGGTGTTTCAACGTATCGTAGATTCCGGTGATCGAGTCCTCGACCGGCAAGACGAAACAGGCGGCCAGCTGCTGCAGCGGCCGGCCGGCGTTCATGAGGGTCGGAGAATTCGGCAGAAAGTCCAGGCCGGCCGTCACGGCGTAAAACTCTTCCTCGGTCGCGCGCACTGCCTCTGGCGTTGCGCCGTAGAGGGCGTCCGCCTGCACCAGGTTGTGCGCGACACGGCGAAACATCCCTTCCGGTGTTTCGAACACCTTGCCGTTCTCGTCCTTCGCCAGGTACCGCTTCTTCAGAACACGCACCGCGTTCGGCGAGATGCGGAGGGTCACTTCTCCCTTCACTCCAGACTCAACCTTCGGCGTGCTCGCGTGTCCAGCAGCTTTCATGAGCGTTCCTCCTCCTGCACAACGACAATTGAACCGGGGCTACGGCCCCACACAACAAAAACGGACGGGCGCCATTGCCTGGCCCGTCCAGACGAACTAGCCCAGTATCGGCGCCGCCTCTGCGATCCGCCGACGACGATGGACGAACGGTGGCCGATATCGAGCGATCCACTGCCGCGCCTTCTCCCGTGCGCTGCGGGGACCGTCGGTCTGATACCACTCGAAATACCGGACGCCCGGCACATCGTTGACCTGCAGATGGCCAATCAGTCGGTCGCGCAGATGGCGGGACCCTACGCTACCGATAAACAGGATATTCTGGTTCTGATCGCGTAAGACGTAGACCCCGTTGACAGGAGGGACATCGGACAGGTTGCCGGAGTTCCATCCCTTCGGCTGCTCAATCCTGGTGATCATATCTTCCGACTGTAGCCGCCTAGAGCTTGTGTGAATGGAAACCAGCCCACACGATCTTGCTGCCACGCCGTTTTCAGCGACGGGCTGTCTATTACCATGTGGTTGGACACCAGTCAAGCAAAAAATACAATATCTGGGCAATAGTAAAATTTTCATGTCTATATGTTGTGGAAATGTCTGTGTTCAGGGTTGCGAGAATGTTGTGGATCGAGAGGGGAACAAGTCAGAATCCGGCGCAGTTGGGGGCTGACGTCAGTTCTGTAAGTAATTAATTTTTGAAAGAAAAATGCTTAGCCCAAAAAGAAACACCCGGAAGGCTATTTTGTTTTCTTCACATACGTCTTGTAATGGGTGGTATTCCCGCTGACCTCTTCTTCCAGACCCAGGTATTCATGCCCCGTGGTTTCGCACCAGGCCGGCATGTCTTTCTTGATCCCTTCATCATCTGAGACCACTTGCAGAACCTGGCCGACCGCCAGCTCCTTGATCTTCTTGGAGGTCTTGATGATCGGCATCGGGCAAAAGAGCCCGAGGGTGTCGAGGTGGACATCACACTGAATCGCCATAGGATTACGTTCGCCCATAAGATTACGTTCGCAGGGACGCGTCGCGAGATCTAGATGAAGAGGTTGACTTGCGCGTCCTTCGCTTCGGCAAGATAGGTCGAGACTCCGGCAAACTGATCGATCCCGTCAATCAGGGTGTCCTTGGTAATGCCCATGAGCCCAAGCGTCGTCGTGCACGCGATGAACTGCACGCCAAGGTCCTTGGCCATGTCCATCAGTTCAGGGACGCCCGGCATGCGGTTACGCCGCATCACCAGTTTCATCATACGGGTCCCCAAACCCCAGAAGTGGAAACGTGACAAGGGCAACGCGTCCGCACCCCCTCTATTGAGGAATCCAAACGCACGTCGCAGCCAATCCGCGGCCTTGCTGGACACCCCGGGCTTCCGGATGGCATTCAGCCCCCAGAAGGTGAAAAACATCGTGACCTGCATTCCCATCGACGCCGCGCCGGTCGCGATGATGAACGCAGACATGACCCGATCCATATTGCCGCTCAAGACGACGATCGTGACCCGATCGGGCTTGCGCGCTTGCAATTCCGCTAAGGCCACTTGAGGATCAAGCTTTGCTGTGGTCGACATATCACCAGCTCTTAAAACGCCTCGGGGAGGCAGGAGTTACAAAACCTCCACATCCTCCCCGATTCCCCTCTAGCATCGCGTGGAGATACTATAATATGCGCTTCTCGGGCTTGTCAAGGCAGACCGGTACGTCCCTGGCAACCCTGTTGATATCCATAATCTATTGATTGAATTGGGCAAATTGGCAGGCCTGGTATTCGCTACCCAATTCGTAGCTTCCTTCCCCTCGTTGCGGACGTGTGATAGAGTAGCAACACTTTTTACCTCCATGCACCCGTATCGCCTCCTTACATCCCTGCTCCTGACGGTCTTATCCCTCCTCGTCGTCTGCAGAGGGTCAGTTGAAGCTGCCGAGCAGCGGGTGTTTATCTCCATCCCCGCCCTGGGAGTGGTTGACCAAGGCGGCAAGCTGGTGGGGACCACCCACTACCTGGCCGTGCAAATCGACCGGCTGCCCGACCTCTCCGGACCCCGGGTGCAGTTCAACGAAGGCTCGCGCGCCTTAGGACCATTTAAAGGCTCGGCATTGAGTCCAGACTGGAAAGACGCCGCGCGGAGGGCGGTCGATGCCGCTGCGCGCGCGCTAGGCGAGGATCCCCGGAGTTTGCTCGTCACCATCAAGGACGTCAGCAACGCGTATATGACCGACGGTCCCAGCACCAGCGCCGCATTGGCGGTCGGGATCGTCGCCGCCTTGCGCGGCGACGCGTTGCCTGCGAACGTCGCCATGACCGGCAAGGTCGAGCCCGATGGACGCATCTCAGATGTGGGGAACATCCCGGAAAAACTCCAGGGGGCAGCCAGAAGCGGCCTTTCAGTTGTCCTGATCCCCAAAGGTCAGCTCCGGACCAAAGACTGGGACGTGCGTCCGCTGGCGGAAAGTCTCCGGTTGACCGTTTGGGAAGTCGGGACCCTGCGCGAAGCTTACGAAAAGATCACCGGACGGAGCTTCTAATCGTCAACGTAGAGGTCGTCGACTTCCTTCGCGACGATCTCCTTCAGGCCGGGCTGTCCTTTGCGAAACAGCGCATAGCCCTCCTGCCGGATGCGTTCCGCCTTCTCGGCGATCACCCGCGCGGGCATGCGGTAGTGCTGCAACACTAAGCTGAAGATTTCAATCGAGGTTTCAAACTCCTCCGGCACGACCTGGTCGGCGCCCGTCGCGCGCAAGTCTTCGATCTCGCGCAAATAGCGGGTTCGCGCGATGATGTGGATGGCCGGACTGAGTTGGCGCGCCACCGTGACCGCTCGACGGGTGGCAATCGGGTCGGAGATCGCCAGCACCAAGGCGCGCGCGTCCTGGATACCAAGTCGGCGCAGCACCTGTGGATGCGTTATATCCCCGAACACGATCGGGATCCCCTTCTTTTGTTCTTGGCGGACGGTCTCTCCGTCCACATCAACCACCACGAACGGAATTTCAATCTCCCGTAGGACCTGCACCAGGTTTCGCCCGTTTACTCCGTAGCCCGCGACGATGGTATGGTCCCGAAGGTGGCGGGACGGGATTTCGTGGGGGTCAGTCTGGCGTTCCGGTAACCAGCGTCGCAGCCGCTGGAGCGCTTCCGCGCGCCTCGCCAGTCGCGGGGAAGCTTGCAGCAGGAACGGCGTGAGGAGCAGTGTCAGGACCGACACGGTCAGAAACACCTGGAACGACTCGCCGGGCAGAAGCCCGAGGCTCCTACCGACCTTGGCGAGGATGAAGGAAAATTCTCCGATCTGAGCCAGAGCGATGCTGGTGAGCACCGCGGCCCGCCAGGAGTAGCCAGTGACCACCGCCGCTCCCACGGTCGTCACCATCTTCCCGCTCACGAGCGCAACGACCAGACCCATCACCAGAACGGGATGGGCCAGCAGGACCCGCAAATCGAGCAGCATCCCGATTGAGATGAAGAACAGGCTGTTGAAGCTGTCCCGGAAGGGCAAAATTTCCGCCATCGCCTGGTGGCTGTATTCCGATTCGGAGATGATCAGCCCCGCAATGAACGCGCCGAGCGCGAGAGACAGGCCCGCCAGCGAGCTGAGCCAGGCGATACCCAGGCACACCAAGATGATGGTGATCACGAACAACTCACGACTCCGGCTGCGGACGACTTCCACCAGCAGGCGAGGGACTAGGTACCACGCTGCCACGAGAATCAACAGTACCGCTAGGATTGCCTTGGCGACCGACCACACAACCGTCAGAAGTCCTGCCTCCCCAAGCCCCCCCAACACCGGCGTCACGACCATCATCGGCACCACCGCCAGGTCCTGCACGATCAAGATTCCGATGATCAGCCGGCCATGCGGGGAGTTGGTTTCGCCGCGCTCCGTCACCATCTTGAGCACGACCGCCGTGCTGCTCATCGCCGCCAGGAAGCCCCAGAACACGCCCTGGTTGAGCGGCAGGCCGAAGGCGATGGCCGCCAGCGCAGACAGAACGATCGCGGAGCCGATCTGGAGGAGCCCAGCGCCGGCGACCGTGCGGAGCGACCGGAGTTGGCCCAGGGAAAACTCGACCCCAATGGTGAACAGCAACAGCACGACGCCCACCTCGGCAAAGACTTCCACGCGGGCCACGTCATCCACAACGTCCAGTCCGTACGGGCCCAGCAGCGCGCCTGCGACGAGGAAGCCGACGACGGCGGGGAGCCGGAGCCTGTTGAATCCATACACGACCACGATCGAAGCGCCGAAGAGCACGACCAAGTCGCGGAGGAAATCTAGTTCAGCCATGAAGGGCGCCCTTGAAAGAGATGGTGACTCCTACATACACGGACAGCTGCGAACGAGCAAGGAAGATTATGAGCGGATGACGGAGAGGCAGGGGAAACAGGCAGGCGCTCAGAGGCGCATCACACGCGTGCCTAGTGGGCGGTCAGCCCGCCATCGATCGTGGAAATAGGATTGCGCTTCACGGCCCCTCCGCATGCCGACCGGCCTCACCGGCTTCCGCCTCCGCCTCCGCCGGTCTGACGGAAGGAGCTAGGCCGGGCTGTACCATGCGCGCCACCGTGAGGAAGCCGCTGTGCGCCACCATGCGCAAGTCCGGCCGCACGCTGCGTCCCTCGATGTTCCAGGTCCGCAGCAGGGTCTCGAACGTCTGGATCATCGCAAAGACCTGCGCCCGGTGCAGCGCCTCCACGGTCTGCATCACCTGGGGAATCGTCGGGACGTAGCTCAAGTAGACCCCGCCCGACCGCAATGCCGTCACGGCGTGAGGGACCACCTGCCAGGGCTCGGGGAGATCCAGGACCACCCGATCCAGATCCGTTTCCTCGATGCCTTCATATGCGTTGCGTTGCCGGAGCGTGAGATTGTGGACGGGACCGAGATACCGTTCGATGTTCTTCATCGCGGTCCGGGCAAAATCCTCGCGAGACTCGTAACTGATGACATGCCCGCGGTCCCCGACGGCCCGGAGCAGCGCCATAGTCAGCGCGCCCGACCCCGTCCCAGCCTCGAAGACCCGTGCGCCGGGATAGACATCGGCCCACTGGAGGATCACCCCGAGGTCCTTGGGATAGAGGACCTGGGCGCCGCGGGGCATCTTCAGCACGTACTCCGAGAGGGTGGGGCGGAGGGCCAGCATGCGGCGCCCGCGGGACAAGGTGACGAGGGTGCCGTCGGGCTTGCCGATCAGATCGTCGTGGGCGAGTGTCTCTCCGCTCAACTGGAAGGTATCGCCCGCCTTCAGCGTGAACGCGTACTGCCGGCCTTTCCGGTCCACCAAATGGACGCGGTCGCCATCGGACAGGACAGTCATAGCGCCATCTTAGGGGGTGTCGGGAGAGGCGTCAAGCCGGCTTGATGGGACCGGCGGCATTCGCGCCGAGTTCCACCAGCCTGCGACGCACGAGCGACTGGCAATGCGGGCACCGGAAGCGGATGGTGTTCTCGTCCACCCACTCGATGGACTCGTCCTTGATCCACATCAGCTTATCGCAATAGGGACACGGCTTCGGTGGGATGGGCATCTTAGACGTCGCGCACAGAGCCTTTGGCCTTTTCGATCAGATCAGGTGGCAGCTGCGGCATCTGGTGGGCGATCATCGCATGCATCTTGAGCTTGGCCAGGACGTCATCCACAGAGTTGCCCTGTACCTCGAAGTTGCAGCCCTCCTTCAAGCACTTCAACGCTTTGGCCATGGTGAGGTCCCCCCTTTCAGATCGGACGCCTCCTTGTACCGCATCCGACGGGGCGCGCGCAAGGGCGAGATTGTTCTGGATTGACGGACAGGAGAACAAGGCCGGGAACCGCTCGCAGCAAGAGCGGCTCCCGGCAGATCTCACACTGCCTCCTTCAACTGCTCCTGATCGAACGCCCGATGATCACGGTTGGCGTTCGCGGGGGTGGACACGGTGTTGGAATGGGACATGATGGTCCAGCCCGCAAGCAGGACGCTGGCCACCGTCCCAAGGATGGCCAATCCACCATCAACAAAGGAACTCATATCCATCATCGTGTTCACCTCCTCTCCGGTTAAATAGGCAGCTTGTTTGCTCAGCCGATCTTGACCTCGATGCTTTTGGGCTTCGCCTGCTCTGACTTCGGCAGATGCACCTTGAGCACGCCGTCCTTGAACTCCGCAGCCACCTTCTCCCCATCGGCGTCTTCCGGAAGGGTGAAGCTGCGCGCAAAACTCCCATAGGCGCGCTCCATGCGGTGATACTTCCTGCCCTTCTCCTCCTTCTCAAACATCCGCTCTCCCGAGATGGTGAGCACATCGTCCTGAACTGTCACCTTCACGTCCTCTTTCTTGACCTCGGGAAGCTCGGCCTTGATGAGATATTCATTATCATCTTCCACGATGTCCACCACCGGCGCCCACTCGGCCACTGCCAGTGCCTCATCCTTCGAGCCGTTTTTGCGGATCGGCGCCCGGCCGAACAAGGTGGAGAGTCGGTTCTGCAGTTCGTCCAGTTCCCTGAATGGATCCCAACGGGTAATGGCGTTCATACGGCCACCTCCTTTCGTCAGCCTGTCTTGCTAGTGTTGATCGCCCTGCGGGCTCCACTTCGACTGCCCGCTCTGCCAAGTTCCATAATCTCAACTCTCGGACTGTCAAGCGGGCAAATGTCTATCGTGTGGAAGCGTCTAGCGAGGCAGGATTCTTGACAGATGCAAAACCGGTGTTAGGTGAGAGGGAAATCAGGACCCGACGGGCGCTGGGCCGTTCTTCTGGGCCCGGGCCATCAGCTTGCAGTAGGAGCAGATCTCGCCGGTGGTCGGCTGGCCGCACGTGGCGCAGGGGTGCAGGACGGCCCGGTCATGCTCGGCCATGGAGGGGCGCGTCT
>Ga0209160_1000089_pt1 | contig 60396 bp, 55 predicted proteins | sample GraSoiAngelo_153_FD_186167 | JGI IMG/M metagenome (GOLD analysis project Ga0209160, IMG submission 186167) | Grasslands soil microbial communities from the Angelo Coastal Reserve, California, USA - 14_1009_12_40cm (SPAdes) (version 2) | ecosystem: Environmental > Terrestrial > Soil > Grasslands ...
TCGGGCCGAGTTCCAATCTGCCGGCATTTCCGCGCAGGCCGAACTGGCCTATGGCGAACCGGCAAACGAGATCATCAAATGGGTGCAGCAGAAGGGTTGCGATCTGGTAGCCATGAGCACTCACGGGCACCGCTTCCTGGCCGATGTGTTTCTCGGCGCCACAGCCAGCCGAGTTCAGCATAGTATCAGCGCGCCTGTTCTGCTCCTGCGGGCGAAATGAACGCTTGACCGGAGATGCGACTAACCTCTGATTTCTGATAGGCATTCGCGGTATTAAACCTGCGAGTTCGCGAAGAAATCCTGCCGAACGCCAAGAGACGGCGCGTAGCAATTTGGTGGGAGAAGATTACACTAGGTTTATCCACGGTGGAGCAGAGTGATCTGCCGGCACGGAACAATACCTTCAGGAAGGCAATTATGTCAGTGAACAGCTTCGGCGCCCGAGCCACTTTAAAAGTTGATAAGAAAGAATACGAAATCTACCGTGTGGACGCACTGGATAAACAGGGGATCTCCACCAGGCATCTACCATACTCGCTGCGCATTCTGCTGGAAAACCTGCTGCGTACTGAAGACGGAAGGAATGTCACTAAAGGCGAAATCCACGCCGTGGCAGCGTGGAATAGCAAGAGCAAGCCCGAGAAAGAAATCGCCTTCACACCGAGCCGAGTTTTGCTGCAGGATTTTACCGGAGTTCCGGCGGTGGTGGATTTGGCGGCGATGCGCGATGCCATGAAGCGCCTGGGTGGTGATCCGGCACTCATCAATCCGCTACAGCCAGCGGAATTGGTAATTGACCACTCTGTGCAGGTGGATGAATTCGGAACTCGCCAGGCTTTCGCCCTGAATGCGGAAATGGAGTTCATACGCAACAAGGAGCGCTACGCATTCCTGCGCTGGGGTCAGACGGCATTTCGCAATCTGGCTATCGTGCCCCCGGACACCGGAATCGTGCATCAGGTCAATCTGGAGTATCTGGCGCGTGTGGTTTTCGTTCAGGAATCCAACGGCAAGCGCGTTGCCTATCCTGACACGCTGGTGGGAACCGATTCACACACGACCATGATTAACGGTCTTGGCGTTCTAGGGTGGGGTGTAGGGGGAATTGAAGCAGAGGCCGCCATGCTGGGTCAGCCGGTTTCGATGCTGATTCCGCTGGTGGTAGGTGTGAAGTTGACCGGACGACTGCGCGAAGGTGCGACCGCTACTGACTTGGTACTGACGATTACAGAAATGCTGCGCAAACACGGAGTGGTGGGCAAGTTCGTCGAATACTTTGGTCCGGGTTTACAAGATTTGCCATTGGCGGACCGCGCCACCATCGGAAATATGTCGCCTGAATACGGTGCGACCTGTGGCATCTTTCCGGTTGACAAGGAGAGCCTGGCCTATCTGCGCCTGACCGGCCGCTCTGACGAGCACGTCGCCCTGGTGGAAGCGTACTGCCGAGCGCAAGGACTATTTCATGACGAGAACACGCCACAGGCGGAATATTCCGAATTGCTCATCCTCGACTTGGGCAGTGTCGAACCGAGCCTCGCGGGGCCCAAGCGTCCGCAGGACCGGGTGGCCCTCTCCAGTGCACGTGCTTCATTCGAGCAGGCGCTTCCCTCGCTCACCAAGCCGCTGAAAGCCGGGTCTCGCAAAGAGAATTCGATGGCAATCTCGGCAGCGGCCGACGTTGCCCACGTAAGTAAGGAACGTTGGGAAGGGGAAGGCGGAAATCCGACTGCGGTTGGAGTGGAAAATCATAAGGTGGAGGAACACGTTACTCCCGAAGTGAAAAACGAGTTGCGCAATGGCAGCGTGGTCATTGCCGCGATTACGAGCTGCACCAACACCTCCAATCCGTCGGTGATGGTGGCAGCAGGGCTGCTCGCGAAGAAGGCGGTTGAGAAGGGATTGTCGGTGCCGGAGTGGGTAAAAACGTCCTTGGCGCCCGGGTCGAAAGTTGTTCGGGATTATCTCGAGCGTGCCGGCCTGATGCCTTACCTGGAACAACTGAAGTTCCACGTAGTCGGCTACGGATGCACGACCTGCATCGGCAACTCTGGACCGCTTCCCACGGAAGTCTCCGAAGCCATCGAGGAAAAGAACCTGGTGGTTGCTTCGGTGCTTTCCGGGAATCGCAACTTTGAGGGCCGAATCAATTCTGAAGTTCGCGCTAACTATCTGATGTCGCCACCGCTCGTGGTGGCGTTTGCGCTGGCTGGGCGCATCGATGTGGATATGCGTAAAGATCCCCTCGGACGCGACCAGCAGGGTAAGGCCGTCTACCTGGCCAACATCTGGCCGTCACAGAGCGAAATCAAGCAGGCGGTGGCGAAGTCCATAACTTCGGACATGTTTCGAAAAAGTTATAGCGAGGTCTATGAAGGCGACGAACACTGGCGATCGCTGCCCGTCGCGAAGGGACAGACCTATAGTTGGGAAAAAGATTCCACCTACATCCGGCAGGCTCCTTACTTCGAAGATATGGGACTCACGCCGTCTGGGGTTGGGGACATAACAAATGCGCGCGTGCTGGCAGTTTTGGGCGATAGCGTAACTACTGATCACATTTCGCCGGCAGGTTCGATCAAGAAGGACAGTCCGGCTGGAAAATATCTGATGGAGCATGGGGTGAAGCCCGCGGACTTCAACTCCTATGGCTCACGGCGCGGCAACCACGAGGTTATGGTGCGAGGGACCTTCGCGAACGTGCGCCTGCGAAACAAGCTGGTGCCCAATCTGGAAGGCGGCTTCACCCGTCATCTGCCGGATGGCGAGGAGATGAGTATTTTCGATGCATCCGAAAAGTATCGGAAAGAAGGCGTGCCCCTGGTGATCATTGCTGGCAAGGAATATGGGGCTGGATCGTCACGTGACTGGGCGGCCAAGGGTCCGCTCCTACTAGGTGTCCGGGCGGTGATAGCCGAGAGCTACGAGCGGATTCACCGTTCGAACCTCGTCGGTATGGGCATTCTTCCCCTGCAATTTCTTGCGGAGGAAAATGCTGAATCGCTCAATTTGACGGGGGAGGTAATCTTTGAAATCGTCGGCATTCGCGACGCGATCGCAAATTTCGCGGCTGCGCAGAGAGTGAATGTTCACGCGACCCTAAAAGGAATCAAGAAAGAGTTCAAGGCAATAGTTCGCATTGATACTCCACAAGAGGTGCAATACTACGCGAACGGCGGCATCCTACAGTTTGTATTGCGGCAATTGCTGGCGCGCAAACCCAGCGCGGAGGAAGTACACGCATAACTCTGCCTTGCTTGGCTGTCGCGGCCAGGTTGCTTCACGCTGATATAATCAAGAATTGCGCTCAATGTCCTCAAAGCGTCCAGTTCGCTCCACTACAGTTTTATGCGTGCGTCGCGATGGCAAAGTGGTCATGGCCGGAGATGGCCAGGTGACCCTCGGCGAGTCTGTTATCAAGCACACGGCCAAGAAGATCCGGCGGCTCTATCAGGACAAGATCCTGGCGGGCTTTGCGGGCTCGACCGCAGATGCTTTTTCTCTGTTCAGCCGCTTCGAATCAAAGTTGGAACAGTATCATGGCAACATTGGCCGGGCAGCCGTCGAGTTGGCAAAGGATTGGCGCACCGACAAATTTCTTAGGCATCTCGAAGCCCTGCTGCTGGTGAGCGATAAGGACCAGACATTTCTGCTCAGCGGACAAGGCGACGTGATCGAGCCCGATGGGGGAATCGCTGCAATCGGCAGTGGTGGGCCTTATGCGCAGGCTGCAGCACAGGCGCTGGCTCAGCACACGCAATTGCCTCCGCGTGAGATCGCCGAAGAGGCCCTGAAGATTGCGGGCAAGATGTGCATCTATACCAATGACAAGGTTACGATTGAGGAGTTGTGAGTTCCTGGGTTTTCGGCTGCGAATCCGTGATCAGGTCGAGCGATCGCTGAGCACCGGCAATTGAGAACTGAGAACCGACCTTATGGCTATCTACTTACCCGGAACCGTCGACGAAGAACGCATCGCGCTGGACGAGCTGACGCCACGCGAAATCGTGTCGGAGCTCGACAAGTACGTTGTCGGACAGAAGGCCGCAAAGCGCGCAGTGGCCATCGCTCTTCGCAATCGAATGCGGCGGCAGAAGCTGGCGCCGGAGCTGGCGGAAGAAATCATTCCCAAGAACATCATTATGATCGGCCCGACCGGGGTCGGCAAGACTGAGATTGCCAGGCGTCTGGCCAAACTTACCAACTCACCGTTCCTGAAGGTGGAAGCTTCGAAATTTACTGAGGTCGGCTACGTGGGCCGGGATGTGGAATCGATGATTCGGGACCTGGTCGAGATAGCCATCGACATGGTTCGCGAAGAAAAACTGGAGGATGTGTCCGACAAGGCTGAGCTTAATGCCGAAGAACGTTTACTGGACCTTCTGCTGCCGCCTTCCTCGCCGTCTCGTCCTGCTGAATCGGGCGGTGGAGTGGTAATCGAAGGTTCGACCGGTTTGGCAGAGTCACATTCCCGGACCCGAGAAAAGTTGCGCCAGCAATTGCGTGAAGGCAAGCTCGACGGGCGCATGGTGGAAATCGAGGTCCGTGAAAAATCTTTCCCCTCGTTTGAAATCATCTCCAATCAAGGCGTCGAGGAGATGGATGTCAATGTCAAAGATATGCTGCCGAATATCTTCGGCCAGCGCACCAAGAAGCGGAAGATGAAGGTCAGCGAAGCCTTCGAATACCTGATCCAGGAAGAAGAACAGCGCCTGATTGACATGGATCAGGTGACTCGTATGGCGATTGATCGTGTGGAAAACGCGGGCATTATTTTTCTGGACGAGATTGACAAGATCGCCGGCCGCGAAAGTGGCCATGGGCCTGACGTTTCACGAGAAGGGGTGCAGCGCGATATTCTGCCAATCGTCGAGGGAACTACGGTCAACTCTCGTTATGGCATGGTTCGCACCGACCATATTCTTTTCATTGCGGCCGGAGCCTTCCACGTTTCCAAACCCAGCGACCTTATTCCTGAGCTGCAGGGCCGTTTCCCGATTCGCGTGGAACTGCAATCGCTGACTATGGAAGACTTCATCAAGATCTTGACTGAGCCCAAGTCGTCGCTGGTGAAGCAGTACACCGCATTGCTCGAAACCGAAGGTGTGAAGCTGGATTTTACCTCCGAGTCGCTGGAGGAGGTCGCGCGGTTTGCCTTTCGCGTAAATGAAGGCACCGAAAACATTGGCGCGCGCCGTCTGCACACCATCATGGAACGAGTGCTAGATGAGATCAGCTTTGACGCTCCCGAAAGAAAAGGTCAGCAAGTCAATATTGACGCGGACTATGTTCGCAAGATGCTGACCGACATCGTGAAAGATCAGGACCTGTCACGGTACATCCTGTAAGGTTGCGTAACACACGGGCGAGGACGCCCGCGCCTACATTGTGTTTAAGATCCAGCGAATTCTCAACTCCTCCTGCTAACATCCGTTGAGATGCTCGAGCTCAGCACCCCCGTTCAGTACGTGAAGGGCATTGGCCCGCGTTTGGCTGAGATCTTGTCGGCGAAGGGCATCCATACCACCAACGAACTGCTGCAATATCTACCTTTTCGCTACGAGGATCGCCTAAACCCGCGCACCATTGCGGAGCTTCGACCTGGAGAAATGGCGACCGTGATTGCTGACGTTCGCACCTCCGGCCTATTTCGGACGCGTCGAATGCCCATCTTTGAGATGACCGCTGGACAAGGCCGGGCGCGGCTTCGATGCCTTTGGTTTCATGGAACCTACCTGAAAGATAAGTTCAAACCTGGACAGATGGTTGCACTGTACGGAAAAGTGGAAGTGGATGAACGCCGCGGTGACTTCCAGATTATCCAGCCGCAATTTGAAATTCTCGGCGATCCCAGCGACGAGAGAGCCGCGGAAAGTGCCGGGGAAAAGTTCGCGGCATCACTCGAAGTCGGAAGGATCGTACCCATCTACGAGTCGGCGGGCCAAGGGCGACTCACGTCGCGCTGGTTCCGTCGCATTATTCACACAGCGTTGGAAAATCTCACGCCCGACCTGCTAGACCCGATTCCTGCTGCGGTACGAGCTCGAATGGAACTCATTTCTCCACGCGAGGCATTATGGAAAGTGCATTGGCCTGACCCTGGTGAAAGCCTGCAAGACCTGCAATCGTCGCGAACGGCCGCCCACCTCCGCCTGATTTTTGAAGAACTATTCTTCATCGAACTAGGACTCGAACTTAAACGCCGGGAACAAAAAGCGCAAACTGGCATCGCGTTCCGCCTGGACGATCGCGCGCGCGCAGCAATCAAGAAAATTTTGCCTTTTCATCCGACCGCTGCGCAAAAGCGGGTGCTGAAGGAAATCGCCTCAGACATGGAAAAGCCTTCGCCCATGCGGCGTCTGCTGCAGGGGGACGTGGGGTCGGGTAAGACGATTGTCGCTTTTGAAGCAGCCATTATCGCTATCGAGAACGGCTATCAGGTCGCGCTCATGGCGCCGACAGAAATACTCGCCCAGCAGCACTATTTTTCCGCGCGCCGCATTCTGGAAAACGCGGGTTATCGAATTGTGTTGCTCACCGGCTCGCTGGAGCAAGATCGGAAGCGGGAAGTGAGGCGTCACATTGCTCAAGGCAACGCGCAGTTGGTGATTGGTACCCATGCTTTGATCGAAGAAAAAGTCGAATTCGCGAATCCCGGTCTGGTGATTGTGGACGAGCAACACCGTTTTGGAGTAATGCAAAGGCTGAAGCTGATGAAAAAGGGGACAGAAGTAACAATGAGCGTTGCGGCGCGTCCGGCCTCGAAGTCAACTGAGACGAAAAAAGGCGATACAACAGTTGCTCCGGAGCCCGACGTACTGGTGATGACAGCCACCCCTATCCCGCGGACGCTTGCTCTGACAATTTATGGGGACCTTGACTTGAGTGTGCTTGACGAGATGCCTCCGGGCCGTACGCCGATTGTGACCCGGCGCGTGTCGGACGAGCGTTGCGAGGAAGTGTGGGAATTCGTGCGTAAGCAGGTTGGCGCCGGCCACCAGGCATACGTCGTTTATCCGGTGATCGAAGAAAATGAAGAGAACGAACTAAAAGCTGCAATAAAAATGCATAAGGAGATGCGACAACGCATTTTTCCTGAGCTGCACGTCGGTTTGCTGCACGGCCGTCTACATCCCGACGAGAAAGAGCACGTGATGAAGGAATTTCAGAAAGGAGACATCAGCGTGCTCGTTTCGACTACGGTGATCGAAGTGGGCGTGGACGTGCCTAACGCGACAATCATGGTCGTGGAGCACGCGGAACGGTTCGGATTGTCCCAACTTCATCAATTGCGCGGACGCATTGGCCGCGGCGCCGCCAAGTCGTATTGCATTTTGATGACCGGTGACAAGGTATCTGAGGAAGGTGAGTGCCGGCTGGACGCGATGGTTCGAACTAACGACGGTTTTCAGATCGCGGAACTCGATCTCGAACTGCGTGGTCCCGGAGAATTCTTCGGCACGCGCCAAGCGGGACTGCCAAGTTTTCAGGTTGCCAATCTGATCCGTGACCGCCAGATTCTGGAAGCCGCGAAGCGCGAAGCCGCTGCCGTACTGGACGGTCCAAACGGCGAGATTTCGCAACAGGAAGTTAATTTAGCTCTACGCCACATGCGTACTCGTTGGCAACATACCTATGGACTGGTGGAAGTTGGCTGAAAAAGCCTCGTGATTACGCGAATCGCAACCGGCGCATGTAAAATCAAAGCAAATAATGGCGAGTCAGTCACAACTCGTGCAGATTGAGCTTGGTGTCGCGGTGCGGCAGCCGAAGCCGGACTGGCTGAAGGCGCGCGCGCCGATGGGAGAAAATTTCCATCAGCTCAAAAAATTAGCCCGCGGCCTGGGATTGCACACGGTATGTGAGTCGGCACAATGTCCCAACATCGGGGAATGCTGGAACCATCGCACCGCGACTTTCATGTTGCTGGGGGACATCTGCACCCGCCGCTGCGGTTTCTGCGCTGTGCCCAAAGGCCGTCCTGAGGCGATTGACTGGGACGAGCCGCGGCGCGTGGCTGAAGCCGTAGCCACCCTGGGATTAAAGCACGCAGTCGTTACCAGCGTGAACCGCGATGATGACAACATTGGCGGCGCGAAGATTTTTGCTGAGACCATTCAACAGATCCGGCGGCTTGCGCCCGAGTGCCGCGTCGAAGTGCTGATCCCTGATTTTCAGGGTTTCGATGAAGCGCTCCGAATCGTGCTCGCTGCGCAGCCGGACGTGCTCAACCACAACACCGAGACGGTGCCGCGTCTTTACCGAGTCGTGCGTTCTGGAGCGCGCTATGAACGCACGCTGCGGCTGTTGGAGAACGCGAAGAAGTTTTCGCCTGGCATGGTGACTAAGAGCGGCGTCATGGTCGGGCTTGGCGAAACTCTAGGGGAGTTGGTGGATGTTTTTCGCGATCTCGGCGAACGAGCAGTGGATATTCTGACGGTGGGGCAATACCTGCGGCCGTCACGCGACCATTTGCCAATTTCGCGTTTTTATACGCCGGACGAATTTTCTTTCTTGAAAGAAGAGGCTCTACGTTTCGGCTTTCGCCACGTCGAATCAGGACCGCTAGTGCGCTCCAGCTATCACGCGCACGAGCAGGCTGACGCAGGCATGGCCCGCCTGTGACGGCGTTCCGACATCTGCTTACCCAACCGCAGACGACTTAACCCTAAATGGAAACTTCGCGCTTCACCAGACTCGACAGGCGTTCTGGCGGATCATGGGCGCATCCGGTTTGCAGTGGAACGCTTCCCGGAACTCGGGTGTGTTGGAGACAGGACCGTTCACGCGCCATCGGCCTGGAGAGTGCGGGTCTATCGTGACCAGCATTCGCGAGTATTCATCGGTTCGATTACTGCACCATACATTGGCCCAACCCAAAAAGAAGCGCTGCTGAGTTGTTAGACCGTGAATCGGTGGAGATTCTTTGCCGGCTAAACTATTCATCAAAGCCATAAGAGCGATGCGCATCCCGCCATTGTCGGCGGGTGTTTTCACCGAGCGTCAGGCGGCCGTTGACTTTGAGATCATCAACCGCCGTATAACCCGAATACTGGTCGGCAACACAACTCGTCCTCTGATCAAATTCTTTATGGTCCTGGTCGCCCCACCAGTTACGGAGATTGCCGTTAGCGTCGAACTTGCTCCCTTGATCGTCGAAGCCGTGAGTGAGTTCGTGACCGATCACCGCGCCGATGCCGCCGAAATTCATGGCATCGTCGGCTTGATTATCGTAGAACGGCGGTTGCAGGATGCCGGCAGGAAACGTGATGTTGTTCTGTAGCGGATTGTAGCTGGCATTGATCGTGGTCGGGGGATAAGGCCAGTCCCCTTTGTTTACCGGCTTACCGATCTTGTTGAGTTGCCGTTGAAACTCGAAGGTGTTGGATCGCAGCGAATTGCCCAGAGCGTCCCCTCGAGTAATTGTCAGCGTGGAATAATCACGCCATTTATCTGGATATCCGATGCGGTTGGTAATGTCCGCGAGCTTCACCATGGCCTGCTTCTTGGTTTCCGCTCCCATCCACGGCAGATTTTGAATATCTTGGCCAAGCGCCTTCTCCAGTTGTTCCACCATTCTTAGCGTGCGTTGTTTGCCTTCTGGTCCAAACGTAAGTTCCACGTACTTCTGCCCAACAGCCTCGCCAAGATCGCCAACCGTTGCGCGGACGCAACGTTTCCATCGCGGACTGAGTTCCTTCGTGCCCTGAAGTGCTTTCTGGAAAAAATTGAAATTTTCATTTACGAAACTGTCCGGAAGCAGGGGTGCATTCGCGTGCACGACCTGCCAGCGCAGATAAGTTTTCCACTCATCGAAGGGTGCTGATTTCAGTACCGTATCCATCTTCTTGAAAAATTCCGGCTCGGTAACGTTCAGGCTCTGAACCGCAGGGGTACCAATCCCTTCAAAGTAAACCTGCCAACCAAAATCAGGGCTTAGTGCGGCCAATTCCTTGGAGGTCATCTTGTGATAGACCTTGTCGGGATCGCGGCGACTGGTGCGGTCGAGTGCCCCTTTTGCCAAAGCGGTTTCAAGATCCATCACGGTTTTGGCTCCTACGGCTGCTTTGTCAGGAGTATCCCCGACCAGTTCGAACATCTTCTGCACATGCGCGACGTACTGCTTGCGGAGTTCGACTGACTTGGGATCAACCTTGAGGTAATAGTCGCGGTCAGGCAGCGCCATGCCGCCCTGGCTGGCCTCCGCAATGACTTGGTTGGCATCCTTAAAATCCTGTTCAGACCCGAAACGGAAGAGCACGTTCACACCTTCGCGGTGCAAACGAATAATTTCCGCCGCGAGAGCATCTTTAGATTTCAGATCGGCGATGCTTTTCAAATCGCTATCTAAGGGGCGCGTTCCCGCTTTCTCAATGGCGTTTTCGTCCATGCAGGATGAGTAATAGTCCCCAATTTTCTGCTCATTAGCGTTGCGCTTCGCATCATTCGCGGAATATTTTTGAAGGATGTCACGAACAATGTATTCCCCTCGCTCTTGCAGTTCATTGAAGCGGCCCCAGCCCGGCCGGTCGCTGGGAATGGGGTTCTGCGCCTGCCACTTCGTACAGGCATAAGCGTAGAAATCGGTGCAAGGATCAATGTCTTTGTCCAGCAAGTCCGGGTTGAAGCGCACATTCCCCGAAGGCTTTGGAGACTCAGCTTGTGTTTGCGTAGAGCATGTTTTCTGGGCTATACCCAGGGTGACGAAAGTGAAAATGAAGACGGCGGTTTTTAGACCGAACATAGGTCCTCGCATGGAGAGTGGGGTCGACATCAACCCATTGGAATCACGACTCGAACAAGAGTGGCGAATGGAGTCTGCCCGGGTTTCCTCGCAGCGCACTTAACCATTTATTCGACGCATACGGGACCAAATTGTCAACGTGGAATGGCCTCATGCCGCCGGATGATTCAGAATCACTCGCCCGACTGCCGCAATTGCGCCACCCCCGGACTTGGTGATCAGAAAACTTTCACGTGAAAGGTCAAATACTTCTTGGGATTCTCTCGTATTGCCTTGACCAGTTCGCGGGTTTCCAGCAGCATCTGGTTGGAATTGTTGTAGAGTGCCGGGTCTTTCAGGAGCAAGCCAAACGTGCCTTCTCCGGCCTCCATGCGATCGCTAATCGTCGAGAGCTTGTTCATAGTGTTCTGCAACTTGTTAGCGAATTCCTGGTCCCGTGCGAGCTTACCGATCGCACCTTTGCCGGCATTGATGTCATCGGTCAACTTCCTGACGTTGCTGATAGTTTCGTTGGCATTGTCGTAAAGAGCAGGATCTTTCAGAAATTTACCAGCGGCGCCTTTGCCCTGCTGGAGTTCGTCAATGATGGCATTGAGCTTGTCAACCGCAGCCACGGCCTTCTTGTAAGCTTCGTCGCTTGCGATCAATTGCCCGATGCTGCCTTGGCCGTTCTTAACCTCGTCGACGATGCTTTTGAAATCATTCACCGTCGTATTCAAGCGATCATAGAGATTGGGATCGTAAATCAGCTTGCCAATCGAACCTTTACCCGTCTCAACAAATGCCAGGATGCGGTCAGCGCGCTTGAGCAAGGCATCCATGTTCTGCAAAGTGCTCTGGCTGGAACGTACAACGTCATTGAAGTCAGGGTGCTCTTCGGTTGGGAGCACATCGCCATTCTGCACCTCCGGACCCCTGGCCTTCTTGCTGTCGATATCAACATAGGTTTCTCCGAGCACGCCTGCTGTCGATAGCAAGGTGACCGAATCCTTGCGCAGGAGGAAACGATACCTGGTGCCCACCTTCATGGTGACTTCGACAGGCGTCAGTGGCTTCCCTCCGACTACCTTAATCTCGCTGACATTTCCGATCGGCACTCCTTCGAGACGAACAGGAGCGCCCTCGCGCAGGCCGCCGGCATTATCGAAATATGACTTGATAACAATCTTCGGAGTGAACCAACCACTACTGCCGGACATGAGAAAAATCAGGACCGCCAGCGTAATGCTGGCGAACAATACGGTCAGTCCTACCTTCAGTTGCGACCATTTCAATTGCTTCTGGCTAGGCAAGTTTTCTCCCGAGCAATGGCATCATAGCAGCCCTTCGTACCGCTCGAATCGCGGGGGAATTTGATGAATAATAGCAGACCGATGACCCGGCTTCACATCGGGCGCGGCGCTTGCAGCGATCGGGAGAGCGCCAGGGCCAACAGATATGCGGCCGCGCCGCAGGTTAGAGTCACATTCATCCCAAAATGGATCGCTATGACCATCGCCAGTACTGACCCCAGTACGCTGGACGCGGCGTTCAAAGCCCAGGCCCATTCGACGGCGTTCGCCTCCGCTGGGTTTGTCACAACCTTGGTTGTAGAGGAACTGGAGGCCGGGAAGGTCGGAACCGGCGCACCAGCCAGGGCGTGCAGGCCGGTGGGGAAGGGCATCCCCATGGCGAATCCCAGTGGCACCAGCAGCACAGCGCTAACCAACAGTTTGATGGCAAATGGTAAGCCCACAAGTGAGGAAAGGATGAGTGGAAGGACGAAGACGTAGAGAAGAATTGCCGCGGCGATCACCACGAGAGGCTGCCAGCCCCGCCCGGTGCTGGATAGCCACCGCCGGGATGCAAGACTGCCCGCTCCGCTCGAAAGCAGCAACAGGAAGATCACCACGGTTAACGCATAAGTAGGATGCCCCAGGAACAATACGAAACGCTGGATAAAAGCGATCTCTACCAGGATGTACCCCAGTCCGATGGCCACGAAATAGAGAAGCGGAAGCGCACGCTGGCTTCGCCGGCCTCCGCGCACAGCCATCGGAATGATGAGGAAGGCAAGCACGGCTGCTAAAGAGATCAGCAGCACCATACCGAGCACGACCACTCCCAGGTTAACTTTCCAGTCGACGCCTTGCTGCAACTCCTCGTCTAGAATCTGCGCGGTTTTAAGCGTGAAGAAAAAGAAGGGCGCGTTGTCGGTCACCGGCGCCACGTTGAACTCATATCCGCGAGCGAAAGCATAGGGATCGTTGCTGGCGATGAGTTGAGAAAATGGGTTGCCCTGCGGCGAGGACGGCAAGTAGAGCGGCACCAGGTTTGAATACAGCTGAAGGTGCGCCCGGATGGCAGCTTCTTCCGCGGAAGTGAAGGGGTTGCGCTTCGCCAGCACTAGCACCGGCCGGCCGTCTTCCTCGAGCGGCCCATCGGAGGCAACAATGAAATGCTGCGCGGGATTCGAAATCCCCAGGCGGCGCAATGCTTCCATGGCCACCGACACTACGCGGAGCGCTTCGCGCGGCTGCTTGAATTCCCAGCGCGTGATGGCGATCATGCCATCCGGTTTCAGATGCTCGAAATATTCGCGGAATGCCTCCACGGTATAAAGATTGTTTTCGCTTAACGCAAAGGCCCCGGCGGCGGTCGAAGCCCACGTGTCCACCAGCGTCATCTGAAGCACGTCATAGTGGTCCGGCGTGTTGCGGATGAACGAGCGGCCGTCTGCAATATGAATATTCACCTCTGGAATTTCGTAAAGGTGATACGCAAACTTCGCATAGCGCCCGCGCATGATGTTATTCACGATGATGCGATTGATCTCAATACCGGTAACCTTGGGGCTGCCATTAGCTACGGCTCGCAGCGCGTCAACTCCGCCTCCAGGGCCGATAATGGCAAAGTCGCCCCGAGGGCGTAGTACATTGGCCAAAGCCGGCGCCGTACCCATCAGGACGTGCTGCCACTCAGTGCCCTGCCAGCCATGCGGGTCCACGTTCATGATTGCCGTGCCGGCGTCAGCATCGATCAAGATGTACTTGGAGCCGTCGGGATGGTTGTCCACTTCCACGCGGGAAATGGCGTTCCAGCGAACGTATTCCACGCCCGTAGACTTGTCTCGCCGTATGCCCTTGGCATAAATCACATCAACCAAGCCGCCATAATAATTTCCGCCGATGAAGGTAGCCATCACCAGCGCCCACAACAATCCGCGTTTGCGGCCATCCGCAGTCGGAGCCCAGACCGCCGCCGCCAGCAGCATCGCCAGTCCGGCGAACAAAACCGTATTGGGCCCCCCAAGCCAGTTGAGTAAAGGGACGAGCGCAAGGCACGCCACAGCGCCTCCACCAAGATCGGCGCCGTAAAGGCGTGAAATGAGCTGAGTTTCCCGCGCGAAGACTACTGAGAAAAGAAGGCCGGTGAAGAAGAATGGCACCGCGGCCACAAGATATATCGCCGTAAGATTGCCAAAGTTGGCCCACGAAAGCTCCAGCGAGACCGGCAGGTGTACGATAACTTCTAGCGCCAGCACGACGCTTACCGCGTTAATCGTGCAAAGGATCGTGGCCAGCCGGCGGGTTTCGACTTTTGCCAGGCGCTGTTTGAAGATGTAGGCGAACACTCCGCCCGCGCCAAGTCCCAGTAGCGCGATCGAAATGGCGAGAAAGGCGAAATGATAAAAGAGCACAACTGAGAACAGCCGGGTCAGGGCCAATTCCAGCAGCAAAGCCGAAAAGCTAGTGAGTGCCACTCCAAACAGCAGCGCTCGTTGGTGGCGATCGGTGCCGGCAGCGGGCAGGGCAACAGTTTGAACGGCTGGCATCTTAAGATTTGTTCCGGAAGCGACAGTCTAGCAGAATTGCTCGATTTAACTTTCCAAAATAACTTGTGCAAGAGCCTGGTCAGCGGTGTGCGTGAGTGAGAGAGCGGTATTTTTGGCGCCAAGCCTCGCGGCGAACTCGGCGGCTTTCCCGTGGAATACGATGGTGGGCCTGCTGCCCCGCCTGCGAGTAACTTCGATGTCGCACCAGCGAACCCCATGGTTCCAGCCCGTACCGAGGGCTTTCATGGCAGCCTCTTTGGCGGCGAAGCGCGCAGCATAGCGCTCAACCCGGTTGGCCTTCGACTGGCAGTAGCGAATCTCGCCATCAGTAAAGATGCGTTTGACGAAACGATCTCCGAAACGCTCGATGGCTGCGCGGATGCGTGGAACTTCGGCGATGTCGATGCCGGTGCCGACGATCATGGCTTCAAAGTAGCACAAGCATGAACCAGCGCGTCGCCTCACGCGTTAGAACAACTGGTCTGCGTTGTAAATAACTTGATCGTCAACCACGCGGGCTTCGGGAGTGAGTCTGTGTGGCTTCGCTGTTTTCTCGGAATCAATGTGCAAGACCGTATGGCCATGGGCGACCAGCCAGTCGGAAACCAGCATACGATGACAGCGGAAGTAAACGCGCTCAGCGCACATGTAGGCGATGCGAGCATTTCCGGCGAGTCCGAGCAGTTGGGAGATGCCATGCTTGAATTCAGGGGTCAGCATGTGGTCGGCGTAGTTACGGAAACTCGCGCTACGCATGCCGGTGTTAGGTGAGTCGTCCCGAATCTTTTTCCGGCGTCCGCCGAGTTCCTTCATCCAAACGTACTTAATCCCAGCGGCCGGCAAAGATGTTACCAGCGATTCGCGATTGAAATGCGGCAGACGGCCGGACATCGGAAGAGATCGGATATCGACCAGAACATCGATAGAGTGTGCCTTAAGGGCACTGACCAGCTCATCCAGAGCGCGGGTCGAGTGGCCGATGGTGTAGAGCGTGGCCATGCTTCCATTTCACCACAAGCACTGGACTAAGAGTGTCTGCGGCGACTTATCGGCGACTCGCGCGATTCAGCGCGCTCACGACAACATCGTCCTGGTCCGGAAACACGGTTCGCAAATCCAGCAACACCCGCCCGTCTTCAACTCGTGCAATCACCGGCGGATCAGAAGCTCGCAAGCGTTCGGCGAGTTCTTCGGCGCTTAGATCATCGCAACTTACCGCCAGGAGGCGGGTAGGCAAGACCGCAGACGGCGCAGCCCCACCCCCGATTACGGATTCTCCGTCGGCAATCTTTACCTTCAGTGCTGCGGATGCAAGCTTTTGAGCAGCAATTTCGGCGCGTTTGCCGATCTCGTCTTTCGAGGCGCGCACCATACGGAGAACGGGAATCGCCTCGTGATCACGTTTGATGTACGCCAGCAGAGTAGCTTCGAGTGCGGCGTAAGTCAGCTTGTCAACACGAAGCGCGCGGAACAACGAGTTCGACCTCATGCGCGCAATCAGATCACGACGTCCGCTGAGAAGACCGGCTTGCGGGCCGCCCAGCAGCTTGTCTCCGCTGTAAGTGACTACGTCTATACCGGCGCGGAGACTATGAATAACACCCGGTTCCCCGCTGACGCCGACAGAATTCAGATCGAACAGCGCGCCGCTCCCCAGGTCTTCGACCACTGGAATGCACCGCTTGCGAGACAAACTTACCAATTCCTGGAGCGATGGTCGTTCCGTAAAACCGCTGATCTGGAAATTGGAACGGTGTACGCGCAACAACAAACGGGTGCTTTGACTGATGGCGTTCTCGTAGTCGGCGATGCGCGTCCGGTTGGTTGTGCCCACCTCCCGCAGCACCGCTCCCGACTTGGAGATCACATCCGGAATGCGAAAAGATCCGCCAATTTCGACCAGTTCGCCGCGTGAGACGATGACTTCTTCCCCGTCGGCCAGAGTGTTCAGCGCCAGCAGGACGGCCGCGGCATTGTTGTTGACCACAGTCGTGGAGACGTCCGCCGGGGCAGCGCGAGTGCCCTCGCCTGCGAAGCTGTCGGTCAGCAGCTTTTGGAAAAGCCGCTCCACATGGACGTCGCGCTTGCCACGTTCTCCGGAAATGACCTCGAACTCGAGGTTCGAGTAGGTGCTCGCAGTATCTCGGATGTGATCGAGGGCGGATGAAAGCAAAGGCGCACGCCCAAGATTGGTATGCAGAATCACTCCCGTAGCATTGATCACAGAACGCAATGAATAACTAAGCGCCTTGCGGAGCTGGTGTTCGACCGCGCCAGCCAGTCCGGCGATGGCAACATCGACGGCTGCGGAGTCGAGATGCCCATCGGAGATTTCTGTGCGCAGCCGGGTAAGCACGGCACGGGCAGCGTCGGCGACAGCGGCGTGGCCTTCGTGCGCTGCGAGAGCCACGATTTCCGTCTCACGCAGCAAATCGTCCACCGAAGGCAGCTTGCGGTATAGATCGGATTTCGCGGCGGTCTTCACAGGCAGTAATTATCCCACGGTCAACGCGGGGAGCAAAAAGGCGAGGCTACAAAGTGTGCATGTAGGCAAGTAGGTCCTGGATTTGTTCCTGGGTGAGGACCTGGCCGAAGCTGGGCATGGTGCCGTGTCCGAAGCGGATGATTTCACTGATCCGCTCGTCATTTGCGGGAAGCCCGCTTAAAGGCAGGAATGGTTTCTTAAAAACTCCCTTCATGCTCGGGCCCTTCTTGCCGCGCGAAGAGTAGGGCTCATGGCAATGCTCGCAGTAGTTGTCGTAAACGCGGCGGCCGGCGGCTTGTTGCGAATTAAGCCCGAGTTCCGCGTCGCTCTTGCGGCGCTCAACGTTGCATCCGACAAGGGACCCAAGCATTGTCAGTAAGACACCAAGATGAACCACGGATTTCAGATAAAAGATTCGTGATTTCGCGAGTAACCCGAATTGGTGAAATTGCATCTTGCCTCACGAAATCAGATGTCGAAAAGTTCGGGCCCTCTTCGCGGGTAGCTTGTTGCCGACGTAAAATAATAGAGCACGATGCCAGAGCACGCCATGCCGATAATGGTGAAACGAGTCTATGAAAGAGCAATCCCTTCCGACGGAGTACGGGTTCTGGTGGATCGGCTGTGGCCTCGCGGCTTGAGCAAAGAGAGAGCTTCGGTGCGTGCCTGGTTGCGCGAATTAGCGCCGTCGGATGGTTTACGAAAGTGGATTCATGCCCGTCCCGAGGCTTGGCCGACCTTTCGTAAACGCTATTTGAAGGAACTCACGCGGCCGGAGGCGGCAGGCGCCTTGGAACAACTCTATCGTCTCGCCGGAAAACATCGTCGGATGACTCTGCTATACGCCTCCAGGAATGAAAAGCACAACAATGCCGTAGTGCTCAAGCAATTACTGGAAGGATTGCGCAAACCGCCAACTGGGACAGGCCCCGGAGCCATGAAGGGAATGCGAACACCACGGGCAGCGAAACGTCCACAATGAATTTCACTTTAGTCGATTCTCCACATCCGGCCGCGCAGAAACAAACCTCTTTGTCTCCTTTGGTCCCACCTCGAAAGAAGTGATCTCGAATGGTTCTGTTCCCGCTGAGTTCGGCATCAGCTGAGACTGGCCCAGGGAAGGGGCTCAGCCAGGCAAATCCCGTTCCAGCCTGGGGCGCGGTAGAGCGGCAGCAGAAGTGCGAAGCTAAAGATTGGTGGCTGGTAACGCAGGCCGATCACGCAATTCTCGCAGGCGACCTGGCCGCGAACATTTCATCCCCATTGTTTCCAAAGCTGGATCCTCATGTCGTACGGGCAATTGCTTTGCACGATGGAGGTTGGGCGCAATTTGACAGTGATGGGTACGCAGACACCATAAAAGGGAGGCCGCGCTCATTCCTGGAAATGGCGCCCCTCGAATTTCTCTCCGCCTGGCGTGACTCGATCTCCATCGCGGAGAACGCCAGTCCGCGGGGTGGAATTGTTGTAAGCGGACATTTTTCGCGCCTCGCAGAAACCCGCTTGCAAGCCGCGAGCGATGCCCCCGATGACACCCAAAGACTTCAGTCGTTTATTGCGAATGAAGGGGAGCGACGGAAACGGTTGGCTACTATAGACGGCTGCTCTCGCGAGGACATCGAGATATTAATAGATGTGCTCCAATTCTGTGACTTGCTCTCTCTCTACTTATGCTGTGGCGCGCCGGACAACGTAGAGTTTCCTCAGAGATTTTGCGATCGCGCAATAAGGATATTCCGAGAAAGCGAGGTCCTTCGCACCGAGCCGCGAGTGTTTGGCGTAGGGGTCAGCTTGGGAGTACAAGCCCGACGCTATTCTGCTTCTTCAGATGACTTGAAGGTGACGACTCTACCGTTCATCCTCGCCTAAAGACCACGGGAAACGTCTAAATTTCGCTCAGAAGGTGGGCCGAAGTCGCTCCTCCCTCATACGATCTTATTTCGAGGCTGGTGCGTCCGCGACGATGGCTTCGACGATGCGGTCAATCGTGTCGGTGACGCGTTTGTTCGGAAGATTGAAATTATTGGAGAGGATCGAGAACGCGACTTGCTCGCCCTTGTCGGTCTTGGCGTAACCCGAAAGCGCCTTTACTCCGCCGAGTGACCCTGTCTTTCCATTGACCCGCCCCTGCAGCTTCGTATTCTTGAAACGATCGGAAAGCGAGCCATCCACTCCGGCAACCGGAAACGTGCTCCGGTAGACATTACCCCACGGCTGTACCGCTGCATAGCGAAGCAATTGAACGACGGCATGCGGTGTGACCAGGTTCTGCCGGGAAAGGCCCGATCCGTCATAGAACAGATACTGGTCGGCGGGTACGTTCGCCTGGGTCAGAAATCCGCGCAGCACTTCCAATCCACCTTCAACCGTGCCAGCCGTTCCCTTTTCTCGTCCCAGCAGCCTTAGCAGGATTTCAGCATGCAGGTTTTGACTGACCTTGTTGATCACGCGTACGTCTTCGCTAATCGGCTTGGATTCATTGCTCGCCAGCACCAGCGGCTGGTTCATCTGTCCCGACCGGAACTGGTTGTCATCTCCACCACGCGAAGGCGCGAGACTGGTAACGCTGAACGTGGAGAGGCTGGCCAGTTCCGTGTGATGGGTTCGTTGACGCCCGTAAACCGAGATGCCACGTTTTTCCAGCAAGCTACGGAAAAGCTGCGCTGCAAATTCCGCGGGATCTTCGATGGCCAGCGCCTCATTGGCGCCCTGATCGTCCAGCGGCATATTGCCCCACAGCGTCAGGACGGTAGATCCGGGCTCGCGATTGATAAAGATTTTGCGGCCGGTCCCTCCAGGCGTGGTAATGATCCGGTTATCAATGCGGTAGTAATCGGCGAACGGCGTCACACTGACGAAGGCCCGCTCGCCAGGGCGATCCGCAGGCAGGATATTCACGAATACGACATTGTCATTGATCGTAAGGGCCGAAACTGGTGCTCCGTCGCCCCACACCAGGTCATCCTGGCTCCAGCCTTCGCCGTAGCGTTCAAATGCAAAGTAAGAGTCATCTGCAACGATGTCACCGTCAACGTACTTCACGCCTTTTTGTACTAGTGCGTCCGCCAGATTCTCCAGTACCTGGATCGGATGATCGTTGCGTTCGGTGCGCAGATCGTAAGGCAGTGCCCTTCCGGAAAGATTGGGGTCACCGCGCCCCATCAGTACAAGATCGCCACTAAGGCGTCCGTACTTATCGAGCGTGCCGGCGGTTTCCACCGTAGTGTGAAATTTGTAGTCGGGCCCTACCAGCGCTAGCGCCGCCGCCGTGGTGAAAAGTTTTGTGTTAGACGCCGGGGTAAATAGTTTGTCGGCATTCTGCGCATACAAGATGTGCCCGCTGGGAAGCGAAACGACTTCGATGCCCCAGAAACCATGGGAGAGATCAGGGTCGGAAAGTACAGCGGCAATGCGTTTGGGTAGCGGTTTGACGCCCGCCGCGTAAAGCTGGGATACCAGCAGCAGACAAACGATCGGAAGAAAGGGGCGCGTACGGCGCATGGCAGTAACCAGATTCTAACACTACCCTGCAAACAACCGCCGCAGCGTCCAGTCAACGCAGATACCAGCCCTTAGGGTGTCGTGAATCATCCGGTGCGATGAAGTGATTTAGAATCGGGCGGATGCGCCCCATTTACCATTGGAATCTCGGATCGCGATCGCTCGAATTGGGGAAGCGGACGTTAATCATGGGAGTCGTTAACGTAACCCCTGACTCCTTTTCTGACGGCGGCTTATATTTCGACGCGGACAAGGCGGTGGAGCACGCGCTTCATCTTCTGGACGACGGTGCAGACCTTATTGATGTGGGTGGAGAGTCTACACGTCCGGGCGCGGAGGTTAAGCTGGGTTCTTCCGATATCAGGTCATCCGAAACAAACGAAAAACTATCCTCCGAGCGAACGCTGTCCACCAAGCAAGCGGTAACCGAGAAAGAAGAATTGCAGCGCGTGCTGCCTGTGATCACGGCCATAAAACAGAAACGACCCGAAGCAGTCATTTCAATAGATACCTACAAGGCAGGCGTGGCCCGGGCAGCAGTCAACCAAGGCGCGGAAATCGTGAATGACGTGAGTGGTTTCCATTGGGACGCTCATATGGCGAAGACCATCGCCGAGCTGAAGTGCGGGGCTGTGCTGATGCACCTGCGGGGCCGCCCGGAGGAATGGCGCACCCTGCCGCCCCTAAGGGATCCGCTACTGCTGGTAAAACGTGAACTCAAGCAGTGGGCCGAGGCCGCCGTGCTTGCCGGCCTCAAACGGGATCGATTGACCCTCGACCCAGGATTCGGCTTCGGAAAGAAGTGGGACGAAAACTATCCTCTGCTTGCGCGCTTCGATGAATTTCAATCTCTAGGATTCCCTATGCTGGTGGGAACGTCACGAAAATCGTTCATTGGAAGAACCCTCTCCCGCAACGGCCGGGATGCCCCAGCAGAGCAGCGCAGCTATGGGACGGTGGCCACGCAAACAGCATTAATTCTGAAGGGAGCCCATATCATCCGTACCCACGAGGTGCGCGCTGCAGTAGACGCAGCACGTATCGCGGATGCGATTTTGGCAGCGGCTTAGTTCGTGAATGAACTCAAGACCAATCCCGTGAAGCTGCACTGCTTCGTAGCTAAAACTTCTTTGCTGAATCCACAAGAATTGTCACCGGCCCATCGTTTACCAATTCGACCTGCATCATTTCCTGAAATCGTCCAGTTTCGCACCGCAAACCCTGGGCACGAATCCGTTCGACGAAGTATTCATACAGTTCGCGCCCCCTTTGCGGCGGAGCGGCGGCATCGAACGATGGCCGCTTGCCACGGCGAACGTCGCCATACAAAGTGAACTGCGAAACCACCAAAACACCGCCGCCAATTTCAGCGACTGCCAGATTCATCTTCCCCTTTTCATCTTCAAAGATGCGCAGTCCGGCGACCTTTTCGGCCAGATAGTGGGCGTCAGATTCCGTGTCTGCCTGCCCAACGGCGAGTAACACCAGCAGCCCTTGGCCAATTTCCCCGCTGGTTTCTCCGCCCACCACGACGTTCGCGCGACTGACTCGTTGGACCACAGCACGCATGAGAGGTTTCCCGTTCTTGAGTTGCAAGCCAAAGCTTTGAGCGAAACGTAGTCACTTCTTAAGGCGCTTTCTTCGTAACCAGAGTTTCCTGGCCGGCCACCGCCTGCCATCTCCCATCCCGGTAAACGAACATGTCTGTGAACCTGACCTGGGCGAGAAGCTTTCCCGAACTGTCCACTACTTTATTCAGGCCGCGAACGAAAGCAAAATCCCCATAGACACGCGCGCGGACGTTCTCCAGTCGATTGGAATAAGCAGGCCGCTGGGGAATGTGGGCCAGCGCCTGGGTACGATCGTGAAGTTCGCCGTTGCTATCGGTATCCTGAAATTCCTCAGCCATAAGGCAACTCACCACGTCGGAATCATGCTTTTCGAGCGCCTTGGCCCACGTCTGCTCAGCCTGCACCAAAGTATTTTCTTCTTTGGACTGGTTGGTTGGGCAGGTCGCGGCCATCAGGCTAATGGTCGCAGTCGCTAACAAAATTACTAACAATGTTGGCAGTCTCACGTCCAATTCCCCTTGTGCCCACCCAGATTCGTTTCACCGATGATACATTCCAACGAATACAGCCTCTCCGACAATGATCGGGTTGACGCTAGGCTGTGTGGAAACTAGAATCGCGTTTCTTCCTGACAAGGAGTTCCCCCATGCCGGGTCGTTTTACCTCATGTCCCCCGCTCTGTTGCGCATCCTTGATGATCTCCCTGCTAAGCGTTACAGGCGTTGCGGCAGCGCAAGCATCAGGGGTTGCGCCTGCGTACAACGAAGTCGTTATCAAAAATGCGGTGGTCATGACTGTCACCCATGGCACCATCAAGAACGCCAGCGTCTATATCAAGGACGGCAAGATTGCCGCCCTCGGAGAAAACGTCAACGCTCCCGCCACCGCCAAGGTGATCGATGCCGGCGGAAAATACTTGACCCCCGGCATTATCGATTCCCACTCCCATCTCGCTCTCGATGACGACGTGAATGAGGCCACTAGCCCGATCACTCCGCAAATGATGATGATCGACGCCTTTGACTATCAGGACAAAGCGATCTATCGCGCCCTGGCCGGTGGAGTGACGACATCCCTCCTGTTGCATGGGTCGGCCAATATGATCGGCGGCCAGTCTGTCGTAATCAAGCATAAGTATGGCCTTAATCGTGACGCCATGCTGTTTCCCGGAGCGCCACGCTCCATCAAATTTGCCAGCGGTGAAAATCCCAAGCGGGTCTACGGCACTCGGGATCAACTTCCATCCACGCGCATGGGGAATTTCGCGGTGCAGCGTGAGGCGCTGGTGCAAGCCCAGGATTACATGCACGAATGGGACGACTACAACAGCAAGCTCAAGCGCGGCGACAAGGATGCCAAGGCGCCCAAGCACGATTTGAAAATGGAAGCCCTGGCTGACATTCTGCGCGGCAAATTACTGGTTCACATCCATTGCTATCGCGCCGACGAGTTCTTGACCGAAATTGCAATGGCCAAAGAATTTGGATACAAAATTCGCGCCTTTCACCACGCCCTCGAGGCTTACAAGGTACCTGAGACGATTGCCGCAGAAAATATCGGTATCGCGACCTTCGCTGACTGGTGGGGATACAAAAACGAAGCATGGGACGCCATTCCCTGGAACGCAGTAATGTCGATGCGGAAGGGTGTGCGTGTCGCCATCAAAAGCGACTCCGACGATTTCGCCCGACGCCTGAACCAGGAGGCCGGTAAAACCATGCATTATGGCGGCGCGACCGAAGACGAGGCTTTGAAGATGATCACCCTGAACGCAGCGTGGATCATTGGTGTGGACGATCGAGTGGGATCGATTGATGTCGGCAAAGATGCCGATCTGGTGATATGGGACGGTTATCCACTCTGCAGTTATGGCGTGCCTAGCAAAGTGCTGATTGATGGCGACGTTTACTTCGACCGGTCGCTACCTCATTACGGTATGCCGCACTACACGGAGGGCCAATGAAGAAAGCGTGGCTACTCGCCATTCAGCGTGCGCTGCTAAAAACCAGTTCCCTCGTGCTATTCGCGACGGCAACTTTCAGCTTGCCGCCAAATTGCGCCATGGCTCAGGATAAGCCAGTCGTGCTCACGGGCGGCAAGCTGCTCACCGTAACCCACGGCACCATCGGCAACGGAGTGCTGGTGATCGCGAACGGCAAAATCGCTGCCGTCGGGCCGACGACTTCGGTAAAAATTCCTCACGATTCGCGTGTGATCGATGTCACCGGAATGACTGTCTATCCCGGGCTTATCGATTCCGAAACGAATCTGGGTCTCATCGAGATATCGGCCGAACAGAGCACTAACGACACCATTGAGATGAGCGATGAGATCATGCCGAACATGCACGTGCACGAGGCCTTTCACGCCGAATCTGAGCTGATTCCAGTAGCTCGAATCAACGGTATCACCAATGCCATCGTGGCACCTCAGAATCGCGACACGCTTCCCGGTCAGGACGCGTTCATCCAGCTTGATGGCAAATCGGCGCAGGAGATGCTGCAGGTGAAAGACGTTGCCATGCCGCTGAACTTCACCGGAGAACAGCGGCGTAATGAGTCGCGGGAAAAGCGGAAATTCCCCGCGACAAGAATGGGAATGGCGGCGCAACTGCGCCAGGCGTTCCTCGACGCCCAGGACTATAAGCAGAAGTGGACGGACTATCAGAGTAAGAAAACGGAGCCCGCTAAAGCTGACGACAAAAAGTCAGCCGCCACCGCGCCAAAACGCGACCTGAAGCTCGAGGCATTGCTTCCTTATCTCGAAGGCAAAAAGCCTATTGTGCTCGCCGCCGAAAGCCCCAGTGAACTTGAGACGGCAGTCGGCTTGGCACACGAATTCAATTTGAAATTTGTGCTCAACCATATCAGCCATTCGCAACCCGTCCTCGACTATGTGGCCGGCCTCAAGGCGGCGGTCATTGTGGGACCAATTTATGAAACACCCAAAGAAAATGAGCGGTACGACGCCGTCTACAGCCTGCCGGCGCAGCTCTTTAAGCGTGGAGTGAAAATCGCGTTCGCATCCTTCGATGCTCACAATGTGCGTAACCTTCCGTACCAAGCCGGATACGCAGTAGCGTTCGGATTGCCTTATGACGAGGCACTGAAGGCGATCACGTTGAATCCCGCAGAAATCTGGGGCGTAGCCGACCAGTTGGGATCTTTGGACGTGGGCAAAACGGCAAACGTGGTGGTGGCGACCGGCGATCCCCTGGATGTAAGGAGCGATGTCAAGCAAGTGTTCATCAATGGGCAGCAGATTCCCATGGTTACCCGGCAGACGAGATTGCGTGATCAATACTCGAACCGCTAGAAGCGATCTCGTTTAAAATAGTGGCGTAGCCCCGTGGACTGTGAAGTATCCAGGCGGCCAAGAAAGTTGGCCTGACGTTTGAAGAGCGCTCAGGTGCCCGTTGCCCACAATTGCCCCACTTCCTTTACACTAATTCACCAAGGCAATTACACTACTCGTTCGTTTTTCCGTGCCGGGAGGTGTTAGTCCAATGGCGGTTGAAGAAAAGGTAAAGCAGATTATTTCTGAGCAGTTGGGGATCGAGGAAACCGAGATCACTCCAAGCTCTTCCTTTGCCGACGATCTTGGCGCCGATTCACTCGACCAGGTTGAGCTGATCATGGCGCTGGAGGAAGCCTTCGAGCTGGAAATTTCCGATGAAGAAGCCGAGAAGATCCGCACCGTACGCGATGTCTTGGATTATGTCGAGAAGCACGCCAAGGTGGGCAAGCGTTAAGCCGGTTATGCGTGGTAAACCTCAGTCGTTACACGAGGGCAGGTGACGGCCCGTCCCTTCACCGGGTGAAAGACTTGAGCACAGGCAGCGCCGATTCTTCATTCGTCGCCGCCGGCAAGGAGAGCAATGGCAGCCGTTGACGAAAAAGTTAAGCAAATTATCGTAGAGCAGTTGGGCGTGGACGAGGGCGAGGTGACACCGAACGCCTCGTTTGTGGACGACTTGGGCGCGGACTCGCTCGACACCGTTGAGTTAGTCATGGCCTTTGAAGAGGCTTTCGAGATTGAAATTCCCGATGAAGATGCGGAAAAAATCCGCACCGTGCAGGATGCCGTCGACTACATTGGGAAGCACGCGAAAGGCGGGAAGTAGTTGGGTCGAAGGGTCGTTGTTACCGGTCTGGGCTTGATCTGTGGCGTGGGCAATACCGCGGAAGACACGTGGAAGAACCTTCTCGCCGGCAAAAGTGGGGTGGCGCGCATCACCCAGTTTGACCCCTCCAACTTTGCCTGCCAGATCGCCGCCGAGGTAAAGAACTTCGACCCGTTGAACTTCGTCGAGAAAAAAGAAGCCAAGAAAATGGGACGCTTCATCTACCTGGCTCTCGCCGCCACGGATGAAGCCATGAAGATGTCGGGGTTGGAAGTAACTCCTGAGCTTTCGACGCGAGTCGGCGTGCACATCGGATCCGGCATCGGAGGTTTCGATGTCATCGAACGCGAACACAGTAATTTACTGAACGGCGGGCCTCGCAAGATTTCTCCTTTTTTTATTCCGGCGGCCATCGTGAACCTCGCCGCCGGACATGTCAGCATCCGCTACCGTGCCAAGGGACCGAATGAGGCTACCTGCACGGCTTGCACCTCAAGCGCACATTCCGTAGGCGACGCCTTCAAAATCATTGCCCGCTGCGACGCCGACGTAATGATCGCCGGCGGCACTGAAGCCGCCATTACTCCCATGGGAGTCGGCGGATTCGCCGCCATGCGAGCTCTTTCAGTCCGTAATGACGCGCCGGAGAAGGCCAGTCGCCCCTGGGACTCAGGTCGCGACGGTTTCGTCATCGGAGAAGGCGCGGGAATCCTGATCCTCGAAGAATTGGAATTCGCCCGGCGTCGCGGGGCCAGGATTCTGGCAGAGATCATTGGCTACGGCATGAGCGCCGATGCGTACCACATAACGCAGCCAGCCGAAGAGGGCGACGGCGCTTATCGTGTTATGGTTACCACCCTGGCTGATGCCAAGGTGCAGCCCCAGCAGATCGGCTACGTGAATGCCCACGGCACTTCCACCGATATCGGCGACAAGTTGGAAACCATCGCCATCAAGCGGACATTTGGCGACCATGCGTACAAATTACCGGTCAGTTCAACCAAGTCCATGACTGGCCATTTGCTGGGGGGCGCGGGCGGTTTGGAGGCTGGCATTACCGTCCTAGCCCTCCGTGATCAGATCTTGCCGCCCACCATCAATCTCGAGCAGCCGGATCCCGAGTGCGATCTGGATTACGTCCCTAACAAGGCGCGCAAGGTCGAAATCGAATACGCGATGTCGAATTCGTTCGGCTTCGGCGGAACCAACGGCGCGCTGCTGTTTCGGCGCTGGGCCCAATGAATTTCTGCAAGAGTACTTTCACGCCAAGTGCTTTTTTATCCCACGAATCATAACCCCTGCCCTGCAGAGTCGAGTCAAGGACTAACCGTAACCCGGCAGTGCACCCGCGGTAATGGTACTTCTGTACCCTCCTATTGGTCTTCTAACCCTTTGCGAATGCCGATAGTGCAAGACAGAATATGAATTCAACCTTGACGCGACCCACGGTTATGGAAAAAGGTTTCGGCACCGCCCTCTCCGCGATTCCCGCGGCCAAGAAATCCACCGCCCGGGCGGCCGTAATTGATTTGAAAGAACCTGCTCGAACCATCCTGGTGGACTGCTTCCGGCAATTCGGGGTGGAAGCCGTGTTGATGGCCGATGATGCCGCCGAGCGGCTGCACCGGGAAAAGTTCGAGGCCTGCATCATCAAACTCGGCCCCGGAGCTGAAACCGTCATGAAAGCGATCAGGTCTTCACCGTCCAATAGCCGGATGGTGATCTATGGTCTTGGAGGCAGCGCACAAGAGGCCATTCACTATTCGAAATATGGAATCAATGCGGTATTCAATGAGCCATTAGAACGTCCCGCCGCGTTGAAGCTGGTACGCGCCACTCGTATGCTGGTGCTGCATGAATTCCGCCGTTACGTCCGCATCCCACTCATCACGGAAGTTTCGATCGTTACTAATGACGGGCGTCGCTTCGCCGCCACCAGTCTGGAAATAAGCTCCGGAGGCATGTCAATAAAGAGTGCAGAAGACCTGGAGGTCGGTTGTTCCGTGGAAGTCTCCTTTGCCCTGCTGACTTTGCCTCGCATCTGGGTTCGCGGTAACGTGAGCTGGCGCAAATCAAAAGGCTCCTTCGGAATACGTTTCGACGCTCAGGACGATCATCGGATGCGCCTCAAAGAATGGATTGACGCCTACCTGGAATGCTGAGAAGGGCCGCCCAGCAGCAGCACCTCGTACGGAAGACTCCTGAGAACACTTCCTCAAAAGACCTCCACTTCTACTGTCCTCAATCGCGTCTCATTGCATCTGCACCACCGAAGTCTGATTAACGCAGCGGACTGCGCACTATCCCATCGCAGCGCACGCTGTCCTTCCCTTTACAATTAGTTCGTGGGCACACCGCTTACCCCGACGATTGCTGCCGACCCTCCGATCTCCCGCTACACGTTGCGCCAGCGAATCATGATCTGGCTCATCACCTGGACGGCATATCTTGCAATCCGATTGATCGGGCCGACCCTGCGTAATTCCGTGTCGTGTGAAGAAGGCGCAGTTCCTGATTTCGAAGCCCGCCCCTTGATCTACGCGTTTTGGCACCGGTGCGTTTTTGCAGCGACGTTTATGTGGCGCAACCGCCAGATCCGCGTGATGACCAGCCAGAGCTTCGACGGCGAATACATCGCGCGAATCATCCGGAAGTTTGGATTCGTGCCAGTGCGTGGCTCCAGTAATCGCGGCGCCGTCAGCGCATTGCTGGGCATGCGGCGGGACGTCGAGCAGGGGTGGACTGCCGTATTTACCATCGACGGACCGCGCGGGCCACGCTACGTCGCCAAGCCCGGCCCTGTGTTGCTGGCCCGCGCTACCGGAGTGCCGCTGACCGCGTTTCACACCGCGGTTGAAAATGCCTGGGTCTTGAACACCTGGGACGCGTTCATGATTCCCAAACCTTTTTCGCGGACTTTGACACGTGTCTCCCGGCAGATACTTGTTCCAGCCGACGCCGACGAAGCCCAAGCCGAGCGCTTTCACGCCGAGCTGCAAGCTTCCCTCGATCGCGTACGACAGTATGCGGAAGCGAATGTCGGGCGAGTAGGTAGTCATGAGTTTCCACTATATAAACGAAAGTTTAGACAGGGAGAGCAACCGTCGTAAGTCGTTGGTAGGCAATTGCTTACTCGAAATACGCCAGCCACGACCACTGAACCCGTCCACCGGTTACTGTGACCATTGACTACTGGCACCTCATCTTCCGCGCGACTACAATAGCCCCAGCGGCATCCAAACCGCTGAACAGGCTCTATCCGCCCGAGGCGGAGGGGCACTGGAGGATACAGTGAGTCTCACCCCGATTGGCGAACCTCGCCAGAAAATCACCATTGCATCTCTGCGCGAAAAGATACTTCATCGCGAGCCCATCACCTGCCTGACCGCATACGACTATGCCACCGCACGCTTGGTTGACGAGGCTGGCATCGACATCATCCTGGTCGGCGATTCGCTGGCCCAGACCATGCTCGGATATGACAACACACTCACGGTCACCATTGACGAGATGCTGCACCACACCAAGGCTGTCAGGCGCGCCGTGAAAAATGCCCTGCTGGTAGCCGACATGCCGTTCGGCTCCTACCACGTCAGCCCGGACGAAGCCGTGAGCAATGCCGCACGCTTCATCAAAGAAGGGGGCGCGGAGGCAGTAAAAATCGAAGGCGGCGAGAAACGGGCCGACCTCATCCGTCGCATCATCGACGCCGAGATCCCCGTCGCGGGACATATCGGTCTCACGCCGCAATCGGTCAACGTGATGAGCGGCTACAAGGTTCAGGGTAAGACGCTAACCGGCATCGAACAGCTCATGCGCGACGCCGTGGCTCTCGACCGCGCTGGCGTCGCCTGCATTTATCTGGAAGGCATCCCGCGCGAGGTAGCCGCCATGATCACCGCAGAGGTATCTACTCCGACGATCGGAATCGGCGCTGGCCCCGAATGTGATGGCCAGGTGCTCGTCATTCACGACATCCTGAATCTCAACTTCGGCACGCCAGCCAAATTCGTGCGCCGTTACGGCGATGCCGCCGCTCTGATCAGCGACGCCGTGCAGGCTTTTCGCGCGGACGTTGTCTCAGGCCAGTATCCGTCCGATGGCGAGTCTTATCACCTGCCTAAAGAGACGCGAAGCGCCCTGGATACGGTCCTGGAGCGAAAACGCGGGATACGCCGATAAGACATTTTCAAACTCAGCCAGGGGCGCGGACAGGAATTAGCCTTCTCCGTGTCCCTGTGCCTCCGTGGCAAATTTGGTCTCCATGAAGATCTGCAGGACAATCCAGGACATGCGCGCCGTTTGCGGCATCGCACACGGAACTGGCAAGCGCCTGGGCCTCGTCCCTAGCATGGGCGCGCTGCACGAGGGCCATCTTTCGTTGGTCCGTGCCGCCAAAGGGCAATGCGACGTGGTGGCCGTCTCGATATTCGTCAATCCCACCCAGTTCGGTCCCAACGAAGACTTCGCCAAATATCCGCGCACCTTCGATCAAGACTGCGTTCTTCTGGAGAAAGAAGACGTTGACCTGATCTTCGCTCCCTCAGTCGACGAGATGTATCCGCCCAATGCCGTCACGGTCGTGACCGTCGAAGGTTTGAGCAATAAGCTTTGTGGCAAGTCGCGTCCCGGCCATTTTCGTGGAGTCACCACCGTCGTCTCCAAGCTTTTCCACATCGTCGAGCCAGACGTCGCCTTTTTCGGCCAGAAAGATGCGGCGCAGGTAGCCATCATCCGGCGTATGGTGCGCGACCTGAACCTGCCAGTACAGATCGCCGTCTGCCCGATTGTGCGTGAAGCGGATGGCCTCGCTATGAGCTCCCGCAATTCTTATCTCAACCCGCAGCAGCGCAAGTCGGCATTGGTCCTCTATCGCTCGCTGATGCAGGTTCAGAAGCAGTTCGAAGGCGGCGAGCACAATAGCGCAAAACTCATCGCGACAGCCAAAGAAGTTTTTGCTGAAGAACCGTCGGTGCGGCTGGATTATTTCGAGATCGTCGATCCTGGCACGCTCGGTGCGCTAAGCGACGTCTCCCAGCCTGCGCTTGTCGCGGTGGCAGCTTTTGTCGGAAAGACCCGCCTGATCGACAACATCACGCTGAGGCTGTAAGCGTATGCGTCTTCGGCCCGCAGGGGGCCACGTGTAATCACTACCCGCGCGACACGAACTCATTCCCCGCGATGACATACCGCAGTGGCATCTCCGCCGCTTTGGTGATGCCCACTCGTTTCGTGATCGACACGCGCCGCGGATGAAAACCGTCCTCGGCGACAAAGAGATCCGACGCCGAGTTCGTGAGGTTTTTCCCATTGTCCCGTTCCCGCGTGATGCCAAATGCCTGCGCCAAACGCCCGGGACCGCTGGTCAGCTTGCGTAAATCCCCCGCGCTCTGCGCAGAAACACGGCGCGCCCGCGCCATCTCCTCAATGTCTCCAACCGGCTCCAGGGCGCGAATCAGTATGCAACCGGGCATCCCATCGCGCAGGCAGGAAATATTCAGGCAATAGTGATTGCCGTAAATAAAGTACACATATGCGTGCCCGGGAGGTCCGAACAATACGTCGTTCCGCGCCGTGCGGCCGGCAGCGGCATGGGCAGCTAGGTCGCCTGTCCCGAGATAAGCTTCCACCTCCACAATGCGGCCGATGAGACGCTTCCGTCCCTGCCGCCGCACCAGCAGCTTGCCCAACAGGTCGCGTGATACCCGCCTGGGATCACGGTCAAAGAACTCGGCCCCCACCCGCCTTATCTGCTTCGAATTTTCAACCCCTGATTTCATAATGGCTTCCATGGAGCACATTCGGGGAGCACGCACATCCACCGTGCCAGCTCACGCATCTCAAATCCGGGTGCAACCAGCCGGTTCGCGAGACTCTCATAGGTTCCAATCCGGCGCTTGCATTCTCAACCTTAAAGGAGAAGACCATGCTGGGGCGAATTCTGAAATCTACTACGTTGCTTCTATCACTCGCACTCGCTGCCGCAGCGCAAACCATTCCTGCCGGAACCCCCGTCACCGTTCGCATGGGTTCCGAGATCAGCTCTGCAACTGCTAAGACTGGCCAAAATTTCGATGCCGTCCTGGCGCGCGACGTCGTCGCTAACGGCCAGACCATCGCCAAAGCCGGTGCGCCGGTGCATGGCAAGGTCACGCTAGCCAAGTCCAGTGGCCGCCTTCACGTTCCCGGAGAGCTTTCGCTTCGTCTGACTTCCGTAGACGCCAATGGCCATGCCGTTCCGATATCCAGTAGTTCATACCACGTCAAGGGCAAGAGCCACACCAAGAGCAATGCGGAGAAAATTGGGGGTGGCGCTGCGGCTGGAGCGGTAATCGGCGCGCTCGCGGGCGGCGGTAAAGGCGCGGCCATCGGGACAGTAGCCGGAGCCGGGGCGGGCACCGGAGTCGCTGCTTACACTGGCAAGCAGGAAGTCGTTATTCCGGCGGAGAAGGTAATCACCTTCACCACTACTGGTTCATCGGCATCGGCTGCCCGCAGAAGAAAAACCAAGTAACCGTCGAGTGCCAGGCGCGGATTTGACCAGCTCACCGATTATGTAAGGATTATCCTGCTCGCCCAGGTCGAGGGTACTTGCGACGGCGCGCTTGGTTCGTAAACGCCGTTACACCAAAGTCTCGGCACTCCGGTTTCTTCACAAATCTCAAAGAGACGCTACTCTGTTCTTTCCGCATCTCTCAAAAGGAAAAGGAGAAAGCATGCAGGGTAGAGCACTCAAAATCTCAATAGCGGTTCTTGCGCTCACGCTGGTCGCGGCGGCGCAAACCATTCCCGCCGGAACCAGACTCACCGTCCGTATCGACTCGCAAGTCAATTCGGCTACGGCACGCACTGGCGATCGCTTTGGCGCCAACCTGACCAGGGACCTGGTCGTCGACGGCGCGACTCTCGCAAAGGCCGGCGCTCCGGTCAAAGGCAAAGTAACCTACGTGAAGCCTAGCGGACGGTTGCACGCGCCGGGAGAGCTTACGCTGCGTCTAGCGTCCGTCGAAGTCGGCGGCAAAATGGTTCCCATCTCAACCAGTGGTTTTCACGCCAAGGGCAAAGGCCACATGAAGAGTAATGCGACTAAGATCGGCGGTGGTGCCGCTGCTGGCGCCATCCTCGGCGGCGTCTTCGGCGGGGGCAAGGGAGCTCTCATCGGGGCGGCCGCAGGTGGAGCTGCCGGTACTGGTCTAGCTGCAGCCACCGGCAAGGAAGAAGCGGTTGTTCACGCCGAAACCGCAATGACTTTCACGACCACGGCTAACGCGTCAGTGAAGTAACTTAGCTTTACTTCTGATTTCCGGCAATCGGACATGGGCGGGCCATAAACCCGCCCTAACATTTTCATCAAGCCGCGCCCTTCAAATATTCCAACACTTCCTCCGCATGACCATCGGCTTTCACGTTGTGGAATACGTGCGCGATTTTTCCCTCCGGCCCAATCACAAACGTCGTGCGGGCGATCCCCTTCACTATCTTGCCATACATATTTTTGTCTTTGATCACACCGAAGGCCTGGCAGACCTTCTTGTCTTCATCCGACAGTAAGGTGTAAGGCAGCTGATACTTATCCTGAAATTTCTTCTGCGTCTTCGGCGAGTCTGCCGAAATTCCCAGAATCACTGCCCCGGCACTTTGGAGTTTCTTGTTTGCGTCGCGGAACCCGCTCGCTTCAATGGTTCAACCGGGAGTATCGGCTTTGGGAAAGAAGAACAGCACCACCGTCTTGCCGCGAAAGTCCTTCAACGCGACGCTTTTCCCGTTCTCGTCCGGCAAACTGAACTCAGGAGCTTTATCATTAGTATCCATGGGGATATTCGCCTCTCACTCATCGTTATACCGCACCTCCCGCCGAATCGTCATCTGGACGGCGGTTCTGCTCCTTGGGCTGGCGAGTGTCCATGCCCAATACGGCCATCGACCTCAAGTCAGCAAAGGCCCGCGCGCGACTGGCCTGCTGGAACTGGCAGCAAACGGCAAAGCTCATTTGATTCCAATTGCAATTATCATCAATGGCAAGTTCTACGACGCCGCGGCCTACAAGGCTTCGCCCGTGCCCATGGCGCTCTATTCCGGCACCGTCTACGAGGCATTTCGTACAGGAGTTTCTCAGGGGCTATTCACGGCGGGAGGTGCACGCCAGTTAGAAAATTCATGGATTGCCGAGGGCACCTGGCAAGCCGCCGGCACGGCCCCGGCGAAAACTGCGCACCAGGCGGAATCCGCCCCGGTGATGGAAAAGGACGAGGGTCCACCAGTCTTGCGGCATCCCAGTCCGCCCAAGCCCCCAGCGGACAGTAACTCCACCGAAACGAAACCTTCCGGTACCCAATCGCAATCTTCCCCGCAAGCGCCTACAACTCCGTCCGCCTCGGACACTAAAACCAACACGCCACCTCCCGCCGCCGGCAACGCCCCACAAAAATCCGCCGCGCCGAATAAAGATTTAGCTCAAGACCAAGCCCAGGGCCAAGACCAGAAGGCGGGTCAGGATGATAAAGACCATCCTGTCTTGAGACGCGGCATTCCGCCCGGGTCCACCATGAGCGGCTCCGCCATGAGTAAGACCGCCCAGTCGACCGTGCCGGAACCTCCCCTCACTTCCAAAGCTTCGTCCGCCGCTCGCCCCTCACCGAAAGACTCAACTCAGACTGGGCCGGTGCAAAGGCTGCCCGCCATTTCCGATGCCGACGGTCCTGACCCGCGACCCTACAGCTACGATGCCTCTCCACAACAGCAGCAGGATTTTCGTAAGAGAATGCTGGCTGTCGCTGCCGTGGAAGTCCGTAATCGCGCCGCAGCACTTGGCGTCATTAACAGCGAACCGGGGATGTCCGTTGCTGCTTCCCAACGCAAATCCGGAACTGCGCAAAAAGCACAGCCTAAATTTGACGACATTCAGTTCCGCGTTTTCGACCTCGCCAATAGCAATGAGCCCATTCTGGTTTTAACCGCGAAAGCCGTGATCGAAAAAGCGGCCAGCGCGAAAGCGCCTTCCGGCGCCCGTCTCCCCCCGCATCCCATCGAGGCGACTGCGTCCGACCTCCAGTACTTCGTCACCTTAGCGGGGCGCTACGATATCAACGGCGAACTCCACAAACTGTTTTCGAATGTCACTGACACTCGCCATCTGGACGCCATTCCACGCATGGAGTTGATTGACGCAGTCGACGCCGATGGTGACGGTCGCGGCGAACTGCTCTTCCGCAAGACTTACGAGTCGGGCAGCGCCTTCGTCATTTACCGCGCCACCGCCGATCAGCTATGGCCCCTGTTCGAAGGAACTCCGGGACAGTAGGGCAAAGGAAGAAGTGAGAATGCAATTAAGGCAAGGCCTGCGTGGCTCGAGGGCACAATGTAGGCGCGGGGCGTCCCCGCCCCTGCTCTCCCTTTCGAGCGGCCGCGGTTGACGGCTCCACAGCACAGCGTATGATGTGGCCTCAACAAAGCCGAGGAGGCTTCCATGAAAAAGTACACAATCTCAGCCCTGGGACTGATCGTATTCTTCGCGCTACAAGCGTTCGCGCAGGAACACTACACCGAGGGCCCAGTGTGGCAGGTCACACTGATTCGCACCAAACCCAACCAACAGGACGCTTATTTAACCAGCCTTCGCGAGAGAAGCAAACCTCTTCTCGACGAACAAAAGCGCCAGGGCCTGATCCAGGATTACAAGGTATTCTTGAACACCACGCAGCATGACCCGCAAGATTGGGACATGGCCCTGGCTGTTCAATACAAGAACTTCGCAGCCCTGGATGGCTTAACGGCGAAGGCAGAGGCGATACGAGACAAAATATTCGGCTCCAAACAAGCCGCTCTGCAAGTTGGCGAGAAACGCGTCGAGATGCGTGAAATCCTCACCACGATGATTTTGCGCGAGGTTACCCTGAAATAGTGCGGATGGAGTAAATCCTGATGTGTTTGGTGGGCCCGGTTTGTTTCCTGCCGGGCCTGATCTTCTTGACTGAAATCCCTTACTTCTGTTTCATCACCAGTTCGCCGTTCTCCACTTTCATGTCCCCGACGAACTCCGGCAGCTTTAACCGGTCACGCTGCTCGGCAAGCTTTTTCTGCAAAGCATCATTCACCAGCGCCACTGGCACATTCATGTCCCCAACTTTAAATTCCGTGGGATCAAAGGTGGCATAGCCATCCTTCGTCCCCAGGTGGCCAGCCAGCGTCACGTAAACATTCTTCCCCGCGATTTCAGTAAGGAATTGCCCGCGCACAATGTCGCCTTCAAAGTTGAGCTGGTAGTCTTTCACCGTGGGCGTTCCGCCGGCAGCAAAGTCTGAAATTGTGGATGGAAGTTGTCCCGCTGGTGCTCCCGCCGCGCTTGACGGCCCCTGACCACTCGGCGCGTAACCATTCGGCGCCTGGCTGACCGCGGCCGGAATCGCGTTCGCCGCCTGTGCCACCGCTGCATTCACTTCGTCGGCATTGAGATGTATTTCAGCTTCGCTCTGACCTTGCTTCCTGGGCTGCTCCAACTGCTCCAGCTTGCTCTCGAACGATTGCGCATTGATCGCTGCTGCCGCGGCCGGCTGCGGCACCGCCACCGGCTGCGGTTTCTTGAACAGCAAAAATACAGATAATACTGACAGCACCAGAACAGTCCAGCGCGCAATGCGATAGATCTTCACGACCTTCACGGGCATACCTCCCCCCGGATTCCTCTACGGGGAATGCCCCCTCATGTTAAATGCGCTAAACCACAGACTCACATGACGGAAGTGTGTGACCCTAGGGAAGAATTTGACCGGCCCTGGACGGAAGCCGCAATGATGGAATGGGCCGGTAGAATCTGGGGCCTCAAAAGGAAGGATTTTGCGTTTGGGCGATCTGTCTACTTGTCCGCCTTATTTTCTACCGCCAGAATTTGTGGTCGGCTCCACTCCAGCCGCGGGCTTCTCCCTCGTCCCTAGCCCAATCATCATCGACATGTCCTTCGGATAAACCACATCACGGCCGCGGGCGAGAAAGTGGGAATACACCGACATGGCGGCTCCATAGAATCCAAATCCCGACGCTACGACCCGGGAGTGGGCGAACGCTCCCACGATTGTGCCTACAAACCGGAATCCGGATGCGCCATTCGCGGCGCCACTGCCCACATCGCCCCCGCCGCTGTGGCCCAGACCTCCGTCACTATCATGCTCGTGACCATCGCCGATGGAGGAAGTGGCCAACATGACGGAAATCGCAGTCGTCAGATAACGGGTTTTAGGCGCGATGACTTGTGCGCCACCCTCGGAATCGAGCTTCAAATGCTCTCCTTTGGCGACGTGCACTCCTTCGAGGCTGGCTTCCACTTTTTCTTCAATCCCGTTGGGCGGCACCACCTGGTGAAACACAATGCGGAGCTGACCATTTCGGCCGAGCCTGCGCGCAGGACGCACTTGCAGGACGGAACCCTTGAGCCGGCTTCCCTCGGGAAGAATCAAGCGATCGGAAGCAACCAGCGGCCGAGTGATGACCGCTTCCACCGGATCATCCTTCTTGCTGTTCGCGGAACCGAGTGGCGTGACGAGTACTGCGTGCACGACGCTCCCCGAAGGCGGCGGCGTCCCGATGTGCTCCACTAACGCGGGGGTAAGCGGCTCGGTTCCGAAATCCAGCGGGCGTCGCAGGTCCGCGTTAAAGCTGGTCCCCGCATCCATGTATTGCGGATGGTATGGGAGTTGTGCGACCGCGAGCCGCTGCAGCCGGTGCATCTTCCCAGGCTCATGAAGTTGCTTCTTGACAGCATCCCACTGCCGCCTCACTTCCTTCTTGGCTTCGCCGATCTTTCGCGATGCAGCGTTTCTGGCTTCGTCTTTCTTACTCTGTTTTTCCTTTTCGTTGGCAGGCACGAACTGCAAAATTCCGCCGGATCCTGGGCTAACGTCCGTCTGTAGCGGCAAATGCCGGCCATCGGGCATTACCAGTTCACTGAAGTCGATATGCACTTGCCGGGAAGGCGAGAATTCCCTATTCATGGCCGCCAGGGTGCGCCGTGTCTTTGGCACCCGATCAATGGCTGAGATTTTGCCAACCACTTCAGTCCCAGCCGGAACCACTAGCTTGTCGAACGCATACACCGGCTCGACTATTTTTCCATGGACTGGTTGGCCGACTTTTTGTACGCGCACCTCCTGATCGAGGTCCACCTTCAAGGGCGTACCGGTTAGGCACGCTGAGGGGAATCAGAGTCGGCGCGGGTTGGGAGGGACTTGCAATGCTGCTTGCCGGTGCAGGTCGTTCCGGCCGGAGAGTCAGAGTCTGACCCCAAGCACAGTTCCAGGGGAAAGCGAGAACAATAATCCAAAGCGTAAGAGGACGCATAGATTTATCCTGACGAATCGGTTGTGAACACCCGGTCTACGGGAATGCGAGGATAGTGAAATGATACAAGAGAATTGGCAGCACCAAGCGAATTCTTCGCTGCCGTCTTACGGTCTCACGGTAAACCGCCGAAGAGCAACGCGGAAGTGATCGCAGAGACGGTGTTCATTCTCTGTTCATGTTCCGAGTGCTAGGATGCCGCGCGAAACAGCCACTTCGCGATGATCGAATCCAAAGCCGCAAGGCGAGGAGGCACGACCCGATGAACCGTTATTCTCATTTGAAACCTGCGCTGTTTGCGATGGTCCTTACCGCCGCAACAGCCGTAGCCGGAACCGCCAACGTCTGCCAATTAACCTCACAAGATGGTTTGAACTCCTGCACAAAAGGGGCCCAGGGTGACTATTGGACCGCTGTCGGAATGTGCGCCAACATTTCCGAGTCACAAAGCCGACAGGCATGCATCCAAAGGGCGAAATCGGATTTGCAGTCCGCCATGACCACCTGCCAGGATCAATTCACTTCGCGTAACCAAGTATGTCAAAAGTTGGGCGGCAGGCCTTACGATCCCACAATCGATCCCGCCAACTTCACCACCAACATAGACAATCCCTTCATGCCTCTGAAGCCGGGGACGACTTACATCTACGAAGGTCCCACCTCCCAGGGTTTTATACGGACCGAGTTCGCCGTCACTACCAACACGAAGTTAATTGACGGAGTCACCTGCGTTGAAGTCCACGACCAGGTTTTCACCGACGGTGAACTTACCGAAGACACGCTCGATTGGTTTGCTCAGGACAAGGAGGGAAATGTGTGGTACTTCGGCGAAGACTCCGACGAGCTTGTCAACGGCCGGGTTTCCAGCCTGGGCGGCACCTGGCAGGGCGGTGTGAATGGCGCCAGTCCCGGCATTGTGATGAAGGCTCATCCCAACGTCGGCGACTTCTATCGCCAGGAGTTCCTGCTCAACACGGCCGAGGACGCAGCCGGCGTAGTCAACCTTGATCAGACGGTTAAGGTTCCCGCTGGAACATTTCATCACTGCCTTGACACGAAGGAAGTGACGGGGCTGGAGCCGGGCGCTTTGGAGCACAAATTCTACGCCCCGGGTGTCGGCAACGTGCTGACCGTTGACTTAGTCACTGGTGATAGCTTTCCCTTGGTCCAGATCATGAAGTAAGAAGGCCTTGCCCTTCGTCGGTGGGCGATCGACACTTGCGATTGTTCGGTTGCAGCACTCGGATAGAGTTCGATCGCCCACTCCGGCCAATAGGAGGAACGATGTGCAAATGGAAACTTTGTAATCTTACGCAGAGTATCCTGATCTGCGGAATGCTTGCGGTTCCCCAGCTAAGCGCCCAGTTGAAAACGACACAGGCACAGCATCTGGTCGACCTGACCGCCCAAAGACATCCGGAAATTACCGGACTGGAACTCTCCGTCAACCATGGTCAGGAGGGTTGCGTCACCATAGCGGCGACACAGGCGAAGGACCTGGGAGAGAAATGTGACGACGATGAGGCCGCCGCGCTGAAAACTCTGAAACCATTTGTGGAACATGAACCGGATGGTTTCGATGTCACAGCGCCACTCCATGATGCTACGGGAAACTTGATAGGAACGCTGGGCATCGATTTCAAACCCCAAGCTCGACAGACTAACGCCAGCATTCTCAAACTCACGTCCGGACTGCTTAGAGAAATAGAACAGAAGATTCCCTCGAAAGAGTTCCTTTCTGCACGCGTTACGCGGGATTAGGGCGTTTTCCGTCCTCGCGAAAGGGTAGGGAAATGCAAAAGATGCTACCTTCAGCTCCGCAGTGTTGGAGACTGAGCCGGCCGTGGTGCAACTCGGCAATGGAACGCGCAATGGCAAGACCCAAACCCGCTCCGCCAAGCCCACCCGTGCCCAGGCGCGCTTTGTCGGCGCGAAAGAATCGTTCAAAGATGCGGGGCTGAAGTTCAGCGGAAATGCCGCATCCGGTGTCGGCGACCGTAATTTGGTAGCTGGAGTTAACCTGATGGAGCCCCACTTCTACCGTTCCGCCTTGCGGGGTGAATTTGATGGCATTGTCGAGAAGGTTGGAAATCATTTGCCGTAGCAGGCGCTGGTCACCGTGATATGGCGCTTCCTGTATGTTTTGCGATTTGAGGTGAACCCCCTTGCGTTCCGCCAGTACGCAGGCGGCGCGCGTCGTATCAGCGATCACTTCGTCAAGATAGAGTTCGCCGATCTCAAGCGGAAGTTGGTTCATGTCGACACGAGTGAGCGCAAACATTTCCTCCACGATACGACTCAAACGACCCGCCTGCTGCTCAATCACGCTCAGGGTCTCGCGATATTCCGCTTCGGACCGTTGGGGTCGGTGACTACAACGATCGACGACAAGCCGCTCGTGCCAGCCGCCAACTGATATATCCCACGACAGCTGTCGTCGGCATCAGTGCTGGACTCCGCTAATTCATAAAACTGCGGCACCCGCGAAGCAGGAAGAGGAAAAGCAGGAAGGCGCAAGGCCAAAGCTGAGCTGACCGGTCTTCTTGCCAGCACTCGCCCACCGGTGTCGAGCACCGCAACGATCTGGCCTGGGAAGCGAGGGTCTTTCACGTAGCCGTTCGCGCAGGATTCTTTCCACGAAGAAGTACACGCCCAGGCTGAACACTATGAGTACCACGCTGAACGCCCCCACAAACCAAAGTGTCAATCGCATGCGTAGTGGGCTAGACATTGTCGCGCGGCTCCCCGGAGCAGAGTATATAGCCCTCTCCGCGCAGGGTGCGGAGCAGTTTCAAGGAGTGGCCTTCATCGACCTTTCGGCGTAGGCGTTGGATGTAAACCTCAATCAGGTTGGAAAAAGGATCGAAAGCTTCGTCCCAGACATGTTCCGCGATCTCGGCTCGCCCGACCACCTGATCAACATGGCGCGCGAGATAGTCGAGCAGCGCATATTCCTTGGCGGTAAGTTGGATAGGGCGATTTGATCGCCAGACCCCGCGGGACCGCGTGTCGATCACAAGGTCGGCAACGTGCATCGCCTCCGGCTGCAATTCCGGACCACGCCGCAGCAATGCTCGCATCCGCGCCAACAATTCATGAAAGTCAAAGGGCTTGATCAGGTAGTCGTCGGCGCCAGCGTCGAGCCCCCGCACCCGGTCGTGGATAGCGTCCCGCGCGGTGAGCATCAGGATAGGCACCGCCGAGCCGTCCGCTCGCAGGCTTTGGCAGACCTCGATGCCGTTGCGCCGAGGCAGCATCACGTCCAGGAGAATGAGGTCGTAGTCGTTGATGCTGGTTTGGTAGAGCGCTGCCTCTCCGTCGAGCGCGATGTCGACGGCATACGACTGTTCGCGAAGGCCCTTCGCTAGAACCTGTGCCGCATCGGGTTGGTCTTCGACCAATAGTATCCGCACGAATCCCTTCGCCGCCAAGCGCTCGCGCAGAAACGCGTAACAATGTTAGCAAGAGGCGCCTAAACAGGAAATAAATTGCTCAGCGACAGCCGCTTGGTCCTATAACCGGGCACGTAGAATTGAATGTCCTGGAGGCGAGCACAGTCCGGTAGAGAGAGGGAAGCCCCATTGGCGATGGCGTGGATTGCGGACGGACGACTTGCCCGGAAGCGACTAGTGATTACGCCTGCCCTATTCTGAGAGGTGGCAAGCCGCCGTACTATCACCTGCTACCGACCCCCAGAATCCACCGTAACGAACGATCCCAACGGCGGCTCTTCCTCGTTCAGACGCTCACAAGCCACGTCGAGTGTCCGGTACTCCTCGCCGAAATTCTTCAGAAATGAATCCCAGGCCGCTTGCGACACCCAGCGATCGATCGTCACATACCTTCGCGGCGTTTCCACATCGCGCAGCAGCTCGGTCCCACAAAATTCCCGGCTGCGCCGGAACAACACCGCCCAATCGCCGTCAGATCCGTAGATTCGCGCAAACTCTTCTTGAGAGCCCGCCCTCACGAGGAACTCACACAGTCTCACGTACATATTGCCCTCTCCGTGCATAGGTGGGACTGACGATGATCCTAACCTCGCGCCGCAAGAAGTATACGCGAGCAAGTCAGGTAGTTGGATTTGCTTGGATGCGCCGCGAGCATCGCGACCAATGATCACCATTCCAGCAGCGCCACTCCGAAGCTGACGAGAGCAGCTCCCGCCCAACGATGCCAGGTGACTTCTTCCTTCAGCACCGTCTTTGCCAGCAAAGTTTCAAGCAGGTAGCTGACGGCCGTCGCCGGCACAGCGAAGCTTACTGTCGTTATAGAGAGCAGCGACAGGAGTGCGAAAAACGATACCGCCAAGGCCCCCAGTCCGGCCAGAACCAGCGGATTGCGCGCGATTTGCAGCACCATTTGCAGTAGCGTGCGCGGAGCCAGCCGGTCCACTTCGCTTTGCCGCTTCATCCCCGCGGTGTTCAGCACGTCGCCCAGCGTGTTGCAGGTTGCGATAATCAACACCAGGATCCACTTCATCGCAGATGCTCCGGCTGCGGTTTGGTAGTGCGCACCGGGGTCTTTCCTACCAGAGCCGCGCCCAGGGTGATCACCACCACCCCGGTCCAGCGCACCCACGAGATTTGCTCGTGCAGTAACAAACGGCCGGCCAGAGCGATCAGCACGTAAGTGCTGGCTGTGACCGGCATCACGAAGCTCAGATCAGCTCGGCTCAGCAACGCCAGATCGGTCAGCATCCAGACGACCAGTACGCACACTCCGGCTATCGTCCACGGGTTGGCAAAGGCGCGAACGTAATCGAGCGGAGAGGCGGAAACAATCTTGCCCACCGCGTGCATGCCGCGGCCCAGCGAAATATTTCCGATGACGTTCGTAATGATTACCACCACCGTAAACACACGCGTGGTGTGCACTTCGAGGCTCTTCGGGACTTCCACATCTGTGTTCGCTTCCGTTGGATACTCCGCCGTCATTCGCATGGCAAGATACCATCAGCTTGGCTTTGGATGTGTGAACAGGGACGACAGTCTACTCGGCGGGCAACAACTTTCGTCTCCCTGCCTGCGACGTGTATGGGATTAGTGCTTCTGGGATTAGCGCTTGATGACCGCGGCCGGCTGGATCTCTTCTACGTCCACAATGTCGGTTGGGTATTTGCCGGTGTAGCACGCCGTGCAGTACGTAGTCTTCTCTCCGTCGCCGCAAGCTTTTTTCATTCCCTCGAGCGAGAGATAGACGAGCGAATCAGCGCCAATATACTCGCGAATTTCTTCCACGGATTTGTTGGCGGCGATGAGTTGACTCTTGGAAGGCGTGTCCACGCCGTAATAGCAGGGCGAGATGGTTGGCGGGCATGAGACGCGCATGTGGACTTCTTTCGCGCCCGCGCTGCGGATCATGCGCACGATCTTGCGGCTGGTGGTGCCGCGCACGATGGAATCATCAATCAGCACGACCCGTTTGCCTTCCAGCAGGCTGCGTATCGGATTCAGTTTCAGCTTCACGCCGAAGTCGCGCACTGACTGCAAAGGCTCGATAAACGTCCGTCCCACATAATGATTGCGGATCAATCCGAAACGAAATGGAATGCCACTCTCCCCCGCGTAGCCCATCGCTGCGCTCACGCCCGAGTCCGGCACCGGCACCACGATGTCGGCTTCTGCTGGAGCCTCGCGGGCCAGTTGCCGCCCCAGCATCTCGCGGCTCTTGTCCACCGAGCGCCCGAAGACAAAACTGTCAGGACGCGAAAAATAAACGTGTTCGAAAATGCAGCTCGACTGCTCCTGGGCCGGAGCATAGAAGTGGGACGTGACTCCTTCCGGACCAACCACGACCAACTCACCGGGTTTCACGTCACGCTCGTAAGTCGCACCAATCAGATCAAAGGCACAAGTCTCCGAGGCAAAAACAATCGTGTCCTGCTTCATGCCCGGCTGCGCCGGAATGCGTCCCATGGCCAGCGGCCGGAAGCCGCGGGGATCGCGCGCCGCAAAAATGCGGTCGGGACTAATCATCACCAGGGAGAATGCGCCTTCCACTCGACGCAGCGAATCGGCCATGGCCTCAGGCAGGGTGTGCTCGCGCGATAGCGCGATCAGGTGGACGATGACTTCCGTATCACTGTTGGTCTGGAAAATCGAACCCATCGCTTCCAGGCGATGCCGAATGTCTTGCGCATTTACCAGGTTGCCGTTATGCGCGACAGCCATCATTCCTTTATTCGATTGCACAAGAATGGGCTGCGCGTTGAGCAGCGCGGAATCGCCGGCGGTCGAATAACGTGTGTGTCCGATGGCCAGCGTGCCGTGCAAGGGTGCGAGCACCTCTTCGGTGAAGATGTCGGCGACGAGTCCCATCGCTTTATGAGCGTGCAGACTCATCCCGTCGGAGGTGACGATTCCCGCTGACTCCTGACCGCGATGTTGCAGCGCATGCAGTCCGAGATACGCGAGCTTCTCAGCTTCCGGGTGAGCGAAGATCGCAAACACGCCGCACTCGTCGCGAAATTTATCCGTGGCAGTCACCGTTTCACCTTAAAAATACACGACTTGAAGCTACTGTTAGCCGTAGTAGTGTCAACATTTCAGACATGTCCGAAACCGCGATGCCTAACCGCCAATACTCCCTGAGGAGGTTAGAAACCGCACTCTCTCTAACCTGCAAAACCGCTCGGTCGGGTTAGAAACTTGCAAGTCCAACATTCCACAGAAGAGTCGATGCCGGTTTCAACTCGCCATAGCTGGTTCTGCCTCCGTCCGCAGCGCCTGTTCGAGCGCTTTCTCATAAACGTCGCGCAACTCCGAAACTCCTGCAGACACAACCACTTGCCCGTTAATTTTGATTTCAACCTCTTCCGGAACAGTCTCTCCGATTACATCCGCGGAGAGGCCGTATTGTACTGCTACTTGTTTGATTCGCGGAAGGTTACTTGCGTCGCACGAGAGCACTACCCGGCTGGCATCCTCGCCGAAGAGCACAAATTCGGCCGGCAGCTCCGAATCGAGGCTAGCTCGCAAGCCAGTACCCTTCTCGTAAGTAGACTCGACCAGCGACACCGCCAATCCACCCTCGGAACAATCATGCGCCGACTCGACCAAACCTGATTGAATCATTTCGATCAGCACTTTTTGCAAAGCAGCTTCTTTCTCCAAATCCAACTGAGGAGGATAGCCCCACAGTGTTCCAAGAATTTCTTTGGCGTACTCAGATGATCCGAATTCTGATTCGACGTCAGTAATGTCACCAGGCTCGGTGGCGCACAATAGCACGATGGTGTGTCCTACCTCGCGGAAGTGCACGCGGGCTGCTTTGTGCACGTCTTCAAGAATGCCGACGATGCCAATCACGGGCGTGGGATAGATGCCTTCGCCCAAAGTTTCGTTGTAGAAGCTGACATTGCCACCGGTGATGGGAACTTCAAGCTCTTCGCACGCTTTGGTGATGCCGTCGATCACTTGCGAGAACTGCCACATGATGTGCGGCTTCTCAGGGTTGCCGAAGTTGAGGCAGTTGGTTGCGCCGACCGGCGTAGCTCCCGTGCAAGCCACGTTGCGCGCGGCTTCGGCGACGGCGTGCATCGCACCCAGGCGCGGATCGAGATAGCACCAGCGTCCGTTGCCATCGAGCGCCATGGCGAGGCCGCGCTGCGATCCTTTGATACGGATCACCCCGGCATCGCTCGCGCCGGGACCTTCCACGGTATTGGTCTGCACCATGTGATCGTATTGCTGCCACACCCAGCGTTTGCCGCAGATATTTGGACTGGCGAGCAGACGCTTCAGATAGGCCGTCAGGTCGGTGGTTCGGCCGAGATGAATATTTTCCGGCATCTCGCGCGGGACGGGCGGCTCCCAGCGTTTCAGTGGGCGGTTGTATACGGGAGCATCGTCGGTAAGCGCCTGGTTAGGAATCTCGGCGACCACGTGGCCGTGCTCGAGCACCCGCATCCTGGCATCATTGGTGACGCGGCCCACTTCAACGGCATCGAGCCCCCACTTCTGGAAGACGCGGAAGACTTCGTCCTCGCGGCCTTTCTGCGCCACCAGTAACATGCGCTCTTGCGATTCACTGAGCATGATTTCATAGGGTGTCATGCCAGTTTCGCGCTGCGGCACACGGTCGAGTTCAATTTCAATTCCCACGCCGCCACGCGCGCCCATCTCGCAGGTAGAGCAGGTCAGGCCTGCAGCGCCCATGTCTTGTATGCCGACGATCGCGCCGGTCTGCATGGCTTCAAGGCACGCTTCGAGCAGCAACTTCTCCAGAAACGGATCACCCACCTGGACGTTGGGCCGCTTGGCCTCCGAGCCTTCGCTGAATTCTTCGCTGGCCATGGTGGCGCCATGGATGCCGTCGCGCCCGGTCTTGGCGCCGACGTAAATGACGGGATTGCCTTCGCCGGCGGCACGAGCATAGAAAATTTGGTCGCGGCGGACGAGTCCCAGGGCGAAGGCGTTTACCAAGGGATTATTCGAGTAGCAACGCTCGAATTTGGTTTCTCCGCCGAGGTTAGGGACGCCGAAGCAGTTGCCGTAAGAAGCGATGCCGCTTACTACGCCTTCGAGAAGGGAATGATTCTTGTGGATTTCTTTTGCGGCAGAAGATGGAGAGTCAACAGCCGCGGGCGAGGGCGCCCGCGCCACATTATTTGTGATGGGGCCGAAGCGCAGGGAATCCATTACTGCTACGGGGCGCGCGCCCATGGTGAAGATGTCGCGCAGTATTCCCCCGACGCCGGTGGCTGCGCCTTGAAAGGGCTCGATGAACGACGGGTGATTGTGCGACTCGATTTTGAAGGCGCAGGCCCAACCGTCTCCAATGTCGATGATGCCGGCGTTCTCGCCGGGTCCCTGAACTACCAGGCGGCTACGTGTGGGCAAACGCTTCAAATGAACGCGGGAGGATTTGTAGGAGCAATGCTCGCTCCACATCACGCTGAAGATGCCGAGCTCTGCGATGGTGGGCTCGCGTCCGCCAAGCAGTTGCTTGATTTTTTCGTACTCGTCAGGCGTAAGGCCATGTTCCCGGATGAGGTCGGGAGTGATGGCAGGAATCGCAGAAGTGGTCATATGGGGAAATTCTATTGTCGCATTTGGTGAAGGCTGAGGGAAGAGCAGAAGGCATCAGGCGGGGACCATGGGTCGAAAATGCGGCTGCGCGTTTTTGGAAAGGGTGATCTAACTTAGCGAGATGGCCTTGGGTGTCTGCACGCACATTGTGTGGATAAGAAATATTTTCGATACGGAGAATGCCACTCCGGATGTTGCTGAATGTGATTAGAATAATAACGAAGATTTGATTTCAAACAGGTAGGTTTGCCTTATCTGGATGAGTGTGACCATGCGCAATGCGTTCAGCAAAGCGGTTCTATCCCTTGTTTTTTCCCTGTTCGTATTATCGATCGCATCGTACGCGCAGAACCAGGTCCTGGGAGAGGTACAGTTCGTCAGCAAGACCAAGCTGGAGAAAACCTCGGGGGTGTGGATCGACGGACAATATGTCGGCTACGTCGAAGAGCTCAAGGACGACAAGAAAGTTTTACTTCTGCCCGGCGAACATCAGATTTCCGTGCGCCAATCAGGGTACATGGATTTCACTCAGAAGGTGGTCGTGGAGCCGGGGAAGAAGGTCGTTTTGCATGTGGCAATGCAGAAAGATCCTCGAGCCCAATTTCCCACAGTCACATCTCAGCTCAAGCTCCAAGTCACACCGGAAAGGGCAGCTGTTTTCCTGGACAACGGTTTTGTGGGAACCGTCCATGAATTTAGTGGGGTTGGACGAGGGATGCTGGTGAGCCCCGGGAAGCATCGGGTCAAGATCGCTTTACCCGGATACCAGGCTTTCGAGAGCGAGGTGAACCTGTTACCGCCCCAGAAAATCACGATCAAGACGAACCTGGTTCCAGGAAGCATCACCCAGGCAGGTCCTTCGATCAAAAAAGACTAGAAGCTATCTCATAAATGTAGCGCGCACCCAAGAACAAGCCTCGCTACTTCAGTCACTCGCCCATTCTGCTGCTGGACACAGATGCCTTTCCTGCAAACGAGATGGGATGGACAAACGGCGTCCTCTGTGCAAGGTCTGGGACAGGGTCCTACAGAACCCACGGGGGCGGAGGCGAATTCGGTAGATGATCCCACCGCGCAAAACAGGTCGACAGGCTGGCCGTCGCATCCGCAGCGCCCACCCGGGTCGAAGCATGCGCCGGCGACCGCCACGACGCATTTGCCGCTGCCATCACAACCCGTGGCCCCCGTGAATCCGCAGCGCTGACCGGCAGGGCATTCAGAGTCCTTTTTGCAGCTGGCGCCGCGCTGGGAACTTCGAGTGTTCTCGGCTCCGATCGTGGAAGCGGTTTTGGCCGAAGGGACGCTGGTCGCGCCGTGGCCGCACGCTGCGAGAAGCCATAGCCCCGAGACCAATGCCATGCGCCCCCACCACAACGTTTGCATAGCGTGCGTTCCCCTGCTTTCCGCCCTGAAAAACAATAGTACCGCGTGGGCAGCACAACAGAACCTATCGGCTCGGGAAAAAGCCGCGCCCTGATAACTGGGAAACCGATCAGGCCACATCACTCTTGGCACTTTTTCCTTTGCGATGCTGCCGGGTAATTGACTTCTTTCGAGAGCGGGTAAGAGGAATCTTCGCCGTCACGATGGTACCCTTGTCAGATCGAACGTCCAGCCATCCCCCCAGCTCATGAATCCGTTCGCGCATACCCGCCAATCCGACACCTCCGCTGGTATTTGTTTCTTGAAAACGTTTTAGTTGTGCCGGTTGAATACCGCGACCATAGTCGCGGACTTCGAGCGTAACCTGGTCGCTTTTTCGCCCCAGACGGATGTCCAGGGCTGGGCTGTTAGCGTGACGGTGGACGTTGGTCACACTCTCCTGCAGCACGCGAAATAATCCCATTTCGACCTTCTCCGGTAATCGGCCAAGGTCTTGCTGTACGTAGAGGTTGACTTTGATGCCGCTGCGCTGGCCGAGGCCGTCTACATACCAGCGCACGGCCGACGCCAACCCTGCCTCATCCAACAATGGCGGGTGCAGCAGGTAAGAAATTGTGCGGGTTTCAGATATACATCGATCCAGCACTTGCATAGATTGTGCAAAGAGCTCGGCCTTGTCGTCTGGTTCCAACTCGTGACGACTCAAAACGTCGAGATTCATTTTTAGCCGTACGTAGTATTGGCCGAGAGAATCATGCAGTTCACGTGCGATTCGGCGTTGCTCATCATCTTTTATCTGAAGCAATCGGGCAGTCAGACTATGAAGCGATTTTTCGAGTTTTTTCTGATTGGTTACCTCCACCACAATTGTGCCGATTTGCTTTACTTTTCCTGAGCCGTCTTTTATGGGGAAGAAGTTTCCGATCCAGTGACCCACTTCAGCGCGTTTGGGCAGCCGTCCACTAAGGCCCACGTCCAAAGCAGGCCTTGTGGTTGCCAATACATGTTGGAGAGTAACTTCCAATGGCTCCAGATCTCCGAAAATTTGCTGAGCCGTTTTGCCCAGGTGTGCTCCCGCGGGAACGCCGCTCATCTTAGCGAGAGCACCGTTGGCAGCCTGGAAACGCAACTGACGATCCAGGATGGCAAGGCCGACGGTGGAAGAATTGAAGAAAGCTGCCAGCAATTGTTGCGGCTCACTAAAAGCCTCGGGTGCGAACCACCCGCGGGGAAAATAAGCCGGGATTTCCATTTTGAGTCCCAAGGTGGAAGGCATTTTACGCCCGATTACCTGCTTTCGGGACGATGCGGCGCGATCTTGCCGGTTAGGTGCTGTGTGGGAGCCATACACTTCGTGCGGTACCGTACCGTGTAGAGAGGGCGTGGCAGTGCGGTTTATCCCCAGATTTGCACACATCGTTACGGTGGCCAAGATATGTGTCTATGGCCTCGGCAGCGCGTGAGATTGAAAAATGAAATCACTGTGCACTATTTTGCGTCATCGGCCTGTGCAGATTCGCGCCAGCACTCTGCAAATAAAGGCGATACAGTTTCTGAAGTTTACCCTTGACTCTAAAAACGCAAGCCCCAAAGTGCAACTATAGCGGTGCAACCCTCCGCTGGCGCGGAAGCGGTTCGCTGCACAGCACCTACGCTCCTCCGCGCACCGGGGTTTCGATGCCCGCTCGCAAGAGAATCATCCTGCTAATCGACGATGAACCGCAGCAGCTCAGTTTGCACGAAATGGTCCTGGAACTCTCGGGCTACACCGTTCTAACTGCGAGCAGCGGCCGCCAAGGACTTGCACTGCTTTGCTCTCACCATGTGGATGAAGTGTTGCTGGATTATGAAATGCCGGAAATGGATGGTGGGATGGTTGCGGCTGAAATCAAAAAGACACATCCGGAATTGCCTATTCTCATGCTTTCCGGCCATGTGTCACTGCCCGAAACCGCGCTGCAATTCGTGAACGGTTTCGTCTCTAAAGGGAACGCTCCGATATTCCTGCAATTAGCCATCCGACAACTGTTGCCTCGTGTGGAGAAGCGAAGGCCGCGAGGGGTAAGGCTGCGGCGTTCCACGAAATGCGCATAATCCCGAAAAAAGTTCCTGACTGGAAAGGTAATCAAGCGGCTATGTGGCAGAGCAGACTGCGGCTTTGCGCATCGGCGAGGACGTCTCCGCGACTACATTTGTTTGGCCATGCGGACGATGGGGAGCGATTCGCCGTCCGCCAGGGGGACCGCGAGATGCTCCAACGCGACATAACCTTTGGCCTCATAGAACGGCACCCCGGTTAGAGTGGCACCCATTTCGAGGCGGGTGAACCCCTCGGATCTGGCGGCGCGTTCACAAGTTTCCAGAATCATGCTGCCAATGCCACGTCGCGCCCATGCGGGGTGTATGAAGAAGGCGCGAATTTTGGCGGTGTCGTGGCGAGGGTCCAGTAGCGCGTCCTCGCGGCCCGTCCAGTGATCGCCGCCGTAAAGAGTCTTGCGCTTACTCCAGCCGCCGCAACCGACGATGACTGACTGTGGCGGTGCAGGCTTTGTCTTTGTCTCGGGACTTTCGGTTTCGGGAGCTTTGGTTTCAGCAGCCCTCGCTTCGTTAGGCGTTGCTTCGGCAAGCACGGCTTCAGCCAACTTTTCGTCAGCGAGGTTGGCTTCGGCGGAGCTGGCTTCTGCCACGTAGTACGTGCCGTCCGCGATCAACTGGCTATCCACACCGTAAACGGATTTCAGCGCGCCTTCAAGCTGAGTAGGGGTGTAGTCCTGCGTCTGCAGGCCGCGCACGGAGGCTTCGATCAACCCACGCAGCACCGGGATGTCTGCGGGGACGGCTGGACGAATGCGGATGCTGGTCTGCATGGCACCTGGAAACATAATTTTGCCAGCAAATTCCAGTCTGGAACACAGTTGGGGAGAATTTAGGTGAAGACAGCGGAAGGCAGATTACTGCGTTGTGCGCCTGGTGCTGCGATTTTGGAAATGCACGCCGACGGGCGCCGGTGCTCTGGAGGCCACTACATCTGCGCTACGATAGTCGAGAATTCGTGAAGTTAAGGTATGCGGACCAAGCAAACGGACGTCGGCGACAGCTTCCATGCTGGTCTGCAGCCAAGTTCCGTCCACATCCGCAAAGGCGAGTTTGACTCGTACCTTCTTCAGCCACCACGACGGTGGTTTGGAGATTTCTCCCTCGATGTGGCGCACCAGAAAGGATTGTTTATCGACCCACGCCTGCCCTGAGATCAGATCTTTTTGTTTGCGTTTGGGGCTCAGGCCCAGGAGATAACAGGGCTGACCGTCGAAAACACTTTCACCAACGTAGGTGAAATCATAGTTATCACTGGTCACGGCGTCGGTGCGGGCTTGTCTACCCTTGCGCGCGGACTCTACTTCATGATCCAGAATCCGGCGTACGACCTGCTCACCGCGGGTGCTGCCGGAACGCTTTTCAATGTCGTAGTCCTTGCTGCTGGGTGGGCGGAAATCCACTTTGGCTATGACTTCTGAATCAGCGGCCGATGCATTTGTGGTGAACAGGCGGTATTCGCGAATGACCTGATAGGAAACCTGAGGATGAGCTTCGGATTGGGCCTTTTCCATTTCCTGGACGATGGACTGCAGAGAGAGTGCGCTGTTTCCCCGCTGGGCGAGGCCGATCCCACATAGGGTCACCGCTACTATTCCCATTTTCAGCAAGTCGGTTGTGATCGCCAGGGGCATGGTCCGTAAGCCTTATGATGCGCGCAAACAGCTAAGAGCACGTCCGGGGCCAGTGGAAAAGGCTGCAAATACTGGTCTCCGGCGGAATACTGTGGGAAAGCGACAGAACAGTGTGCAATTTCTGCGACTAAGACAGTGAAATTGGCCTACCGTGGTTGGTGTAGTGGGCGCGTAACGTTACTGTACGCGGGGTGGCTGGGTCACCACCGCGACGTTTTCCAGCAGCCACACGTCATCCCCGTTGGTCAGTAAGGTAGCGTGGATAGCGTCGCCTGGCTTCAGGGTGGTGAGTATCGCGGGATCTTTCACGTCATAATCCATGTCCATCGCTCTCATCACGCCGGGCATGTCCTCGTTATGCACGGTAAGTTTATGCGGCTTCGCGTTGACGGCGACGACGGTGCCGGTCAGCTCGTGGGGCATGAGTTGCGGCTTCCTTAACAGAAACCAGGCGCCCACCGCGATAAGACACACAGCTACGAAGGTTGCAAAGAACAGCCATTTACGTTTGGACATGGCGCGACCTCGTTAAGATATTAAAAGATGGAAAAGTATACGGGAGATGATGGGAATGAGTCCCGTTTATGTGTGTTCATAGATGATAGAGAGTGAGCCCATGGTCTATTCAAAGAAAACTTGACGCTTATACTAATTGTTTTCTCCGGATAGACATTGAATGAGTTTGCGAGTGTTTTTCTCGAAATCAATTTCTTGAAAATCAGTTTGGGACAGATCAGTTCTCATGAAATCCGTCATTGTTGGCACCGCGGGACACATCGATCATGGCAAGACCGCGCTGGTCAAAGCACTCACCGGGATTGACGCTGACCGCCTGGAAGAAGAAAAACGGCGCGGCATCACGATTGATATCGGCTTCGCGCATCTGGAGCTACTGGCGCCGGGAGGAGATGTCTTGCGGCTCGGATTCGTGGACGTGCCGGGACACGAACGGTTTGTGCGCAACATGCTGGCGGGAGTGGGCGGAATTGACCTGGTGTTGCTGGTGATCGCGGCGGACGAGGGCATCAAGCCGCAGACACGCGAGCACTTCGATATCTGCCGCATGCTGTCGGTGCGCCGAGGGATCGCGGTGCTGACAAAATCGGATCTTGTCGATCGCGACACTCTGGAAGTGGTGCGGCTCGAAGTCGAAGACTACTTGCGGGGCTCGTCTCTTGATTCTGGGAATCGTGATTCCGCAAGTTTTGCGACAGTGGCAGTCAGTTCGCTTACTGCCGCGGGGCTCGACGAGCTCAAGCGAGCGCTGGCGAAAGCTGCGTCGGAAGTGCCGGCGAAAGACTCCAGTGCGCTGGCACGTTTGCCGATCGATCGCGTATTCACCATGAAAGGGTTTGGCACAGTGGTTACAGGTACGCTGATCTCGGGGGCGATTCGCAAGGACAAGGAGCTGGAAGTTTTTCCTGGTGGCAAACTGGTGCGGGTGCGGGGCCTGCAAGTCCACGGGCAGGCGGCGGAGCAAGCCGTCGCGGGTCAAAGGACAGCATTAAACCTGGCGAGCGTCAGCACGGAAGAACTTGCGCGCGGCATGACGCTGGCGCCAACTGCTACCTTTCAATCGACGTCGAGGCTTGATGTGAAGCTGTCTTTATTGCCTTCCGCGAAGCCGTTGAAAGACCGGGCTCGCTTGCACTTTCATTGCTACACCATGGAGACGATTGCGGACGTTCTGCTGTATGGGAAGAAGCAACTGGGGGCTGGGGAGGCAGGCTACGCGCAATTGCGGTTGGCGGAGCCGGCGCTGTTGCTGCCCGGAGATCGTTTCATCCTGCGACAATTTTCGCCGGTGGCGACGATTGGGGGCGGGGTAGTGCTGGATGCGATGCCGCTGCCGAGGACGAAAAAAGAGATTCGCCAATCCTTTTTGAAAGCTCTGGATGACGGCGATCCGCAGTCGATTCTCAGGACGCGCATAGCCCGGCGCCACCATGATGGATTGCCCCTCTCCCGGTTAGTTGCCGAGACTGGATGGACCAGGCAAGTGCTCGAACACCATCTTGCGGAGGCAGCACGGCAGCGGCATGTGCTGCGAATCGGAGATTTGCTGGCTGACGCGCCTGCCATCGAAGGCCTGAAATTGTTCCTCGCAAGCACGGTTGAGGATTTTCACCAGCGAAATCCACTGGTAGCGGGAATCGGCAAGGAAGCGCTGCGCGAGGCGGTGAAAGCATCGCCGGAGGTATTTTCAGCGGTAGTGCAGTCGCTGGTAAATGAGAAGAAGATTGAGGTCGCGGGCGAGCTCGTGCGACTTCCTGGCCGCGGCGTGGTGATGAAGGATGAAGAATCGGAGGCAAAGAAAACCATCGAAACAGCGTTTGCGTCCGCCGGGCTCAAAGTGCCGGCGATCAAGGACGTCCTCGCCGGACTGAAAGTGGATAAGTCTCGCGCGCAAAAGATCGTCACCTTGCTGCTGCGTGAGAAGCTGTTGATCAAGATTTCAGAGGAACTGGTCTTTCATCACAGCGCGTTGGAAAGGTTGCGGCGGGAAATGGCGTCATACAAGATGAAGTCGCCGAAGATTGATGTTACTCGATTCAAAGAGCTCACTGGAGTGAGCCGAAAGTATGCAATTCCGCTGCTCGAGTATTTGGACCGCGAACGGGTGACGCGGCGCGTCGGGGACGAACGGGTGATTCTGTGAATCGTTCACGCCCTAGATCTTTTCTTCGGGGAACTCCACTTCTAATCCCAGGGGATCAGTAAGGCGGTTGGTCAGGTTGACTAAGCCGGTTAGTAAGTGCAGGTCAACGATTTCGGGCTCAGAGAAATATTTCTTCAGCGCCTGCACATCGGGATCAGTGATCTCCTGCAAGCTCTTTGTTAACTTCTCGGCGTAGGAGAGCGCGGCCCGCTCTTTCTCGCCGAATCGGCTGTCGTCCCCCTGTTTCAGCGCTTTCCAGTCATCTGCTGTCAACCCTACTCGCTTCGACGAAGCGAGATGGTGCTGGAGTCAATAGTTGCACCGGTTAATCCAGGAGACACGGATGTAAATCATCTCGTAGAGCTTGCGTTCGAGCGAGCGGCCAACGCTGGCGTAGAAGGCAAGAAAGTTTTTCAGTAACTCAGGACGGTGGGCAAGCGCCTTCTGGACGTTGCCTGGCTTGCCACGCAGAAGTTTCTCTTAAATTTCTTTAACTTCCGGACTCGCCTGTTCGGCTTCGATCAGCGATATGCGCCATGAGCTGCCTCCCCCGCGATGTGATGTGTAACAACCGTATAATATTGTACTGTGGATAGCGTTGAAGAGAGCCGGAAGCAGGAATTGTCGGAGTACATCGACTGCCTTCTGAATGCGTGGTGCCACCGCCGCTGCCTGAAAGCGCTGCGCTATTTATTACAAGCGTGGCCGATGCCGTCAGGCTTGGCCGATGACTGGTCCAACCTTGGGGTGTCGCTTAAAGATGTCCGGACGTTCGCCCGCGATGAACTCACTCCTTATGAAACCGAGCAATTGGAAAGACTGATTCATGCCGTCGAAGCGGTTACCTGTCGTGAAAGTTAACATCCCCAACATCAGGATTGTGGGCGCCGGACTGGCTGGTTCGGAAGCCGCGTGGCAATGCGCGCGGCGTGGCATGGCTGTTGAACTCTTCGAGATGCGACCGTTACGGTCGACCCCGGCGCATCGGACGAGTGACTTCGCCGAACTGGTCTGTTCAAATTCCCTGAAATCCGAGACCGTGAACACCGCGCCCTGGCTGCTGAAGGAAGAACTGCGCAGGGCGGGCTCGCTGCTGATTGAGATTGCGCGAGAATGTGCCGTCCCTGCGGGACATGCGCTGGCGGTAGATCGCATCGCCTTTGCAGAAAAAGTGACCGAGGCGATTTCGAATGAGCCGCTGATTACGGTGCGGCGCGAAGAGGTCGCGCTAATTGATCGAGACCCAGTCACGGTCATTGCGAGTGGTCCGCTCACGTCGGATGCGTTGTCGCAGGAAATTGTGCGGCTAAGCGAGGTTTCGAACGGGTCGTCGAGCGACACTGCCGTCCGACATCCGCGCCTCTACTTCTATGACTCGATCAGTCCGATTGTAGAAGCGGATTCGATCGATATGTCGCGTGTGTATACGGCGGCGCGCTACGACAAGGGATCGGCGGATTACATCAATTGCCCGATGACGAGGGAAGAGTATGAGCGATTCTATGAAGCGCTGATTTCGGCGGAATCGGTAGAGGCGCGGGAATGGGAAAAGCTGAATTACTTTGAAGCCTGTCTGCCCATCGAAGAAACTGCGCGGCGTGGGCGAGATACGCTGCGATTTGGACCGATGAAGCCTGTGGGACTACGAGATCCGCGGAACGGGCAGCAGCCCTACGCCGTGGTGCAATTGCGCAAAGAGAATCTGCGGGCTGATTCCTACAATCTGGTCGGATTTCAAAATCATTTGAAGTTTGGCGAGCAGGCGCGCGTGCTGCGGCTGATTCCGGGACTGGAAAATGCGCAATTCTTGCGCTATGGGCAAATGCACCGCAATACTTACATCAATTCGCCGTCGCTGCTGAACGTGACGCTGCAGATGAGGAAACATCCGCGAGTTCTATTTGCCGGACAGATTTGCGGAGTCGAGGGGTATGTCGAGTCGATTGCGACCGGCCTGATGGCGGGAATTCATGCTGCGGCACTGAGTATCGGAGCGGAGCCCCTGGTACCACCACGGTCCTCCGCGTTTGGATCCCTGGTGCACTATATTACGCATGCGAATGCGAAGAATTTTCAGCCGGCGAACATCACGTTTGATCTCCTGCCTGCACTCGAAACGAGAATTCGCGACCGGCAGGCGAGGCGCCGCCGGCAATGCGAACTCGCGTTGCGGGAATTTGAGGGGTGGATGGAGAGGGCTGGAATGGTGGCGGCAGCGGGGTGAAAGCGCACTTGCCACGGAGGCACAGAGACACGGAGCGCGTCATCTGATGCTTACAATCCCACAATCCCCTAAATTCCTCTTTCGCCGGGATCTCACATTAGTTGTCGCCTAGGTTAGTTGTCCGTTTAAATTGTGCCCACCTGCGCCACGAATGGGTGTCTGCCCAGTCCTACTCAGAAGCAATCCGGAACCGATTTCTGCAACAAAACTACTCTGAACAACGTATCTGGATAAGACGCGACGCTAGTCTATAAGTGGCTCACGTTCACCGGGCGGGCGCGTCCAAAGCATTGACGATGGTGCTGCGCGATCTCATTGGCGACGTTCTCCGCACCTTGTGGTCGCATAAGCTGCGCACTTTCCTCACGATGTTCGGAATTGCCTGGGGGATCGTGTCGATTGTGCTGATGGTTGCCGCCGGGGAAGGCCTGCGCAAAGGGCAGGAAGATCAAGCCAAGAATTTGGGTAAGGACATCATGATCGTGTTTCACGGGCGCACCAGCCTGCAAGCCGGGGGACAGCGCGCCGGGCGCGCCATTCACTGGGAGGATGCCGACGTACCGTTCGTGCAGGCCCAATCGTCTGACTGCGAATATGCGATTCCTGAACTGGAGCAGGACTCGGTGCGTACCCATAGCGCCTATAACAATGCAGCACTGCTGGTGACGGGATCGTATCCACAGTTTGGCGAAATTCGTAGTCTGGGCGTTGGCGAGGGACGTTTCTATAACTGGGATGATCAGCGAGAGGCTCGTCGGGTGGCTTTTCTGGGGACCGATGCTGCCAAACAACTGTTCCCGGGTCGCAATCCGGTTGGGCAGAACCTGTATTTGAACGAGATTCCTTATGTTGTCGTCGGAGTGATGGCGCAAAAGAAGCAGGACTCGAGTTATGACGGCTGGGATGTGAACAAGATTTTTGTTCCTTTTGCCGCCATGCACCGCGATTTCCCCGATAAGCCCCCGGGGACGCCATCCACTTTTGATCAGTTGCTGGTGACACCCAAGTCAGTTGAGCAGCATGAAGCCTGCAAGCGTGAGATCCGGCGAGCGCTGGGGCACATGCATAATTTCGATCCCCTCGACAAAGAAGCGTGTCCTATCTGGGATACGGTGCAAGAAGCAAAAGCTTTTCGTCAGATGACCGATGGCATGAAGTATTTTCTGGGCGCGGTCGGAATTGTGACTCTGTTTCTAGGCGGCCTCGGGGTGATGAATGTGATGCTGGTCGCGGTGCGCGAGCGAACGCGGGAGATTGGTGTACGCAAGGCGTTGGGTGCGCCCGCAGACACCATTCTGCACCAGTTTTTTATCGAGGCAGTATTGATTGCGGTGATCAGCGGCGGCATCGGACTGGGCATCGCATATGGCATTTGTTCGCTGGTGAACCTGCTGCCCATGCCGGATTTCTTCGCGGGGTTGTTGCCAACCTGGACGTCTGGTTTGGTGGCCACCGGGTTGTTGGGAACGATCGCGGTGCTTTCGGCGTTGTACCCAGCGAGACGGGCGGCCTCTATTGATCCCATTGAGGCGCTCCGCTATGAGGCAGGCGGGTAATGCTGACTGAGATCATTCGCGAGGCCTGGATTGCTCTCAAGCGCAACTACACTCGCAGCCTGCTGACGATGCTCGGCATCGTGTGGGGAATCGCGACGGTCACGTTGCTGATCGCCTATGGCAGCAGCTTTCGCAGCATCCTGGTCAACGGATTCAATGCTTTTGGTAAGGGTGCAGTGGTCTGCTGGCCGCAGCAGACCAGCGAACAACCGGGCGGGCAGCGGGCGGGCAAAAAAGTCCTGCTGGAGCAAGCCGATCTCGACATGGTGAAGCAGGACGCATCATTGGTGAAGCATGCATGTCTGGAAACGGTGAGGCGCCCGGGAATCAGCTACGGTGATCGCATGGTCGGAACTGCGGCGGTGCGAGGGGTGTGTCCAGAGTACGGCGAAATGCGTAATGAAGTAGCGGCCCAGGGACGCTGGATTAACGCTGCCGATGAACTGGAGCGGCGGAGAGTGGCGTTCCTGGGAGGACGCATTCGTGAGCAACTGTTTAGCGGACGTCCCGCGGTCGGAGAGACGGTGCTGATTGGAGGGGTGCGCTTTACCGTGATCGGCGTGATGGAACGCAAGATCCAGATGAGCAATTACTTCTCTAGCGACGACGAGTCGGTTTGGATCCCATATTCTGCCGCGGGCGATTTGTGGAACACACGTTATGCCGCAGTGATGGTATTCGAACCGATCGCTCCGCAGTTTGAGAAGCGCGCGGAACAACAAGTATTGGCTGCGATTGCCACCCGGCAACAGTTCTCGCCGACCGATAAGAAAGCCATCCAGATGTTCGGACGGGAGGAGTTCCGCCCGATCATTGACGCCTTGACCATAGGTTTGCAGGTGCTGCTCACTTTCATCGGAACTCTGACGCTCGGCATCGGGGGCGTCGGAGTGATGAATATTATGCTGGTCTCCGTGGACGAGCGCATCCGCGAAATCGGATTGCGGCGGGCGCTGGGTGCGCGGAAGCGGCACATCAAATTGCAATTCCTGGCGGAAACCCTTTTGATCATGCTGCTCGGCGGCGTACTGGGGATCGTGATTTCATACGCCATTGCCACAGCCGTAGGCACGCTGCCGTTGATGGGACCATTGTTCGAAGATGAATCAGGCAAGGGCGATATCCATCTGCACATTTCGGCCGTCACAGTTCTGCTGTCCACCCTGGTATTGCTGTTTGTCGGGGTGGTTAGCGGGCTGGTACCGGCGCTGCGGGCATCAAAGCTGGATCCGGTAGAAGCGTTGCG
>Ga0209160_1000090_pt1 | contig 60365 bp, 57 predicted proteins | sample GraSoiAngelo_153_FD_186167 | JGI IMG/M metagenome (GOLD analysis project Ga0209160, IMG submission 186167) | Grasslands soil microbial communities from the Angelo Coastal Reserve, California, USA - 14_1009_12_40cm (SPAdes) (version 2) | ecosystem: Environmental > Terrestrial > Soil > Grasslands ...
ACGCGAGGTGGAGCAGATTCGCGTGGACGAACATGTAGGTGAGGAAGGTCCACGGCTGCGCGAAGGCGGAGAGCGGCGCGAACCCGAACGTCGTGATGAAGCGCGGGCTCACGAACACCGTTTCCTGGAGCAGGAAGACGACGAGGTTGGCGACCATCAGTCGCCGCACCCACGGGGTCATGCCGAACGTCCGCTGCGGGCCCATCAGGTGTGTTATCCCCCGCTCGCGCTCCCCGAGTTCCGGGCCAACCGGCAGATCCGCTCGCACAACTCCGGAAACGCGATCCCCGCGGCCCGGGCGGCCTGCGGGAGGAGGCTGGTGCGCGTCATGCCCGGGAGCGTGTTGGCCTCCAGACAAAAGATGTCGCCCTCGGGGCTCAACCGGAAGTCGACGCGCGAGTAGCCGCCCAGCTTGAGCGCCCGATGTGCGGTGAGCGCGAGCTCCTGGAGGTGGCGCGCGAGCGCCGTATCGAGCGCCGCGGGGAAAACCTCCTCCGACATGCCGGGGGTGTACTTGCACTCGTAATCGAACAGCTCGTGCTGTGGGACGATCTCGCCCACCGGAAGCGGCACGTCGCCGAGGATCCCCACGGTCAGCTCCCGCCCCGCAATGAACTGCTCTGCCATCACCTCGTTGTCGTAGCGCCGCGCCAGCTCGACCGCGGCGTCCAGTCCCCTGGCGCTCCTCACCAGCGTCATGCCCACCGAGGAGCCCATTTTGGACGGCTTCACGATCACCGGCCACCCGAGCGCCGTCGTGACGTCCTCGGGAGCCACGGGCGCCATGAACCAGGCCGGCACGGGGACGCCGGCCGCGCGGAACAGCCGCTTGGAGAGGTCCTTGTCCATCGCCAAGGCGCTGGCGAGCGCGCCGCTGCCGGTGTACGGCACGCCGATCACGTCGAGCACCGCCTGCAGCACGCCACCCTCGCCGCGACCCGCATGGAGGCACAGGAACAGCACCTCCGCGCCCTTGACGGGGGCGAGCGTGGCGAGGCCGTTGGAAAGCAGTGCGCGCTCCCGCTCGTCGAGCTCCGCCACGGCAGGTGGCTCCCGCCCCACACTCCCCGTGAGGAGCCGCTGCTCGTCCGCCGGAGCGAGCAGCCCCGTGACCGTGTCCACGACGTGCACCTGGTGTCCCCGGCCGCGCAGCGCCTCGACGATCTGCGCCGCGCCGGCGAACGCCACGGTGCGCTCCGCCGTCGCCCCGCCCGTGAGCACCGTGACCCGCATCAGCGAATCCCGGCGAGCTGGTGGAGCACGTCATAGCGCGTCACGATCCCCGCGATCTTCCCATCACGCCGCACCAGCGCGGCGGGCGTCTCGCGCGACAGCAGGGCCGTGAGACGGTCCACAGGGAGGTCCGCGTCCACCACTGGGAACGGCGGGTCCATCACGTCCCCGACGGGCGTATCGAGCGTCGCAGGCGCCTCCAGCGCCCGCGCCATCAGCACCTGCTCCGCCACCGCGCCCACGCCATCGCCGCCGTCGAGCACGGGCAGCTGAGACACGTTGTAGGTGCTCATCAGGTTCAGCGCCTGACGCACCGTGGCGGTGGGCGCCACCGAGATGAGCGGTAGGGCGGGGGCGCCCGAGTTCTTCGCGTCGAGCAGGCGCGCGACGGCGATGCGCTCGGCTTCGAGGATCTGATTCTCGCGGAGCCATTCGTCGTTGTAGACCTTGGAGAGGTAGCGCTCACCCGTGTCGCACAGCACCGTCACCACCACCGCCTGCGGGTCGTTCACCTGGCGGGCGACCTCCAGGGCGGCGACGATGTTCACCCCCGTCGAGCCCCCGGCGAACAGGCCCTCCTCCTTGGCGAGCCGCCGGACCAGCAACATCGCGTCCTTGTCGGACACGGTGATCCACTCATCGATCACGTCCCAGTGGAGCGAGGTCGGGATCTTGTCGCCCCCGATCCCTTCCACCTTGTAGGGATGCCCCTCGGTCTTCTGGTGGGTCCGGGCATAGTCGGCGTAGATCGAGCCGACCGGATCGCCCGCGATCACGCGCACCCGCGGGTTCTGCTCCTTCAAGTAGCGGCCCGCCCCGCTCACCGTGCCGCCCGTGCCCGGCGCGCACACGAAGTGCGAGACCTTCCCATCGGTCTGTTGCCAGATTTCCGGGCCGGTCGTGCGGTAATGGACTTCCGGGTTCACGGGGTTGTAATGCTGGTCAGCGAATATCGCGTTGGGGTGGGCCGCGGCGATGGCGCGACCTTTCACGATGTAGTTCTCAGGGTGGTCGGGCGGCACCGCACTGGGCGTGATGATCACTTCCGCGCCGAGCGCCCGCAGCAACCGCGCCTTCTCCTGCGACATCTTGTCCGGCATGGTGAAGACGCAGCGATAGCCCTTCACGGCCGCGGCGAGCGCGAGCCCTACCCCGGTATTTCCGGACGTCGCCTCGACGATCAAGCCGCCTGGCTTGAGCCGGCCCTCGTGCTCGGCCGCCTCGATCATGGCGAGCCCGATCCGGTCTTTCACCGAGCCGCCTGGGTTGAAGAACTCGGCCTTGGCGTAGACCGGCGTCCGGATCCCCTGCGTCACCTTATTGAGGCGGACGAGGGGCGTCCAGCCGATCGTCTCGAGAACGTTCGCGTACGGCCTAGTGTGGGACGGCACCGGAGTCCGGCTTGGCCCGCGCGCTATCCGATGGCACTCGCGTCGTGTCCACGGGCGCGCGGGTCGTGTCGCGCGGGATGCGGCGCGGCGGTGGAGGCGGGGCGGGCCGGGGCGGCGGGACGGTGTCGGGCGCCCCCCGCATCACCGCCCCGCTCGCCGCGGGGTGACGGAACTCGATCGGCTGCAGAAACGCGGCGGCGACCGGCAGCCCGTGCCGCCGTGCCGGGGCGAAGCGCAGCTTCTTGGCGCCGCCCAGCGCCGCGGAGTCGAGTGCCGCGTAGCCGCTCGACTCGGCCACACGACTCGACTCGGGGGCGAGCCGGCCGGTCGAGTCGACGAACAGCCGCAGCACCACGTCACCCTCGACCTTCTGCTCGTACAGGCGCGGCGGATACTGGATCGGCGAATCGGCGTTCAACGCCACCGGTGGCTCCTGATCCGGTGGCCCGCTCCCCGGCTGGCCGGCGTCGCTCGCCTGCCCTGGCGCCCCTGCCCGCCGGCCGCAGTGCCACCCGCCGGCCGCGAGCCCGAGCGCCACCACGGCGGCGCCGACGCCGCGCCGCGGGTTCACCCGCGCTCCTCTCGCTGCTTCTTCCACGCCGCGAGCCGGTTCAGCGCTTCGAGCGGCGACAGCGCGTTCACGTCGAGCCGGTCGAGCTCGTCGAGCAGCGGGTGCGGCGCCGCCCCGGGCGCGAGGAACAGCCCGAGTTGCGCCGCGTCCGGCGGCGGCGGCGCGGGCTGGTGCGCCACGTGGTGCTCCGCCTCGAGCAGCCGCAGCACCTGCCAGGCGCGGGCCACGACCGGCTCCGGCAGCCCGGCGAGCTGCGCCACCTGGATCCCGTAGGAGCGATCGGCGCCGCCGGGCTCCAAGCGGTGCAGGAACACGATCTCGTCGCCGGCCTCGCGCACCGCCACGTTGAAGTTGCGGGCGTGCGCGAGCTCCTCCGTGAGCTGCGTCAGCTCGTGGTAATGCGTAGCGAAGATGGTCTTGCAGCCGATCGTGTTGTGCAGGAACTCCGTCACCGCCCAGGCGATCGCCACGCCGTCGTAGGTCGACGTGCCGCGGCCGATCTCGTCGAGCAGGACGAGGCTCCGCGCCGTGGCGCCGTGCAGGATCGCGCTCGTCTCGCTCATCTCCACCATGAAGGTGGATTGTCCCCGGACCAAGTTGTCGGACGCCCCGACGCGAGTGAACAGCCGGTCCACGACGCCGATCACCGCGCGCCGGGCGGGCACGCAGCCGCCCATCTGGGCCAGCAGCGCGCACAGCCCGACCTGCCGCAGCAGGGTGGACTTCCCGGCCATGTTGGGTCCCGTGAGGAGCATGATGCGGCCCGCCTCGTCCAGCAGGACGTCGTTCGGGATGAAGGCTTCCCGCGCCATCATGCGTTCCACCACAGGGTGGCGGCTGCCCTCGAGGGTGATCGTGAAGCCGTCGTTCACCTCCGGGCGGACGTAGCCTTCGTGGTGCGCGAGATCGGCGAGCGCCCCCCACACATCGAGCCGGGCGAGCAGCCGCGCGGTGGTCTGGGCGCGAGCGATCGCCTCGGTGACGCGGCGCCGCAGGGCGTCCACGAGCTCCGCCTCCCGCGCCGCGATGCGCTCCTCCGCGCCCAGCACCTTCGCCTCGTACTCCTTCAGCTCTGGCGTCACGTAGCGCTCCGCCCCCGACAGCGTCTGGCGCCGCTGGTACTCGGTGGGCACCCGAGCTTTGTGCGGGTTCGTCACCTCGATGTAATAGCCGAAGACCTTGTTGAAGCCGACCTTGAGTGACGTGATCCCCGTGCGCTCGCGCTCCCGCGCCTGCAGGCCCGCGATGTAGCGTTTGCCCCCGTCGCGCGCGTCCTTGAGCCCGTCCAGCTCGCGGTCGTAGCCCGGGCGGATCGCGTCCCCGTCCGCGAGTTGCGCCGGCGGTCGCTCCACAAGCGCCCGCGCCAGTTCGTCGCCCAGGTCCTGGAGCAGGTCGAAGCGATCGGCCACCTCCTCCAGCAACGGCGCCCGGCCCCGCGCGTCCAGGCCGTCGAGCGCGCTGCGCACGTCGGGGAGGCGATGGATCGAGTCCCGGAGCGCGCCCAGCTCGCGCGGGGTTGCGCGCCCCAGCGCGGCGCGGCCCGCCAGCCGCTCGAGGTCGCGCACGCCGTCGAGTGCTTCTCGCACCCGGTCGCGCCCCCGCCCGTCGGCCACGAGCACCCCCACGGCATCGAGCCGGGCGTTGATCGCTCCGGGGTCGACGAGCGGCGCCAGCAGCCAGGCGCGCAGCAGGCGCGCGCCCATCGGCGTCATGGTCCGATCGAGCACTTCGAGCAGCGTCGTTCCAGCGCCCGGCGCGCCCGGGCGGAGCGGCTCCACGAGCTCCAGGTTGCGTCGGGTCATCTCGTCGAGCGCCAGCGTGTCGCCGCGGCGCAGGACGCGCGGCCGGGTGAGGTGCGGCAGGCCGCCGGGCTTGAGCTCGCGGGCGTAGCGCAGCAGCGCGCCCGCCGCGCCGAGCGCCGTCCGGTCGCCGGGCTCGATGTCGAGGCCGTCGAGCGACGCCAGCCGAAAGGTGCGCGTCAGGTCCTCGCGGGCCAGATCGGCGTCGAATTCCCACGGCTCCCGCTCCGTCCGCGCCGCACCCGGGAGGGTCACGGGCGCGCCCGCTGGCAGCACCAGTTCCGGCGCCTCGTAGCGGGCCACCGCCGCGGGGAGATCCTCCGGCGCGACGGTCTCGAGCACGAGTTCACCCGTGGTGAGATCGACCGCGGCGAGCCCGGTGGCGGCGCCGCGCGGATCGACGGCCACGAGGAAGTTGTTTCGCTTGCGCTCGAGCCACTCCTCCGCCAGCACGGTGCCGGGGGTGACCGTCTCGATCACCTCACGTCGCACCAGCCCTTTGGCAAGCTTGGGATCCTCGACTTGTTCACAGATGGCGACGCGGTGCCCCAGCGCGATGAGCCGCCGCAGGTATTCGGTCCCGGCCTTGACCGGGACGCCGGCGAGCGGCACGTTCGCCGCGCCCCCGTTGTTGCGGGCGGTGAGCGTGAGACCGAGCTCGCGCGCGGCGAGCCGCGCATCGTCTTCGAACATCTCGTAGAAATCGCCCATCCGGAAGAACAGGATCGTGTCCGGATGCCGGGCCTTGATCTCGCGGTACTGCTGCATCAACGGCGTGTCGGTTTCGAGTCGCGGCGTCACGGTTCCTCCACCACGAACGGCTGGCCCCCAAGGCGGGTCTTCAAGCGCCGCTGGGCCTTTACGGCCTCGTCGTGTGTCGGGTAGCGCCCCACGCGCACCTTGAAGAGGCCACTCGAGTCCCGTACCACGCGCGCGTCGAACCCCATTACCTTGAGCCGCGTCAGCATGTCATCGACTTGGGCCGCGCTCTTCACGGCCAGCACCTGCACGGCGTAGCTTGCGACCGTCGAGGCCGCCTTCGCCTGACTGTCGCCGGCCGCGCCAGCCCCCGCTCCCCCCGGCGCCCCCGCCGGTGCCGTGGCCGAGCTGGCGGTGCAGCGCGCCGCGTAAAATTCCACCTGATTCTTGAACTCCACATCGCTCCCGGCGTGGTCCAGCGCCTCCTGGATGAGAGGACACGCGTGGGCGTCGTCCTTGAGCTCGATGTACCCGCGAGCGCCGGTGAACGCCGCGCGTGCCCGCAGCGGTGAGTCGGGATAATCCTGCCGCAGCCGCTCGGTGGCCTGCACGGTCGCGGCGGGGTCCCCCTGGGCGTAGTACAGCTGCGCGAGTACGAGGAGCGCCGAGTCCGCCCACACCGAGCGCCCATACTCGATCACCACCCGCCGCATGTTCGTGGCGACCGTGCCCGCGTCCGAGGCGAGCAGCCCGGCCGTGAAGAGGGCACCGGGGTAGAGCGAGTCCTGTGGCGCGAGCCGGGCCAGCAGTCGCCGCATCATGGCGCGCGCCGAGTCGGGCCTGGTCTGCGCGATGCGCAGCGCCGTGGCGCGGAGTGTGTCTGTTTGGGCGGTTAGGCGGTTAGGCGGATAGACGGTTAGGGGGAACAGGAGCGCACTAACCGCCCAACCGCCTAACCGCCTAACCGCCTTCCTCACGCTGCCTCCTGCTCCAGCACCGCGCACGCCAGCACCAACTGCTCGAGGATCCCGCGTTCGTCGGTGACCGTGCTGGACTTGAGCGCGCGATCGGCGGCGAGCGCGAGCCGCAGCGCCCGTGACAGCGCCACCGTACTCCACGAACCAGCCCAGCGGGCCCAGCGCTCCGCGGTCTGCTCCCAGCGGCCCAGGCCGTAGGGGCGGGCGGCGCGCAGGTGGGACAGGATCACCGCTTCGAGCCGGGCGCGCGGGGCTCCGCCATCGAGCTCCGCCCGCGCCAGCGCGGTGCCGAGGAGCGCGGTCGCCAGGGCCGTGACGATGCGCACCCCGCTCATCCCGGCCTGCTCGAGCACCGGTTCCACGAGGCGGGCGGCGGCGGCCCCGCGCCGCTCGAGCGCGGCGTCCACCAGGTCCAGCACCGTCTCGCCGCGTCGCACCCCCACGAGCGCGGCGACCTCATCGCGCGTGGCCGGTCGGCTTCCCGCGACCGCCGCGATCTTTTCGAGCTCCCGGGCCAGGGTCGCGAGGTCGTTTCCCACAGCCGCGAGCAACAGCTCAGCGGCGTCCGGCGCGAGCGTCACCCCCAGGCGACTCGCCTGATGCGCCAGCCAGCGCTCGACCCGCGCCGGAGGGAGGGGCTCGATGGCGACGGTGGTCGCCCGGCTGGCGAGCTCCGTGTCAGGCGGCTCGCCCGCCCCCTGTACCAGGATGAGCAGCGTCGTCGGGTTGGGGGATGCGAGGTAGCGCGCCAGCTCCTGGCGTAGCTTGGCGGTCTTGCGGAGTTGCTCGAGTCCGCGGATCACGACCGCGCGCGCGGCCACGAGCATGGGCGGGGTGTTGACGAGGGCGTGGAACGCTTCGGGATCCAGGTCGGCGGCGTTGCGCTGGTCCACGTTGAAGTCGCGCGCCGCCGGAGCGACGGTCCGGTCTACGAGGGCCCGGATGGCCTCGTCCTTCAGCACATCCTCGTCGCCATGGAGGTAATACACCGGGTCGGGCGCGCCCTGCTTCAGGCTCCGCAGCAGCGCGTCGAACGTGAGGGCCCCCATACGGGGCGGAAGTTACCGCAGGCTCGCAGCGAGAGAAAGCCTACCGGCCCGCGGAGGCGGGCTCAACGAGGGCCGTGCCGTACGGGTTGGGGTTCCCGGTGAACACGCTGGCGCGCGGATCCTGGAAGGAGACGAAGGGCACGCCCGCCTGGACCACCGGTTTGGGAAAGCGCACGCGCGGGAGTGCAGGAGCATGCGCAATGGGCACGTGCCGCACACCCTCGCGGGCCACGAGCGCCAGGGCGGCCGCGATGAACAGGGCCGCGGCGATCCCCGCCCGGGCCGGCACCTCGCGGGCCGCGCGACGTTCACGCTCGAGCCGCGCATCGAGCCGGCGCCGGAACGCGGGGGACGGCTCGATCGACTCGGTCGCCGCTCGGAGCGCCAGTACGCCGCGCCGCACCGCGGTGTCGTAGCGGCGGCAGGCAGCGCATTGCGCCAGATGGCGCTGGAAACGCCGGAGCTCGCGCGGGGCGCTGATCAGGCCGTCGCGGAAATCCGTGTAGCGGTCGAGCAACTCGGCGCACGTCATAGTGGGAATCTACTACCGCCACGGGGGGGGGGAGTTCCCACGGCAAGGGCGGCAAGGGCGCAAAGAGCCCCGCTGCCGTCCCTGCCGTCCTTGCCGCCTCTGCCGACCTTCTACTCGAGTAACGGCCCGATCAGCTGGGCGAAGCTGTTGCGGGCTCGATTGAGGCGACTCTTCACCGTCCCCAGATTGCAGCCCGTGATGTCCGCGATCTCGGCGTAGCTCTTCCCCTCGAGCTCCCGCAGCACGAACACGGCGCGATGGTGTGAGGGTAGCTGGCCGACGCACTGGTCCACTGCTTCCTTGAGGTAGCGCTTGCGGTACAGGTCATCGGGGCGCGCCGTGGCATCCTCGAACTGGAGCGGCCGGTGGTCCGCCTCCCAGTGCTTCTTGATCGTCTGGAACAGCACGAGCGGATTGCGGCTGCGATTGCGCAGCTCGTTCTTGCTCAGGTTCGAGGCGATCGTGTAGATCCACGTCGAGAACTTCTTGGTCTGATCGAACCGGTGGAGGTGGCGGAACACACGGATGAACACCTCCTGCACGAGGTCTTCAGCCCGTTCGCGGTCGCCGATCGTTCGGTTGATGAAATTGAGGAGGCGAGTCTGGTAGCGGTCGACCAGGGTCCCGAACGCCTGGGGGTCGCCCGCCAGATGCTCCAGTACCAGGCGCCCGTCGTCCAGCTCGTGCAGCGCCCGACGTTCCAGTGCGCGGGCACTCACGACGGCGGGCGGGTTCCGCTTGAGGGCTGCTCGCATCAGGCTGCTCCGCTGGTTCGGATCAAACATGGCACCTAATAAGACGGCCCGGCCTTCCTCCCTATTAGATATGGCACGAACCGTACCCGTCGCAGGTCACATGCAAATCCCTATGCCCGAGTAAGTTGTGCTCTGGCTCCGAGCGCTGCCCCTGTAGGGCCGTCCGCGGCGGGTGACACGGGCGCGCTACAGCCCCAGGACGAAGCCCGCCATATAAAGGATAGCGACAATCGTCTTGGCGTCACGGATCTCCCCGTCCCGGATGCGAGTCAGCACCCGCGACAGGGGGTGCGGCTCGACTTCGATGAACTCGTCAGGTTCGCGCGCGGGCGTCCCCGCCGTGAGCCCGGTCGCCATGTAGAGATGAATGACTTCGTCGGTGAAGCCGGGTGTTGTCCAGATGGACGTGAGGCGCACGAGCTCGGTCGCCGTGACGCCCGCCTCTTCGGCGAGCTCCCGCCGGGCGCAGCTCGCCGCGTCCTCGCCCGGGGCGAGGGTGCCGGCCGGGACCTCCCACAGGGCTCCCCCGGTGGCGTAGCGGTACTGCTTGAGGAGCAGGATGATCGGGTCCTCACCGCGCGGGTCCGAGGCGCAGGGCACCACGGCGGCGGCGCCGGGATGACGGATCAACTCCAGCTCCCCCGTGGACCCGTCCGGGAACTGGACGGTATCGATGTCGAGCCGCACGACGCGGCCCGTGTAAATGCGGCGGCTGGCGAGTTGCATCGAGCGTTCCCCGTTGCGCTTCAGCGATTGAAGGCCCACGTGAGCGGCACCTTGAAGCCCTCGGCGAGGAAGTAAGCGGCGTTGCGTCGCGGGTTCGAGCGGATGGGCGAATTGGGCGCGGGTGACGTGAAGGGCACGAGGCCGAGACGTCTGGCGAGGATCTGGAGGCGCAGCATGTGGAATCCGTCCGACACGAGCAGCACCTTGCGGTTGTCCCTCCCGGCGAACCATCGCGCCACCCCGGTGAGCGACGCGAACGTGCTCGCGCCCGCCGGCAGTGCGACCACGGCGTTCTCCGGCAGCCCGGCCTTGACGAGGTAGCGGCGCCCGACCTCGGATTCGCTCACGGTGTCGCCCGAGCCGACGCCGCCAGTCACGAGCACCACGGGCGCGAGGCCGCGCTGGTATAGCGCCGCGGCGTGGTCGAGCCGGGCCCGGAACACGGGCGAGGGGCGGCCGTTGTACTGCGCCGCGCCGAGCACCGCGATCGCGTCCGCCGCCGTCGCCTGGTCGCGCGCGGCCGCCAGCGCCACGGCGACCACCACCGTCGCCCAGCCCAGGGCGAGCAGCAAGACGACCGCGATCCCGGCCGTGAGTCTCCGCCGCCAGGTCCAGAAAGGCATGCGCGGAATATACGACGGCCGATCGGCCTACAGGCTCAACCAATAGTTCACCTTGATCAACAACACATTCGTGGGTGGATCACGGAACAGCTCGTGAGCGACATAGTGCCCCACGTCGAGCGCGGGATCAGACAGCTCGGCGGAGCGCGACTGGGTCCACACGAGGTACAGCGTCGAGCCGGGCCTGTACTCCCACCGCAACACGGCGTTCGAGCGGAGCGAGCGGACCCGGAAGTCGGGGTTCGAGAACTGGAGTGAGTCGCTCGGGTGCGAGCCGTCGGGGTGGACGGTATAGCGGGCGTTCGCGCCATCGTAGGTGATGGTGGACCCGTTGTCCCGCCCGAATACGTTGAAGGCGAAGGTGCGCGGCGCCCGGAGCTCTTTGAAGCTGCGGTAGCGTCCGGAGAACGTGAACGGCTGCAGGTAGAGCTGAAAGCTCAGGGTCGGTGTGAAGGTGACGTTGAGCCGCGTCGTCAGGTCGAGCTGGCGCTGGTCGAGCTCGCCGAAGACGTAACGAGCACGGTAAGTCGCCGTGGCGGAGTCGTCGGCCTGAGAGGTGACGAACTGCGCGGCCGTCCAGCCCGTGGTGCAGCTCGGGCCGAGCTGCAGCGACACCGCGGTGCTCGGCCGGACGCCGATCACCGGGTTCACGTTGATGGTCCAGGTGCCGGCGGCGTCGCGGAAGTAGTTGACGCTGACGGTGCCGTTCACGGCCCGGCGCCGGTCGGAGGAGATGGTGCCGCCCGCGTTCCATTGCCGTGGCGTCAGGGCCGCCGGCCCGCCGCGCGTGAGACGGTCGTCCACCCCCTGTTGCTGCTCGTAGACGAAGAAGTTGCCGCTCCAATAGTTCAACAGTTGCCCGAAGACGCCCGCGTCCCGGGCCAACTGGATGCGATCGCCGCCATAATTCCAGGCCACGGCCAAGGGGTCCGAGAAGACGCTCGCCTGCCGGAACACGCGTCCCGGCGTTGTCCAGCGATAGCCCAGGAATACGTCTCCGGCGACGCGGTCGGTACGATGCTGGAACCCCAGGTCGTTCACTTCGAACCCGGGGGTGGTGGTGCTGAGCGCGACCGCCCAGTTGGCGTTCCCCCCCTCCTTGTTGATCGAGAAGTCCGCGCCGGCACCGGCGAGGGAGGTCCGGAGCGAGTCGTAGTGCAGGTACGACGCGTCGGGTCGCTGGTAATAGCGGCCGGACTGCTGCTGGGTGACGCGGAGCGCGAGCGTGTCCCCCGTGACGTAGGACGCGCCTACCGAGCCAAAGACCGAGTACGTGTTGTTGTTCCAACGATGGTAGAAGTCCGCTGCGGCGACGTACGCGCCGCTGCGGAGCGAGTCGACGGCGGGGCTGCGATTGCGGCGAGCCACGGCGGTCGCGAGGAAGCCGAATCCCGTGTGCCCGCCGATCTCGCGCCGCACCCGGCCGACGAGATAGTTCGTGAGCGGCTCGACATCCTGCCGCCACCGGGAGCCACTCGAATCGAACGTCGCGTGTTCCCGTGCGGTCACGGCGTCGAGCAGGCCTACGGACCAGCCTCCAGGCGTCTTGCCGGAGAGCTTCGCGGACCCGAGGATCGTGCTGCTCGTCGGCGCGTCGACGAAGCCGCTCGACGGCGCGGCTGCCTCGAGTTCCGGGCGCCGGCCGATGCGGCGCGAGTAGAAGTACTGGGGCGTGTTGCCGAACTGAATGAACGGGCCGGTGCCGCCGAAGGTGAAGATGCTCGCCCCCTCGACGAAGAACGGCCGTCGCTCGGGCAGGAACTGCTCGAACGCCGTGAGGTTGACGAATGCGGGATCCGACTCGACCTGGCCGAAGTCGGGGTTCACCGCGGCGTCGAGCGTGAGGTTCGAGGTGACGCCGTACTTCAGGTCGAGCCCGGCGCCGCCGAAGTACGTGTGGCCGTTGTCAAAGGGATCGCCGGCAGCGGGGCTGTCGTACGTACCACGGCCGAGGCTGTACGGCAGCAGCTCCAGCCGCCGCGGCGCGGGGATGTCGCGCAGGCCGACTAGGTGGCCGAACCGCGAGGCGTACCCCGTCTCGGTCTTCTTCTTGAATACCCATTGGGAGAGTTCATTCTTGCGGAATACCCAGCGAAAGAAGTTCACTCCCCACACCTGGGCCCGCACCTGGGGGAAACGGAGCTGCGAGAACGGGATGCGCATCTCCACCACCCAGCCGAGCGAGTCGATCGCGGTCGCCACCTCCCACACGGGGTCCCACGAGCGATCGCCGATAAAGAAGTCGTTGCTGCAGAGGTCGTCCAGCTTCACGCCCGCTGGATTCACGGCGAACTCGAACGCCGTGCGGTGATCGTGGTAGCTGTCGAAGTCCACGTAGAGGATGTCGCTCTGCGTGTTGTCGTCGTGGCGTCCCAGGCGGCTTGTGATCTTCGCCGGCTCGTCGTCGTACAGCCGCGCGGCCACGTAGATCGCGTCGGCGTCGTACACGAGCAGCACGGTCGTGGATTCGGTGGCGGCCTTGCCTTCATCGGGGTCTGTCTGGGTGAAGCCGTGGATCGGAACGGCCTGGGTCCACGCCGGATCGTCCAGCCGGCCATCGAGCGCCGGCGGGCGGCTCACGCGCACCGCGATCATCGTGGGGGGCACGCGACCGTCGGCGTGGCGTAGCGCGGCAGTGTCGGCGTCGGGCGACTGCAGCAGCAGCATGGTCGGGACGGCGAGCAGCATCACGACCCTCCAGGCGGTGCGAGCGTATACCCAGCAAGATGCCGGAGTGACGAGCCGCTCGCGCGCCGCGGAGGCGCGGGCCCTGTCAGGGTTTCGTCAGCAGCTCTTCAAACAAAGCGAGGGCCCGGGGGTCGCCCGACTCCCCGAGCCAGAAGAGCGCCTTGCGGCGCACCTCGCGGTCGCGATGGCTACGGGCGATGCGGATCAGGGCCGGGACGCCCTCATCCCGTGGTCGCTGGGACAGCGCGAACACCGCTTGCTCCTGCACGTCGCGATCTACGTGGGAGTCGTCCACCAGATCGGTGAGGCCGCGAGTGGCCGCGTCACCGGCCGCCTGGCCCAGCCAGAAGACCGCCTGACGCCGCGCTCGGCGGGTGACGCGCTCGTCGCGGGCCAAGCGTAGGAGCGCGGGCCAGACCGTCACCGAGTCCGCGATCGTAGCGGGAAAGATCGCTTCGTCGCCCGCGCGGCCGTCGTCCCGAGCCGCGAGATCGAGCAGGAAGTCCACGGCCTCGCGCGCGGCGACGACGCCGAGGTCGGTGACGACCAGGCCGGCCGCCGGGGTCGCCCAGCGCCCGCCTACGTGGGCGCGCAGCGACTGCACAGCGCCGCCGCGCACCGTGAGCACCACCCGCACCGGGCCGGGCTGGCAGTCGCATTCGACGTCGTCGCGGTCGAACATCGCCCCGCTCGTGATCGTGCGGTTGCCGCATCTGCCGTCGCGGCACTCCAAGGCGATGGTGTTGATCCCGTTCCCGCACACGCCGGGTCGCGCGGCGAAGGTGAAGCGCACCGTGCCGTCGGGAGCGGCGGCGACGCGGCCCCCGAGGCCCTGCAGGAGCGCGAACATCAGGGGCGCGATCATTGATTGATGATTTCCATCAGGACCTGCGCCGCGCGCGGGTCGTGGGACTGGCCGAGCCAGAAGACGGCCTTCTTGCGAAGCTCCCGGTTCTGCTCCGCCTTCGCGATCGCGATCAGCTTGTCGAGCGCCGCGGCCTCGTGCCGCTGCGAGTAGACGAAGATCAGCTGCTCCTTCATCTCCTCGTTCTGCATGCGGTCGTACAGGGTGACCAACTGACCCAGGTCGGCGCCCGTCTGGCCGGCCCAGAACAGGGCCTTCTTACGCATCTCGATGGCCTCGCGCTCGTTCAGGGCGATGTCCATGAGCCAGCGGCCGTTCTCCGCGCCGCCCATCTGGGACAGCGAGAAAATCACCTTCTCCTTCAGGTCCTCCTCGGTGAGCTTGGCGTACAACCCGCGCAGGAACGCGGCGTTCTCGCTCGAGTGCTGCTGTCCCAGCCAGAAGATCGCCTTCTCCCGCGCGTCGACCGGGGCACGCGGGTTGTCCGCGTAGGCCCGAATGATCTCGGCCGCCCGTGGGCTGTGCTGCTGCGACAGGGCGAAGATCGCCTTCTCCCGCAGCTCCTCGTCGTCCGTTGTGCGGAGGATCGAGTCGAGCATGTTTACCGAGCGGTCGGTCGGCACCTGCGACAGCCAGAACACCCCTTGCTGGCGCACCTCGGCGTCGGGGTCGTGCTGGGCGACGTCGAGCAGGATGTTCTCCGTCTCGGCGTCCCGCTTCTGCGACACGATGAAGACGGCCTTGCGGCGCAGCGCCGCCGAGCACGAGTCGCGGCGAGCCAGCACTTTCTTGAGGATCGGAAGCGCGTTCGTCGCATCCATCTGCAACAGGCCGTTGAGCGCGGCGACGCGCACATCGTCCTCGTCGTCTTCGCCCGGGCAGGTCTTCGAGCCCGCCGTGTCCCCGGCGCCGCGCGCGTGCTCGGCGAGCCACGCCGCCGCGTTCGAGTCGCCCTGTTTGGCGAGCGCCGCCTGGATGCGCGCCAGCAGCGCGTCCCCGTCGTGCAGCGTCGCCGCCTTGGGGTAGCGGCGCTGCTGGGTGACCAGGAGACTGCGGGCGTGGTCGAGGTCGTCGTTCTTGTAGAGCGCGAACGCCGACCAGTAGAGGGCGTCGCCCGCCCGGGTCGAGCTCGGGAAGCGACGCATGACGTCGCCGTACAGGTTCGCCGCCGCCGAGTAATCGCCCCGGTTGAGCGCCTGGCGCGCCGCCCGCCACAGCGAGTCGGTGGGGTCCTGCTCGTCCTGGGAGGTCGCCACTTCGAGCGGTGCAAGCGCGCGAGGCGGTATCTCTGAGTACTGCACTGCCACGACGGTCGCGAACGCGAGAGACAGCGCGTGCATCACAGTGCTCCTTGCGAGCGCACGGGGCCGGGGCCGGCGGGGATCGCCGTCCGCAGCCGCAGCAACACGCTCCGCTGGTCGAGTCCCTGATTGACGAGTTGCGCGTCTTCACGCTCGTCGCGCGCGGAGAGCTGCGCGATCTGGGCCAAAACGAGCTCGAGATCCTCAAGCAGGCTCTTGAGCCGGGGGTCCCGCGCGGCGGGCGAATCGAGCATCAGGCGCGTTGTGGTGAGGAGGTCGCGGGCGTGCGCGGTGAACGGGGCGGCCGGCCCGCCCGCGCGGGTCTCGGCGCGGAACCCGGTGAGCAGGGTCTCGGTGCGCGTGAGGTATTGCGCCGCGGCGACGCGGTACGCGAGCGAGCCCGACTCAGGGCCGCCCCGGGCGACCCCGGGCGCCGTGGCGGGACTGCGCGCCGTCCAGCGGCCGATCGCGATGCCGAGCGTCAACATGGCCGCGATCCCGACGCCCCAGCGGACCCTTGGGCGCAGCGCGATCACGCGGCGCTGGCGCGCAGCGCGCGCGGCCACGATCCGCCGCCAGATGTCCTCGCGCGGCGTCTCCGGAGGACGGTGGTAGTCCCGCGCCGCGTCGCGTAGCCGCTGTTCGAACCGATCTTCCGTGGTCATGACACCCACTCCCCCGCGAAGTCCGCGAGCGCCTCGCGCAGCTTGGCGCGCGCCCGCGACAGTTGCGCCTTCGACGTCCCCGTCTCGATATCGAGGGCGTTCCCGATCTCCTCGTGCGTGTAGCCCTCGACGTCGTGCATCACGAACACCGTGCGATACCCCTGCGGCAGGTCATCGATGGCGCGTGCCAGGCGGTGCTTCAGGTCGGGCTCCGCGTCGCGCCGGCCGGCCGCGACGCCGCCGGCGTCCTCCAAGTCGGTCTCGCGCCGCAACCGCTTCACCTTGCGGAGACCGTTCAAGACGACCGACGTCGCGATCGCGTGCAGCCACGTGGAGAGCTTCGCCTCCCCCCGAAACGAGCCCAGCCGCTCGAACGCGCGGACGAACGTGTCCTGCGTGAACTCCCGGGCCAGGTCGTCGTCGCCCACCAGCCGGTACGCCAGGCGGTAGACACGGTCCACGTGCGCGTCGTACAGCGCGCGCTCCGCGACGCCGTCCCCGGCACGGACTCGGGCTATCAGTTCGCGTTCGTCCACCGGGCTCCGGAGCGGGGGGGGGCGGGGGGCGGAGGGGCGATGTCGGTTATCCCTGCGACACGCGGCCGGCGGAAAGGGTTGCGTGGAGGGGGGGGCGTTACCCCTGCTTCAAGAGGAGGCGGATGCCGATGCCGGCGAGCAGGGCGAGCAGGAACGAGGCGAGGGTGCCGATCAGGAAGTACTCGGCGAACTCGCGTTCTTCCAGGGCCTTGAAGCGCGCCAACGACTTGGCGGCGATGATCCAGCCCACGGCGCTGTACTCGCCCAGCAGCACGAGGGTGAGCGCGAGGGCGCGCTCGAGGGCGCCGATGGTGCGGCCGCGGGCGATCTCGATCGCGCCGGCGGTACGGTCCTCGTCGCGCCGCATCTGGAGCGCCGGGAGCTCGAGGACACTGCGGACCAGGACGATCCCGCGGCCGCAGACATAGAGGTAGCCGGTCGCCAGCAACCCGACTCGTCCCCAGAACAGCCCCGCGGCGACCGGGACGACGAGCGGTTTGAGGATGGTCCCCACCGCGAGCAAGATGATCACCACCCCGACTTCCGGGAGGAGCACCGCCGCGCCGCGGCGGTGGCGGTCCAGCTGCGACGGCCACAGCGTCGCGGCGAGGGTGTATCCCAGGAGCGGCACGATGAAGAGCGGGTTCACGGCGTCTCCAGAAGTGTCCGCAAGATCTTATCCCCCTCCGCCACGAGGGGCCAGGCCATGCGTCGAGCGAGGTGCGAAATGGCGCTGCGGTCGACCTTGAGGCGAGCCGCGGCGTCGGCCGCCGAGCCGAGGCGCAGCAGCGTGGCCGCGCGCCGCTGCCGTAGGGTCCAGCTCCAGAAGAGCGCCGAGTAGTAGCTCGCGAGCGGCTCGATGGCGGCGGGGAAGCCGCCGAAGGCGAACACGCGCCGCTCGGGCTTGGCGCGCAGCAGGGCGGCGCGGGCCGCGTGAAAGCACGGGCCGTCGACCTCCGGAGCGGTGGCGGCGAGCGGCGTGCTGATCGGCCCGCGCCCGCACGCCACGACCCACGCGACTTCGGGAAACCGGGCGCGCACGAAGTGCGCGACGTCCCATACCGGCGCCGGCGTCGCGAGCAGACATTGCAGCTCGTCGCCCAGCGTCACGGCGAAGCGGGCGGCGAGGGCGCGGCGATAGCGGCGGTTGAGCTCGGGCAGCGCGGCGCGCAGCTCGGCCTGCAGCCGGGCGCGGCGCGCCGGGGGGAGGAGGCGGGACGCGGTGGCGTCCGCGATCGCGGCGACGTAGATCTTTGATGACATTTTACGTCACAAGGGACAGATATGACGAATAATGTCACAATCTATCTATGTGACGATAAATGTCAACCGCGCTCAGCGCGTCCCGAACAGCCGGTCGCCCGCGTCCCCCAGGCCGGGGAGGATGTAGCCGTGCGCGTCCAGCTCGCGGTCGAGCGCGGCGGCGTAGACGGGGACGTCGGGATGGGCGTCGAGCATGCGACGCACGCCGCTCGGGGCGGCGACGAGGCAGAGGAAGCGCACGCGCTGGGCGCCGGCGTGCTTCAGGGCGCTCACGGCGTCCACCGCCGAGCCGCCGGTCGCGAGCATCGGGTCGAGCACGAAAAAGTCGCGGGCGTCCTCCCCCGACGGGATCTTGAAGTAGTAGTCCACGGGCTCGAGGGTATCGTGCTCGCGGTAGATCCCGATGTGCCCGACGCGGGCCGAGGGGATGAGCTGGGCGATCCCCTCGACCATGCCGAGCCCGGCGCGCAGGATCGGCACGAGCGCCAGCTTCTTGCCGGCGACCCGGACGCCTCGCATGCGCTCGAGCGGCGTGTCGACGTCGAATGGCTCGAGCGGCAGGTCTTTGGTCACCTCGTAGGCCATCAGCATGGCGATCTCGTTCACGAGCTGCTTGAAGTCGCGCGTCGTGGTGTTCTTGTCGCGCAGAATCGTGAGCTTGTGCTGGATCAGGGGGTGACCGAGCACGGTGAGGTTGGGGAAGTGGGGGTGAGGCATGGCGGGGGAAGCTACGTCGCACGGCCCCGGTCCGCACATCGTCCGGCGGGCTCCACCGGCACTCCCAAGCCATGCGGCAGGCCGCTAAGTTCTTGTCCTGCTTGATGCGGCCAGGTAGCTCAGTTGGTAGAGCAGCGGACTGAAAATCCGCGTGTCGGCAGTTCGATTCTGCCCCTGGCCATTCAAACGCAACGAGTTAGAGACCGTTGCGGTCCTTCTCGTCGGAGTGACCGTCGGCCTCGTGCGCCACGCGACCGGCTTGACAAGCAGCGTGTGTCCGGCATACGCTGCCAAGAGAGCGCCGCAGGTACGCGCTGCACCGCTGAGGGTTGCGATGACGAGCCTGCATGCCGCGACCTCCCTCGCTCGTGGCACCGAGAAAAGTTCTCCGCCTCGTCTCGCGTTGATCGGCTGAGGATCGATTGACGTCATAGTCGCCCACTCCTCCCTTCTGCACGCTATGACCAACCGCACTCGTCTGTCCGCACGCAAGGAGGTCCCAATGCGCAAGGCTCTGGTGCTTACGACCGTCATGACCGGCGCGCTCGCAGCGGCGCTGTGGCGGGCGCCCGCTCCGGAGTCGTTCGCCGCAGCCGAACGGGCCCGCCTCCGCGCGCACTTCGACAGCGTCGAGCGGGAGCTGCGCGCCCGGGACGTGCCGAGGTTGACACCCCAGCGAGTGGCGCGCGCCCGGCTCCTCGATATCCTCCGCAGCTACCGGCTGCGTGGCATCTTCCCACGCAATACCGACTTCCCGGACCGCGACATGCCCACCTTCATCGACTACTGGGGCAAGCGGTGCGGCGTGGCGTACTTGATGGAGCAGACGGGAAACGAGGACATGGTGCTCCGCATTGCGGCGACGCGTAACAACGCGCGCGTTCCGGAGCTCAAGGACGATCCCGAGGTGGGCCGCTGGCTGGCGGCGAACGGCATCACGCTCGAGGAGGCGACGCGGATCCAGCCGACCTACGGCTGTGGCACGATCCATGGCGGCCCTTGCCCCGCCAGCACCGCCTATAAATGGGCGACCGGTCTCGTCGTCGCCGGCAACGTCACCGCCTTCACACTCGATGCCCTGCCCGCCGGCCGATCGAGCGAGGCCAGGGGGATCGCCGCCGTGGGCGCCGGAACGGTCGGGATCATCGCCGGGTTGCCGAACCTCGGACAGCCTGGGTCGCGCGGGACGCTGGGCGTCCTCAACACGGGGGTAGGCGCCGCGTCGCTGGCGCTCGGCGCCATCCGGCTGATCGGGAACAAGCAGACCAAGAGGCAGTCACGCGTGAGCCTCGCCCCCTGGTTCGGTGCGCGGGCTGCAACCGGGGTGGCGGCACGCGTGGAGTTCTGAGCCTGCGAGACAGCGCAAACCGTCCGCCTCTGGCCACTAGCGGCGCCGGTATTCGCGAGCGCGCGTCTAGGAAGAGGGAGCGATCTCGAGCAACACCTTCAACACGCCGGGCCGCTGCGCGTGCGCGAACGCGGCCGGCGCCTCGGCGAGCGGGTAGCGCGCCGCGATCAAGAGCTCGACCGCGACGCGCCCCCTCGCGAGCAGCTCGAGCGCCGGCGCGAATGGGCCGCAGCGCGACCCGATGAGCGTCAGCTCGTTCACTACGACGGCGGCGGCGTCGAGCGTCAGGGCGCCGGCGTAGGTGCTCTTCAACACCAGCGTTCCCCGCGGCCGCGCCGCCCGCAGCGCCACGGCGACACCTTCCGGATTCCCGGTGCACTCCACGGCGACGTCGAACGTTCCGGGTTCCGCCGCGTCCCGCCCGCCGGTCGCGATGCCGCGGCGTGTCAAGAGGGCGAGCTTCGCGTCATGACGCCCGACCACGAGCAGTGCGCAGCCGGTGAGCGCGAGAGTTTGCGCGACGAGCTGGCCCAGCTTGCCGTCGCCCACGACGAGCACGCGGTCGCCCGCGCGGACCGGGACCTGCTCCTGAATCTCGAGGGCCGCGGCCAGCGGCTCGGCGAACACGGCGGCATCGGTGGGTACGACATCGGGGACGAGGTGGAGGTTCTCCGCGGGGAGGGTGAGGTACTCGGCGAACGCCCCGTTCCGGCCCACGATGCCCAGCACGGTGCGGCGCTCGCAATGCGACCGCCGGCCGTGCGTGCAGGCGGGACAGCGGCCGCACACGGCGTTGATCTCGCCCACCACCCGCCGGCCGCGGAGCGCGTCGGGACCGCCCCGCTCGACGACGCCCACGAACTCGTGCCCCGGGACTCCGCTGAACGGGTAATAGCCGCGGGTGAGCTCGATGTCCGTGTTGCAGATCCCGGCGCGAAGCACGCGCACCAGTGCTTCGCCGGGCGGGGGCTCGGGGGTCGGCGTGTCCCGGACGCTCAGGCGACGATCTTCCAACCAGAGGGCACGCACGGTGGTAATATGAAGGCGTCGCACTCAAGCGTGACCCCGCCGCCCGGAGGCGGGTCTCTATGCATCCGTGCGGGGCTCTCCCCCTCCCTGCTCCCCGCCCCGACACCCGCCTTTGGAGGCACTGGCTTGTGTGGTTGTTCGCAGTCCTGCTGCTCGCGGATAGCGCGACAGCCATCCAGACATTCAAGGTTCCGCTCGCGCGCGCCGAGTCGCTCACCGTCGAGACGGCGGGAACGGGTGACCCGGTGGTCCTCGTCCCGGGTCTGTTCGGCTCCGCGTTCGCGTTCCGGAAGCTCGTCCCGCTGCTCACCCAGGCGGGCTACCGCGCCATCGTCATCGAGCCCCTCGGCATCGGCACGTCGACGCGGCCCGAGAAGGCGAACTACTCGCTCACGGCCCAAGCCGACCGCATCGCCGCCGTGCTCGACTCGCTGGGCGTGCGCGGGGCGGGGGGGGCGCTCCTCATCGCGCATTCAATCGCGGGCTCGGAGGCGTTCCGACTCGCCTATCGACGGCCCGACCTGGTGAAGGGGCTTCTCTCGATCGAGGGCGGTCCGACGGAGGCCGCGATCACGCCGGCGTTCAAGCGGGCCCTGCGATTCGCGCCCTGGATCAAGTTGTTCGGCGGGATCAAGCTGGTCCGCCGGAAGATCCGCGGTTTGCTGCTCGACTCTTCGGGAGACTCCTCGTGGGTGACGGACGCAGTCGTGGAGGGCTACACGGCCGGCGCCGCGCGCAATTTCGACGCCACCCTCAAGGCGTACCTCGCCATGGCCCAGGCACGGGAGCCAGTGAAGCTGGCGCTGCATCTCGTGGAGGTCCGCTGCCCCGTGCGGCTGCTGGTCGGAGGCGCGCCACACGACGGCGACGTGGGGGCGACGGAAGTGGCGCTGCTGGGACGCACCGTGCGCTTGTTCGCGCTGGATTCCGTACCCGGAGCGGGGCATTTCATCTATGAAGAGCGGCCCGACGCGGTGCTTGCCGCCCTCGCCCGTCTCCAGGCCACCGTGACCCCGCTGCACAGCCAGGGGTCACACTGAGGACCTCACCATCACTCTTCGCCCGATAGGATTCCGATGCGCATCGCCCTGGTCGCCGAGGACTACTATCCCCAGCTCGGGGGCGTTCCCGAGCATGTCCACAACCTCGCCCTGCAGCTCAACCGTTGGGGGCACACGGCCACGGTGGTCACGTCCCACATGGGCGACCACCGGGGGGGCGACGCGGCGTTCGTCCGCCGGGTGGGCCGGAGCCGGGTGATCTACGCGAACGGCGGCGTGTCGCGGGTCACGACCGGGTGGCGGCTCGTGCGCCAGCTCGAGGAGCTGTTCCGGGGCGAGCGCTGCGACATCGTGCACGTGCACGGCGGGCTCGCGCCGACGTTCGGGGTGGCGGCGCCGTTCGCCGCGTGGCGTGCCGGCATTCCCGTCGTCGCCACGTTCCATTCCTGGTTCTCCCGCTCGCTCGCCTGCCGCGTGTTCCGGCGGCCGCTACAGAGGATCCTCGACCGCCACGCCGCGACGATCGCCGTGAGCCAGCCGGTGGTGGACGCGAACGCGCGTTATTTCCGGGCCGACTGGGAGGTCATCCCGAACGGCGTGGACACGAGCTTCTTCAAGCCGAACGGCCGCCGCCCGAGCGATGCGCTGACCGAGCGGCCGCGGCTCCTGTTCCTGGGGCGCATCGAGCCGCGCAACGGTCTCGGCACCCTGCTCGACGCGATGCCCCACATTCTCGCGCGCCACCCCGGGGCGCTGCTCACGGTGGCGGGTGACGGCCCGTGGCGCGGCTACTACGAGCGCCGCGCGCGCGAGCTCGGTACGAGCGTCCGGTTTGTGGGGAAGGTGTTCGAGGACCGGCCGGATTACTATGGCTCGGCGGACCTGTACCTCTGTCCGACGCAGATCGCCTCGTTCGGGGTGACGCTGCTTGAGGCGATGGCGTGCGGCACCCCGATGATCGTGGCGGACAACCACGGCTACCGGTCCGTGGTGGACGGGGGTGCCGAGGCGCTCATCGTCCCGAAGGACGATCCTCGGATCTGGGCGCAGTCGACGATCGCGTTGTTGGGCGACGCTGAGCGCCGCGCCGCGATGGGCCGGGCGGGGCTCGAGAAGTCAGCGCGCTTCGCATGGCCGCGGATCGCGCGCGCCGAGCTCGCCGTCTACGAGCGCGTGTTGAGCGCGCGGGCGAAGGGCCGGAGCGCCACCGCCGCGGCCAGCGCCGCGAGCGAGCCCCGATACGTCCGGACGCCCCGCGATACGTCCGTGATCGCCTCCACCAGTCGCTGACCGACTCTCCGAAATAACCAGCCTCGCGCGCGCGGGTGATTGTACAGCAGTCGCGCCAACCCGCGTGCGACCCGCAGCTCGGCGAGGAGTGGACGCAGGCCGGCCTGGTAGCCCGCTCGCACCCGCGCCTCGTCCAGTCCGGCCTGCACGATCGCGGCGGCCGCGAGCCGCCCGCTCCGCGCCGCGAGGCTGATCCCCTCCGCGGTCACCGGATCCGCGAATCCGGCGGCGTCCCCCACGAGCAGCACGCGATGGCGCGCGAACCCGCCGGCCCGCGGCCGCACGGGGATGACGAACCCATGGCGTTCGACGGCGCGCGGCACGATGTCGAGCGCGCCCAGGTACCGCTCGAGGTAGCGATGCAGGTTGCGGGAGGGGGAGCCACGACGCATGCACAAGACGCCCACGGACAGGTGTGCCGCCTTGGGAAAGACCCACGCGTAGCCGAAGGGGATGATCCCGATGTCGAAACGCGTCGCGCCCGCGTAGCGCTCGAACGTGGCGTCGTCCACCTGGATCTCGTGCTCGAGCGCCGGAATGAGGTGCGCGTCCCCCCCGCCTGCGGCGCGCCATCCGGCCCGGCGCGCCACGTCGCTCATGGCCCCGTCAGCCGCGATGACGAACGCGGCCGCCACGGCATGTCCCCCGTCGGTCTCGAGCCGGACGCGGTGGCGCTCGAGGCCCACGCCCGTGACCCGGCACGGGGCCCGCAGCTCCGCCCCGGCCGCGGCGGCGTGCGAGGCGAGCAGGAAATCGAGCCGCTCCCGCATCGCCAGCGAGACGATCGGCGTGTCGCGCCGGGCGGTGAAGTGGAGGTCGGCGTCGAGCAGATGGAGCTCGGCGCTGCCATAGCGCCGCTCCACGACGTCTCGCACTTGCGGCGGCAGCAGCGCGAGGCTGCGCTGGACCAAGCCGCCGCCGCACGTCTTGTACCGGGGCAGGCGCTCCTTCTCGAGGATCACGACCTTGAGCCCCTGCCAGGCGAGCTCTAACGCGGCCGTCGCCCCCGCCGGGCCCGAGCCGACCACCGCGACATCGAACATCATGACCCCTAAATTACCCGCCGTGACAAAGCCTGCCCGCATGAAAGCGGGGGGACTCCGGCTCGGGCCTCTCGTGGCGGTGATGTTCTTCACCGTGTCGGGGGGGCCGTTCGGCTTGGAGGGGCTCGTCGGGGCGGTGGGTCCCGGCATCGCCATTCTCCTCCTCGTTGCCACGCCGCTGGTCTACAGCGTGCCCGAGGCGCTGCTCATCGGCGAGCTCGCGTCGATGCTCCCCGTCGAAGGCGGCTACTACCAGTGGGTGAAGCGCGCCTTCGGCCGGTTCTGGGGATTCTGGAACGGCTGGCTTTCCTGGGCCTACTCGCTGATCGACATGGCGATCTACCCGGTGTTGTTCCTGCAGTACCTGCACTTCTTTCTGCCCCGCCTGGGTCGGCTCGACGGCTGGCTGGTGGCGCTGGCGCTGATCTGGGGCGCGACTTGGCTCAACCTGCGCGGCACGCGGGTGGTGGGCACGGCGTCGGGCTGGTTCGTCGCCGCGGTGCTGGCGCCGTTCGGCGTGCTCGCGGTCGCGGCGCTGGTGCGCTGGCTCGGGCAACCGGCGACGCCGTTCCCCGTAACGCCGTTCCACGCCGCCGGCACCTCGTTCTTGGGTGCGCTCGGGATCGGTGTGTCGCAGAGCATCTGGAACTACTCCGGCTGGGACAATCAATCGACGATCGGCGGCGAGATCGAGCAGGCGTCGGCCACGTACCCTCGGGCGCTCGCGCGCACGCTGCCGCTCGTCACGGTCGTCTACCTCCTGGCGATCGTTCCGGTGCTGGCGCTCACCGACTGGACTGCCTGGACGGACGGCGCCTGGCCGCGACTCGCCACGACGGTAGTGGGCCCGTGGCTCGGCCGCTGGATCGCCGCGGCCGGGATCGTGAGCGCGTTCGCGCTGTTCAACGCCTTGCTGCTCGCGTACTCGCGCATCCCGCTGGTGCTGGCGCAGGACGGCCTGTTGCCCGCGGCGCTGGCGGTGACGGACGGGCGCGGCACGCCGCGCAATGCCGTCCTGGTCTCGGGCGTCGTGTATTCAGGTTTCACGTTGCTGTCGTTCGGCGGCCTGCTCGCGGCCGACGTGCTGCTCTACACGGTGGCGCTGGCGCTCGAGTTCGCCGCGCTGGTGCGGCTGCGGCGCGTGGAGCCCGAGCTGCGGGGCGTGTTCCGGGTGCCGCTCGGCGTCGGCGTGCTGACGGTGCTCGCGGCCCTACCGATCTTGCTGCTCGCGCTCGGTGTGGCGCTCGAGGTGCGGAGCCGCGCGACCGGGCTGCCCGGGGTGCTCGTGGCCCTGCTGCTCGCGGCGCTCGGGCCCGCGGTGTACCGGGTGCTGCTCGCGCGCCGCGCGCGGCAGCGCGCGCCGGCCCTCACGCCGTAGCGGGCCGCGCGCGGGTTTTCCGCGCCGCGCGGCCACTTTCTCCCACCTTGCGGGTCCGCCGAATCGCGCGCAAGCTAGCGCTCCGCTCAATCCGTGAGGAGTGCTATGGTCAGCCGTGGAAGCCGGTTCCTGGCCTTCGCCGCATTCGCCGTCGTCCTGTACGCCACTCCGGCGTTAGCCCAAAACGGTCGGATCAGCGGTGTGGTGCGCGGCGCTGGCGGCGTCGCGGTGTCGGGAGTTGCCGTCCGGGCGACGAACCAGCGCACGGGCACTTCCATCCGCACCACCACGGCTGCCGACGGGAGCTACACCATCTCTGGCCTCGCGGCGGGCGCCTACACCGTTGCAGCGTCCCTGCCCGGCCTGCGAGCGGTATCGCAGAACGTTCAGGTCGCGGCCGGCGCCGCGGTGTCGCTCGACCTCGTGCTGCAGCCGCTGACGCTCGAAGCGATCACCGTCACGGCCATGCTGCGCGAGCAGCAGCTCAAGGACGTGCCCTTCTCGGTCGCGGCTCCCACCGCGCAGGTGCTGCGTGAGCGCGGAGCGGACAATATCGAGACGGTCGCGGCCAACGTGGCCGGGTTCAGCGTCCAGAACCTCGGGCCTGGCCAAAGTCAGGTCGCCATACGCGGAGCGTCCTCCGGCCAAGTCGCCCGAGACCAACCCGGGGTCAAGGAAGATGTGGGCGTTTATCTCGACGAGGTGCCCGTTTCCCTCTCGCTGTTCACGCCGGACCTGGACCTGTTTGACTTCTCCCGCGTGGAGGTGCTCCGCGGTCCTCAGGGGACACTGTTCGGCTCGGGCTCACTCGGCGGCACGGTCCGCTACATCACCAACCAGCCGGAGCTCGGGGTGAGCAGCACCTTTGGTGAGACTGGCACGAGCGTGATCGACGGCGGCGCCCCGGGTAGCACTGCCAAACTCGGCTTCAACGTGCCCCTGGGCGACAAGGCGGCCTTCCGCGTGGCGGGCTACGGCAACCGGCTGGGCGGCTGGATGGACGCGGTGCAGCCCAACCTGCGAGTAAACGACGCCGTCAACGGGGGCGAGCGCACCGGCGTGCGGGCCGCCTTGCGTGTCGTCCCGAGCGGGCGGTTCAGCTTTACTCCGCGGATTGTCTATCAAGACGTGAAGATGGACGGCTGGAACCGCATCGACGCCTACAACATCCTGGCCAACCCGTTCACGACCACCCGCCCCGCCGTGACGCTGGGCGAGCGCCAGCTCTTCACCCAGATGGCGGAGCCGTTCACCGACAAGTTCCTGCTCACCGACCTGAACCTGAAATACGACTTCGCACCCGGGGTGAGCCTGACCTCGATCACGTCCTACACCCATCGTGACCTCCTGGTGGTGCGCGACGCCACCGCCCTGACCGCCAGCGTCACCGGCGGCACCCTCGGCCTCCCGGAGAACATCTACACGATCAACTCGCCGCTCGACGACACCACTACCTCCAAGGTGTGGACGCAGGAGCTGCGGCTGTCCGGCGGACAAGGCCGCATCAAGTGGCTCGTCGGCGGTTTCTACAGCAAGAACAAGCGCCACTACGCCCAAGACCTGTACGTGCCGGGGTTTGACACGCTCTCGGCGCCCATCCTCGGTGCTCCCTATGGGTTCACCCAAGGACTTCGCGCGCCCAAGGACCACCTCTTCTGGTCCAACCTCTCCTACGACCAGAGGCAGTACGCCGTATTCGGCGAAGCGACGCTCTCCGTGGGTGCGCGGCTCGACCTCACCGGCGGCCTGCGCTACTACAATTTCCACAACGACCGCGGTATGATCTTCGACGGCATTTTCACAAACGACAGCACTGGGGTGGCACTGGTCAAGGACAGCAGCTCCAACGCCGCCAATGGCGTGGCGCCCCGCGTCATCACGAGCTACAAGGTGTCCGACGCGCTCACGTTGAATGCACAGGTCTCGCGGGGGTTCCGGCTGGGTGGCATCAACGATGCGCTCAACATCCCCCTCTGCACGCCCCAGGACCTGAACACGTATACCGGCCACCCCACCTGGAAGGACGAGACCGCGTGGAACTACGAGGCGGGCGCGAAGGCCCAGGTCGCGGGCGGCCGCGCTTCGATCGATGTGTCCGCGTTCTACATGGACATCCGCAACCTGCAGCTGACCGTCACGGCAGGGTCGTGCTCCTCGCGATTGATCCTCAACGCACCGAAGGCCCGTGCCCAGGGACTCGAGGTGGAGTTTACGGCCAGTCCGAACGAGCACCTGGACTTCTCAGTCTCCACCAGCTTCAATGATTCGAAGCTGCTGTCGACCCTTAGGGATCCCCTGGGAAACGCCATCTCGGGCATTCAGGACGGCAACCGTCTGCCCAGCGTGCCGCGGTTGAAGGCGGCTGCTGGCGCCACCTACCGGTGGGACGTGGTCCCGGGATCGCGGGCCTTCGTCAGCGGGAGCTTCCAGCACGTGGGCTCGCGCTTCACGGCGATCGACGACCACGGCCGGGGTCAGTGTTGGCCGACTAACCTGGCCAACTGCCCGTTCGGGATAGTCGATTTGACCCAGTTCGAGCGTGCGGGGGCTTCTCGGTCTCCACCAGGAGCCACCATCGGCGGGCCCCTCACCGATACGCTGTTCACGTTCAATCCGGAGCTGCCGGCATACAACATCGCCAACCTGCGCGTGGGCTTGACCCGCCAGAACTGGGAGCTTGCGGTGTTCCTCGACAACGTCTTCGACGAGCGGGCCTTCCTGGCCCTGGATCGGGAGCGGGGCAGCCGCGCCCGCGTGGGTTACCTGACCAACCAGCCGCGGACGGTGGGGGCCACGCTGCGCTTCAACTACTGAGTTCCACCTCCCGCCGTGTCGAGCCGCCGAGCGCTCCCGCGCTCGGCGGTTTTTTTCGCCAGCCGCTCAGCTGGCTCGCGCCAGCTCGTACAGGTACTCGACGTAGGAGCGCGCGGCGCCGTCGATGCCCCGGACATTGGGGTTGCGCGACTCGATGACGTAGTACTCGTCGGGCGCGTGCGCGCCGCTGCCGTGCCCCAGCCCAAAGTGGCCGGCTGGGAGCCGCAGCGGATCGCCCGTAAACACGTAGCCCGGCCACGACCCCGCGATCCGCGGCAGGATCACCGGGTCGATTCCCGAGCGCCGGTACACGGCCACCTGCGCCTTCACGAGCCCGGCGTCGGCGGGCGTGGTGGTGGGATCATATCCGCCCGTCATGTTCACCTCGATGTCGCCGAAGCCACGTTTCGCGAGGTGCGCCTTGAGCGCGGCCAGCGACTCGGCCGCCGTCATGTCCGGCACGAGGCGTAGGTCGAGCTTCGCCACCGCCCGATGCGGCAGGATGGTCTTCCCCCCCGGCCCCGTGTAGCCACCGACCAGGCCTTCGATGTTGACCGTGGGCCGCGACACGAGGCGCTCCAGCGCCTCCACCCAGCTCACGTCCTGCACCCAATGCTCCACGCCGAGCTCCTGCTTCACGACGCTTTCGTCGAGACGGCGCGCGGCTTCGGCCACCATCGCCTGCTCGCTCGCCGACAGGGGACGGGCCTTCTCGACATAGCCGTCGATGGCCGGGTCGTTGCCGTCGGGGGAGACGAGGGTCGCCAGCGCCTCGACTAGGTGCCATGCCGGGCTGTCCACCCGCGCCTTGTTACTGGAATGAATGTCCTTGCGCGGACCGCGACCCCAGCGCTCCCCGCTGGACACGAGCTCGCACTCGATCACCCCCTTGGCGCCGAGGGTGATGGTGACCCGTCCGTCCGATCCTTGCGCGGCCGAGGGCATGAAGATCCCCAGGGTGCGGCTCAGGGCCGACTGCACCTCGGGCCGGCGCACGATTTGGGGGAAATGGGTTGACCCGATCTCCTCCTCGCCCTCCGCGACGAGCACGAAATTCAACGGAGGCTTACGGCCGGCGCCACGGATGGCGTGCAGCGCCGCGAGGAACGTGGCCTCGGGACCCTTCTGATTCACGGCACCGCGACCCACGAGCACCTTCCCGAATCCGGGCCGGTCCACGAGCGCCGCCTCCCACGGCGGCGACGACCACTCCGCCGGATCGGCCTGCTTCACATCGTACATGAAATAGAGGCCCAAGGTGCGCGGGGCGCCGGCGTCGAGCGTGGCGAAGATGCCGGGTTGGCCGTCCGTCGGGATCCTCGTGACGTGATCGAATCCCGCCTCCCGCAGCAGTCGCATGGTGACCTCGCAGCCTTCGCTCACACCCCGGTTCTCCGCGGCGATGGACGGCTGGCGGATCCACTGCTGCAATCGCAGCACCGCCTCGTCGTGGCGCTTGTCGATCTGGGCGAAAACCGGCGCGAGGTCGGATTGCGCCGCGCAGGCGCGCCGCGGCAAGGCGAGCGCGGCGGCGGCGGTGGCCGTGTCGTGCAGGAAGGCGCGGCGGTGCAGGCTCATGAACGACCTCCAGTCTCACGGGTTCGGCGCCAAATTAGCTGCGGGAGCGGGTCGGCGGCACCCTCCTCGCGGTTTTTTATGCGTCCGCCCGCATGTTCTGTCACACGCCGCAACCTGCCGACCCCTTCTTGCGGGGTCGCCGTTCGGGCGGCAGGATATGCCATGCTCGCTCCCCCGTTTCTTGAACCCTGTCGTACCGCTCGAGGAGGCGTCGTGGTATCGCGCATCTCGCTGCCCGCGCTCTGCGCGGTGGTGTTGTCAGTGGCATGCTTCGGTCGGCTGGCTGCTCAGGGCGGGACCATCCGCGGCCACGTGGCGGATTCGGCGGGTGTGCCGCTCCCGCGCGCGACGGTCAGTGTCGAGCCCATCGGGCTGAGCGCCACGACTAACGAGAAGGGGGACTACGAAATCAGGGGCGTGCCTACGGGGACGCACACCCTCCGGGCGAGGTTCCTCGGCTTCGTGGCGCAAACGGTGCGGGTCACCGTCAGTGAAACGCAGCCAACGCGCCAGGACTTCTCGCTTCGAGTCCAGCCCATCGGGCTCGCGCCCGTGGACGTCGTGGTCGGCTCGCGGGCGCGGCACACCGCGGCGGACGAGCTCGCCGTGCCGGTGGACGTCTTCACGTCCGAGCAGATCAAGCGACAGGGGACGACGGAAACGAGCCAAGTCCTCCAGCAGCTCACCCCGTCGGTGAACTTCCCGCACCAGAGCGTCACCGACGCGGGTGACATCGTCCGACCGTTCACGCTGCGCGGCCTCAGCCCGGACCAGACGCTGGTGCTCGTGAACGGCTGGCGCCAGCATCAGACGGCCCTGGTGAACAACTTCACGTACGGGATGGGCGCGGGTTCGAGTGGGGTGGACCTGAACACCATTCCGCAGAGCGCCATCGATCGGATCGAGGTGCTGCGGGACGGGGCGTCGGCCCAGTACGGCTCGGACGCCATTGCGGGTGTGGTCAACCTGGTAATGAAGGAAGGACAGTTCAGCCCGTACGTGAACGTCGACGGCGGGCGCTACGTCACTGGCAACTATCCCGACGACGGCACCACCGTGGACGTGAACGGTGGCTGGGGCTTGAGGCTCGGTCGCGGCTCGCTTGCCCTGTTCGGCGAGTTCCTTGATCGCCAGCCGACGAACCGCGCTTGGGCGGACCCCGGTGACAACAGCGTGACCGGCTTCTTCGACTCCGTCAACACGCAGGGCCAGGTGGTGGTGAAGCGCAACCCGGTCCCGCAGCCGAGCAGCCACTGGGGTGACGGGCTCGAGAAGGACATCATGACCCTCGCGAACTTCCGCTTGCCGCTGAACGATGCGAGCACGAGCGAGTTCTACGCCTTCGGTGGGTACAGCTTTCGCCACGGCACGGGGAACGCCTATCGGCGGTACGGCAATAACTCCCGCAATTGGTCCGCGATCTACCCGCTGGGCTTCCTGCCCGAGTTCTCTCCCCACGTCACGGACTACTCGGCTGCCGGCGGCTGGCGCGGGACCGCCGGTGGTTGGTCGGTCGACCTGGGCGCCAGCTTCGGTCACAACCACTTCGATTACGACCTTACCAACACGCTGAACGCGTCGCTCGGCCCGTGTCTCACGCTGGACCCCGCCGTTTGCTCGGACCCAGCTCCGGGCCCGGATGGCACGCCCGGCACCGGGGACGAGATCCCGAACCAGACGTCCTTCTATGCCGGACGGCTGCTGCGCGAAGAACTCATCACGCAGGCGAACGTGACCAAGTCTCTGAACCTGGGCCTCCGAGCGCCGGTCCACCTGGCCTTGGGCGCCGCGTTCCGCCGGGAGCGCTACCGGATCGAAGCGGGCGAGCTGGCGTCGTACATCAATGGCAACGACAGTACCCAGTTCGGGGGCGGGTTCGGCTCCTCGGTCGCGGGCTCGCAGGGGTTCCCGGGATTCTCGCCGTCCGACACGTCGGACAACCATCGCACCAATGTCGCCGCGTACGCAGACGCGGAGACCGATCTTGCGTCGCAGCTCCTCGCGGACGTGGCCGGGCGATTCGAGCACTACAGCGACTTCGGCTCCCGCATGACCGGCAAACTGGCGCTGCGCTACCAGCCGACGAAGCAGATCACCCTGCGGGGCGCTGCGAGCACCGGGTTCCGCGCCCCGGGGATCAGCCAAGAGTTCTTCAGTAAGCTAGTCACCAACGTGATCAGCGGAGTTCCGGTTCAGGTCGGCATCTTCCCCGTCGGTGCCCGCGCCTCGCAGGTGCTCGGCGCTAAGCCCTTGCGCGACGAGACCTCGGTGAACTTGAGCGGTGGGCTTGCCGTCTCGCCGTCGAGCAACTTCACCCTGACGGCGGATTACTTCTACATCAAGATCAACCACCGCATCATGCTGAGCGCGACGTTCCTCCAGGACAGCACGTTGCGGATTCTGGCGGACAGCGGCGTCTCCGGCGTCGGGGGCGTTCAGTACTTCACGAACGGCCTGGACACTCGCACGGAGGGCGTGGATTTCACCGCCAATCTGCGGCTGCCCGCCGTCGGCGCGGGCACCCTCGACCTGACCGCCGGGGTGAATTGGACGCAGAACAAGATCACCCATGTCGATCCCCTGCCGCCGATATTCAACGGTACCGGTGAAACCGGGATCATCGACACCGTGACCTACCTCGCGGTCACTGAGGAACGTCCCGACTGGCGAGGGACGTTCACCGCGCAGTACTCGGTGAGCCGCTTCCACTCGCTCGCTCGGGCTTCCTACTATGGCAAGTTCTCGTCGGCACAGCCGGGCTACGGTCCGACCGACCGCGAGGCCTACGGTGGAAAGACGCTCGTCGATGCGGAGGTGGGCTACCGGTTCAACGAGATGGATCTCTCGGTGGGCGTGCGAAATCTGTTCGACACCTATCCCGACCAGGCGCTGCTGCCGGACAACAACAACTTCGGGGTGTTCCCCTGGGCGGCGGCCTCGCCGTTCGGGTACAATGGGCGTTACATCTACACCCGAGCGTCCATCCCGTTGACGTACTAAGTCGGGGGGACCGAAGAAACGACAAAGGGGCGCGGCACGCCGCGCCCCTTTCGCTGCTGCTACGCTCCGGCCCCTCACATCTCCTTGTACAGGTACGCCCCCACCACGGTCGCGACCGGCATGAGGATCAACGCCACCACCGTCCCGATCGTCATCAGCCGCGCGGGCATCAGTCCCATCGGCGCATCCCCCACGGCGTGCAGCAGCCCCACGAAGAACCAGACGGCGAGCCCGGCGATCACGGCCGTCTTGGGCCCCGCGCCGAACCGCGGCCGGATGGCCGCGTACACCCACAGCAGGCCGATGCCGTACACGAAATCGAGCAGCACCCACACCACAACGCCGCTATCCATCGCGGCGGGACTCTTGCCGAGCGCCTGCATCGCGGCCGCCAGGTCCGGCTTGAGCCAGACGCCGTACACCAGCCAGTCGACCACGTTCAGCACGACGCCCGCGAGCAGCCCCCCGACCACGACCTTACCCCAGTTGATCTTCCCCATCGCGCACCTCGGTGAGAGGGTCCCTCTACACTAAGGCACGACGAGCACCGCCACCATACCGCCCATCCCGTCGGGCACCGCCGCCACCCCTTTCGGCACCACCCAATCGACGCCGTCCACGAGCAGGTCGAAATGGTAGAGGCCGCGCGCCAGGACGAATGCGCCTTCCCAGACCGCGTCGTCCACCGGCTTGAGGGATATGGGTCGCCAGGCGTTCCAGTCTCCCGCGATCGCCACCGAGCGCGCGCCGGCCAGGTGAAACTGCACCACGAGGCTGTCGCCGCGCGTCGCGGGGACGAGCGGCGCCCACTTCACCACGGGTGCGTCCCGTTGGATGCGGCGAGCGCGGTGCAGCCGGACGCCCAGGGTCACCAGGGTGGCCCGCGGTAGTCCCTGGTAGGGATCGTTCAAGTAGCCGCCGCCGCCCAGCTCGAGCGCCACCGAGGGAGAAACGAAGACCTGCAGGAAAGCACTGCCCGCAGCCTTGGAGCCGTAGACGGCGGAGTACCGTCCATTAGCTGACACCGACACGATCACGGCGCCGCGCTCGAGCGTCACCCCCGCGGTGGCATCGGTGAACCAGGCGCCCCCGAAGCGCGTCGGCTCGAACGACAAGAGCCAGTCCGTGCTGCCCCCCCGCGGCCGCCACCACAGGCGCGCTCGCGTGTGCAGGGCCGCGACCGAGGTGTCGGGACTCCAACCGGCGGACGGGCCCGCACCCAGACCGATCCCCCATCTGGGAGCGGACCAGAGCAGCTCCGCGATGCCGTGTGCGGCGCTCCCCCAGCCGCTGTCGGTTCGCGTCGTCCCGGCGAGGATCCCTTCCACGCCGAGCCGCAACCCGCCGGCCAGCGGCGGCGTCGCGGTCCACACGTCGGCGCGGCCCTGGAAGGACCACCTCCCGCTATCGAGCGACGCCGCCGAGCCGAACAGGTCCGCCGCGAGCCGCGGAGACGACGCGTGGAACGCCGGCGAGAACGTGGCCGTGCTGAAGCTCGTGCCGCCCGAGTCGGTTGCGTACCGCACGGTCCCCACACCGATGCCGAGCGACGCTTCCGTCTGGGCAGCGACCGGCGTCGCGCCGCTCGCCGCGGCGATCAGGACAGCGATGACCCCCCGATTCACGGGGCAAAGCTACGCGCGCCCGGGAGGCAGGGACAGCGGGAACAGCCTCGAGGCGCCGCCTGGGCTCGCCTGGAAGTCCCGGCCGTGCAGCGCGTTACCAGCGTTGCGGTTGGAGACTCTTTACTCCATGAAGGCCGTTGCCCGCGCCGCGCGCCCGATCTAGCATCTGAGGATGGGGTTGCGGGACGAGGCGACGGACGGCGAGATCGTACGAGCGGTCCTCGCCGGCGACGTGGAGCGATACGCGACGTTAGTGTGCCGCTACCGTGATCGCTACGCGCGCTACGCGACGCGGATGTTGGGCTCGCGCGACGCCGCCGAGGACGCCGTGCAGGACGCGCTGGTGCGGGCGTTCGATCATCTGGCGGACTGCCGCGAGCCCGACAAGTTTGCAGGGTGGCTGTTCCTGATCCTGCGGAATCGCTGTTTCGCCGAGCGGCGACGCCGGATGCGGGTGGAGCGGCCGCTGGAACTGGCGGACGAGGCGTTCGCAGCGTCGGATCGCCCCGATGGAGAGCTGGAGCAAGCTGAGCGCTCTCGCGCGCTCACGGCGGCGCTGCAGCACCTGACCGCCGAACAGCGTGAGGTGTTCGTGCTGAAGCATGTGGAAGGGTTGGCGTACGACGAAATCGCGCGACTGACGAGCGCGACCGTAGCCTCGCTCAAGATGCGGATGCATCGGGCGTACGATCGATTGCGTGAGCTGCTGCAGGAGCACGGATGAGCGCACAGTACCATCCCCTGGTGAAGCGGCTGTTGGACGGCGAGCTGTCGCTCGCCGAGCTGCCGGCCGAGCTGCGCCCCGAGGGCGAGGCGGCGCTGCGGCTGATCCGCAGCGTCGATCGCGCACCGGTGACCTTGCCGGCGGCGCTCGACGCGCGCGTGATGGCGACGGTGCGCCGTCACGCCGCGTCGCCAGTGCGGCGCGCCTGGCGCCGTCTCACGGCGCCCCGCGACGTGGAGCTGCGGCTGCGCGTGCGGCCGTGGACGGTGTGGGCTGGCGCGCTCGCGGCAGCCGCCGTCGTGGTGTTGCTCGTGAATCGGGCCGCCGCGCCCTCCTCGCCGCCCCGCGGTCCTGGGACGCAGGCGCGCGTCGGGTCTCACGACAGTGTGTACGTACGGTTCGTGCTGTTTGCGCCGGGTGCCAGGCGCGTGGCGGTCGCGGGTACGTTCAATCAGTGGGACCAGAACGCCGCGCTGCTCGAGCCCGCGGGGACGAACGGCCTCTGGACGACGACATTGGCGGTGCCGGTGGGGCAGCACCAGTATGCGTTCATCGTGGATAGCGACCGGTGGGTGCCCGATCCCCGGGCGCCCGCCGTGGACGACGGTTTCGGCCGCCGCAACAGCGTGGTCGCCGTCGTAGCGCAAGGAGCGCGGACCCTGTGACGGCGCTCAGATCCGCGCTCCTCGCGGCGGTCTCCGCGACGATTCCCCTCGTCCTCGCGGGGCAGGGCGACGTCACGGCGCGGCTCGACGGCCGCGTGCCGGCCGAAGTGATGCGCGCCGTTCATGACATCGCGGCCGCCACGGCGGCGCGCGGTCTGCCGGTCGAGCCGTTGATCGATAAGGCGATCGAAGGCGGGGCGAAGCGGGTGCCGGCCGACCGGGTGATCGCGGCGGTCCGCGCGCTCGCCAACCGCCTCGACGAAGCGCGCCGCGCGTTGCACGACGGGGGAATCGAGACGCCCGGCGCCGACGTGGTGGAGGGCGGCGCTTACGCGCTGAGTGCGGGACTCGGCCCCCGCCAAACCAGCGAACTGGTGCGCATCAGTCGGCCGCCCTACGACCCGGCGACGAGCCTCCGCGTCGCCGCGACACTCGCGGCCCTGGGCGTCCCGCCCAAGCAGACACTCGATCTCATGGAGAGCATGATCGCCGCGGGCCGCTCGCCGAGCGATCTGCTCGATCTACCGAGCGCAGTGCAGACGAGCGTGGCGCAGGGCGCGACGCCGACGCAGGCCGCCAACGGGCTGGCGCGGGGCGTGGTGCACGCACCGGGGCAAGCGCCCGACTTCGTGCCGCCGGGGCAGGCGAAGCCGCACCCGCACAAACCCTAGGCCACAGGATGCCGATGCACCCGCGCCGGGTCGACCCAGTCGATCCGGCGCGGTCGTTTTGTCACCCCACTCCCCACGCTTCGCTCTCTCAGTAGATTCCCTCTCCTATGCCGGTTGCCCATAATCTCGGCTTCCCTCCCCTGGGCGCTGGGCGTGAGTTGAAGCGCGCCACGGAGAGCTACTGGAGCGGGAAGGTCGCGCGCGACGCCCTCCTCAAGACGGGCGCCGAGCTGCGCGCCCGCCACTGGCGGCTGCAGCAGGCCGCCGGGCTCGACCTCGTTCCCTCGAACGATTTCTCCTACTACGACCGGATGCTGGACACCTGCACGCTGGTCGGTGCGGTCCCCAAGCGGTACGGCTGGGTGGGCGGGCCGGTGGATCTGGACACCTACTTCGCCATGGCGCGGGGTGCGCAACAAGGGGGCCGCGACGTTACCGCGATGGAGATGACGAAGTGGTTCGACACCAACTACCACTACATCGTGCCCGAGTTCGAGCCGGCGCAGGCGTTTCGCCTGTCCTCTTCGAAGCCGGTGGACGAGTTCCAGGAGGCGAAGGCGCTGGGCATCCACACGAAGCCCGTGCTGATCGGCCCGGTGACGTTCCTGCTGCTGGGGAAAGCGCGTACCGCGCGCTTCGACCGCCTGTCCCTGCTCGACGCGTTGCTCCCCGTGTACGCCGAGGCGCTGTCGCGCCTCGGCGCCGCGGGGGCGACCTGGGTGCAGCTCGACGAGCCGTGCCTGGCGCTGGACCGCACGCCGGCGGAGCGCGCCGCCTTCGTGCGGGCCTACCGCTTCCTGGCCGAGCGCGTGCCCAAGGTGAAGCTTCTCGTCGCCACGTACTTCGCGGGACTCGACGACAACGTGCCGACGGCGCTCGAGCTACCGGTGGCGGGGCTGCACGTCGACGCTACGCGGGCTCCCGGGCAGCTGGACGCGTTTTTGAGAACCTGGCCGGCGGGCGGTGGGCGTGAGGGGAAAATCCTGTCGCTCGGCGTCATCGACGGGCGCAACATCTGGAAGGCCGACCTCAGCGCCGCCTTGCACCAGCTCGAGGAGGCGCTGGAGCGGGCCGGCGCGGCGCAGGTGTGGGTGGCGCCGTCGTGCTCACTGTTGCACGTGCCGATCGACCTCGAGCTCGAGAAGCGGCTCGATGCCGAGCTCAGAGGGTGGCTCGCGTTCGCCAAGCAGAAGCTCGCGGAGGTCGTGATCTTGACGCGGGCGCTGCGCGACGGCCGGGACAGTGTGGCGGCGGAGCTCGACGGCAACGCCCGCGCGCTGGCCACGCGGCGCCAATCGCGCCGCACGCACGACCCCGCGGTCAGACAACGGGTGCGCGGCGCGACGGAGCGCGACATGCGGCGCGCGTCGCCTTACGTCGAGCGGCGCAAGAAACAGCTGCGGCTGCCGCTCTTCCCCACCACGACGATCGGTTCCTTCCCGCAAACCGCCGAGGTGCGGGCCGCGCGAAGGAAACTGCACGAGGGGACGCTATCGACGGCCGACTACGAGGCGTTCATCGCCGACCAGATCACGCGCACCCTCAAGCTCCAGGAGGAGCTGGGGCTCGACCTTCTGGTGCACGGAGAATTCGAGCGGAACGACATGGTGGAGTACTTCGGGGAGCAGCTGCACGGGTTCGCTTTCACGGAGCACGGCTGGGTGCAGTCGTACGGTACGCGCTACGTCAAGCCGCCGATCATTTATGGGGACGTTTCGCGGCCACGCCCGATGACGGTGCGCTGGAGCACGTTCGCCCAGTCCAAGACGGCGCGGCCCGTGAAGGGGATGCTCACCGGGCCGGTCACCATCCTGCAGTGGTCCTTCGTGCGCGATGACCAGCCCCGCGCCGAGACGGCGAAGCAGCTGGCGCTCGCGATCCGCGACGAGGTGAAGGACCTGGAGGCGGCCGGGATCCGCGTGATTCAGATCGACGAGCCCGCGCTGCGCGAGGGAATGCCGCTGCGCCGGGCCGAGTGGCCCGGGTACCTCGAGTGGGCGGTGAACGCGTTCCGGCTCGCGACGGCCGTGGTGTCGGACGCGACCCAGATCCACACGCACATGTGCTACAGTGAGTTCAACGACGTCCTCCGGGTGATCGAGAAGATGGACGCCGACGTCATCTCGATCGAGAATGCCCGCTCGGGCTCGGAACTGCTCGAGGGATTCAAAGAATACAAGTACCCCAATGAGATCGGGCCCGGGGTCTACGACATCCACTCGCCCCGGGTGCCGAGCACCCCGGAGATCGTGCAGGCGCTGAAGCGCATGCGCGAGGTGCTGGACGACCGGCAGATCTGGGTCAACCCCGACTGCGGCCTCAAGACACGCGGCTGGGAGGAGACGCTATCGTCGCTCCGGAACTTGGTGCAGGCGGCACGGCAACTGCGCCCGACCCCAGCACAGGCCGCGGTAGACCGCGTATGAAACGCGGGCGTTTCCCCGGGCTTGCGCCCGGCGTTAGGTTCCCCCTATGACCGCCGCCGACATCCGGATCAGCGCCGAGCCCATCGACAACGGCCGCTGCAAGTTCATGGTGAGCGAGCCGGTGCACGCCGGCGGCGTGCGGCGGTTCGCCTCTCCTGAGGAGGCCAAGGGGTCCCCGCTCGCGGAAGCCATCTTTGCGATCCCGGGCGCGGAAGTCGCCGAGGTGATCGTGTCGGGGAGCCTGGTCACGGTGGCGAAGCGGAGTCCCGCGCCGTGGCAGGTGGTGGGCAAGGCGGTAGGTCAGGCGATCCGCGCGGCGCTCGCGAGCGGCCGGAGCGCCGTGGCCGCCAGGCCCGCGGCCCCAGCCGACGACGACGCACTGTACGAGCGCGTGGCCGACCTGTTCGAGCATCAGGTGAATCCCATGGTTGCCCGCCACGGCGGTCGCGTGGACCTGATCGACGTGCAGGACGCCGTGGTGATGCTGCGGCTGGGCGGCGGGTGTCAGGGCTGCGGGATGGCGGACGTCACCCTGCGCCAGGGCATCGAGGCGATGCTGCACGAGCACGTGCCCGATGTGAAAGGAGTCGTCGATATCACGGATCACGCGGCAGGCTCGAACCCCTACTTCGCCTCCGCCAAGAAGTAATCTGCCCCACCCCCAGCGCCTGCTGCTGCTCCTGCCCACCGCCACGTATCGGGCGACGGCATTTGTGGAGGCGGCCCGCCGGATCGGTGTCGACCTGACGGTCGCTTCCGAGCGGTCCAGCACCTTCGCGCAGGCCCAGCCCGACCGCCTGCTGACTCTCGACTTCCAGCGCCCCGACCAGGCGGCGGCCCAGGCCGGGGCGTTCGCCGAGCGAGTGCCCGTGCACGGTGTCGTCGGCGTGGACGACGACACGGCCGTGGTCGCGGCCACCGTCGCGGCGCGGCTGCGGCTGCGCGGCAACCCCGTGGGGGCCGCAACGGCCGCGCGGGACAAGTACCGGCAGCGGGTGCTGCTCGCCGAAGCAGGGGTGCCCGTCCCGCGTTTCGCGCGCCATCGCACCACCGAGGACCCGCACGCCATTGCCGCTGCGGTGCGCTTCCCCTGCGTGCTCAAGCCGCTGCGGCTCGCGGCCTCGCGCGGTGTCATTCGCGCCGACGACCCGCAGGGCCTCGTCACGGCGTTCGGCAGGGTCCGAGCGATCCTCGAGCAGCCGGACGTGGCGACCTGCGGCGAGTGGGCCGCGCACCTCCTCGTAGAGGACTTCGTCCCGGGCCCGGAGGTGGCGCTGGAAGGCCTCGTCGCGCGGGGTCAGCTCCGCCCGCTCGCCCTGTTCGACAAGCCCGACCCGCTCGACGGCCCGTTCTTCGAGGAGACGATCTATGTCACACCCTCCGGCCTGCCCGCGACCGCCCAACGGGAGATCGCGGACTGCGCGCGGCGCGCGGTCACGGCGTTGGGTCTGTGGGACGGACCTGTGCATGCAGAGCTGCGCTACAACGACCGGGGGCCCTGGCTCATCGAGCTCGCGGCGCGGTCGATCGGGGGGAGGTGCAGCGGCGCGCTTCGATTCGGGAGCAGGGAGCAGGGAGCAGGGAGCGGCTGGGTCTCGCTGGAAGAGGTGGTCCTGCGACATGCTCTGGGGATGCCGCTGCCCGCCCTCGAGCGCGAGTTGCTCGCGTCGGGTGTGATGATGATTCCGGTGCCGCGGGGGGGTGTGTTACGCGAAGTGCGCGGCCTGGCGGAGGCGCGGGCGGTGCCGCTGGTCGAGGACGTTGTGATCACGGCCCACCTGGGGCAGACACTGGTCCCGTGGCCGGAGGGGTCGCGCTACCCGGGATTCATTTTCGCGCGGGGGGAGACGCCGGAAGTGGTTGTCGCCGCACTGCGGGCGGCTCAGCGACGGCTGGAGCTCGTGCTGGCGTAGCCTGCTACGCCGCTGTGGCCACGCACTCCAGCCAGTTGCGCGGCACCTTGCACACCCCCGTCTCGTCCATCGCCCGGTCCAGTCCCTTCTCCAGCGCCGCCGCGCCTTCTTCGAGCGGCACGCCCGGCAGCGCTCCCTCGATGAAGAGCGAGAATCGGCCGATGTCGCGCATGCTCTCGGGCGTCATCTCGATCCGGACCAGGTCGATCGACGGCGGCGCGAACCCTGCCTGAACGCACAGGTCGGAGTACTCGCCGGGCGTGAGGAACTCCCGCGCGACCGCATGCGCGCTGTGCTGCACGTCGAGCCCCCGCTCGCGCAGCACCTGCACCGCGCGCACGATCCAGCGGCGCCAGAAGGCGGCCGTCCCCTCGACATAGGCGCCGTTGAAGAACGTCGTGTTGAAGGCGAACACGCCGTCCTGCTTCAGGACTTTGCGGATCTCGGCGATGACCTGCGCCTTGTCGGGCACGAGATGGATGGCATTGAGGAACACGACCGCGTCAGCGGAGGAAACGAGGCGCGAGACCCACTCGGCGCTGCCCTGGATGAACTCGACCACCCTGGAGTGGATGGCGTCGCGCGCCTTCTGCAGGGCTGACGCGGAGGGATCGATCCCGATCACCGTCGTGTTGCGGGTGTCGTCCAGCCGCTCGAGAATCAGCTTGGTGACGGCGCCGGGGCCGCATCCCAGGTCCACGATCTTGCGGCGGCCGGGACAAATCACCCGCTCCACGATCCACCGGTTGACGTCGGTGAAGAACGGGTGACGGGTGAACGCCTCGAACGAAAACCGCTCTTCTTCACATTCGTTGTGAACTGGCATCAGACCTCCTGCGTTACATCCCTCATCCAGCCCTGGCGGATGAGCCACCAAGATACACCGGATGAGCTAGATTCGCCCCTCGATCCGTGCCATCACAGGAATCTAAGTGATCGAGCCGAAACGTCTTAGTCAAGAGGCGGAACGCTCCCTGGTCCGGCGCCTCAAGGCGCGAGACGAGCGGGCGCTGGCCGAACTGTACGATGTCCTTTCACCGTGGGTGCTCGGTCTCGCATTTCGCATCCTGCAAGACGCGGACGAGGCCGAGGAGGTGGTGGGGGACGTGTTCGTGCGGGTGTGGCGGCGGATCGAGCAGCACGACTCGCGCCGTGGCCCCCTCGTACCGTGGATTCTGTCGATCGCGCGCAACAGGTCGCTCGACGCGCTGCGACGGCGACGGCGGTGGTGGCGCAAACAGGAACGGTGGGAACGGGCCAGCACGGCGGCTGCGGGCGCCATGGAGCCCGCCTCGGCCCCCGCACCGCATGAGGCATCGGTGCCGGGATGGCCGGTGCACCGCGAGGTACACGCCGCGCTGGCAGCCCTCCCGGAGGAGCAGCGGGTCGTGGTAGTGCTGGCGTATTTCGAAGGACTGACCCACAGCGAGATCGCCCGGCGCCTGGAGCAACCGCTTGGCACCGTGAAGACGCGGCTGCGGATCGCCCAGGCGAAGCTGGCGGAGGCGTTGGCGCACGTGAAAGACTGGATGGCATGACGGACTGGCTGGGGATGGCGGCGCACCCGCGCACCCCGCGTCCCGAGCTCAAGGCGCGGGTGGTGGCGCGCGTCCTCGCGTCGCGGCGGCGGCCAGTGGGGTGGCTCGTGGCGGCGGCGCTGGCGCTCGTGATAGGCGGCGGGGGCGGGGGAGCGTTCTGGGCGTACCGCACCATCGGTGCGCTCACTGCCGACCGGGACCGCCTCGCGGCGCAGGTAGCGGCGCTGCACGACACCGTGGCGACGTTCATCCATGGACCCGCCACGCGGCTGATCCAGATCGCCGTGTCGACGGGTGGTCGGGTCGGCGCGGTCACGATCTTCGCGGACAGCCTGCGGCACCGCTGGCTGGTGCGGTGCGACGGTCTGGCGCCCAACGCGCCAGACCAGGCCTACCAGTTGTGGTTCATCACAAAGGAGGGGATGCTGAGCGCCGCGCTCATGCCGATGGACACGGACCAGCCCATGGTGATGGCGCTCGACATGCCGCGCGAGGGTGGGCCGGTGATGGGCGCAGCGCTCTCCATCGAGCCGCGGGCGGGGTCGACCGGGCCCACGGGACCGATGGTGTTTCACCTGCTCCTGTAGGGCATGGCGTGCCGCGCCCCTACTTGTTGGCGAGGTCGTGCACCGTCTCGAGCACCACGATTTTGAGCCGCCGCTTGCCCACGGGCAGTGAGATCGCGACCGTCTGCCCCACCCTGGCGCCGAGCAGCGCTTTCCCAAGGGGTGAGGCCATCGAGACCGACATCTCATCGCCGTCGTTGTCTCCCTCGACGAACTCGCCCAGCGTGAGCGCGTAGGTCTCCTTCTTTTTCGTGGCGGCGTCCCGCACGGTGACGCGCGAGCCGAATCCCACCCGGTCCCGAGGGATGTCAGACTCCTGCACGCTCGACAGCTTGGAGAGTCGCAGTCGCAGGTGGCTCAGGCGGGACGTGACGAATTGCTGGCGCTCGAGCGCCGCCTTGTACTCCGAGTTCTCGCGTAGGTCGCCATGCGCGCGCGCCTTCGCGATCTCCTTCGGCAGCACGAAGTTGATCTCGTGATTGAGGCGCTCGACCTCGGCCTGGAGCTTTTGTTTGAGCTCGTCGAGCATAGGGGCAGAAATCTAGGCGGTTAGACCGTTAGTCGGTTAGACTACCCCCGTGGGGATGTAGCCGACTATCCGCCTAACCGGCTAACCGCCATCTTTGCCTCATGCCTTTCCGCACCTACCACGAGCTGACCGACCCCGATCGCTCGGGACTGCCCGAGCAGATCGGGGCCCAACGGCGCCGGGTGGCGGACCGGCTGGCCATAGTGCGGCGGGTGGTGGCCGTCCTGTCGGGCAAGGGAGGTGTGGGGAAGAGCTACGTCGCGGCCGGCCTGTCTCGGGCATTCGCGCGGCGGGGTCGCCCCGTGGGCGTGCTCGACGCGGATCTGAACGGGCCGACCGCCCCCCAACTGCTCCGCGTCCCCGTTGCCAGTTGCACGTTACACGACGGTATCATCGAGCCCGGGGTGAGCCCGGAAGGGGTCCGCTGCTTCTCCATGGGGCTGCTCATCGAGGACGGCCGGCCCCTCACGTTTCGGGGGCCGGAGGCGGAGAGTCACGTGTGGCGGGGCACGCTCGAGGCCGCGGCGCTGCGCGAGTTCCTCGCGGACGTGGCCTGGGGGCCCCTGGATCTGTTGCTGGTGGATCTGCCGCCCGGGATCCAGCGCTTCCAGGAGCTTGCCGATCTCTTGCCCACGCCGCCGGCCGTGCTCGCGGTGACCATCCCCACCCCGGAATCGGCGGACGCGGTGCGGCGTGCGCTCCGGGCGGTCCAGGACCGCGGCGCGCCGCGTCTGGGAGTGATCGAGAACATGACGGGCGGGCCGTTCGCGGGCGACGCGGCCGACAGTCTGGCGCGCGAGTTCAGCATGCCGGTGCTCGCCCGTCTCCCGTTCCACCCGAGCGTAGGCGCGTGGGATGCGCTGGCGCAGCGCGTCGGGAGCGTGGCGTGAGACACTCCGCATTCCGCACTCCGCACTTCGCCCTGTGAAGTTTCTCTGCGTCGAATGCGATCGGCAGATGGCCTTCGAGGAGCGGCAGCTCCCGGGCGATGGGACGCTCGCGGCGGCGTTCAAATGCCCTGGCTGCGGCCGCGTCGTCGCGCTGCTCACGAACCCGATGGAGACGCAGCTCGTGGCGTCGCTCGGCGTGAAAATCGGTGGGCGGACGATCGACGAGCAGCCGCTCGAGACGGTGCGGAGCATGGTCACCACGGGGAAGGACGACGCGTTCGATGAGGGGAAGGGGGAAGAGGGAAGGGGGAAGGGTCCCCTCCCCGCTTGGTCTGCTGATGCCCAGGAACGGCTCGCGCGGGTGCCGGGGTTCGTGCGCGGCATGGTGAAGAAGATCTACGCCGACTACGCCCGCCACCACGGCATCGCGGAGATCACGCCGGCGGTGATGGACACCGCGCGCGCCGAGCTGGGGCTCGAGGGCATGTGAGCCGGCTTGAGGAGCGCATGGTAGGCGGCCTGCGGATCGTGATCGATCGCGACCAGTGCGTGGGGTTCGCGGACTGCGTCAAGGAGGCGCCCGAGGGTTTCAAACTGGACGACGATACCGTCGCCGTGTTCGTTCGGCCGGATCTCGTCCAGCGCGAGCGCCTCTTGCGCGCTTGCGACGCCTGTCCCGTGGACGCCATCACCGTCTGGGATACGGACGGCAGGCAATTGGTACCAGGACCGTTTCCCATTCCCTAGTTACTTGACAGCCTGTTCGGTCGCTCACATACTCGCCCCGCCCAAAGAGGGGAGGTGTCGGTGTATCGCGAGATCTTCGTCCCCGTCGACAACTCACCGCACTCCGACTGGGCTGTGGACCGGGCCATCGAGCTGTGCCGGCGGGCCGACGGTCGTATCACCGGCAACCACGTCTACGCCGCCCGACTCCACGACGTCCGCTTCCGCCAGCTCGAGACCGGCCTTCCCGCGCGCTTCCAGACGCCCGAGGAGATCAAGAAACAGCGCAAGATCCATGACAAGTTGATCGAGAAGGGGCTGCAGCTCATCGCCGACAGCTTCCTCGATCAGCTGGGCAAACGGTGCGACGCGGCCGGTGTGCGGCTCACGCGCCAGCTGCTCGAAGGGATCAATTACGAGGAGATCGCGAACGAGGTGAACCGCGGTGCCGGGCGGTTGCCGGGGCTGATCGGGTTCGATCCCAATCGCGCCGCCGGCTACGACGGAGGTGAGCAGGTCCGCGGCGACGTGCGCGTCGGCGAGAACGGGCGCCTGGTGGCCGAAGACGAAGACCAAGCGGCGCGGCTGGTCGGCTCCTCGGGTCGTGCCTACGATCTGCTGGCGATCGGCGCACACGGGCTCGGTCGCCAGCCCTACTCGCAGCTCGGCGGCGTGGTCGGGCGGGTCCTGCGGGCGGTCGAGAAGGACGTGCTGCTGGTGCGCGACGACGGGCCGCTCGCGCAGGGCCGCTACCTCGTGTGCGTGGACGGCTCGTCGTACGGTTACAAGGCGATGCGCGTGGCGCTCGAGCTGGCGCAGGCGTTCGGCGGATCGCTCTATGCGTGCAGCGCGTTCGACGTGGAGTACCACCACGTCGTGTTCCACAACATCAAGGACGTGCTGTCCTATCAGGCCTCGAAGGTGTTCAAGTTCGAGGAGCAGGAGGAACTGCACAACAACATCATCGACAAGGGGCTGCTGAAGCTGTGCCAGGCGAACCTGAAGCGCGCCGAAGTGATGGCGCGTGAGTTCCCCGCGGTCCCGCTCCAGACGCAGATCCTCATCGGCAAGCCGTTCCAGGTGATCATGCAGTGGGCCGAGGAGATCAAGCCATCGCTGCTCGTGCTCGCCCGCCACGGCGCGCACCGGATCGAGGGAACCCAATTGGGGTCCCAAGCCGAAAACCTCGTGCGACTTGCAACGTGCAACGTGCTTGTTGCGGGGACATCGGGCATCCGTCCCGAGGACATTCCCTGGATCGAAGAGGACGGCGTGGCGGGGCTCGAGTGGGCGCCGGAAGCGGAGGTGCGGATCCTCCGCGTGCCGCCGTTCGCTCAGGGGATCGCCCGCCGCGCGGTCGAAGAGTACGTGCTCGAGCAGACGCACGGCGAGCCCGCGACGGTGACGAACCGATGGCTCGACGAGGCGATCAAGAAGCTCTTGCCCACGCACATGCAGCTCATCATGGGAATCGGGACGGCGGAGGAGCTCGCCCTCGCGGAGCTGAAGGCGCAGGAGCAGCTCAAGGCGACCAAGGTCCAGGGACACGACGGCGATGCCGAGCCGGCGAGCCCCGAGGTGGAGGTACGGTGCCCCGTTACCGGGGCGGTGAGCCGCCGGCCCCGCGCCGCCGCCGACCCGATTGTCTGGACCGAGGAGGCGTGGCAGCGCCTCGCGTTGGTGCCACTCATCGCGCGACCGCTCGCCCGCAACACGGTGGAGCGCTTCTCGCGGAGCCACGGCATCTGGCGGGTGACGACGCGCGTGATGGACGAGAACAAGCAAGCCATGATCGCGGCGGACGAGTTCGACGTCGACACGATGATGGTGATGTTCAGCGAGCTGCGCGCCAAGCAGATCCGCGGGGAGGCCAATGGGCTGCAAGCGTTCATCGAGGAAGCGAAGGCGCAGGGGATCACGCGCTGCCCCATCCGGGACATCGAGGAGAAGATGGGCAAGTGCCCGGTGGACTTGAAGACGCTGAAGCCGGAGGAGGCACGGGCTGCGATGGAGCGGCTGCTCGCGGAGCAGACGGGAGACTGACGTGGAGTACGTTCCTCACGTCGTGGCCTGGAATCTGACGCGGCGCTGCAACCTCGAGTGCGCACACTGCTACATCTCGGCGGGGCCGAGCGAAACCGCGGCCACCGAGCTCGACACCGCGGCGTGCCTTGGCATCGTTGACCAGCTGCTGCTCGTCAACCCCGCCCCAGTGTTGATCCTCTCGGGCGGGGAGCCGCTGCTCCGTGAAGACCTGAGCGAGATCGCAGGCTACGCCTCAGCCAGGGGCGCAACCGTCGTCGTAGGGACGAACGGGACGCTGCTCACGGACGACCGCATCGTGGCGCTCGCGGCCGCCGGCGTGCGAGGGGTGGCGGTGAGCGTGGATTCGTTGCGGCCATCCTACCACGACAACTTCCGCCACGGAAAGGGCTCGCTGGCGGACACGCTGGCCGCGCTCGCGCGCCTCTCGGCGCACCGGCTCGACTTCATCGTGCAGACGACCGTGACGAAGGGCAACCGTGCGGAGCTCGAGCGCCTGGTGGCCTGGGCGGCGGACGCGGGGGCGGTGTCCTTCAACTGCTACTTCCTCGTCGCGACGGGGCGCGGGGCGTCGCTCGCGGACCTGTCGCCGTCGGACTACGAGGCCGTGCTCGCCGATCTCACGCGTTGGCAGCGGCAGTATCGCGGCCGGATGCTGGTGCGGGCGAAATGCGCGCCGCACTTCATGCGTCACGTCCACCAAGCCGACCCCGAGTCCCCGATCCTCAACTACGAGACCCGCTGCCCGTGCGGCACGCAGTACTGTCGCATCACCCCCGACGGGCAGCTCACCCCCTGTCCCTACATGCCCGAGGTCGCGGGCGACTTGCGCACGCAGAGCTTCGCGGAGCTGTGGCGCTCCGCTCCGCTGTTCCGCCGGCTCCGCGAGGGCGAGCTGGGCGGCAAGTGCGGCCGCTGCGAATACCGCCGGCTGTGCGGCGGGTGCCGCGCGCGCGCCCTCGCACTCGAGGGGGACGTGCTCGCCGCCGATCCGTCGTGTGTGTATGAGCCGCCGGGGGGGGGCGACACGGCCCCCCTCGCGCGCGTGCGCGACATCGCCTACGGCGACGACTTCGCGCCGGCGCTCCCCTGGGCCGCCGCGGCCCGGGCCCGCATGGACCGCATTCCCTCGTTCGTGCGCGGCGTCGTCATGCAGCGGGTGGAGGAGTACGCTCGCCGCGGGGGCCGCCGGGAGGTGACCGTCGAGCTGCTTGCCGAGGTGCGCAGCGCCCTGCCGATCGACTTCTCGAAGCGAAAGCCGTTCTTCATCACGGATGACGGATGACGGATCACCTGCTGCTCCTGCTGCAGGCGGCCAGCGACACTACCCGCGCCTACGGCGAGTTTCCGCTGATCGGCGCGCGGGCCGCCGTGTGGATCGCGGCCGAGGTGCACCTCATGTTCGCCGCCTTCGTGCTGGGCGTGCCGATGTTCGCCGTGGTGGCGGAGGCGATCGGGATTTTCGGTGGGGACGAGCGCTACGACCGGCTGGCGAAGGAGTTCACGCGCCTCCTGCTCGTGGCCTACAGCGCGACCGCGATCTGGGGCGCGGTGCTGGTGTTCTTCCTCGCCACGCTGTACCCGAGATTCTGGGCCTACCTCACGGCGGTGTTCGGCCCGTCGATGTGGGTGTACGCAGCGCTGTTCTTCCTCGAGTCGTTCACGCTGTACCTGTACTACTACGGCTGGGACCGCTGGAAGCGCGACCGCGCCAAGTGGGTGCACTGGGGGTTGGGCATCCTGCTCAACGTGTGGGGCACGATCGTGATGTTCATCGCCAACTCGTGGCTCACCTACATGATGACCCCGCCACGCGATATCACGCCCGCCACCGATCCCGCCACGATCAAGCTCTGGCACGCCATCGCCAACGCCACGTGGATGCCGATCAACGTGCACCGGTTGATCGCGAACGTGGTGTTCGGCGGCGCCATCGTGGCCGCCTACGCGAGCTATCGCTTCCTCGCCGCGCGGACCGACGAGGAGCGGGCCCACTACGACTGGATGGGGTACGTCGGGAACTTCATCGCCATCTCGGCGCTCATCGTGCTGCCGTTCGCGGGCTACTGGCTGGGTCGCGAGATCTACCAGTACGACCAGTCGATGGGGATCACCATGATGGGCGGCTTCATGAGCTGGCTGTGGGTGATCCAGGCGTTCCTCATCGCCGTGCTGTTCCTGACCGGCAACTATTACCTCTGGGTCGGGATGGAGCGGATCCCCGGCGCGGAGCGCTTCCGACCCTACACCAAGTACCTGCTGGTCGTGCTCGTACTGGGCGCCATCGTGTGGGGCACGCCGCACACCATGATCGCGGACTCGAAGGAGCTCGCGGCCATGGGCGGATCGCACCACCCCTTCCTCGGCGCCCTCGGCGTCATGAGCGCCAAGAACACCGCCGTGAACCTGATGATCCTCACCACCTTCCTGTCGTTCCTCTTGTACCGCCGCGCCAACACGCGGCCGGTGGTGCCGTGGGCGCGCGCCGCAACGCTCATCCAGGCGGCGATGTTCGCGCTCGCGGCCGCGGTGGTGCTGTTCTACGGGATCCGTGGGTATTTCGTGGACGCGATCGTCCGCATCGGGTTCAGCGTGTATCAGGTGTTGGCGGTGCTGTCGTGCATCGTGTTCGTGACGGTGATCGATATCTCTTTGGGGCGCGGCGCGAAGTCGCTCGGCGCGATCCAGTGGGGCAAGATGCCAGCGCGCTCCCAGTACGCGCTGTTCGTGCTCGCCGTCACCTTCACCTGGCTGATGGGCTTGATGGGGTTCGCGCGCTCCGGGGTGCGCCAGTACTGGCACGTATGGCAGGTGGTGCAGGACACGAGCAAGTACGCGGCGACGCCGGCGCTCGGCTACGCGTCGAAGATGATCAGCCTGTGCGTGCTGATTTTCCTGTCACTCGTCGCGTTCGTCTTCTGGCTCGGCGGCCTGGCGGAGAAGTCGACCTTCGTGGCGGCGAGCGGACCGGAGGGAGCGAAGGGGGCCCGGCATGTGGGCCACTAACGCCAAGATCGTCGGCATCGTGCTCGGGACACTGGCGCTCTATACCCTGATCGCCAACAAGATCCCGCAGGTCCAGTCCGAGGTGCCGCAGACCCTCACGCTGGGCGCCAACGTGACGCCGGAGCAGCTCGTCGCGGCGGGCGAGAAGGTCTTCAACGGGATCGGCGGCTGCACCACCTGCCACGGGCTCGGCACGCGTGCCCCGAACCTGCTCACCGACGAGAAGGGCACGGGGCCGATCGGCGCGCGCTGTGGCAAGCGCGAAGCCGGCAAGAGCTGCAAGCAGTATCTGTACGAGTCGCTCGACAACCCCACCGCGTACATCGTCCCCGGCTATCAGCCGATCATGCCGGTGATGACGCGGCAGCTCTCGCCGCAGCAGATCTGGGCCCTCATCGCGTTCCTGGAATCGCAGGGCGGGACCGTGGACGTGACGGCGTCGGATGTCCCTGCCGCCTCTGCCGCCGCTGCCGCCGGGGCGGCAGGGGCGGGAGGGGTGGCAGGGTTCGCCGGCGGCAGCACCGATCCCAAGGCGATCATCCCGGCCGCGGGGTGTCTCGCCTGCCACAAGCTGGACGGCCAGGGGCAGGTCATCGCGCCCGACCTGACGCACGTGGGAGCGCGGCGCGATGCGGAGTCGATCCGCAAGAAGATTCTCGATCCGATGTCTTCGATCGCGCCGGGATACGAGAAACTCGCGGGCATCATGCCGAAGACGTTCGGCTCGATGATGAGCGCCGCGCAGCTCGAAGCGCTCGCCCAATACCTAGCGGGGCACAAGTGAGGCTCCCGCCCGCCGTGCGGCGCTACACCGGGCATCCGTTCTGGCAGGCCGTAGGTATCCTCGTCCTCGCCTACGTGGTGGTCGTGTACGTCGTGCCGCTCCTCCCCGGGAGCGCGCTCGTGCCGAAGAGCGTGGTGCTCCAGTACATGGCCACGGTGCTCGTGGGCGTGCTGATCTACGTGAGCGACAGCGAGGAGCGGTGGGCGCGCTTCAAGCAGCCGATCCATGACGTGCTGGTCGAGCGGCGGCTGCGCGTCGTGCGCACGGCGCTGCTCGCGGTGGTGACGCTCCTCGTTGGCTGGATCACCTTCGGCCAGGTCCGCACCACGGTCGCCGCGCCGCCCAACCTCCGCTCGATCCATCCCGCTCCGCCGACCGAGATCACGTTCCGCGACAGGTCGCTGACGCTGACCGGCCTCGAGAACCCGCTGCGTCAGCATCCGGAGTCGCTCGCCGCCTACAGCGCCGACGGTAAACGGGTCTATTACCGGAACTGCCTCCCCTGCCACGGCGATCACCTCGACGGCCAGGGCCATTTCGCGGCCGGCTTCAACCCGATCCCGGCGAACTTTCAGGACAACGGCACCATCGCGCAGCTCACCGAGAGCTTCGTCTTCTGGCGCGTGGCGAAGGGCGGCCCCGGGCTGCCGCGCGAAGGCACGCCGTGGAACTCGGCGATGCCCAAGTGGGAGGACTTCCTCACGGAGCGCGAGATCTGGTCGGTGATCCTGTTCCTGTACGATCAGACGGGGTGGAAGCCGAGAACCTGGGAGAAGGCCGAGAGCGGAGGCGCGAAGTGAGCCGGTCGGTTAGACGGTTAGTCGGTTGGACGGTTAGTGCGGTACTTCTAACCGTCTATCCGTCTAACCGACTATTCGCCCAAGATACCACGAAAGGGAAGGTGGTTTACGTCAAATGGTGCGCTGGCTGTCACGGCGACACCGGTGCCGGCGATGGCCCCGCCGCAGCGACGATGTTGCCGCGCCCCCGCAACTTCACCGGCGCGGTCTACAAGGTCCGCACGACGGCGAGCGGCCAGCTGCCCACCGACGCAGACCTGATGCGCGCCATTGACGACGGGCTCCCCGGCAGCGCGATGCCGGCCTGGAAGGGCCGGCTCTCGGACGCCGAGCGGCGGGACGTGATGGCGTACCTCAAGACCTTCTCGTCGTTCTTCGCCGACACGAGCCAACACGTCGCGGCGCTCACGTTTTCGAAGGAGCCGGGGGGGGCGAGCGGCGCCGCGGCCCTCAAGGAAGGACGGCTCTTTTACGATTCCATCGGCTGCCGCAAGTGCCACGGCGACCAGGGGCGCGGCGACGGCCCGTCGGCGCCGACGCTCAAGGACGACGCGGGGTTTCCGATCTACGCGGCCGACCTGCACCAGAGCTGGCGGTTCCGGGGCGGTCCGGCGGCGGCGGACATCTATCACCGCCTGCGCACCGGCCTCGACGGCACCCCGATGCCCTCGTTTTCCGACCTGATCGATCAGAAGTTCCTGACCGACGAGCAGCTGTGGCGGCTGGCGCAATACGTGCGCTCCCTCTCGCCCGCCGGGACTCCGGAGGTGCGCGACGTGATCCATGCCGCGCCGATCGCCGGCGCGGTGCCCGCGGCGCCGGACGATTCGGCATGGGGGCGGCTCGACCGCTACTGGTTCCCGCTCGTGGGCCAGGTGATCAGGAAGCCACGCTGGTTCGCGCCCGCCGTCTCCGGCGTGTGGGTGCAGGCGGTGCACAACGGGCGGGAGCTGGCGCTGCGCGTGAGTTGGGACGACCGCTCCCAGAGCCCCGATAGCGCGTGGCTCGCGTTCGAGCGGCGCGTGCTCGAGACGCTGGCGAGCGACGACTCTTCGCCTCCAACGGCCGAGCGTTGGCCCGATCAGCTGACGGTGCAGTTCCCCCGCCACATCCCGGATGGGATGGAACGGCCTTACTTCTTGATGGGAGCGGCCACAGATCCCGTGTACCAGTGGCGCTGGACCAGCCAGCCGCGCCGTGCGGTGGCCGGGCTGGCGCGGGGGATCGATCAGTTCGACACGCTACAGTCGCCGCCCGCCGCCCAGGCGGTGTACGATCACGGCGAGTGGCGGGTGGTTTTCACGCGCGCTCTTGCCACGCCCGACACGGCTGACGATGTTCAGCTTGCGACGGGTCACGCGATCCCGCTGGCGTTCTTCGCGTGGGACGGTTCCAGCGGGGAACACGGCTCCCGCATGGCGGTGAGCACGTGGTACTTCCTCGCGCTCGACCGGGCCACCTCGGCGAGCGTGGTCGTGTCGCCGGTCATCGCGATGGTGGTGACGCTTGGGCTGGGGATGGTGGTGATCGTCCGGGCGCAGCGACGGGGGCGGAGAGATTCTGGGGTATAGGGTGCGGGACACTTATCGAGGAGGCGGGATGGGCAAGCTCGGTTCTGTTGCGGCGGCGGCGGGGGGCCTCGGGCTGGTGACGCTGGCGCTGGCGGGTTGGACGCGCCCGCCGGCGGTACAGGGAGGCGCCACCATCAGCGGGAAGGTGAAGTTCACCGGCAAGGCCCCGACGAACCCGGTGATCGACATGAACGAAGAGCCCAAGTGCAAGGCGAAGTACACCGCGCCGCCGCGCGAGCAGATCGTGGAGGTGAACCCCAACGGCACGCTCGCCGACGTGTTCGTGTACGTGAAGGCCGGTCTCCCCGCGACCTACAAGGCGCCGGCGCCCACGGGGCCGGTCACGCTCGACCAGGACGGGTGTCGCTACCATCCCCACGTGTTCGGGATTCTCGTGGGCCAGACACTGGCTATCAAGAACTCGGACGGCATCCTGCACAACATCAAAGCCAAGGGGACGAAGAACCGGCCGTTCAACATCAGCCAACCCACGACCATGACGTCGGAGCGCACGTTCACGGCGCCCGAGGTCATGGTGCCGCTCGAGTGCAACGTGCACGGCTGGATGCACGCGTGGCTGGGCGTGCTGCCCCACCCCTTCTTCAGCGTGAGCAGCACCGATGGGAGCTACACCATCCGCGGGCTGCCACCCGGGACATACACGATCGAGGCATGGCACGAGAAATACGGCACGCAGACCGCCACGGTAACGGTGACGGGCAGCGAGACGAAAACGGCGGACTTCACGTTCGCGGCGAAGTGAACTAAACGAGGAGCACCTCATGCATTGGTGGCTGCCGCCCAAGGCTTCGACGTTCGCCGGGCCGATCGACGGCCTGTTCATCGCGATCCTGATCATCACGGGCGTCGCCTTCGTGTTGGTGGAAGCGGGCCTGATCTGGTTCACCATCCGCTATCGGTCGCGCCCCGGGCGGAAGGCGTTTTACACACACGGCAACACCCGGGCCGAGGTGATCTGGACCGCGATTCCGGCGGTGACGATGGTCGCGCTGGGGCTGATCAGCAACCACTACTGGGTCGAGATAAAGGGCCGGAACAGCGTCCCGGCCAACGCCTACCCCATCGGGATCCACGCGAAGCAGTTCGAGTGGCAGATCACCTATCCCGGCCCGGACGGCCAGCTCGGCACGGCGGACGACTTCACGGTCCGCAACCAGCTGCACGTGCCGGTGGGACGGCCGATCGTGGCCCACCTCTCCTCGGAAGACGTGATCCATTCCTTCTACGTGCCGCAGTTCCGCGTGCGGCAGGACGTGGTGCCGGGCATGGAGATCAAGGCCTGGTTCCAGCCGACGGTCCCCGGGACGTACGAGCTGGGCTGCTCCCAGCTGTGTGGGCTCGGTCACTACCGCATGCGGGCGCAGGTATTCGTGCACACCCAGGCGGAGTTCGACGCCTGGATGAAGCAGGCCGCCCAGGAGGCCACGCAATGACGACCGTTGCCGCGACGGGCCATTTGGCCCACGCGCATCACGACGATCGGCCGTTCATCCGCAAGTACATCTTCTCGACCGATCACAAGATCATCGGGATCCAGTTCCTGTTCGTCAGCTTGTTCTTCCTGCTGGTCGGCGGGCTGCTCGCGATGCAGATGCGCTGGCAACTGGGCTTCCCCGGGAAGCCGATCCCGGGCGGCGGCATTCTGCCCGACACGATGGCCCCCGGGGGTGTGATCCTCCCCGAGTACTACATCCAGCTGGTGACGATGCACGGCACGTTCATGGTGTTCTTCGCCATCATGCCGCTGCTGGTGGGCGTGTACGCGAACTTCCTGATTCCGCTCAAGATCGGGACGCACGACATGGCGTTCCCGCGCATCAACATGTGGTCGTTCTGGTCGTTCTTCGCGGCGGGGCTGGTGATGCTGGCGAGCCTGTTCGTGCCGGACGGGGCCGCGCGCGCCGGCTGGACGATGTACGTGCCGCTCTCGGCCCGGCACGATCTGTCGGGCGCATCGCTCGGCCAGGAGCTCTGGTCCGTCTCGATCATTCTGGTGGGCCTGTCCTCGATTCTCGGATCGCTCAACTACATCAGCACGATCATCAACAACCGCGCCCCCGGCATGACGTGGTTCCGCCTGCCGCTGTCGGTGTGGTCGCTGTTCATCACCGCGATCCTCGGCTTGCTCGCCCTTCCGGTGCTCTCGGGCGCGGCGATCATGCTGCTGTTCGACCAGGTGCTGAGCACGCACTTCTTCGATCCGGCGGCGGGTGGCCAGGCGTTGTTGTGGCAGCACCTGTTCTGGTTCTTCGGCCATCCGGAGGTCTACATCCTCATCCTGCCGGCGATGGGGATGGTCTCGGACATCATCGCGAACGGGAGCCGCAAGCCGATCTTCGGCTACCACTCGATGGTGTTCGCCATCGTGGCGATCGGATTCCTCGGCTGGATCGTGTGGGGTCACCACATGTTCGTCAGCGGGATGAACCCGACCCTCGGGTCCTCCTTCATGGTGTCGACCTTGATCATCGCCGTGCCGTCGGCGGTGAAGGTGTTCAACTGGATGGGGACGATGTGGCGGGGGAACCTGAAGTTCACCGTGCCGATGCTCAACGCCACGGCGTTCGTGGCGATGTTCGTGATCGGCGGGTTGTCGGGCATTTACATGGCCGCGACGCCGGTGGACATGTTCATCCACGACACGTACTTCATCGTCGCCCACTTGCACTACGTGCTGTTCGGCGGCAGCCTGTTCGCCCTGTTCGGGGCGATCGTCTACTGGTATCCGAAGATGTTCGGCCGGATGATGAGCGAGCGTTGGGGCAAGGTGCACTTCTGGCTCACGTTCATCTTCTATAATTGCACCTTTTTCCCGATGCATATCACGGGGATGGCGGGGGAGATGCGACGGCTGTACGACCCGAACCAGTACACCTTCTTGCAGCCCTACCAGCCGATGCGAGAGTTCATTTCGATCAGCGCGTTTCTGCTGTTCGCGACGCAGCTCATCTTCTTCGTGAACTTCTGGTGGAGCCTGTTCAAGGGCAAGAAAGCGGACCAGAACCCGTGGCACGACAACGGGCTCGAGTGGTCGCTGCCTGCGCCGGCGCCGCACGGCAACTGGGAGAAGGTGCCGACGGTGTACCGCGGGCCGTACGAGTTCAGCCACCCACAGGCCAGGGAGGACTACCTGCCGCAATACGTGAAGCTCCCGACCGACCGTGAGCCGGCCAGCGCGCCGGCCGCGGCTCACTAGCGCTCGAGGGGGAGAAACGACCGATGACGCACGCCAGCGCCACCGTCGACATGATGCATCCGCCGTACCCCGCCGAGCGGGGGCTGGATGTTTACAACACCAAGCTCGGGATGTGGGTGTTCCTCGCGTCGGAGGTGATGTTCTTCGCCGCTTTGATCGGCACCTACGTCATCCTGCGGTTCGGCGCGCCGGGTGACTGGGCGAGGCCCGGTATCGTGCTCAGCATCCCCATCACCGCGTTCAACACGTTCCTGCTGATTTGCTCGTCGGTGTCGATGGTCAAGGCCTACGCCGCGATCGCCGACGGCGACCAACGCGGCCTGCGCCTCTGGCTGGGCCTCACGATCCTGGGAGGCGCGACATTCGTGGGGATTCAGGTCTTCGAGTACATCCACCTCGTCGAGCGCGGCTTTACCCCCGCCGGCATCCGGGAAGGCAGCGAGCTCGCCGAGCTCGTCGCGAAGGGCACGCTGCCGGCCGCCACGGCGGGGTTGTACGGCTCCACCTTCTTCACGATGACCGGGTTCCACGGCTTCCACGTCACTTGCGGCGTGATCTCGATGACGTACCTGTTCTTCACCAAGGCGCTGCCCGGCAAGTACACGAGACAGGACTATCGCGGCATTGAGACGGTCGGCCTGTACTGGCACTTCGTCGACCTGGTGTGGATCATCTTGTTCACCATCGTCTACCTGATCTGAGGGCGCCCTCCATGGAGACCGCGCACAAGCGTCCCAATTACATCCTGATCTGGGTGTACCTGGCGGTGCTCACGGCCGCCGAGCTGGCCCTCGCCTTCGAGTTGCCGATCTCGCGCAACCTGAAGCTCGTGTTGCTGCTCTTCCTGGCCGTCTGGAAGGCCCTGCTCGTGGCGTTGTTCTTCATGCACTTGAAGTTCGAGCGCTGGAATCTGCGGATCATGGCGATCATCCCTATTCCGCTGGCCCTGATCTTCCTCTTGGCCGCGATGTCGGAGCACGTCTGGTAGCGCTGCTCGAGCTCACCAAGCCGCGCATCACGCAGCTGGTGCTGCTCACCGCGGCGGCCGGGTTCTATCTCGGCTCGGGGGCGCACGTGGACGTCCGGCTGCTGGCGCACACGCTGCTCGGCGTGGCGCTCGTCGCCGCCGGCACCAACGCGTTCAATCAGGTGTGGGAGCGCGACGTGGACGCGCGGATGCGGCGCACCGAGCGGCGCCCGCTGCCCTCGGGACGGATCGGCCCCCGGGCGGCCGGGCTGTTCGCCGGCGTGATCTCGCTCGCGGGCGTGGCTTACCTCGCGCTCATGGTCAACCCCCTGACCGCGGGGCTCGCCGGCCTCACGCTCGCGAGCTACGTGCTGCTGTACACGCCGCTCAAGCGAAAGACGTCGCTCAACACGCTGATCGGCGCGGTCCCGGGGGCGCTGCCGATCGCCGGCGGGTGGACGGCCGCGGGCGGCGCGCTCAGCCCCGCGGTGGCGGCGCTGTTCTGGATCCTGTTCCTGTGGCAGCTGCCGCACTTCCTGGCGCTCGCGTGGATCTACCGCGAGGACTACCGGCGGGGCGGGCTGGCGATGCTGTCGGTGGACGACCCCGAGGGTCGCCACACCGGACGGATGGTGCTGTTGTACGCCGTCGCCCTGCTGCCGGTGAGCCTGCTGCCGACCTTGCTGGGGGTGACGGGCGCGCTCTATTTCTTCGGCGCGCTCGTCCTGGGGCTGGCGTACGCCGGAGCCTCGATCGCGATGACGCTCGCCGCGACGAATCCCCGCGCGTGGCGCCTCTTCCTGGTATCGATCGTGTACCTTCCGGCGCTCCTCACGCTGATGGTGCTCGACAAGGCATGATCCCCTTTCATCGCTTGCTCATCTCGACCGCGATCGTGTTCTGCGCGGGGTTCGCCGCGTGGGCGGCCTGGAGCTGGCGGCAATCGGGCGAAAGCCTGACCCTCGCCATGGCGCTCGTATTCGCCGTGGCCGCCGCGGCCCTCACCTACTACCTGCGCAACCTCAAGCGCTTCCTCGGCCGATGAACCACGGCGACCTGGATCTCGTCTACTTCTGGGCTGCGATCCTGATCGTCCTGACCCCGGTGCTCGTCTTCGGGACGATCGGGGTGCTCGTGGTGCGTAAGTTTTGGCGAGAACGGCATGACGCCGACGGGCACGGAGCACAGAGCAGTCCATGACGGCCAAGTCTCCCGAACGCCGCCAGGTCGTCCGCTTCGCGTTCTACAAGCTCGACAACGCGTGGCGCCGGCTCTCCTCCGAGCGGCAGGCGAGCTCGAAGCTCGAGTTCGGGGAGACGATCGAGCGGTTCGCCGGGCACCTGCTGCTCCGCCCCTACGGGCTGGTGGGAATCCGCGGCGACTGCGACTTCCTGCTCTGGCAAGTGGCGGAAGACCTCGACTCGCTCGTGGCGCTCCAGACCGCGCTGAACCGGACGGACCTGGGCGCGTATCTCACGCTGCCGTACAGCTACTTGGCGATGACGCGGCGCTCGATCTACGAGTTCCCGGAGGACCCGGGCCAGCCGTCCCGGCTCGTGATCCGGCCGAGCGAGGCGCGCTACCTGTTCGTCTATCCGTTCACCAAGACGCGGCCCTGGTACCTGCTGCCCAAGGCGGAGCGCCAGACCATGATGGACGAGCACGTGCGCGTCGGCCGCCGATACCCTTCCATCCGGCTGAACACGACGTACTCCTACGGGCTCGACGACCAGGAATTCATCGTCGCGTTCGAGGGCGACAACCCGGCTGATTTCCTCGACCTCGTGATGGAGCTGCGCGAGAGCAAGGCGTCCTCGTACACGCTGCGCGACACCCCGACCTTCACCTGCGTGCAGATGTCCCTGTGGGACATGCTCGACACGCTGGGCGGGGCGGGCGCGGCGCAGGCGCTCGCGCGCCGGCCGGCGCGCGCCGACGGCTACACGCCGGTCGCGACGCTGGCGGAGCTGGCCCCCGGGGGAGCGGGACACCGCGTGTACGCGGCGGGCGAAGCGGTCGCGCTCTTCAACGTCAACGGCACCCTGTACGCGATCGCGAACCGCTGCACCCACGCGCGCGCCTCCCTCTCGGAGGGCGCGGTCGATCCGGCGCGGTGCGCCGTGACGTGCCCGTGGCACGAGGGCGTGTTCTCGCTCGAAACGGGCCAGGTGCTGGGTGGCCCGCCGTCGCTCCCGATCGCCGTCTACCGGGTGAAGGTCGAGGGGGACACGGTGCTCATCGCTCCCGCCGAGGCGCGCGAGCCGACGGTTGCCCCCCGTTCCTCCTGACAGCCGCTTCCTGAAGGCCTGCCGCTCGGAGCCCACCGACGCCACACCGGTGTGGTTCATGCGGCAGGCGGGCCGCTACCTGCCGGAGTACCGCGCCCTGCGCCAGAAGCATTCCCTGCTCGAGCTGTGCCACAAGCCGGACCTCGCGGCCCAGGTGACGCTGCAACCGGTCGAGCGGTTGGGCGTCGACGCAGCGATCCTCTTCGCCGACATCCTGCTGCCATTCGAGCCGCTGGGGCTGGGGCTCACCTTCGCGGCGGTCGAAGGACCGCAGATCACGCGCCCGATCCGCGAGGCGGCACAGGTGCTCGATTTGCCTCCCGTGGACGCGGCCACCGACCTGGGCTACGTCCTCGAGGCGGTACGGCTCGCGGTGCAGGCACTGCCGGCTCACGTCCCGCTCATCGGCTTCGCCGGGGCGCCGTTCACGCTCGCGAGCTACGCCATCGAGGGAGGCGGCACGCGTGACTTCATGCTCACCAAGCGTTTCATGTACGCGGAGCCGCGGGCGTGGCACGAGCTGATGCGCCGGCTCGCCGAGCTCG
>Ga0209160_1000091_pt1 | contig 59925 bp, 60 predicted proteins | sample GraSoiAngelo_153_FD_186167 | JGI IMG/M metagenome (GOLD analysis project Ga0209160, IMG submission 186167) | Grasslands soil microbial communities from the Angelo Coastal Reserve, California, USA - 14_1009_12_40cm (SPAdes) (version 2) | ecosystem: Environmental > Terrestrial > Soil > Grasslands ...
CCCACGCAGGGGGTTTGGCGCTCGGATTTGCCCTTGGAAAAGTTTTTGCAGACCGCCAGCCCATGAACGTGAAGGAGAACCGCACTGCTTACGCGCTGGGATGGCTGGCGGGACTCGTTGTCATCGCGAGCTTCGTTCTGATGTTTCTGCATTTTCATGATCCGCTCCCTGGCCGCGGATAGACCAGAACTCATTTTGATTCCTCGAGGATGGCGGAAAACCAGCCAGTCTACTTTCCATTTTTCTTTCAGATTACTTTTCAAGCGGCGGGAGGATGGACGTTGAGGCGGCGGGCGATGGTGAAGGAATAATGAAGCCCGGAGAAGACGCACAGGGCTGAAACGATGTAGATGAGCACGCGATTCAACAAGGCGAGTTGAAGTTGCGGATAAGCGGCGGCCAGCACCACCATGAAGACCAGAATGATTTGGAAGAACGTAGTGAACTTGCCGTAAATGCTCGGCGGAAAGGGCCGGTAGCCGGAAGCCAGAATGATAACGGCCGCGACGATGAGGATGAGGACATCGCGGCTGAGCACCAGGATGGTCAGCCACCAGGCTATCTGCTTCTCGAAGGCCAGAACGACGAAAGAAGAGGAGAGCAGAAGCTTATCGGCGATGGGATCGAGATAAGCGCCAAGCGAAGAGCGCTGATTGAATTTTCGCGCGATCAATCCGTCGATGCCGTCGGAAAAACCGGCGATCACCAGGACGAGCAAAGCCCATTTGTATCGTTCGTAAGACATCAGAATCAGGAAGAGCGGCAGAAAGCCGAGCCGAAGGAAGGTGATTTGATTGGGTACGGTCCAGATGCGGCCTTTCATGACAGTTGAGAATAGCCTAATTCATGAGCTTTTTCAGGCAAATCGACTGCCGGGAAACTAAAAGCCAAAGTCGGAGTTCCACAAAATCGCTTCAGGCGAATTGGGCGAGGTACTCCTTCAAGGAGCGGCCCAGCTTGCGGGCAAAAAGCTCGTCCACGGAGGGAATGGATCCGGAAGGCTCATCGAGCGCGATACGCTCGACACGATGCATGGGAAAAAAAACCGTAGGAAAGCCCATGCGCTCGCCATCGGGTTCATTCATCTGGCGGATGAAGTGGTCGAACGAATTGAGATCGATGCCGCGAAGCGTGATGCCTGAAGGATTGATGGCGAGGAGCTCGCCCCAAACTTTTTCTTTCGGCGTGTGCAGGCTGACGATCACGATGGAATGCGGGTCCATAGTTTTGACGACCACGGAGCAGTCAAAGTGTGGTTCTGGCAGATTCCCTTTCTTAGCTTATCGCAATTTTCTGCGGGCAATACTTGAATGATGGGGAGGTGTGTTTTTTATTTCGTCCGCTCATAAGCCTGATTCAACCACCACAACGCGTCGCGCAAGTCTTCGGTTGAGCGAACTTCAAAGGAGAACCAGCGCGTTCCCGGAGCTTTGCTATCCATACTGATGCGCGGCTCCTTGAGGGCGCGCTGCTTCAAGTCTGGCGGCATGGGATTGAATTTGAAAATGAAGGAATTTGGGGTTTCGATGGCGCGCGAGACAGGCAGCGCCGCAAAAATTTTCTTGCGCCGATAAAAGCCGAGCATCCCGAACATCGGGCGCGAGGTGACTTGAGGCCAGCCGCTCAGCTCCTGTCTCAGCATGGCAGACGACTGTTTCATCTCTTCCGAGATCGGGGGCATCTTGGGCCGTGGACGTTTTGTCTTCTTCGCTTTCATGCGGAACTAAATCGGCATGGGCTTGGGGCCACCGGGCGGGAGCAGGAGCTTAGGTTCGGTGAAGGATTGGACTTGCTCAAGCGTGGCGTCGGGAGCGAGTTCGCGGAGGAGAAGGCCCTGCGGCGTGACGTCGATGACGGCGAGTTCGGTGACGATGTGATCGACGACTTCAACTCCAGTCAGAGGGAAGGTGCATTTTTTCAGGATTTTCGGTTTGTTGTCGCGGGTGGCGTGCTCCATGGCGATGAAGACGCGTTTGGCGCCAGCGACAAGGTCCATGGCGCCGCCCATACCTTTGAGCATTTTGCCGGGGATGGCCCAATTGGCGAGGGTTCCTTTTTCATCCACTTGCAGCGCGCCGAGGACGGTGAGGTCGACGTGACCGCCGCGAATCATGGCGAAAGAATCGGCGGAGGAGAAGTAAGCAGTCCCGGGAAGCTCTGTGACGGTCTCCTTGCCGGCGTTGATCAGATCGGGATCGACTTCGGAAACGAGAGGATACGGGCCGACGCCGAGCATGCCATTTTCGGATTGTAGAATGACGTCCATGCCTTTGGGAACGTAGTTGGCAACGAGCGTGGGCATGCCGATGCCGAGATTCACGTAATAGCCATCGCGAAGTTCGAGGGCGATGCGGCGGGCGATGCGTTCGCGTTTTTGTTCTTCGGTCAGCGGCATAGAAATAGCTCACAGCTACGTTCAGTGGTTCACAGCCTTGCGAATCTGTTCGGCCTGCAAATACAGAGCCAGCTGCACGAGCCCCACAACAACAGCAACAACAACAAAAATTGTCGCGTTCCAAATGCGATTCTTGCGTGAATCCCGAATCAGACCTTCCTTAACAATGGTGAACACGCCAGTGCTGTAGAAGAATAGAGGCAAGAGCCATGAGTGAGTTGCAAGCAAAAAACGCACCGGCCAAGAGAGGTTTGGCCCGGTTATATGAGATAGTATTTTAATTTTTGGTAAATATAGATGAAAGATAACCCATGTCGAACCAAATATGATGCACATCAGCGCCACGATCACTGCCGCTAGCCAAGATGCCAATTTGTCCCGCTGTGGTTGAGTGTATGTTCCCAGCAGATTCATGGCCACCTAGTCCTTAATGCTTTCTCACGGTGCGGCGCTCGATGCGCTTTTCGTACTTGGGGCCCTGGAAAATGGCGTTCACGAAAATGCCGGGAGTATGGACCTGGTCCGGCGGGAGCTGGCCGAGCTCGACAAGTTCTTCGACTTCGGCGATGACATAATCGGCAGCCGTGGCCATCATGGGATTAAAGTTGCGCGCGGTTTTGCGGTAGATGAGGTTGCCCCAGCGGTCACCCTTCCACGCTTTGATGAAAGCGAAATCACCGCGCAGGCCGCGCTCCATGACGACCATGCGACCGTCGAATTCGCGGGTTTCTTTTCCTTCGGCGACCATGGTGCCGTAGCCCGTGGGCGTGTAGAACGCGGGAATGCCGGCGCCGCCGGCGCGAAGACGTTCGCTGAGCGTGCCTTGCGGATTGAGTTCCACTTGCAACTCGCCGCTAAGAACCAGCTGCTCGAAGAGTTTGTTCTCTCCCACGTAGGTGGAGATCATTTTCTTGACCTGGCGCTGCTGGAGGAGCAGGCCGATCCCGAAATCGTCGACGCCGGCGTTGTTGCTGACGATGGTGAGGTTTTTTGTTCCCTTGCGCCGGACGGCGGCGATGAGATTTTCCGGGATGCCGCAAAGACCGAAGCCGCCCATGAGAATGGTGGCCCCGTCTTTAAGGTTCGCAATGCCGGCGTCAGCAGAGGAGATGCGTTTGTCCATGGGGAGTGGTCAGTTATCGGTAGTTAGTTTTTAGTTTTAAGAGAGAAAAAGCAAGATGTTCGTTCTAGCGGAAGCGATCAGGCCGTGAGGAGTAGAACAGCGGAAGGCGGCGGGCGCCATGCCAGCTAGCTGTGGCCATAGGAGCTGTGGTAACGGAAGGTTGTCTTTGTTCTAGACGACTGCGGTGGGCATCCGGTAGGGTGGTGAGCGTGGGGCCAAGGTACTGCGAACCGGGCGCAGGCCGAATTCAGGAGGGGTTTCGAATGAAACGCGCATGGATATTGATCGCTCTTTCGGTGCTGGTGGTGGGCCTGCCAGCGGTGAAACCGCAAGCCAGTCCGAGCAACGACAGCAACCCGAATGCACCGATATATACGCAAGATGGAAACCTGAAGTTCCCCGCGAATTACCGGGAGTGGGTGTATCTGACGTCAGGAGTCGATATGAGCTACGGCCCGGCGATGAATATGGGGCACTCGATGTTCGACAATGTGTTTGTGAATCCGGAGGCCTACAAAGGATTCCTGCAGACAGGCACGTGGCCGGACAAAACCATGCTGGTGCTGGAGGAGCGTAAAGCGGGGAGCAAAGGGTCGATCAACAAGAACGGGCACTTCCAGACCGGAGAAGTGATGGGCCGCGAAGTGCATGTGAAGGATGAAGCGCGGTTCCCGGGGAAATGGGCGTTTTTCAGTTCGGACGAGGGTGTGACGGGCAAACTTCTCCCGACAGACATGGATTGCTACTCTTGCCATGCGCAACACGGCGCCGTGGACACGACGTTCGTGCAGTTCTATCCCACGCTGCTGGAAATTGCGAAGAAGAAAAACACGCTGAGCGCGGCGTACGTGAAAGAAGAAAGCCGACAGGCGGATGGAGACAAGAAGAAGCAATAAAAGCTTGAGTGTGTGAGGAAAGAAGTGCTTCCCGGGGTAGAGCGTTACTGGAAGGGGCGCAGCATGCTGCGCCCCCACAAGGATCGAAGAGGTCTGTTGAGTTGTTAGGGCTGTGATTTTGATCGCCTGAGGATAGCTGAGGAGAGGAGTCCGAGAGCAAACCCGCACGCGAGATAGATGAGTCCGAGTGCGGCAAAAAGCCAAGCGGTCCTGGAACTGTTGATCACAGGAATCGGCCCAGCCTGCGCTAGAGCCACCGCGAGGCTCGCAATGCCCATGGCTATGGCGGGGCGCCACTGACGGCTGATGAGGTGGCCAAGAAGGGCGCCCGTGCCGGATGCCAGCAGCAATTCTACAGTGCTTTCCCAATAGCCCTCTCTGCTGTGCAAGCCCGCAGCGCGCACAAAAACGGTGAACGCGGTCATGGGCAATAACGTCAGCCATACAAGAAACCCGAACACTAGGCCGGAAAACGCTCCCTCGCCCAATCGGCTTGCAGCCTGCAGCTCATAGAGCGCCCAGCCCATGGCGAGTCCAGCGGGAAGGGCGAACGGAACGCCGCCGAAGAGTCTGGTCCAGATCGGAACAATGATGAGCGCGTGCACAACGCCAAACAAGACAACGCCCAGCAGGCCGATGGCTGCACCAGCGATCAGAAATGCGGTAAGTCTTCGAGATAGCGCGACTCTCATTTTGCTGGCGTGGCTGCCGCGTCGGCACAATCTACCTTTTAAGTGCGAGCGAAGTCCAGAAACACCCGAACAAGTTCAAGAGAAGAAATGATTGGAAGCAGAGTTGTGCGCGTTGCCAAGATGGGGCGCAGCATGCTGCGCCCCTACAAAGAGCGGAGGAGCTTGTAGAGCTCGTTGGCGGCGTCAAAATCGGCTTCGAGTTCGCGGGAGGCGAGGCGTTCACGGAGATCGTCGAGGCGGCGAGCGAAAAGATCGAGCGCCGCCGAAAGAACTTCCTGATTCGTGAGGACGATGTCGCGCCAGGTGGAATAGGGGCTTCCGGCCAAGCGGAGCGAATCGCGGAGGCCAGGGCCGGCGAGGGTGATGGGCAGACCGTTCTCGTCGAGACGGTCGTAGAGAAAGCCGGCGAGAGCGACGGCGGCGAGTTGCGGGAGATGCGAAGCGAGGCCGACGGCGTAGTCATGCTGCGGTGCGCCAAGCCAGAGGGGGCGGGCGCCGATCTTTTCCAGAATTTTCACGAAAGCCGAGACGCGCGGATCACCTTGCGAGGAGGATGCTCCGATGAGCGCATAAGTGTTGCCGCGAAAGAGATCGGCGTCGGCGTGGGCAATGCCGGAGAGTTCGCGGCCAGCCATAGGGTGCCCGCTGAGGAAGAACGGCCCTTTGTCCGCGGAAAAAAGTTCGGCGGCAGATTGGGCGACGCGGACTTTGGTACTGCACGCGTCAGTGACCAGAACATGCGCGGGGGCGTGACGGGCGATTTCGGGAAGAAGGTCGAGGGTCGCGGCGATGGGAAGCGCGATGTAAATCAAGTCGGCGCTTTGCAGGGCGGGAGCGAGATCGCCGGAAAAGCATTGGTCGATAGCGCCGCGAGATTGAGCTTCGCGGACGACCTCGGGACGGTCCCAACCGGAGATGTGCATTTCGGTTGTGTATTTGCGGAGAGCGAGCGCGAAGGATCCGCCGATGAGGCCGGTACCGAGGATGGTGACACGTGAGATGAGGTGGCCGGGTGGCATGGAATCAGGTGATGCGGCGGCCGATGGCGGGAGCGATGATGCGAAGTTCCGCCATCAATTGCGTGAAAGTGGAAGGTTCGAGGGACTGTGCGCCATCGGAAAGCGCGTGGTCGGGATCGTTGTGAACTTCGATGAGCAATCCATCGGCGCCGGCGGCAACCGCGGCGCGGGCCATGGGCGGAACTTTGTCACGGCGTCCGGTGCCATGCGAAGGATCGGCAAGCATGGGCAGGTGCGAGAGTTTCTTGATGACCGGGATGGCGGCGATGTCGAGCGTGTTGCGCGTGTACGTCTCGAACGTGCGAATACCGCGTTCGCAAAGGACCACGTTGTAATTCCCCCCGGAAAGAATGTACTCGGCGCTGAGGAGCAATTCTTCCATGGTGGCGGAGAGGCCACGCTTCAATAAAACGGGTTTGCGGATTTCGCCGAGCGCGCGGAGAAGATAGTAGTTCTGCATGTTGCGCGCGCCAACCTGAAACATGTCCACGTACTGCATCATCATGGGGATTTGCGATAGGTCCATGACCTCGCTGACAGTGAAGAGGCCGAATTTATCGGCGGCTTCGCGCATGAGCTTCAGGCCGGGTTCGCCCAGGCCCTGAAAGGCGTAGGGAGAAGTGCGCGGCTTGAAGGCTCCGCCGCGCAGAATTTTTGCACCGGCTTTGGCGACGCTTTCGGCCACGGAGAAGATTTGTTCGCGAGATTCCACCGAGCACGGACCGGCAGCAACAACGACTTCGGAGCCGCCGATTTTGACGCCGCGGCCAAGATCGACAATGGTACCTTCGGGCCGGAATTGGCGGCTCGCTAATTTAAAAGGTTGCGTAATGCGCATGACTTCGCGCACGCCTTCGAGCAGTTCGAAGTCGCGATGATCGAAGTCGCGCTGCACCCCGACGGCGCCCAACACGGTGTGGGATTCACCAGTGGAGCGGTGGACGTTGAACCCGCTGGCGATGAGGCGATCGATGACATGCTGGATTTGGGCTTCCGTGGCCCCTTCTTGCATCACGATGACCATGGGCGTTTCCTGTTTCCTTCTGTAATTGCTTCAGTGTGAGAACCGGAAGCTGCCGGCTTAAAGGCCGGTGCTAGTAATGCTTTTCCATGCAGACTGCCAAAGCAAATCATTCATTCCCGCCTTTTTCGTGACGGTCGCCGGAATGCATGGCGTCGCGTTCGGCGGCGCGCGCTTCGTCAATGATGCGTTCGAACAAGCGCCGGATCGCAGCGTCGGTCAGCGGGCCGGAATTGTTGTGCTCGGCGTTTTCGAGCACTTCGTTTTCGCGCTCAGGCTGGTAGAGCGGAATGTTCTGCGCTTGCTTGAGCTTGCCGATTTCGAGGGCGCAGCGCGAACGCTCATTGAGTAGTTCGACGAGTTTCTTGTCGAGTTCATCGATGCGGCGGCGCCAGTCGGCGAGGTTCATGGCGCGACCTCGCGGCGGGAGAGCCCGTGGCGGGCGGCTTCTCTGAATCCGCGGATGCGATTAGTAAGGGCCATGGCTGCGGCATCAATGGCGCTGGGAGACGCGCCGGATTTGGTAGCGTTCTCAATATCAGAGACAAGGGCGGAGCCGACGACGGCAGCGTCAGCGAGCCCGCCAAGAACAGAGACGTGCCCCGGGAGCGATATACCAAAGCCGACGGCGATGGGTAGCTGTGTGACGGCGCGGGCACGGCGAATGAGCGCAGGAAGATCTTCAGGGAAGGCGTCTTTTGCGCCGGTGACAGCAGTGCGCGAAATCAAGTACAGAAAGCCGGACGAACAGGCCGCGATTTTCGCGAGGCGCTCGTCCGTGGACGTTGGCGCGCCAAGGAAAATCGTGTCGAGATGATGCGCGGCGAGAATTCGGCGGTAGTCGTCGGCTTCTTCGGGCGTGAGATCGGTGGCAAGAACGCCGTCGGCGCCAGCCGCTGCGGCGGAGGAGGCAAACTTCTCGAGGCCCATTTGCAAGATGGGATTGTAATAGCTGAAGAGGACCAGCGGAACCTGTGAAGACCGTCGGGTGCGGCGGACGAGGTCGAGAACACCGACCAGCGTGGTGCCGGCTCTGAGGGCACGCTCGGAGGCGCGCTGAATGGTCGGGCCGTCCGCGAGGGGATCACTGAAGGGCACGCCCAGCTCGATGACGTCGGCGCCGGCTCCAGCAAGGTCGAGAACAAATTTCAGCGTGGTGTCGAGCGAAGGATCACCAGCGGTGATGTAGGCAACGAGGCCGAGTTCGCCGCTGGCGCGAAGTTCGGCGAAACGTTTGGAGATGCGGGTCGGGTTAGGGGGCGCAGCGGGCATAAGATTTTGGTGAAAGAATAGAGCTTAGAGCAGGCGGGAGTAGGTGTCCATGTCCTTGTCGCCGCGGCCGGAGAGATTCAGGATCACGAGGTCGTCCTTGCTCATTTTGGGCAGACGCTCGACAAGGCCGGCGATGGCGTGGGCGGACTCGAGCGCGGGGATGATGCCTTCGGTGCGCGAGAGCAGGCGCGCGGCATCGAGCGCAGCTTGATCGGAGACGGCGGAGTATTCGGCGCGGCGCTGGTCGGCCAGCCAGGCGTGTTCGGGTCCGATGGCAGGATAGTCGAGGCCAGCAGAGATGGAATGGGTGGTGGCGATTTGCCCGTCTTCATTTTGCAAAACGTAGGTATACGTGCCCTGGAGGACGCCGGGACGCGCGCCGGCGAAGCCCTGGTGCGCGGCGAGACGCGCGGCGTGTTCGCCGAGGCCAGAGCCACGGCCGCCGGCTTCGATGCCGATCAGTTTGACGTTCGCATCGCGCAGAAACTCGTGGAACAGGCCGATGGAATTCGAGCCTCCGCCGACGCAGGCAAAAAGATGCGTGGGCAGGCGCTTTCCCGCGGCGAGAATTTGTTCACGCGCTTCGCGGCCGATGACGGCCTGAAAATCACGGACCATCGTGGGATAAGGATGTGCGCCAAGAACGGAGCCGAGAAGGTAATGCGTCGTGCGAACATTAGTGACCCAATCGCGCATGGCCTCATTGATGGCGTCCTTGAGCGTGCGGCTGCCGGAATCGACGGCGACGACTTGTGTGCCGAGCATGCGCATGCGCGCGACGTTGAGCGCCTGGCGGGCCATGTCTTCGGTGCCCATGTAGACGACGCATTCGAGGCCAAGATGCGCCGCGACCGTGGCGGACGCGACGCCGTGCTGTCCCGCGCCGGTTTCTGCAATGATGCGCGGCTTCCCCATCTTCACGGCGAGCAGACCCTGGCCGATGGCGTTGTTGATTTTGTGCGCGCCGGTGTGCAGGAGATCTTCACGTTTGAGGTAAATGCGCGGCCCGCCCAGTTTTTCAGTGAGGCGCGAGGCAAATTGCAACGGTGTGGGGCGGCCGGCGAAGTTCTTCAACAGATACTGAAATTGCGCCTGGAAGGCGGAATCGGATTTCGCTTGTTCGTAGGCCCGCTCAAGTTCGAAGAGCGGCACCATGAGCGTTTCGGGAACGTAGCGGCCGCCGTAAGGCCCAAAGCGTCCCGGTGCGGCGGTCTGCGATGGAAGTATAGTGCCCATGGTTATTCGACTCTATTTCGCTCAAAAGTTATTTGCGTTCCGCCCGGCGAACTTCCTGAATGAATTCGCGAAGCCGCTCATGATCCTTTTTGCCGGGGCTGGATTCCACGCCGCTGGCAACGTCAATCCCGTAAGGGCGCACGATGCGTACGGCTGCCGCCACGTTTTCGATCTTCAAGCCGCCTGCCAAAATAATACGGTAGCTCAGCGCCGCGCGGCGGGCGACATCCCAATCTGTGGTGCGGCCCGTACCACCATATTGGTCCGTGTGTGCGGCGTCAAACAAAAAGGCAAAAGCGCCGGGGTATTCGTCGAGAGTCGCAAGCGGAAATTCGGGCTCGACGCGAAACGCTTTGATGACGGGCGCTGCGGAAGCCATGTCAGCGACGAAATCGGGCGATTCGTCGCCATGGAGCTGGAGAGCGTCCAGCTTGAGAGATTTTCGAAGTGCTATGACGTCGGCCGATAGAGGGTTGACGAAAATACCCACGGCTTTCACTCTTTGGGGAAGCTGAGCGCGAATCCTGGCGGCTTCCGCTGCTGTAATATGGCGCGGGCTCTTTTCGTAGAAATTAAAGCCAAGGAGGTTGGCGCCGGCATCGATGGCAGCCATGGCGTCGGCTGGATTGGTGATGCCACAAATTTTTACGCGGACCATGGGCACCTATTCTCTTTGTGGTGTGGCGCCAAACAGCTCGGCAAGCGCGGCAGCCGGGTCGGATGAGACCATGAGGCGCGTGCCGATAAGAAAGGCGTCAAATCCAGCAGCGCGAAGCCTTGCCAATTCGCCGGGCGTGTCGATTCCGGATTCGCTGACGGCGATGCACTCTTCGGGAATATGATCAATCAGCTCGAAGGAGGTCTCCGAGTGAACCTCCAGCGTTTTGAGGTTGCGATTATTAACGCCGACGATGCGTGCTCCCGCCGCGAGTGCCCGATCCAGCTCTTCCCGGGTGTGAACTTCCACGAGCGGTTCCATACCGAGTTCTCTGCCAAGGGCAAGCAGTTCTTTCAACTGCGCCTCGGAGAGCACGGCAACAATAAGGAGAAAGCTGTCGGCGTCATTCGCGCGAGATTCCCAGACTTGCCATGAATCGAAAATGAAATCCTTGCGAAGGACAGGAAGTTGCACGCTTTTCCTAGCGTCACGAAGATTCTTGAGCGAGCCGCGAAAGAATTCTGTTTCGGTAAGAACCGAGAGGGCTGCGGCACCGGCAGTCTCGAACGATTGTGCGAGAGCAGTCGGTTCGAACGGCTCACGAAGCACTCCTCGGGAAGGGGAAGCGGGTTTGAGTTCGGCGACAACGTTGATTCCCGGACGCGAGAGCGCACCAACAAAATCGCGGACCGGTGAGGCTGCTTTGACGCCATACTTCAGCGCTGTTTCCGGCAGGATTTTCTTGCGATGTTCGACTTCGCCGCGTCGCGATTCCAGGATGCGGTCGAGCACCGTTCCGGTGTTGGCATGAGCAGACATTGCGGTAACTTTTGTATGCTAGAGGTGCACAAGAAGAGAGTCAAATGGATGGAAGCTGACAGCAGTCCTCTGTGACTCCATTCAAGCTGTGCAGTGAAAAACTCAAATGCTCCAAGTGGTAGCCAGGCAATGGTTGGGGCAACGATTTTCATGGGAGAGATGATGGGATACGGGCAGGAATATGGAGCATTACTGAAAGAAATAGCGGAGCAGGCGGACGCGATTGCCATGCGTTATTTCCGCGGAGATGAATTGCGGGTGGAAAGAAAGCGCGACGGGACGGCGGTGACGCAGGCGGACCGCGCCGTGGAAGAAATGGCGCGGGCAAGGGTGGCCGCAAGCGGACTGGCGCTGAACGTATTGGGCGAAGAGATGGGCGGAGGCGATGCGAAGTCCGCGAGCTCTTCGGGCCGGGGACGACTGATTATTGATCCGATTGACGGCACGGAGGAATTTGTGCGTGGGATTCCCACGTTTGGGACGCTGATAGCCATCGAGCTCAGCGGAGAGATTGTCGCCGCGATGGTCAGCGCGCCTGGATTGCAGTCGCGTTGGTGGGCGTACCGCGGAGAAGGTGCATACCGGGATGGAAACAAGCTGCGCGTTTCGGACGTAGAGAGGGTCAGTGACGCGATGGTGTTCACTACCGGCACCGGCCCGACCAAGAATGCCGCAGATCAGGAAAAGATCCGCAGGCTGCAGGACGCCGCGCGAAGCAGCCGGTCGTTTGGAGGATTCTGGCAGCACATGCTGGTCGCGGAAGGAGCGATTGAGGCGGCGCTGGACTGGACCTCAAAGCCCTGGGATCTGGCTCCGCTCGGAATTATCGTCGAAGAAGCGGGAGGCCGGTCGACGAACGCGCGCGGCGAGAGAACCATTTATACGGGGCAACTGCTGAGCACCAATGGAAAGCTTCATGAGGAAATTCTGAAGCTATTGGGGTGAGATGAATCAGGGATTCACGGGTGGAATGGAAGCGCGAACGGCCGGCCTGTTGATGGCCCTCGGGGCGCGACTTGCGTTCGCCAGGAGATAAGCCCCGGAAGTGAAACGGCAAAGGTAGCATGCGATGATCAAGATGAAACGTGTCTATGAGAAGGCAGAAGCAGCGGACGGCTTTCGCGTGCTCGTGGACCGGCTGTGGCCGCGGGGCATGAAAAAGGAAGTGGCAAAGATCGATCTGTGGATGAAAGAGGTGGCGCCGAGCGACGGCTTGCGAAAATCGTTTGGCCATGAAGTGAAGAAGTGGCCGAACTTCCAGAAGAAATATCGGACGGAGTTGAAGAAGAAAACGAATTTGCTTGCGGAATTGAAAAAGATAGAGGAAGAGCACGGAACACTGACGCTTCTTTTTGGCGCACGGGACCCGGAACACAATCAAGCGGTCGTGCTGCGGGAAACGCTAAAGACGGAATGAATGATCAGTTGCGGTGACTTGCCTGCGCGCTCCAAACAATTCAGCGGGAAAATCCCTTTTCCAAATTGGATGTTTCTTCGGCACCAAACATCGCCTAGACTCTCCCCAAACCTTGTTAATCTTCCTGCGGAGGTTTCCCGGTGGATATTCGAAAGCAAGCACAGAAAGCCGAACAATTCCGAAAGTTGCATCACGGACCACGAATGCTCTTGCTCCCCAACGCCTGGGACGTGGCCAGCGCGCGAATCCTGGAGGAATGTGGCCATCCTGCGATTGCCACCAGCAGTGCCGCGGTGGCTTTTACTCTCGGCTACCCGGACGGCCAGCGTATTTCACGCGGCGAGATGCTGGAGGTGGCGGCGCGAATCGCCCGCGCCGTGGACATTCCGGTGACAGCTGATCTGGAAGCGGGCTACGGCACAACCGTCAAGGACATGGCGGAAACCGTGAAAGCGGCGATCGAGGCGGGAGCAATTGGAATGAACCTGGAAGATGTGACCGGTGATGACGAGAGCTCGCTCGTGGACATGCCTTTGCAAGTCGAAAAAATCCGCGCCATCCGCGAGACGGCCAAATCACTCGGTGTTCCTTTCGTGTTAAATGCGCGAACGGACATTTACTTGCTGCCCGTTGGCCCGGAGGCCTCGCGCTTCGAGCGAACCGTGGAACGGTTGCGGGCATACCGCGACGCCGGAGCCGATTGCCTGTTCGCGCCTGGCCTATATGACCGCGAAACGATCGCTAAGCTGGTGAAGGCAGTGGAGGCTCCTATAAATATTCTTGCGAACCCGGCATGCCCTCCGCTAGCAGAATTGGAAGAAATTGGAGTGGCTCGGGTAAGTGCGGGTTCGGGGATCATGCGCGCTGCAATGGGCCTTGTGCGAAGAATTGGAAAAGAGATGCTGGAATCACGGTCCTGCGAGATGATGTTCGCCGGAACAATCCCCCACGCCGAGCTGAATCGCATGATGATGCGCCACGCCAATGAGGCCCGTGCCTGAAACGCCCGCTCAGCTTTGTGTCTTGAACGAAGAGATTATCGCCTGCCGGAAGTGCCCGCGCTTGGTGAAATATCGAGAAAAGGTCGCGCGCGAGAAACGCCGGGCGTATCGCGAGTGCGAATATTGGGGCAAGCCCGTCCCCGGCTTAGGAGATGCGCAAGCGCAATTGCTCATTCTCGGACTCGCACCCGCCGCGCATGGGGCGAATCGCACGGGCCGTATGTTCACGGGCGACCGCTCCGGCGATTTTCTGTATGCGGCGCTGCACAAAGCGGGCTTCGCAAATCAGCCTGCTTCCCTGCAGCGCGAGGACGGACTGCAACTCAAGAATGCGTACATCACGGCGACATGTCGCTGCGCGCCCCCGGAAAACAAACCGTTACCTCGGGAAATTTCGAATTGCCAGGGCTATCTGGAACGCGAGATAGAAATTCTAAAGCCCATGGCGATTCTGGCCCTGGGAAAAATCGCCTGGGACGCGTATCTCGAAATCTTAAAGCAACGCGGAGTGATTGCGTCTCGCGCGTTGTACAAATTCGCTCACGGCGCCGAGGCCGAAGTCGCTCCCGGAACGCCGCGGCTGTTTGGCGTCTATCACCCGAGCCAGCAGAATACCCAAACAGGCCGCGTCACGCCCGCCATGTATGCTTCCGTTCTGCGTCGTATCCGCAGCTTCCTAGAAAAGTAAGCTTTGTATTTTTGTTCGAAGTGGCAGCCCCGCAGCCACATGGGGTGACTGAGAACTCATGAGTTCTATTGCGGCAAGCCCATGCGCTTCAGCAGGTCCGCGTAACGGGGATCGGAGCGCAGAGAATGGAAATTTGGATCCACTTTTAAGTATCGGATGCCGGCGCTTTTTTCTGCATAGGCCTTTTCCAGCCAGGCAAACGCCATGTCCTTGTCGCCGAGAACAGCGTAGTGATTCGCGGTCCACGCCGGGTCAATATAAATTCGCTTTGCTTGTTCCTCCTCCAATGCGGCGAGCCGTTTCAGGACACCAGGACGGCCGGACTTAGGGTATTCACGCCGGGCTGCTTCGAAGAATGCAAGCTCTGGGTCGTTAAGGAGTCTTGCTCCCTTTTCCCATTCCTCGAGCCAAAGGTCATATTTGCCCGTGAGCTCGTAGCCCACGGACAGGTGGTAGTGAGCGGCTGCATAGGCAGGGTCGATTTCCAACACCTTCTTTGCCTGTTCAATGCACTGAGCGTACTGACGTGCGTAGATATAGGCCTCCGCTAAATTATCCAGGCCATTCAAATTCAGCGGATCAAGCTCAATGGCGCGCCGGACATGCACCAAAACTTCATCGAGTTTTCCCACATGTTCCAGATGAAGAGCGTACAGCACATGAGTCCGGGCGTTATTTGGATTCAGTTCGAGCGCACGCTCAAATTCGCGTGTCGCGGCAGCCCATTCCCAAGTGCCGTCGCTTGCAATTCCCAGCAGGGCATGCGCTTCCGCCTGCGTGTCGTCGATGGCCAAGGCCCGCATGGCGAAAAACTTCAGATTTGGAAGCGCTTCCCGGAGAGGGGTACTCGTGTAGTCCGGGAGGGCGCTGTAGTACTCCGCCAAACCCACGTAAGCCAGAGCGTAATTGGGGTCTTTCTCGATAGCTTGCTGAAAATAGTCCTTCGCCTTGCTTAGCCCATCGGGGCTACGCTTGTCCCAGTAGAACCGGCCTTTCAAATAAAACTGATAAGCCTCGGGATCGCTGGTGCCGCCGCTATTCAGTCTCGCTTTCTGCTCTCCCGTGAGACGTTCGCGCAGACGCGCGGAGATTTCTCCGGCGATCTCGCGTTGCACCGAGAGCGCGTCGGACAGTTTGCGGTCGTATTGCTCGCTCCACAGATTGCGGTTGGTGCGCACATCGGTCAGCTCGGCACTGATGAGAAGCGAATCGCCGCGCTGCGTAACCCTCCCCGTGACAACTGCTCCGACCTTCAAGTCGGCCGCGGCCTTTTGGGGATCGACATCCTTGGATTTGTAACGGAAAACGGCACTGCGCGGGCGTACGACGAGATTGGGAAGCTGCGAGAGACTGCTGATGAGGCTCTCGGTCAATCCATCGCTTAAGTATTCGCTATTGGGATCCGCGGTGACATTGGCGAAAGGCAATACGGCAAGCGAATCAATGGACGAGCCGGGACGAGGCACTAACCAGCGGTAGGCGCCGAAACTCAAACCTGCGATTGCCACAAGCACAACCGCGCTTGTCGTGAGGAAAGCTTTCTTGTGGCGAGCCAGAAGACCAACGGCAATTTCCGAATCGGAAGCCGCCGCGACGCCGGACGTAGAGGTTCCGCCCGCGGAGGGTACCCGCAAGGACGCGCTGGGGTCTCTCTGGGCGGCCACCTCGGAAAAGGTTGCCGAACGGCTGGTGTCCGTGTCGCGCTTCAGTCGCTGGAAATCGGCGCGCATCTCCGCAGCATGCTGGTAGCGCAAGCGCGGATCTTTTTCGAGGGCTTTGCTGATGATGCGCTCCAGGTCCGCCGGAATTTCCGCATTGAGCCGCGCGAGAGCGACAGGCGCTTTATGAAGTACCGAATCAAAGACGGCACCCGTCGTATCGCCTCGAAAAGGAAGAACGCCTGTGGCCATCTCGTAAAGGACGACGCCAAACGAGAACAAGTCGGAGCGCCCGTCCAATGGTTTCCCCAGCACCTGTTCGGGGGACATATACGAGACGGTGCCGAGGGCCGTGCCGGGACTGGTGAGATGTTCGGCCGCGGCAAGCGTAGCGGCCCCGTCTGTAGTTGCAGTGGCAGTTCCGGAAGAAGTCAATTTTGCGAGGCCGAAGTCGAGAAGCTTGGTGTGGCCGCGCTTGGTCACAAAGATGTTCGCCGGTTTGATATCCCGATGGACGATGCCACCCGCATGCGCGGCATCCAGAGCATCCGAAACTTCGATGGCAACGTCCAAAATCCGGTCCAACTCCATCGGGCGCCCGGTGATCATGTGCTTGAGCGTCATCCCGTCGAGGTATTCCATCGCGATGAACGCCTTCCCGCGCTCTTCGCCGATGTCATGGATGGTGCAGATGTTGGGATGGTTCAAAGCCGAAGCAGCTTGCGCTTCTCGCTGGAACCGCGCCAGAGCCTGGGGATCTTTTGCAACCTCATCAGGAAGAAATTTTAAGGCGACAAACCGGTGAAGCCGCGTGTCTTCCGCCTTATAGACGACACCCATTCCGCCGCCACCCAGTTTTTCCAGAATGCGGTAGTGCGAGACGGTTTGTCCGAGGAGTGATTGGGAATCCGTCATCTCTCGTGCAACGCCGGAACTATCGGAGTCAATGGCGCCCATCTTAGGTTGCGCTCCAGGGTAAGTCAACGAGTGCCGGATGTACCTTTCTCCTTCGACCGAGTGTCGGGAAACTCTGGCGCGCTGATGGTGGGGATGGCCGACAGCCAGCGAAGCTCTACGCAGACAGTGCCGGGAAGCGTCGCCAAGTGCATGCATTTTCAGTCCCTTGCGGGAGCCCTAAGAACAGGCTGCTGGCCCGGCAGATGCATGAAGGAAGTGCCCAGCATCGTGCGGGAGGAGAACATGAAACGACTGAAAGTCAGAGCATTTTTGGTGGGTGCGTTGGCATTTTTTGCGGTCCTGGGGACAGGAATTGCGAGCGGCGCGCAGGAACCTGCGCAGCAGCCACCGCGAGAAGCTACAGCCCAAGGGCCCGAGCAGCCGCGGCAGAAAGCGGATGGAGAGCGGTATGGGTTGCCGCTGGAAACCTATGCCGTGGTTCCGGGAACGAAATTCCTAGTGCGGCTGGAAGACGAGTTGAGCACGAAGGGCACGCAGGAAAACGGCAAATTCAAAGTGAAGACCCTGGAGCCGCTGGAAGCGGGCAACGGAATTTATCTGCCACCAGGAGCGGAGATTCGCGGGCACATCAGCCGTGTCGAGCCCGCAGGAGTAGCAGGGCGGGCCAAGCTCTGGCTGACGTTTGACGAGATTCACACCAGCTTTGGCGTCCTGCCCATCGTGGCCGAAGTAGCCAGCGTGCCGGGAGATCACAGCGTGAAATCCGGGACGAACCAGGAAGGGCTGATTCAAGGCCGCAGCAGCACGCAGCAAGATGCGGCAGCTGCGGCAGCTGCGGGTGCAGCGATTGGCGCGGTGAAAGGCGTGAAAGACAAAGACAAGAAAGAGACCGCAGAAGGTGCGGCACTGGGCGCGCTGACGGCGTATTTGATGGAATCCGGCCGCGGTCACGAATTGAATCTTCCGAAAGGCGCCAAGCTGGAGTTGGAACTCGAACGGGCGCTGTATCTGGTAAAGGAGTAGGGAAAACTGACTCGATACGCGTTTTGACGATTCGAGTACCTCGCAGGCTCCCGTCTGGCCGGCACAGCCCAAAGTTGCGCCGGCCGTTTTTGTTGTGGGCGGCATTGACAGATTTGCGCGATTGGACAACTTGGCAAGCTGGCAGTGGCTTGCTACAGTCGAGATGTCCGCAAAATACTCATTGAGCGGTTCACAGAATGAAAGCAGAGGAAAGGCTGAGACCGATGGGCGAAGAGACTCGTGCGGCCGTGCGGGCGGTGGAAACGCTTGAGCGCAAGGACCGCGTGCTCATCGTCGAAGATGAGGACAACGCGCGAAAGGGCTACGAACAACTGCTGCAGCGTTGGGGCTATGAGGTCATGGGCGTGGGGAGCGCGGAGGAGGTGCTCGCGAAATTTGGCAGCTATCAGCCGGACACACTGATTGTCGACGTCGAATTGCCGGGCATGAACGGGATGGACCTGCTGAAACAGTTGGGGCCGGAACTTCATGACGTGCCCGCCATTATCATCACCGGAAAAGGGAGCGAGGAGCGCGCCGTCTCGGCGATTGAATCGGGCGCGTTCTGGTACATCGAAAAGCCGCTGAAGGGGCCGGTGTTGCGCGCGCTGCTCGACCGCGCCTTGAGCAAAGCCCGGGACACCCGCCAGCTTGCCGTGCTGCGGCGCCAACTGCGCGAGTCCGGGCGGCTTGGCGAACTGGTAGGCGCTTCGAAGGTGATGCAGGAAGTGATGCGCCTTGTGGAGATGGCTGCACCCAGTTCGGCTTCGGTGCTGATCACCGGAGAGACGGGATCGGGCAAGGAAATTGTGGCGCGGACGATCCACAAACTTTCGCCACGCGCCGCGGGCCCCTTCGTGGCCATCAACTGCTCGGCGATTCCCGAGACGCTCATGGAGAGCGAAATCTTTGGACACGAGCGCGGCGCTTTCACCGGCGCGGCCGAACGGCGCATCGGTTGCTTCGAACTGGCGGACGGCGGCACGCTGCTGCTGGACGAAATCGGCGAAATGCCGGCGCCAACGCAAGCGAAGCTCCTGCGCGTCCTGGAAGACCACAAGGTCCGGCGGCTGGGGAGCAAAATCGAGACGCCGGTGGACGTGCGTGTGCTCGCGGCGACGAACAAAGATCCCGAGCAGGCGGTGGGCGATGGCCAGTTGCGGCAGGATCTTTACTTCCGGTTGAACGTCTTTCACATCCACTTGCCGCCACTCCGCGAACACAAAGAGGACATTGCGCCACTCGTGGAGTACATTCTCCAGGAAGTCAACGCGAAGCACGGGAAACACGTTCGGGGAATAGGCGCGGAAGTGCTTGATATTTTCATGGGGCACACGTGGCCCGGCAATATCCGCGAACTGCGCAACGCTCTGGAGCGGGCATCCATCATGTGTGAGAAAGAGCTGATCACGCGCGCGTGTTTGCCGGCGGAATTCGGAAGGACGGCGGCAAAAGGGCCGAGCGATCTCGCCACCATCAAGTTCCCTGTGGGAACCACGGTCGATGCGATGGAGCGCGAACTCATCCTGCAGACGCTGGGCGCAACGGGAAACAACAAAACGCGCGCCGCGGAACTGCTGGGGATCAGCTTGAAGACGCTTCACAACAAACTGAAGGAATACGGCAGCGATCGCGGCGATACGGAATAGGGACGCGGGATGCAGCTACGGCTGCGAACAAAATTCACGCTGGTGATGACGAGCCTGGTGCTGCTCGTGGTCGCGGTGCTGTCTGGCGTGTTCGCAGCGCAACTTCTCGACCAACTGATTCGGGAAACCGACAAACGCGCGAGCGACCTTGCAGAACAGGTCTTTCTGCAGGCCAGGCATGCGCTGACGGAAGCCGCACAGCAGGGCCTGCGGCCGGGTTCAGATGCTCCGGAGGAAATCCATGATTACGTCAGGCATGCGTTCGAAATCAGCGAAGGCTTGCGAACGCAACTGAGAGCTGCCAAGGAAAACCCGCTGATCTATGAAGTCTCCATCACCGACACCGACGGCTTGGTGCTAGCCTCGAGCGACGAGAATTTGCCAGGAACATTTTTGCCGCGGAGAACGTCTCTTTCTCAGCTAGTCGGCCGAAATTTTCTGCATCAGGTGAAGGTCCTTTTCGGTCCTTCGAGAGTATTCGAACTCGACTATCCCTTCAGCAACGGGAATCAGCCGTTCGGAGAAGTGCGTGTGGCCGTGGCTTCGGGGCTTCTCCTGAAAGAGATCGAATCGGGCCTGCGCACGGGGGGGACCGTCGTGTTCGTAGCTCTGGTCATCTCCGCTTTGCTCGCGGCCATCGTGAGCGGTGCGACGCTGGCCCCCCTGCGCGATATCGCCGCGCAACTCGACCGCATTTCCGCGGGCCAATTCGACGCGCCTTCCCCGGAAGCACGAGAGCTGGCAGGCAGCGGCGATGAGCTCGGACTGGTGAGCCGGAAAATCACTCAAGTCGAACAGCAGTTGCGCGGCGTACATGAAATTTTCAGCACCATGCGGGAAAACATGAACTCCGTTATGGCCGGGCTGGAGGATGGATTGCTCCTGTTCACCCGCGATGCGCGTGCGGTGATGGTCAGCCCGGCAGCGGAAAAGTTTTTGGGGGCACCCGCCGGACAGTTTCTGGGCCGGCGCGTGACGGAAATTTTTCCCGACGGCCATCCGTTGCGCGAAGCGTTGCACATCGAGGGCGACGAGTTGAGCGAAGTGGCCGCGGAAGCGGATTTGGAGACCAACGAAGGGCCGAAGCGGGTGAGTATCAGCGTGCAGGCCATCCAGGAAGATGGCGAACGCATGGGCGCGCTGGTCACCCTTCGCGACCTGGATTCGCTGGAAAACCTTAATACGCAACTCCAGGTGAACGAACGCCTGGCGGCTCTTGGGCGCATCACCGCGGGGGTAGCACATGAAGTGAAAAACCCGCTGAATTCGATGCGGCTATGGCTGGAAAACCTGAAAGAGTCGCTTCCCGCGGAGCAAGACGGGGTGACGCGACAAGCCGTGCAAGTGCTAGACAAGGAGATTGACCGGCTGGATGCGGTGGTGAAGCGTTTTCTCGATTTCACGCGGCCGATGGATATCCGCTTGGAACCCACACAGCTTGCGGACCTGCTGATGGAAGTTCTCGAGATTGCGAAGCCGCAGTTGGAGAAGTCGAATATCCAAGTGGCGCAATTGCTGCCGATCGACGTTCCGGAGGTATACGTGGACCGTGCACTGCTCAAACAGGCGGTGTTCAACCTCGTCTTAAATGCCACAGAAGCGATGCCCAGCGGAGGCCAATTGCGGCTCGTCTTGAGCCGCCGGGGAGAAATGGCAGAAATCACCGTGGGTGACACAGGCAATGGCATCCCCCCGGAAAATCGGCAAAAGGTTTTCCAACTGTTTTTTTCAACGCGGCCGGGAGGCAGCGGGATCGGACTGGCCACCACTTTCCGAATTGTGCAGCTCCATAACGGTTCGATAGACTTTACTTCGGAGGTCGGCCGGGGCACCACGTTCCGAATCGAATTGCCACTCGCGGCCTGAACATGACAGAAAAACCAGCCCGGTCCAAGACTCTCCTCCCTTTCCGCACTCCAGGCTCAGTCTTCCTCCTCAGTGGTGTGGCGTTGTTGGCGTGCGGATGCAGCATGAGGAAAGGGCCGAAAATTCCTTGGGCGAAGGCGGTGCAGGTGAGACCGGTACTTCAGGCCCGTGCTGCGGAAGACGAAGTAGCTTCTGTGGCAGCTCCGGAACTGAAGTTCGAGGTGCCGTCCTTTGCGACCGTCCTAGTTCCAGCTCGCAACGGGCCTCCGCGACCGCGCGGAAGTGCGCCTTCCCCAACGAACACAGGAACCGATGCCGAAAAGACGGAAGCGCCTACGATCGCGTCGCAGCTCACACCACAAGAAACAGTCGTGGCACAGCAGGAAACGAACCAAAGTATCAGCATTGCAGAGCGAAACCTCGCCTCCGTGCGTGGAAAGACTCTAAATGCGGTGCAAACGGACCTGGTGTCGAAAATCAAGGGCTTTCTGAAGGATGCCCGGGAAGCAGCGCAAGCTGGCGACTGGAAACGGGCCCGCAGTCTAGCCAAGAAAGCACAAGTGCTCTCCGAAGAACTTACGGGATCTTTCTAGAATTCGAGAAGTAATCCTTCCCCATCTGGCCTCTAATTAACCGTAACTTCCCCTAGATTTTTTCATAAGTAGTGGGAAAGCCCGTGGCAACCATGAAGCGTGGGGCGAGATGCGATAAGATGGCGCCATGAAACAGTCTGACGTCGCGATTGCAGGCGGCGGAGTCATTGGCGGGTCCATAGCGATGGAACTGGCTCGCGCAGGTTTGCGCGTCGCGGTGTTTGACCGACAGAAGCCAGGCCAGGAAGCTTCGTGGGCCAGCGCGGGAATCATTTCGCCGGCACCGGAAAATCCCGGGATGATCGCCACGGTGGAGCTGGGGAAAAAGAGCGCGGCGTTGTATCCGGAATTTGTCGCACTGGTTGAGGAAATTTCCGGGCAAAGCGCGGGCTTCCGGCCCAAGGGAACGCTGGAGGCACTGTTTTCGCACGATACCAAGGCCGAGCTCAGCACAATTATCGCTGTTCATCATGGGCTGGGGCTGAAGGCGGAGCCGCTGCGAGCCGAAGATGCGCGCGAACTCGAACCGGCGCTGAGCGAAGAAGTCGAAGCCGCCGTGCTCCGGCCGGAGGAAGCGTCGATAGACAACCGTGCACTGACGGCTGCGGTGCTGGTAGCGGCTGAGCGCAGCGGCGCTGAATTGTTTGCCGGCAGCAGCGTGAAAGCCATCTGGCGCGAAGGCCAGGGCTGCCGGGGACTGGTTCTGCAAAACGAAAAAGTGGAAGCCAAGTGGACGATTATTACGGCCGGCTGCTTCTCGGGAACGATCGAAGGAGTTGCCGCGTACGCGCCGGTGCGGCCGGCCAAGGGACAGATGGCCGCGCTGCGCGCCGACGAATTGAAAATCGAACGAGTGCTCTGGTCGGAAAAAATATACCTTGTGCCGCGCAATGACGGGCGGATTCTCGCCGGGGCAACCGTCGAGTACGCCGGCTTTGACAAACGCGTGACCGCAGGAGGCATCGAAAGAATTCTTTCCGCGGCGATCGAACTCGCGCCGGGACTCAAGAATGCGCGCCTTGAAGAAATGTGGGCAGGTCTGCGACCGGACTCTCCCGATCATCTACCAATCCTGGGCCCCACCGATCTCGACGGTCTGCTGATGGCCACGGGACATTTTCGCAGCGGAATCCTGCTCACGCCCATCACCGCACAGCTGATTCGGGAATGGATCACGGAACAGAAAGTGAGCTTGGATTGGGATCGCTTCAGTCCAATGCGCTTTCAAGCAGCGGCGGCCAACGCCGCGCAGCACGCACCCGCCTGAATTCTCTCAAAAGCGGCGGAACAAGATGGGGCTCAATGGGGAGCGCGGGATAAAGCTCGTGCTACTGCTGCGGCTGCCGGACGGGCGGCTGCACCACCGGTTGGAATTGCCCGAGATTCGAGAACTGAATCTGGCTGCCGTCGAGCGTGAGCTCGTGTTCGAGCACGACATCCATAGTGGAGCCGCGCGGGAGTTCAGCTTCGGGTCCACGCGTTAGCAGTACGGCGGCAAGCCCCGCGGCCGCGCCGATGCCCGCGCCGATGCCGGCACCCTTGGCACGCCCGGCAATCGCTCCAATACCCGCGCCGGTTGCGGTCGTGGTAACGACCGTGCCCACGTCCTTGCCTTTGCCGCTGCCACCGGTAACTTTACCTTCCGAATCCATGGTTTCTTTGCCGCCAGAATCCGCGCTCCGGGGAGCGGCGCGCAAATCGACGGTGTAACCAGTTGGAAGGATTAAGGTGTCGAGGCGCATCCGAAATTCGCCGCGGCCCTTGATGCGGCCGGGGCGCTTGGCGTCGAGCAGCTCGCCGCGAAGATAGGAACCCACGGGGATCACGATGCGGTTGCCGACCGTAATCGGAAATGACGTTTGCAGGTAAACCGAATCACCAGGCTTGGCGCTGCGCGTGGAGATGCCATTTTGCAGCACGACGCCAACGCGTGTGCCCGCCGGAACGGTGATTTTTTCATTCGAGCCGGCTTGCGGGGCCACGGGCTTCGGAGCGACGGGTGGCGGTGCGTCTGATTGCGGACCCTCGGGCTGCTGCGCCAATAGACGAGTAGGGAAAGAGATGGCGATCAAACAGCAAACCGCACCAGCGATTCTTTCAACGGTCCGTATCTTGTTCATCGGATGCTCCGTGGCCTAGAGAGTCCGATGCGACTCTCTGGTGTAAAGATGCTCTGTTCAGGGAGCGGCGTCAAGCGCCCGGGCCAGAGCTGAGGAACCCAAAGGGAGCACTGACGACAAGTCGATGGCGGTTTGACCGGCAACACCGCGGGGGCTAGGCTTTAGGCGTACTAAGGAGATTGGACATGGCGAAGCTGGCGTTGATTTACGGCATGAGGCTGCTGCCGGAGGAAGATCTGAGCGAGGTGAAAGACGCCACGGTGGTGCTGAAGAATGGCCGTACCGCCCGCGTGACCATGCACCTGATCGAAGGCACGAAAGAAGAGATCGAGGCCACGTTTCACGAATCCGTGGCGGCGTTCTTTGAGATGTATCCGGAAATTTAGTCGGAATGCGGGGGACTTTCCCCAATTCAGGGACGGCGCACCCTTCGCCAGACATGCAGGAATGCCGCTACGGAACATAAGAACGCGCCAATGTAGAAAATCGCATGGCAGGTGAGGTGGACAAACCTCGGATGACTCAGAGGCCCCAGAAAACAAAACGCTTCTCCGCCAACTATGCAGGCAAGTCCGCAAAAAGGAGGCGAGCGACGAGGTCCGGAGCAATCACTTTATCCGCAGTGTTTTTGAGAATTCGTATTATCTATCTCCGGCAACGCCGCCCGCCAGCCAATCCCGAACTTTGCTAGATGTGTCCAGAGCAGGGAGATCACCGGTTCCCAAAATTCTCCGGATCGGCGTTGGGATCGCCAAGATTATCATTGATGAGCACGGTGGACTGGCCGGTGAGTTCGAATCGCTTGCGGCATTTGTAACAGGCGACTAGATCGTCCAGGCGGACCATGTAGGAAGTCGCCTTGGCAAACTTCTTCCGGTCATCCTCAGCGACGCCGCGGGGGAGTTCTTTCTTCTTCCGGCATACCTTCCAGCGAACGGGAAATTCGAAATCCTTGTGGCAGCTCGGGCAAATCAGCTTGACCTTGCGGGTCTCTTCCCTTTCTGTATAGAAGGCGCGTTCGTCCATGACTAAGTGGCGGGATTGCGCACCGCTTCGTCGATTGTAACAAATTCAAGGCCCAGGTCGCGCCAGCGTGGGAGCCAGTATTCGAGGGCAGCCAGCGTGCGGGTGCGGTCGGCGTTGAGCTGGCAATGCCAGCCGTCGTGAAGGCAAAGAATGTCGCCGGAGCGAGAGGTCGCCGGCCCAGAGCTGCTTTTTGAAACCTGCTGCGCGTGCGCGGCGATCGGTTGCATGCGTTGAATCAGCCATTCCGCAGGTTTCTCCCTCCAATCGCCGGGGATCAGCGTCCACATCACCGTAGCGCACCCGAGTGCGCTGGCCGCGGGGATGACCTGCGGGTTTCGAAATCCATAGGGAGGACGGAACCACTTAGGCGGCGCCCCGGTCGCGTTGGAAATTGCCTCCTGGCACAGGCGCAATTCCGCCGTGATTTGCGAAGGCGCGAGCCAGAAAAGATTCGGGTGTGTATCTGTATGATTCCCAATTCCATGACCGCGCGCGGCGATCTCGCGGACCAAATCCGGGCATTCGCGCACGAACCGCCCAATCAAGAAGAAAGTTGCCTTGGCGCGATAGCGGTCCAGCAAATCCAACAGCTTGGGGGTGATTGCCGGATTTGGCCCGTCATCGAAAGTGAGGGCCAGCTTGCGTGGCGAATCGGTGCGGCAGATGGTTGGTCCGAAAAGTTGAGCGCGAGGGTAGACGGCGCCGTAGGCGGTCATTCCCGCAGCAGCAATCATCGCTGCCGCAGGCGCTTCGATGAGCCAGGGATTCACGCGCTCATTCTCGCATGCCGGAAGAAGCGCCGCCTATTCCCCGGTCGCCCGGCGCTGACCGCTTGAGTATCGAGTGTGATACAGTCTGCGGCATACGCGTCGTCCAGTAAGGTGTTGCAATGAAATGCTCCGTATGCGGCATGGATTACGGTGTTTCCCACAATTGTTCAGGAATAGCACCGCTGCAAACGCCGGAAGAAGCCGCACCGCCACCGTCGGGATTTGCGCCGTCTTATTATTTGCGCCTTGCTTTCAATATTGTACGTTGGGACGACGTCTCCATCCGTCGCGCTTCTCGCGATTCAAATGCGCTATTTTACGGCATCGCGCTGTGGGCGGTCAGCGTCACGATCATTTTTCTAGGCACCGGTGTCCGGCCGCTCTTGCAACGTTTCGCGGCCTCGCCAATTGCGTTGATCATCGGATTGATCTTCGGCATGGCGTTCATACTGGTTTACATGGGTGTAATCGTCGTTGTTCAGCTGGGACTGTGCCATCTCATCGCCAAGTGGTTTCTTGGCGCCACCGGCAGGTTCCCAGAGGTAATACGTCCCCTCTTGCTCGGCTGGTTCGTGAATTGCCTGATTCTGGTCCCTTATGTCGGCATGCTCGCCGCCGGAATCGCCTGGACCGCCGTGCTCATGCTGGTGTTTGAAGAGGTCGATGGCATCGGCCGGCTGCAAGCCTTCGGCATTTCCGCCGGCATCAACATCTGCTTCATAGTGCTGCAATACGCGCTGCCAGCTCCACACTAAATCAGAGCAGTCTGACCACTGTGGCTTTCACCTCAGGCTGGCAAGCCGCGGCGGGCTTTCAGATCGACGGGCTGATACACAAAGGTCATTTTCTACTCGGGCTTGCGCAGCGATTGCAGGTCGATTCCCAGTTGCTGGCATTTCTTGTAGAGGTGGCTGCGCTCCAGCCCCAGCGCCCGGGCAACGTTCGTCATGTGGAAATTGTGGCGCCGAATTTCCGCAAGCATCACTTCCCTTTCGAACGCTTCGGTGCGTTCCGCCAGCGTGCCCGCTGAACCCGTCGCGGATGATGTGGGCCCACCTCGCACCGAATCGGAAGATGGGAGCACCAGACGAACCTCGGCAGCGCTGATGGCTTCGCCAAACGCAAGCAAGACGAGGCGCTCCACGACGTTGCGCAATTCGCGAACATTTCCCGGCCAGCCATATTTTCGCAATTCCGCAATGGCGTCTTCCGCGAATGCTTTTTCTTTCCACCCGTTTTGTGCAGCCACCTGACGCGCGAAATGCGTCACCAGTTCCGGAAAATCTTCCGGGCGCTCCCGCAGCGGCGGAAGGGCTAAGGGAAAAACATAGATGCGATGGAAGAGATCGGGCCGGAAGGCATTTTGCTTTACAAGTTCCTCGAGATTCCGGTGCGTCGCCACGACCACGCGCACATTCACTTTGGTGGGCTTATCGCCGCCCACGCGCTCGACTTCGCCCTCTTCGAGGACGCGGAGCAGTTTCGCCTGCATGACCACGGGCATATCGCCAATTTCGTCCAGGAAGAGTGTTCCGCCATCCGCCTGTTCGAATTTACCCAGATGCCGGACTGCGGCACCGGTGAAGGCGCCTTTCTCGTGACCGAAAAGCTCGGACTCAATCAATTCGGCGGGAACCGCCGCGCAATTCAGGGTGATGAACGGGTGCTCGCAACGCGGCGATTTTTCATGGATGGCCCGCGCAACAAGCTCTTTGCCGGTTCCGGTTTCGCCGAGAATGCAGACGCGCGTCTCACTCGCCGCGACTCGCTCGATTTGTGCCATCAACTTTTCCATCGCCGGGCCCGAACCGACCAGCTCGTGCTTGCCCAGGCGCTGCCGCAATTCGCGGTTTTCGTCTTCCAGGCGCGTCAATCGCAAGGCGTTTTCGACGGTCACCAGCAGCTTGTCGGTGGAGAGAGGCTTTTCCAGAAAATCCAGCGCGCCCAGTTTTGTCGCTTTCACCGCCATCTCAATATTTGCTTGTCCCGAGATCAGCACGATCGGCGTCTTGACACGCGCCGTTTTCAGATCGGCGAGCAGTTCCAACCCATTTTTGCCCGGCATGACCACATCGGAAAGAATCAGATCGAAATTTTCCGTGCGAAGCAACTCGAGGGCGCGTGTGGCATTGTCGCAAACCGTGGCTTCATGACCCGCCAGCCGGAAGGCGCGGGAAAGCGACGCCAGAGTGTTCGGATCATCGTCGACCAGGAGGAGATGAGCTTTGCGGGGCAAGCGTCTGTCCTCGGCGATGCGTCAATCGGAAGCGGCAGCCATGGTCGAGGGCGTGTCTTTCGCTGTCGATTCCGGAGCGGCTTCGCGCAGCGTCACCTTATGCCCAGCTTGGCGCTGCGGCAAATCGATGCGAAAGGTGGTGCTGTGGCCTTGCTCACTGGTAACGGAAATGGTGCCATGATGATCGCTGACCACCGATTGAATAATCGCCAGACCCAGGCCGGTTCCCAGTTGCTTCGTGGTGTAGTACGGCGTGAACAGCCGCGAGCATTCTTCCGGAGTCAACCCTTTACCCGTGTCGGCTAACTCGATGCGCACGTTGCCGTCGCGTTCCGAAGTTCGCAGCGTGAGCGTTCCGCCGGCAGGCATGGCATCTAGGGCGTTCAGAACCAGGTTTTGAAATGCGCGATGGAGCAGGTCGGGATCGGCATCAATGTCCGGAAGAGGCTCGGTGAGAAACAGTTCCGGAGTGATGGTGGGCTTGCCGACGGCGTTGAATTGCGGTTCGAAGAGCCGCACCGCGTTGCGAAGCACTTCATTCACGTTGACGCGGACAAATTGCGGCGCCGGCATTTTCGAAAAATCGCTGAACCGGCCGACGATGGTATTGAGGTTGGCGAGTTCCGTTTTCAGCGTCGCGGTGGACTCCTGGAAGACCTCCAGGAATTGCTTGGCGTCCAGTTTGCGCGCTTTCTGCAAATTCTCAACGGTGATCTGCATGGGGAAAAGCGGATTGCGCAGTTCGTGCGCCAGGCGCCGCGCCAGTTCGCGCCAGGCGGCAACGCGCTCGGTTTGCACCAGCCGTTCCTTCTGCGCCGCCAGCGTTCGCGTCATGTCATTAAAGGCCGCGGCAAGCTGGCCGATTTCGTCGTGCCCGTGCGCCTCGATCCGTGTATCCCACCTCCCGGTTGCCACCTCGCGAGCGCCTTCGGCAAGCTCCTCGACGGGCTTGGTGATCCGCGCGGAAATCCAGAAACTAACCAGCAAGCCGATGAAGAGCGCAGCCGCAGCAACGGCGCCGGCGATTTTCAGGATTTGCCGGGTCAGGAGAACCAGTTCTCTTCGCGAGCTGCCGACGAAAAAGATTCCCAGGAGCTCATTGTTCCGGCCGGCCAAGGGAATGGCATGAAACGTCTCCGCGTCCGCCGGATCCCTGGTCCAGTCAATGGTTTGTACCAGCGGCTGCGGCTGCTTCTGGAGCTGTTCGACCAGCGGAGCGAAGCGGTCCACCTGATCCGCGTCGATTTTTTCTCCAAGCAGCGAAGCCGGAACAAAGGAAGGCTCCAGATTTGTGTAGATCAGTGCCCGCATCCCGGCGGGCAGAACCAGCGAGGCAAGGAAATTCTGATCCAACCGGCGCCCGGCAATAATGTACAAAATTCTGTCCGTGACAGTGGTGTTCGTTCGAACGACCGTGAGCGAGAGGGCTACGCCGTCCGGCAGTTCTTCCTTGCGCAAAAAAGCCGGAGTTTCATTCCAGTCCTTGACCGATGTAACCCAATCATTCTTATGGCCAACGCGAGCCGGAAACTGCTCCGACGATACCAGCACGCCGTCGTATCTCACGAACTCCACGAAGTCCAGGCCGTGGTCTTGGGCAGCGCCATGGGCGTCGCTAAAGTAAGTGGACAGGTCGGCATTGGGACGTGGAAGGTCAATCGCCATTTTTTCGGTGAAATTGGCTTCCGCAATATTTCTTGCCTGACTGGCAATTTCCTCTCCGCGCTGGACAAATTCTTTCTTGAATTGCGCCACGAGCGCTTCCGTGCGTTCCCTGCCCATTTCCTCAAACGCGACGCTCGTGTAATGCGTCACGCCATAAGCCACGACCGAGACAGACGCGAAGATGGTCAGCAGGACAACCAGCAGTAATTTTGTTCGGAAGCTCATGGTCTGGCTCCGGAGGCTGGAGCAGAGGGTTGCGTGAAGCGTGTGGCCGCAGCATTATCAGCGTCCGCTGCTGGAGGAAGCGCGGCATGAATTTTCTTTGCGCGGTTGAAATTGGTCTCCATAGTCAAAGAAAGCATATCTCGAGAGCCTGCGCGATAGAAGGGCTAATGGTCCGCGATGTCTTGGCACGGGCAGTTTTTGCTTGGCGGACACGGGCTTACGGGTTGATGATAGCACGGCTGCACAGGACAGATGGCGTACCCCGGCCAAGCAAGACTGGGATCCCCGGAAGATTTTCAGACCTGGGAATAAGTTCTGGCCCGAGAAAGTCCAAATTTCAAAGAAACGAAGCGGCGGAGTGAGCCGTCCATCTAAGAGGTTCAGTGTCCTCCTCAACAACAAGCGTTGATCTTCAGGAGAGCGATCGTATGAAGCCTATGCCCGTTCGAGGAAATGTCCTGTTGTGGATCAGTCTGGCGGCAGTGGCCTGGCTGGCGACATCGCCCGCCAAGGCGCCGGCGCGACCCGCCGACGAAGCACCTTCGGGGCCCACCAAGCTCCTGCGTTTCGCGGACATTTCCAAGGACCGGGTCGTTTTCGCCTACGCGGGCGACCTTTGGATTGCTTCGCGCGAAGGTGGCGCGGCGCGGCGGCTGACCTCCCACGTGGGCGACGAGCTCTATCCGAAGTTCTCGCCCGATGGCAAATGGATCGCCTTCACCGGTGAGTACGACGGCAATCCGGACGTCTACGTCATTTCCGCCGAAGGCGGCGAGCCCAAGCGGCTCACATTTCACCCGTCGAATGATATCGTTCTCGGGTGGACGCCCGACGGCAAAAACATTCTCTTTCGTTCCGATCGTTTCAGCGCGCCTCCAGGACGCTTCACGAAGCTCTTCCTGGTATCTCCACAAGGAGGCACGCCCAAGCCGCTCCCGGTTCCCCGCGGCGACCTCACTTCCTTCTCACCGGACGGCACCAGGATCGCTTATATCGAAACTTCTCAGGAATTTCGCACCTGGAAACGCTACCGCGGCGGCTGGAGCCTGCCGATAGCCATTTATGACCTCCGGAAAAACTCTTACGAAGAGTTGCCGAAGACCGCAGGTATGGATATGTTTCCGATGTGGCATGGCAACACCATCTATTTCATCAGCGACCGCGATGGCGTGATGAATCTTTACAGCTACGACCTCGGCTCCAAGCAAACGAAGAAACTCACCGATTACAAAGAGTTCGACATCAAGTGGCCTAGTCTCGGCCCCGACGCCATCGTCTACGAAAACGGCGGCCTGCTTTACGAATACAACCTTGCCGGCGGCAAATCGCGAAATCTGCCCATCGTCGTACGCGCGGAAGACATCGAAGCTCGCGCCGAATTCAAGAACGTGGCCCAAAATATCGGCAGCTTTGCGATCTCACCTTCCGCCGCCCGCGCCGTGATGGAAGCCCGCGGCAACATTTTCACTGTCCCCGCGGAACATGGCAGCATCCGCACCTTGACCACCGAGCATTCCACCATTCATGAATTGAATCCGGCGTGGTCGCCGGACGGCAAATCCATCGCATGTCTCTCCGATAAGACCGGCGAATATGAGGTTTATACGCGTCCACAGATGGGCGGCGACGAAACGCGCATTACCACCGATGGCGGAATCTATCGCTACGGGCCGGTGTGGTCCCCCGACAGCAAGAAGCTCGTCTATTGGGACAAGCTCCACAAACTCTGGTATGTCGGCGTCGAAGAGAAAAAGCCCGTCCTCGTTGACGAGGCCGGTTACGGCGACATCACCGACGGGAGCTGGTCACCCGACAGCTTATGGCTCGCCTATTCCAAACCGCATCGCCGCGGTTCGAACGATGTTTTCCTCTATTCGCTGGGCACGAAGAAAATCACGAAGGTCTCCTCGGGCTTCTACAACGATACGACCCCGGTTTTCGATCTCGGCGGCAAATACCTCTATTTCATTTCTACACGCTTCTTTTATCCGAGCCTCGGGCAGCTCGACCAACGGTATAACTACTACACCACCGACGGCATCTTCGCTGTCACGCTGAAGGCAGACGAAGCCTCTCCCTTCAAGCCTGAGAGCGACGAAGAAAAAGCAGCGGACGAAAAAAAGGATGAGAAAAAAGACGAGAAGAAGCCCGCGGATGCGAAGAGCGGTGAGCAAAAGCAGGACGAAAAGAAAGAGGAGAAAAAAGAAGAGCCCGTCAAACCCATTCAGATCGACTTGGATGGCATCGGCACTCGCATAACTTCCGTGCCCATCCATCCCGGCATTCTGGAGAGCCTTGGCGTGCGCAAGGACAAGCTTTTCTATATTGCCACGCCGCAGGAAGCGCGCCAGTTCGGCACCAACGACCGTAGCCCCAAGAATGTGCTTCATGTCTTCGATCTTGCGAAGCGCGAAGACAAAGTTCTCCTCGAAGGCATCGACAGCTACTACCTGGACAAAGAAGGCAAAAAGGTTCTCTACAAGGCCGGAAATGATTACGGAATCGTGGAAGCCGCGCACGGCAAAGCCAAGGTTGGCGAAGGCAAACTGAATCTCAGCGAAATGCAGGTACGGGTCGACCCGCGCGAAGAGTGGCGCCAGGTATTCCGCGAAGCCTGGCGCATCGAGCGCGATTTCTATTGGGACCCGGACATGACCGGTCACGATTGGAAGAAACTCGGCGCGCGCTACGAGGCGCTCCTGCCCTGGGTGGCCCATCGCAGCGATCTGAATTACTTGATTGGCGAAATGATCTCCGAATTGAGCACCTCGCACACTTATGTGGGCGGCGGCGACCAGCCGGAGAGGCCGCACGTCAACGTCGGGATGCTGGGCGCGGATTTTGAGCCGGACGGCGGCTATTTTCGCATCACGAAAATCTATCCCGGTGAAAACTGGAATGACGCTACGCGCTCGCCTCTTACCGAGCCCGGCTTGAAAGTCAAGGCAGGCGACTATTTGATTGCGGTGAACGGCCAGGAAGCGCGCTCCGACCATGACGTCTATTCCTATTTCCAGCAGCTTGCGGGGAAATTGGTCACTTTGAAGATCAACAGCAAGTCCACTCCCGAAGGCGCCTGGGAAATCACCGTGAAACCCGCGAACAGCGAAGCGGGCGTGCGCTATCTCGATTGGATCGACGCGAATCGCCGCAAAGTCGAGGAGGCCACCGGCGGGCGCATCGCGTACATGCATGTGCCGGATACCTCAATTTCAGGCATCATCGCCTTTGACAAGCAGTTCACCGCGCAGCTCGACAAAGACGGCATCATCGTTGACGAACGCGATAACTCGGGCGGACAGATTCCGGACTTTTACACGGAAAAGCTCAAGCGCCAGTTGCTTGCCCTGGTCGCGCCACGCGATACGAAAGACGTTCCTTGGCCGCCAGTGGCCATCTATGGACCCAAAGTGATGATCGTGAATGAACTCGCCGGCTCAGGGGGCGATGCTTTTCCCTGGTTCTTCCACCGCGAAAAGATCGGCCCCATCGTCGGCACGCGCACGTGGGGCGGATTGGTGGGCATCGGAAACGTGCAGCCTCTGCGCGACGGCGGTTTTGTCACTGCTCCTGGCTTCGCCTTCTGGAGCACCGACAACGGCGGCGAATGGATCGTCGAGCAGCATGGTGTGGATCCTGATTATGTCGTCCCGCAGCGACCCGATCTCGTTGTGAGTGGCCACGACCCTCAATTGGAAAAAGCCATCGACCTGGCAAAAGAAGCTTTGAAAACCTACCAGGGGATTCCGTCCAGGCCGAAGTACCCCTCGGTCAAAGAATAGAAGTTCGCTGGGCGTTTCCGCCGCTGGCCGGGTGGTGCGGTGCGCGCTGCTGGAGAAGGAGCAACCTCTGGCAGATGCGGCGAAGCGCGGCGGTGCTTGCCTTTGTGCTAATGGTCGCTCCTCCTTTCCAGCCTCGCGCCTGGGCCACCCACAGGGGTTTTGGCCAGCGGAGCCCGGTAGCACAGCTTTGAGTTCGCCCTGAACGCAGGGAAGGCCTGTGCAAACTCTTCTTCGTGCTTCACGGTCTACGCTGCGGCTTGCGCGCCGCTGCCGTTGCGGTTGGCGCTGGTGCCGGGTCATCTGATCCATCATTGGATCCGTTGTTGTTCCCGCCGGTCACTCCCGAAAACGCCGAGCGCATCACGTCATTGGCAAAGAAATTCCTTCCATCCATCGGCACCATCATGATTTGCAGCTTGTCGGAGAGCCGCTCGGCAATGATTTTCTGAATGAGCATCGGGTTTTGCTTCAGCACGGACGCTTCGTACTTCATCCGCTCGGCGTCTGCCGCGGCCGTCACGCGGATGCGGTTGGCTTCCGCCTCGGTAAGATTCTTCTGGCGCTCCACTTCGGCTTTGCTGTCGATGATCTTGGCCTGCGCGGCTGCTTCGGCGTTCTGCAGCGTCGCTTCCTTGCGCGCTTGCGCCTCGAGCTTGGTCTGTTCGATCTGTTTCTGTTTCAGGGGCAGCGTGTATTGCATGGCGTCCGCTTCCGCTTTGGCTTGCAAAACGCGCACTTGGGCTTGCCCTTCCGCCTGTTTCACGTCCCGCGATTTTTGCGCTTCCGCCTCCAGCTCCGCAATGCGCACTTCCTTCTGCTTGATTTCCTGCTCCGTGCCGAGCCGCTCGTTCTCCTGCTCTTTCAACAAGAGGCCTTCCAGCCCCTTTGCGTATTCCGCGGGGAGCTGCAGGTCGCGCAGCAGCACTTCCCGCACCAGAATGCCGTCGCTGGCGAGCCGCGCCGTAATCGCCTCCGCTGCCTTGGTGCGCAGTTCTTCCCGCTTCGTGGCGAAAATCTCACGCGTGATGTAATTCGGCGCGAGCTGTCGATAGATCGTGGAGACGACCGGAGCTACCACTTGTTCACCGACGGGTTGCGGCAAATTGGCGTGGATGGAGTCTAGCCGCTTGGGATCCAGCCGGTACCGTACAGCGACCGCCAGGCCGATGTTCAGCCCTTCCCGCGCCTGCACCGTCAGCAGGTCACCCTTTTGCTTGGGATTTTCGGAAGCCAGCGTGGAATAGACCTGTTCGCGCGTGTCGTAAATGGCGATCGAATCGACCAGGGGTGTAATCAGGTGCACGCCGGGATATAAAGTACCTGGCCGCGCGCCCGAGATCTGGCTGACACGTACGCCCGCTGCGCCGTCGGGAATCATCACGATGCTTTCCGTAACCAGAAGTGTCAAAGTGCCCGCCGCCGCAAGCTGCAGTGCCAGCCGCACTCGCATCGGCCGGAAAGGGCGGTGAGCCAGCGTCCCCACCTCCGCACCGGGTTCGCCCGTTTTGCTCCGTGCCAGTAAGCGTCTCAGTTGTTCGGACAAGAAAATGTCGTACGCAACCAGGGCCCCCGCGCTGCCAAAAAGCCCGATTCCCAGAATCATTAGCAGATATTTCAAAGCGAGCATCGCCTTACTCCCTTCCGTTCCCCGGTGCGCTGCGGCGGAGCGGTGACCGTGGGCTCCGCCGCTCGCGTTGGGCCGGGTAAACCCGGTGGCACAGGTTTCAACCTGTACTCGCAGCCCAACGGGCTCAGCGATTCGAGACGAAAGCACGCGCCAGTTGGGCGGTACCGCGTGCCAGTTCTGTGTGTGCGGAGATCCTCCGCGCCGTGGCCGACTGCATCATCGAAAATGCCGCCCGCAGGAACAGCCACTGGAGCGCGACCGCAGCAGCGGTCGCAAACATCGTGGTGATAACGAGTGTGGCGAAGTGCAGCATGGCGATCATGACGTGCCTCCTGAGGTGCAAGTACCAGACGGCAGTTCGCGCGCCAACTCCAAATGATTGGAAGTAAAGGCTTTACCTAAAGTGGGCAAACCGCGTTCTGTGGGTTCCATCGCACGCTGTGGCTCGCGTGACGCGCAACACTTCATGTACATTTTGCTGCGGACAGAATTCGCGTTAGTGTAGATTCTGAGGTTGGCGTGAGAATTCAGAATTGTTGCCGCAGCCCGCCTCGATCAGGAAAGTGTTGGCTCATGCCCTTGCGAACCGCTGGCTTCCGAATCGCTAGGATCTTAGGCATCCCCATTTATTTGGATGCCAGTTGGCTGCTCATTTTTGGACTGATCACCTATTCGCTCGCTATGACCTTCCGGCAACTCCATCCCCAGTGGACCCCCGTCCAGCACTGGGCCGTAGGAATCCTGACCAGCATTCTGTTTTTTGGTTCCGTGCTCTTTCACGAGCTGTCACACAGCGTGGTCGCCCTGCATTACAAAATTCCTGTCCATTCCATCACGCTGTTCATCTTTGGCGGCGTTGCCCGCATTGGCCGGGAAGCCTCGAAGCCAATCCAGGAATTCAACATCGCCATTGCGGGTCCGCTTGCCAGCTTTTTCCTCTCCGGGGTATTTGCGGCGATGATGCTGGTTTTTCCCTCGGACCAAATGGTGGGCGCGCTGGCCGGTTATCTCGCGATGTCGAATCTCGCTCTTGGCGCGTTCAACCTGGCGCCGGGCTTCCCTCTCGACGGCGGAAGAATCTTTCGCGCGATTATCTGGGGCATCACCAAGGATTTTTCTCGCGCCACGCTGATTGCGGGAGCGAGCGGCAGAGTGGTCGCTTATGCGCTAATGGTGGTCGGTGGCTACCAGGCTTTCTATAAGAGTGATTGGTATTCCGGACTGTGGCTTGGCGTGATCGGCTTATATCTGCTCAATGCAGCACAACAGAGCATTGCTCAAGTCACCATTCGCGAGACGCTGGCGGGACTGCATGCCTCTGACGTGATGAGCCACGAAGTCCCCACCGTCGACGGGCATATCACGCTGGAGGAATACGGTGCCGAAGTGCTGCGCACCGGCCGCCGCTGCCACCTGGTTCTCATGGGCGACCGGCTCGTGGGCATGATGAACGTGCACATGCTGAATTCCGTCCCGCGCGCGGAGTGGGCTCACAATTCGGTCCAGTCCGCGATGATCCCGCGGGACAAGATTCTGTGGACAACGCCGGACGAGTCGCTCCTGAAATTGCTCGAGCGCTTGCTGGGCGCTGATATCAATCAAATGCCGGTGGTGAGCGGAGCCGGCGACGGGGCGCCCCAAATCGTGGGCATGGTCACGCGCGATTCCATCCTGCGCGTGATGCAGGCGCGTACGGAACTCGCCTCTCAGCTCTCAAGCAAGTAGAGTCGCCCTGCTTAGACCGTTTCATGGAAATTGGGTGGATTAGACTTTCAGTCGCGCGCCGCTAGTACCGTTCCAACTAAATGCAACAAGAGCGAAAAACTCTATGCTTGCTGTATGCGATCCACACGGGGCCTTGTCGCAATAAGTTGGAACGGCACTAGTCGGCACTCATGGCCTGTTTTGCGTGGGAAGAAATTTCTGCGCTCCCGCTCTGCCGCGATTCCAGGAATACTCGCACCCCGTATCGAGGTCGCAACGTGATGGACGCGAGGGGCACCACCGGATGACCGGGCACCAACCGAAGACGATACTTTTGCGCGATGGTCGCGAGTATCAGTGTCGCCTCCATCAAAGCAAACGCATTTCCGATGCATTGCCGGGGGCCTCCCCCGAACGGAAAATAGGCGAACCGCGGCAGCCTTTTCAGGAAATCGCCTTCCCAGCGCTCCGGACGAAATTCCTCTGGCGCGTCATACCACCGCGCGTCGCGATGTACCACCCACTGCGCCATGGCGATGCCCATTCCTTTTTTCACGGGATAGCCGGCGATTTCGTGGTCCTCGATGGCCACGCGCGCCAAGCCCCAAGCGGGGGGATAGAGCCGCAGCGCTTCCGTGATCACGTTTCCGGCGTAAGTAAGCTTCGAGAGATCGTCCAGCGAGGGCGAGCGGCCACAGAGAACGGCATCCAGTTCCGCATGCAGCTTTGCCTCCGCCGCCGAATTCTGCGCCAGCAGCCACCATGCCCAGGAGAGTGTGCTGGCCGTGGTTTCATGGCCGGCGAGGAAGAGCGTGATCGTTTCATCGCGAAGCTGCCGGTCCGTCATTCGCGAGCCGTCTTCGTCCTGCGCGTGGAGAAGCATGGAGAGAAGATCTCCGGTGTCGCGGCCTGAAGAGCGGCGTCCGCTAATGATCCGGTAAAGGATACTCTCGATCAGCGCGATTTCGCGTTTGATGCGCAGGTTGGTGGGCGTGGGCACCCAGTGCGGCACGAACAAGGTGCGCCGGAAATTCGCGCCGAGTTCCAGCAATAGCTCCAGCGATTTCCCTACATCCTGTGTGTCGCGCGCGACATCGGCGTCGAACAGCGTTTTTGCCACAATTTGCAGGGTCAGTCGCATCATCTCCTGATGCGCATCGCGCTCTTCCCCGTTTTGCCAGTTTTCGAGCAAACGCTGCGCGTATTCGACCATTGTGGCGGCGTAGGAGGCGATCTGCGCGCGGTGAAACGCCGGTTGTGCCAGCCGCCGCTGCCGCAGCCAGAAATCGCCTTCGCTGGTCAACAAGCCTTCGCCAAACACGTGCCGGTTCGCCCGCAGCACTCTGCCTTTTATGTATTTGCGCGCGTTGGCGACCAGCACTTCTTCAATGGTGTCGGGGTGATTGACGAAGATGGTCCGAAAATTGACCACGCGTATGCCCGCTATATCGCCATACTCGCGCGCAAGCCTAGTGAAGTAATCCAGCGGATTTTCGTTCAGCGGCCCAAACGACCAACGTCTCAGTCCCTCGGAAGGGCCTGCCGGAAATTTGCTTGGGGCGCGCCACATAAGAAGATGCTAGGACGTGCCATGCCGCACGTCAACGAGGCTCGCGGTCGCGCTCAAGATTCCCTCGAGCGCAGTGCACGGATTCGGAAGCCGCCACTCCGCGAATCCAACGCGACTTTGGAAAACCCTGCGGCCGTCAGCCTTCCCATTGCAGTCGCCGGATCAACAGGCACAAATGTACTTTTGATGTGCGCGATGCGATGTGTCCAGCCATCAGGGATATCGAATGCGAGAAAAACCCCTCCGGGGCGAAGCACGCGGTAAATTTCCGAAAACGCACGATCCTGCAACTCTCCGGATTTCAGATGATGCAGCATAAGGATGGCGATTGCCGATGAAAATAAGGCGTCAGCAAAGGGCAAAGCTGCGGCATCGCCCTGGATTACTCTAGCATTCGAGTGATTGACCCTTGCGCCGAGTCTCGCAGCAAAAGCGTGATCGTACTCAAGGCTGGTTACGCGCGGGACACGCTGCGCCAACTCCAGCGTGGCGGCACCCGGGCCCGCGCCCAGTTCAAGAAGATGATCGCCCAGCTGCGATCCGTGAAGCACCCACGGCAGCAGCTGCCGGCGCGTCACATAACGCCAAAGCGCCGAGCCACAAAACCAAGTTTCAAGCGCGTTCATCAATCTCTCAAGACTTCGATGCAATCTACTTTAGCGCGTATGTGACAAATTATTGAAGCAAAGTGCGGATTCGACGGAGAGAGGACGCAAAATGATCGGCGTTGTAAGACGAGGGATTTTCAAGCTGCTGGAAGAGGGCGCTGATGGCGGCGCGCACTTCTGCGGCGTTGGCAGGCTTCGTGTCGCGGCTGTAGGCGATGTAGAGCGAATCCATGGCCATCGCGGCTTGCTCTGCAGCGCGCTCATCGGCCAGCGCGATATTCTCCGCGTCGTCGGAAATTCGTTGGAGCATCCGCAGCGCAATAGCTTGGTCGTATGGCATGGTGGCCAGCCGTTCCGCGATGCGCTGTGCCAGCGGCGCTGCAGCTGATGCAGCCGAAGCCACAACATTGCGGTCGGGAGTGAGCTTGCTCATTTCGTCGGAGACGGCAAGCAGTTGCCGGTCCAGCTCCTGTGCATTCGCGGAGTCCATCTGCTTTGCCAGCAAACGGAATACCGCGTACCGCGAAGCGTTCCACGCCGGATCGCCAGGACGCCGCCCTACATAACCGTGTTCCTGCCGCCAACTATCTTTCGCCGGACCCAGCGCATGGTGGCAGGCAAAGCACGAAAGTTCGGAATACTCCGGCCAGACGTCCTTTTTGTCAAAGCGTTCGTTTTTCGCGCGCCACGTCAAGCGCTCCATCGCCCCGCGCAGTTGCACGGCCTGGGCCGTGCTCCACTCCCGCACGCCCACCCACGCGGCGTCCTCCCCTGGTTTTCCCGGCTCCGATTCGCGCGGCACTTTCCAATGGCGCGGCATCACCGCGGAGAACGAATCCAACTCGAAATACAAATCCGGATGCCCAGCGGCAATCATTTCGTGATCCACAAATTTGTTTCTTGTCCCGAGATGACATTCCAGGCATTTCTCGGTGCGATGGATCACCTCGCGCGTGTCGTGCATTCCCAGCGCAACGGATTTCTCATGCGGCCACGAACGCGTGGTGTGCGGACCGAGCCACGCCGAGGCCGCCCCGTGGCAGTTTTCGCAGGACACGCCCTCGGAAATTTCAAAGGCGCGCCCGCGCTGTTCCGGCGTCGTGTAGAGCGCATGGCATACGAGGCATTTCGGAGCTTCTTCGGCCTTCGGGCCCAATTTCAAGATGCGCGCCATTCGTTCGCCGAGGTCTCCGGTCAGCGCCTGGTAGGCGCGGCTGTGCTTGTCCTGAATAATCCAGGTCGAATACTCATTCTGCAAGATGCGGCTGCCCGCGACGGGTTTCACGCTTCCATGACAGCTCGTCGCTGCGCACGATCCCGGGCCAATATATTTGGTTGGTTCTTTCTCCGCCGCAGCCAGGAAGCGCGGCAGCAGGAACGAAGAGCAGAGGACCAATCGGAAGATGGAAAAATGGGACGCGTTGCGCATTTGATCTGCCGGAGAATCTGTTCGCTTATATCGTTTGCCCCACTGTGAAGTCAACGAGGCGCGTTATCTTTTTCGCGGCGTGCCGCGAAAAGCAAAACGGGTGCTATTTACACCACGGTTCCCTGCCAGTAGTATGCAAAAGACTCAGCACTCCAGCACGCGCCGCGCATTCTCCTCGAAGCATGCCCGGCGATTTTCGCGCGAGACGGGGCGACGTGATCTTCGACGACCTTCGGGCTATCCAGCTTCGCCATGGCTTTCTCCCCAAAGCGGAACTCGAAGGGCTTTCACAACGCACGCAAACTCCGCTGTACCAAATTCACAGCGTGGCGAGTTTTTACCCGCATTTTCATCTTGTGCCGCCTCCCAAAGCCCAAATTCGCGTTTGTGCCGACATGAGCTGCCATCTCAACGGCGCATGCGAGTTGCGCGCCGACCTCGAGCGGCGCTTCGCCGGTTCTCGCGCTGGAGAAGTTCAGATTCGCAACGTGTCCTGCCTCGGCCGCTGCGATCATGCCCCGGCAGTTTCCATCAACGACCAAATCTTCACGGATGTCACCGCCGCCCGTGCCGAACAAATCGCTCGCAGCGCCGTCCGCGGCGACGATATTCGAGAACCACACCCCGAGCAGGTCCGCGTCACTTGCAAAGCTGATCCTTACGGCGAGGCAGAAAAATACGGCGTTGTTCGCAAGCTCGTACAATCTCGCGCCTGGGATGACGTCCTCGCGCGGCTCAAAGCTGCCGAGCTTCGCGGCATGGGCGGCGCCGGTTTTCCCACCAGCATGAAATGGGATCTGGTTCGAAAACAGCCCGATCGCGTGAAGTACGTCGTCTGCAATGCCGACGAAAGCGAGCCTGGCACGATCAAAGACCGCTTCATCATGACCCATCTACCTCATCTGGTCATCGAAGGCATGATCATCGCAGGCCTGGTCACGGGCGCAAAGCGCGGTATCGTCTATATCCGCCACGAGTATCATCTTCAGGAAGAAATTCTCGGCGAAGAGATTCGCCGCTGTTATCGCGCCGGTTTGCTTGGAAAAACAATCCTTGGCAGCGATCTCGGGTACGATCTCGAGATGTTTGTTAGCCCCGGCGGCTACATCTGCGGCGAGGAGAGCGCACTCATCGAAGCCATCGAAGGCCATCGCGCCGAGCCCCGCAATAAGCCTCCGTTCCCCGGCCAAGTGGGCCTGTGGCAAAAACCAACGGTCATCAACAATGTGGAAACATTCATCAATGTTCCGCAAATTCTTGCGCGGGGCGTCGATTCGTTCATCGCGCAAGGCTCCAACGGTTCGCGGGGGCTGAAATTTGTCGGCGTCAGCGGCCACGTCGCCCGCCCCGGCATTTTCGAGGTCCCCATGGGCACTCCCCTGCGCGAAGTCATTTTCAATCACGCCGGCGGGATTCGCGGCGGCCGTCAAGTGAAAGCTTTCGCGCCTTCCGGTCCCTCCTCCGGTTATCTTCCTGCATCGATGGTAGACGTTCGTCTGGACTTCAAAGCCCTCGCCGATGCCGGGTCGATGCTCGGTTCGGGTGCCATCGTCGTTTGCGACGACACTACCTGCATGCTGGACATGGCGCTCAATGCCGTGCGCTTTTATCGCAACGAATCCTGCGGCAAGTGCGTTCCCTGCCGCGTTGGATCGCAAAAAATGGCGGATCTGCTCGCGCGTTGGACACAAGGCGGTGTCCCCGAGCCGCAATATCGCGCCGATCTCGCCCTGCTCGATGATCTTGCACAGGCCATGAGCCAAACTTCGATCTGCGGCCTCGGCCAGATCGCGCCGGCCCCCATTCAATCCGTGCTGAAGCATTTCCGCGCTGAAATTGATGCGCACGTTTTGAGGGGCCAGTGTCCCAGCGGGATTTGCTTTACCGCCGCTTCGCGCGCCGGTGAAGCCCAGCGCGTAGGAATCCGCCCTTAGTATGACAACCGCCACCACACCTCCGGGAATGATTGACGTCACGATTGACGGCCGTGCTTTGCGCGTGCCTGCGGGCACCAGCGTTTTCGACGCCGCGCGCATGAACGGCATCGCCATTCCCACGTTGTGTCATCTGCAAAACCAAACGCCCGTAGGCGTTTGCCGACTCTGCGTCGTGGACACGGGCGCGCGCGTTCTTTCTGCCTCCTGCGTTCGTCCGGTCGAGCCGGGCATGAAAGTCTCGACCGATTCCGAAAAGGTGTTGAATGCGCGCAAGACGCTTCTCGAACTGCTGATGTCCGATCATCCTTCGCCGTGCGCGCGCCAGGAACAATCCGGCGATTGCGAGCTCGAGACGCTTGCGAAAGCCGCGGGTATCCTCGAGTCGGGATTTCAAAAGCGTACCGTCGCCCGCGGTCATGATGATTCTTCTCTCGCCATTGCCGTGGATCACGATGCCTGCATTTTGTGCGACCGCTGCATTCGAGGCTGCGACGAAGTCAAAAATAATTTTGTTCTCGGCCGCATGGGCAAAGGCTATTCCGCCGGCATCGCTTTCGATCTCAATTCCTCCATGGGCGATTCCACGTGCATTTCCTGCGGCGAGTGCATGGTTTCTTGTCCGACAGGCGCTCTAACCAACAAAGGCGTCGTCGGAACAGCGATCGCTGTCGGTCCTGGCGCCGAGGGGTTTGAAGCGGAAGACCTGCTGAAGATTCCCGTCTTCAAAGGCGTTTCCGGAACTTTTCTGGAGCTGAATCGCGGCGCCGTCGTCAAACGCCGGTTTCGCCAAGGAGAAATCGTCTGCCGCGAAGGTGAGTTCGGTTCGACCGCGTTCTACATTCTCGAAGGCAAGGCTAAAGTTTCCATTTCCACGCCGATCGCCCACGTCAGGACACAAGGTGGCGCCAAGGGTTTATTCAAGCGGCTGACCAGCACGCTCGTCGCGCGCGAAGACGACAAGCGGGAAGAAGAAACCCGGGATCGGACCATTCCCATTGATGCCCCGGTCGATCTTGCGTACGGCAACCCCGTCGCTGAACTCGGTCCGGGCGATCTTTTTGGCGAAATGACGTGCATGAATTTCTATCCCCGATCCGCCACAGTCATTGCGGAGTCGGACGTCATCGCGTACGAAATGCTGCGCAATGTTCTCGACATCATGCTCAAGAACAAAACCTTTCGCGCGCAGCTCGACGAGACCTACCGGCGCCGCGCGCTCGAAAATCATCTGCGGGGCGTCCCGATGTTCGCGGACCTCTCGCCAGAGTTCATCGACTATCTCAAAGGAAGCGTGGAGCTGCAGCGCTTTGCGCCGGGCCAGGTCATTGTTCAGCAGGGGGAAGCCGCCGATAGTTTCTACCTCGTTCGAATCGGCTTCGTGAAAGTTTCGGAGAATTATCCCGGCGGCGAGCTGGTCCTTGCGTATCTTTCGCGCGGCGATTATTTCGGAGAAATCGGATTGTTAGGCGGCGGCGTTCGAACCGCTACATGCACCGCGCTCGATCACGTCGAACTCGTTCGCATCTCCGGCGACGATTTCCGCGAAATGGTCGGGCGTTTCCCGGGCGTTCGAACCGGCCTCGAAGCGATCGCCGCCGAACGCCGCGCCGCGAATCAGCAGCGCATGCAGATGGTTGACAGCGTTCCCATCGGTCAATTCCTTTCGCAAGGTTTGATGGAAGCGCAAAGCTTGCTGATTCTTGATTTGCAGAATTGCACGCGCTGCGATGCGTGCGTGAATGCGTGTGCCGATGCTCATGACGGTATCACGCGCCTGGTCCGCGACGGCCTGCGGTTTGACCGCTATCTCGTCGCCACCAGTTGCCGCCAATGCCGCGATCCGCTGTGCATGGTTGGCTGTCCCGTAGGCGCGATTCGCCGCCGCAACTCACTCGAAGTCATCATCGAAGACTGGTGCATCGGCTGCGGCCTGTGCGCGCGCAATTGTCCTTACGGAAACATTAATCTCCACCCGTTCGAAGTGATGGCGGAAGATCCAGAGCATGCTGGCCGCAAGAAAGCGGTCATCCAGCAGAAAGCAACGTCCTGCGATCTCTGCACGCACCTCAAAGAGCCAAGCTGCGTCTACGCTTGCCCCCACGATGCCGCGCATCGCGTGGACCCAAAAACCTTCTTTGCCGAAATGCTCGGCCAAGGCTCAGTGAAATGAGGATCGACCGCTCGCACCGCGCCTGGGCCCTGGCATCGCTCGCCGTTTTCGCGATCTCCGCAGCCGTGTACGTCATTTACGCTGGAACGGCCCCGCGAGGCCCGCGCGGAGGCAGCGCCGTCGGCTTAATCTTTGGCATCGTTGGCTTCGGATTCATGATTTTCGCGGCGCTCCTCGGTGCACGGAAACGCGTGGCCACGTGGCGCCTGGGCCGCGCGCAAGCTTGGATGCGCGGCCACCTCTGGCTTGGCCTTCTGGCTTTACCGATGATTCTTTTTCACGGCGGCTTCCATTTTGGCGGCACGCTCACGCGCGTCCTGATGTGGATGCTGATCATCACCGTGTTCAGCGGCATCTTCGGCGCGGCGTTGCAGCATTACATTCCCCGGTTGATGACCGCCGATGTGCCGCTCGAAACCATCTACGATGAAATCGGCCACGTCCGCGCGCTCTTGCGCGAAGAAGCCGACCGCGCCGTCGAATCTCTCTGCGGCAATATCGGCCTCCCAAAATCCTCAGAGGGGGAAGTCCAGCGCGCCGGAGGTTTCACGGCGCTACGTCCCATCGCCGCCGCGGTGGTCCCATTGCGGACGTCCGCCGCCGTCAGCGCCGGCGCCAGCGCCGCACTTGCTACCGCCCCTGAAATTATCTTGCTTAGCGAAGAAGAGAGCGCGCCGCTTCGCCGTTTCTATTTGAGCGAGATGCGTCCGTTTCTCGATCATCCAAAACAAAGCGGCCAGCGTCTTACTGATGCCGCATTGGCAAGCGTTGTATTCGCCGGGTTGCGCACGCTGCTGACTGCCCGGGCTCACGCCACGCTCACCGAACTCGAAGACATTTGCGATGAGGCGCGCCAGCTCACGCGCCAGGAACGCTTGCAACGTTGGCTGCAAGGCTGGCTGCTTGTACACATCCCGCTTTCGCTAGCGCTGATTTTGCTCGGCGCCCTTCACGCCGTCATGGCCCTGCGCTACTGAAGGGGAAACAGTTTTTAGTTTTAAGTTCTGTGAACTGTTGACGGTTGGAAACAGGCTGTGGCACGCACGCGCACAACCAAGAAGCTTGCGCAACGGATCGACCTGAACTATTTCAAGAGGCCGACACCACTCAAGCGCGCCAAATTCTGGCTCAGCCTCCTGCTGCCGCTGCTGGGGCTAGTGTGGATCGCGTGGCGCGGCTTTTCCGGCGACCATCGTGTCTACAGCAGCGGACGCTTGTCCCGGGCTCACGCCGTCCTCGACAAAGAATGCGCCGCCTGCCATGTGAGGCAAACTGGGGCGTTTTCCGCAAGAGCTGAGGACAATGCCTGCCTCGGCTGCCACGATGGACCGATTCATCATGCCTCCAAGAGCGCGACGCCGGACTGCGCGACGTGTCACACGGAGCATCGCGGCACCATTAACATCAGTGCCGCAACCAATCAAGCCTGCGCCGAATGCCATGCTGACTTGAAGACATCTCATCCAGATACGATATACACCTCGCACATCAGTAGCCTCGAGGATGGCCATCCCGAATTCGCAGCGTTGCGTCCGGTTGCGGGTACTCCGGCAAGCGATCCCGGCACGATTAAACTGAATCATGCCATTCATATGAAGCCGATTCGCCGCGGCCCAAACGGTCCCCTGGTGAACCTCGAATGTGGCAATTGCCATCGCCCGATCGCAGTGGACGCCGATTTGACCTATGCCGACCCAAAATACCGCGCCGCAGCGGTCAGTTATAAGGACAGCGAAGAGTTTCTCCCGATCCATGCAGAGACGCTCAAAACTCCGAAGCCCGTGAGCGGGCGCGAGCTGATGGCGCCGGTCAAATTCGCCAATGCCTGTGCTGGATGCCACTCACTGGCTTTCGACAAGCGTTTTGACGAGGGCGTCCCGCACGACAAACCCGAGCTTGTCAACGCTTTCCTAGTAAGGAAATTCCAGCAATATATTGCCGCTCATCCTGGCGAAGTGCGCGTCCAGCGCGATCCGAATCGCGATCTCACAGGCAAAACCCTGCCGCCGCAAGTCCGCGTGCTTACACCAGCGCAATGGGTGGTGGAACGAACCGCCGACGCGGAAGAACTCCTATGGCGCAAAACCTGCAAGCAGTGTCACGAGCTGACGCCCTCGCCCAAAAGTGCTCAACGTCCGATTCGAGCGGCAACGGCGCAAGGGACCGATGCCCAAGAAGTTTCCGCTCCTTTGACAGAATTGCCTTACCTCGCGCCTGCAGGGATCACGCTCGAGTGGATGCCGCACGCGAAATTCGATCACGACGCGCATCGCGGATTCACTTGCGTGAGCTGTCACCCGAAGGCCCTCACGAGCACGGAATCGAGCGACATCTTGCTGCCGGGAATTGCAACCTGCAAAACCTGCCACGCGCCCGGCCCCGGCCACGCCGAATCACGCTGCTTCGAGTGTCACACCTACCATGACTGGTCGAAGCGCAAGGAAGTCACGCCGAGGTTCACGCTTCCTGCTCTCCGCACTGACGGCCGCTGAGTTGTATTTGAAGGCGCCCAGCATCCGGCACCCCTACTTGGCAGGAAGTCTGACGGGAGAAGCTGTTACCTACCGACCAACTGCATCATATACGCGGGATACCGTTCACCCGCGGCCGCACCTTCCCGGCGCGAACCAGTTCCGCCATCGCGCCCACGGTTTCTTCGATCGGCACATTCGGATCGACGCGGTGCTGGTAATACAAATCGATTCTTTCCACGCCCAGCCGTTTCAAGCTGGCGCCACAGCACCCGCGCACATATTCCGGCCGCCCGTTGATGCTGCGCGCCGCGGGATCGGCCTTGTCCCGCACAATCCCGAACTTGGTGGCTAGAAAAACCTTGTCACGCAAACCCCGGATCGCCTTGCCCACCAGCACTTCGTTGTCGCCGTAGCCGTAAACGTCCGCCGTATCCAGAAACGTGACGCCCAGCTCGATTGCGCGATGAATGGTGGCCGTCGATTCTGCATCGTCCCGGAGTCCATAAAATTCCGACATCCCCATGCATCCCAATCCCATCGCGGAAACGAGTGGCCCGTTTCTCCCGAGTTGACGTTGTTGCATGAAATTTTCCTGCACGGATAGTTTCGCCCTCATTCCCGAGAAGATTCATGGCATTGGATGAAAAGTTCGCTCGTTCCGGCATAAAACGGCAATCGCCGTCGAAGCGCGGGATGATGGCATAATGAGCGGATAGCCAGCCCTCAGGAACAATCATGAGGCGACACATTCTAACCATTCTGATGAGTTTTGCTGCTGCAGTGATCAGCGGTGCAATTTTCATCTTCGCACTATTTGATCAATTTGCGCTCGTGGAAGTAGTGGCCAGCATCCTCACCGGGCTCCAGGTTTTTTTCCTAAGCTCCGCGATCGGCGATCTCCTCGACAAAAAGAAAGAGCCAAGTCGTGCTAGGAATTCCGCGGTCGTGTTAGTGACCATCCTTTTGGTCACCTTTTATTCCGTCACCCGCTATCTGCGTTAATTCTGGTGTCCATGCCGGGACCTAATCCGGTGCGCGAAGTCACTCGCGCGGCAGGCGCACATTCAAGGGCAGCTTCAGATTGACGTGATACTGGATGAGCAGGACAACGTGGTCGAAGTGAAAGCGGTTTCCAGCCCGCCCCTTCTCTACCAGGCTGCGGTGGATGCCTTAAGAAAATGGAAGTACGAACCACATTATTTGAATGATCAACCGATTGCCGTCCAGATGATCGTGACAATTACCTTCACGCTGGGACAGTAATAAGGACAAGTTTGGACGGAGAGGGTGGAGCATCGCAGTCTCGGGTGCTCCGCCCTTTAATTTTAAGTGGTGCTAAGCAGCAACCAATTTTGGCCCGGCCTTGCGCCCCGGCTTGCTGCTCTTCTTCAGCAACTCATGCTCGGCGCGCGTCCAGTCCTCCAATTCATTGCCCGGAGCCCCGCCGCGTTCCAGGTAAATCTGGTAGGCACGCAACGCAATCTCCTCGTGTGTCGGCGCACTCTTGGCGGCTCCTGATTTTCTCGCCGTTAGTGCGGGACGCTTCACCATATTGGGCATACTCTTCTCCTTTCCACTGCCGCACCATTTTACCGTTCGCGAGAGTCGATTGCCCAAGATTTCTTACAGAATCGCTTCGAAAATTTTAATGCGAAGCATCGGAGAAACAGCTTGCCGGCCGACGGTAAACCGCAGAATGCAGAAGGCTCCTCAATTGGAATCAATAGCCGTCCGACTCCGCCAGGATGGCGCGCGTATCGCGATTCCAGAGAGTGATTTTCGTGCCGGGATATTGCGCGGCGATCTTCGGGAGCCGACGTTGGGCGCTCTCCAAATCCTGGAAACTCTCCAGCTCAAGGTGCTGCCCGTCCACATCCCGGATCAAAATGTCGTAGATGGCTATTCTCGAAAGCCAGACTGGTCCCCTCATAGCCCACTGTAAGGTAGTGAGCCCCTGCAACGAAACGTTTCAATCGACTGCGCGCGCTGCTTCCAATACTGCCGGAGCTGGCCGACCAAATATAACGAACCGGTGATGAAAATGACATCGTCCGGAGCGGCTTCCGAGAGAGCCAGGTCCAGAGCCTGCTCGGCGGCAGAAACGACAGTGAAGTCGGAGGCGTGGTGCGCGATGATTTCGGCGAGGCGCGACGCGGAGATCGCCCGGGAAGTGCGCGGCTCGGTAATCAGAACTTGGGCGGCATGCGGGAAAAGCTGCCCAGCCACTTCGTCGACAGCTTTATCGCGAAGCGCTCCATAGAGAAGCCAAATTTTCCGTCCGGCGAAATTTTGTTCGAGAAAAAGGGCGAGTTCGCGCGCGGCCCCGGGATTGTGCGCCCCATCGAGAAAGACGTCGGGGCCGGACTGCAATTTTTCGAGGCGCCCGGGCCAAACCGTGCTGGCGATTCCCCGTTCGATGGCTTCGTTGGGAATGCGAAAGCCCTGCTCCTGGAGGCATCGTGCAGTAGCGAGAGCGCTGAGCGCATTTTCCAACTGGAAGCGCCCGGCAAGACTCGGGGAGACGTGGAACGACGCACCAGAAGAAACTTCGGTCGCACGGGCATGAAAGCGCCCGTCTTGCTTGGATTCCTGGTCGATGCGAAAGAGCTCGGCCGTCTCCCGGACGGGACATTCCAGTTCTCTGGCGTGCGCGAGAATGACTTCACGAGCCTCCGGCTGCTGCGGGGACAAAATCAGCGGCACTCCCCGCTTGAGGATTCCGGCCTTCTCGCCAGCAATTTCCTTTAACGAGTGGCCCAAAAAATTTTCGTGATCGAAATCTATGCGCGTGATGATGGAAACAGCGGGAGAGAGAATGTTCGTGGCGTCGAGACGGCCGCCGAGGCCGACCTCGAAAATGCCGAATTCGACGCGTTCGCGCGCGAAGCATTCGAGGGCCATGGCCGTGACGCATTCGAAATACGTGGGATGCGCACGGAGCTTGTGCACGGCGAGCAGCTCCTCGATCAACGCTTGCAGGCGAGTGAAAACTCGGGCGAAGGACTCATCGCTGATTTCTTCGCCGTTCATGCGGATGCGTTCGTTGATTCTTTCGAGATGCGGCGAGGTATTCAGGCCGGTTCGAAAGCCTGCCGGGCGGAGGATGGATTCGAGGAACGCCGCGGTCGAGCCTTTGCCGTTTGTCCCCGCAATGTGCGCGCTGGGATAAGCGCGATCGGGGCGGCCGAGCCGTTCAGCGAGCACGGTGATGTTTTCCAGATCGAACTTCGCGGCGGCTGCCTGCGTGGGTGCAGCCAGTTCCCTTCCCAGAGTCAAAAGATAGCGAACCGCCGCTTCGTAATTCATTTCAGCCCAAGAGGAGGTCGAGGGAGTTGGCGATGAAGGACTTCAGCTCTTTGCGGTGGACGACGGCGTCGAGGAAGCCGTGCTCGAGAAGAAATTCGGAGCGCTGAAATCCTTCGGGGAGCTTCTGGCGGATGGTCTGTTCGATAACGCGAGGTCCGGCGAAACCGATGAGCGCGCCGGGTTCGGCGATGTTGATGTCGCCCAGCATGGCGAAGCTGGCGGTAACGCCGCCGGTGGTGGGATCGGTCAGAACAGAAATGTAGGGCAGCTTTTCGTCGTCGAGCTTGGCGAGCGCGGCGGAAACTTTGGCGAGCTGCATCAAGCTGATGGCGCCTTCCATCATGCGCGCGCCGCCGGAGCAGGAGACGGCGATAAAGGGCTGGCGCGTTTCCATGGACAGCTCGATGCCGCGGGTGACCTTTTCGCCCACGACCGCACCCATCGAGCCGCCGATGAAGCCGAATTCCATGGCGCACATCACCACGGGCCGGCCATTGAGCTGGCCCTCCGCGGAGATGATGGCATCGTTCATTCCTAGTTTTTTCTTTGCTTCTTTCAGCCGCTGTGAGTAAGGCTTGGTGTCCACAAACTTCAAGGGATCGGTGGAAGTCATGCTGGCGTCGTGCTCGGTCCAGCGGCCGTCGAGAAGCATTTCCAGGCGCTGGCGAGAGCCCATTTTGAAATGAAACTGGCACTTGGGGCAGACGTGCAGATTCGCTTCGAGGTCCTTGCGAAAGACGATGGTGCGGCAGGACTCGCACTTGACCCACAGGCCTTCCGTGCGCACGCGGCGCTCTTCGGGCGGGGTGGATTGTTCGATCGATTTTTTTTCGCGCTTGAACCAGGCCATAGAAGAAAGTTAACAGTTCACAGTTAAAAGTTGAAAGAGAAGCCCGCCCTTTGAAGAGAGCGGCTACAGAGCCAGCTAATAGTCAATCCCCCGTTGAGCCAGTATACCCTTGGTGTACGGGTGTTTCACCTCGCGCATCTCGGTGACCAGGTCGGCCAGCTCCACGAGCTTGGGATGCGCGTTGCGGCCCGTGCAGATCACGTGAACGCGCTCGGGGCGGTCTTTCAATGCTTCCACGACTTCGTCGGCGTCGATCATTTTGTAGCTGATGGTGTAATTGATTTCGTCGAGGACCACGAGATCGTACTTGCCGCTGTAGATGGCATCGTGGCCGGCCAGCCAGCATTCCTGCGCCAGCTTGATGTCTTGGGGGTCGGTTTCGCCGCCGCCGATTTTCACGAAACCGCGTCCCATGGGGCGAATTTCAAATTTGTCATCGCCGAGCAGTTTGGCCGCGTCCAGCTCGCCGTAATGCCATGAGCCTTTGATGAACTGCACCATCAGGACCTTCAGGCCCTGGCCGACGGCGCGGAAGGCCGTGCCGAGCGCGCAAGTGGTCTTGCCCTTGCCCGGCCCGGTGTAAACGATGAGCAATCCTTTTTCTTCCGGCATGGATTCCCTTTTTGAGGGCGGAGAGAAGAGTGTGCGCACCGTCCCCTGAAACGTCAAGCGAGCTGCAGCCGCTTGACGAGTTCCGCGGCGATGGCGGAGATGCGCTGCAGGGACGATTTTGGGAGCGGGGCCTTGGGTGGCGCGGCGGGGTCTCTCAAAACAATCCACAGGCCAGGGCGGTAGGTCTCCTCGTCGTCAGGACAAATGGCACCTGTAAGTTGCGTGATTTCGAGAGGGTGTGCGGACGCCGTTGCCAGGTCAATTTCGAGAACGTCTCCGCTGCTGTGATGCTCCGCGGGTGGAGCGGCAATCAGCTCGGTCAGGATTCCGCGGGCATCGTCCACCAAGTCGCGGAAGCCCTGGGTGACCAGAATGACATCGATATCGCGAGGCGTGGGCTGCTCGAGGTGCAACAGATCGTAATCCGGCAGCGGCTTTTCAAGCGGGATTTCGATGGCCGCGGAGGGCTGGTTTTCGTCCGGGATAATGCGCAGGGGCATGGCAGCTAAGGTTGTACACCACCCGGGCTATTTCGGGTAGGGGCTGCCGGAGAGGATGGCGAAGGCGCGGTAGAGCTGCTCGGCGAGGACCACGCGCGCCAGTTCATGGGAAAGCGTCATGGTGCTGAGCGAGAGTTTCTGTGGAACACGCGCGCGCAGCGATTCGGGGAAACCGCCCGCATTCCCACACACGAAAATGATTTGGCGAGTGCCGCGGTCGCGTAGTTCGCCGAGCCACCTGGCGAAGGCGTTCGAATCGATCGTTCTTCCGCCCGCATCGAGAAGAATGGCCGTGGCGGCGCGGTCGGCGTCGAGTTTCTTGAGAGCCGCTTCGACATCACGGACCTCCAAAATTTCGATGGGGCAGGAGCGGCTGATGCGTTTTACATAATCCTCCAGAAGGGCGCACATTTCCGGGCGGCGCGTCTTGCCAAGCAGTAAGAGCTGAATTCTCATTAGAGCTTCGTTTTTGAAAGGAGAGAGCCTTGTCGCTTGGTTCCCCCGGATGACCATCTTCCCAAGGAGATGGTCACTTCAATCCATATTTCTTGCGTTTTTCAAGAAGGGTTTTGCGGCTGATGCCCAGGACTTCGGCGGAGCGACTGATCTGATAGTGCGTGGCTTCGAGCGTCGCCGCGATGACTTCGCGTTCGACCTCTTCGAGGGAGCGCAGCCCGGCAACCGGGCTCGCCGCCCCGGGAGCAGCCGCACGAACATTCTCGGGAAAATTCTCAGGCTCAAGGAGATCACGCTCGGCAGCGGCCGCGCCGCGGCCAACGCCCGAGAAGACAATCGCGCGTTCGAGAGCGTTCCTTAGTTCGCGGACGTTCCCGGGCCAACTGCAAGCAGCAAGCATGCGGCGCGCAGAATCGCTCAATTCCGCACAGGGACGCCCGTGGACAGACCGCAGGGTCACGAGCAGATGCACCGCCAGCGGCAGGATGTCGGCGCGGCGTTCGCGGAGCGGCGGAACCGTGAGCGTCAGAACGTTCAGGCGGAAATACAGATCCTCGCGAAAGCTGCCCGCCTGCACGGCCGCCGGAAGGTCGACATTGGTAAGAGCAACAAGGCGCGCTTCGATGTGCAGGGTCTCTGTGCCGCCCAGACGTTCGAACGCGCGCTCCTGCAAAACGCGGAGCAGCTTGCTCTGCGCGCCCGGCGAAAGCGCGGCCACTTCATCGAGGACGATGGTGCCGTTGCCGCCAAGTTCCAGGCGGCCGAGTTTGCGCTCCACCGCGCCAGTGAAAGCGCCGCGCTCGTGGCCGAAGAGTTCGCTTTCGACCAGCTGCGGCGGCAGGCTGGCGCAATCAATTTTCAGATAAGGAGCATCGCGGCGCGGACCGAGTTCATGAACCAGTCGCGAAAGATGGTCTTTGCCAGTGCCGCTTTCGCCGGTGATCAAGAGAGTCGTTGGTGCGACGGCGACTTTTTCAGCAAGTTCGAACAGGCGCAGCGATGCCGGATCTTCGGCGATCCACGGCAGTCGCTCGCCAATCATGGTTGTGAACGACCGCCGTGCCCACGGCTGGAAAGCGGTTCTTTAGAATAACGTCCGCGCCGGAAGGTAGGGCTGCTGCTCTCTTGCACCGCAGAGGAGCCTTCGGGGGCATCGGCGATGTCGAGTTTCGCCGCGGAACGCCACAGGCGCTCAAGATCATAGTAGCGCCGCGCCTGATCGCTGAAGACGTGCACCACAAAGCTGCCGAAATCCAGCAATGCCCATTCGGCGGAGCGGTATCCTTCCCGGTGCTCGGGCGAGCGGCCCATTTGTTTGTAGAGCTGTTCTTCGACTTCCGTGCAGATGGCCTGCACCTGCGGTGTGCTGTAGCCCGTGCAGATAACGAAATAGTCCGTGAAAGCACTGGCGCTGGAGAGATCCAGCACGGAGATGGCGGCGGCTTTCTTTTCTTGTGCCGCTTGGACAGCAAGGCGGACGCCCTGCGGCAACGATTCGAAGTTCACCGGTATAGGCCCTGCTTGAGAATGTATTCCTCGACGCGCGTGGAAACAAGCCCGTGGATGGACTGACCGCGTTGTGCGCGGCGGCGAATGTCCGTGGCGGAAACGTCGCTCGATACGTTCTCGAGCAGATAGACCGTCGTCCGCTGAAGGTGCGCAATCACCTCCGAAGGATGGCCGCCTTCGGCTTCTTTCCTCGCGTCAGGGCGCGCCATCAAGTCCGGTGGAATGACCAAACGCAGAGCTTCGGCGCGAATTCCCGGACGGTTGGCGATGATGAAATCGCAGAGCCCGAGCAACGTTTCGTATTCTTTCCACGTGGGGATGTCGAGAAACGCATCCGCGCCGATCATGAAAAAAATGCGGTCGCCGTGGCCATGATAAACGTGGCGAAAATAGCGCACGGTGTCCACGGAATAATGAAGCTGCGTGCCGCTGAAGTCTTCGCCCGCTTCGGCTAGCGAAGGAACGAAGTGGGGATGCTCGGTGCAGGCCAGGGCCACCATGGCAAACCGATGCGGAAAAGGGGCGAGGTGCTGCTTGAGCTTGTGCGGCGGCCGGCTCGCGGGGATGAAGTGCAATTCGTCGAAATTGAATCGCCGGTCGGCTGCGCGGGCCACGTCAATATGGCCACTGTGAATGGGATCGAAAGAGCCGCCAAAAAGGGCGATGCGGCGAGGATCGTGTTTGACGGCGGTGCGGTGCGCCTGCGCTATCGTCAATGCGTCTCCCAAGAATTCTCTAACTCGGATTTTCTCATGAATTCTCGTCTTCGGCAGCGGTGCCCGGAGAAGGGTCAAGTTTGGCAGCGGCCCGCAGAGGTTCATGATCGCGCGAGGTATTCGCTTGTACAACAGCGGCTGGCTGCGCCTCCAGAGTTGCATCGGGAGTCGCGCGGGGAATCTTGTCCAGTGTGTCCGCGATGGAACGGACAAGCTCTTTCACGCCTTCACCGGAAACGGCGGAAATGGAATGAAATTCGAGGCCGCGCCGCTCACAGAAATCGCGCAACGCTTCCAGCCGGGTGCGGTCCGTCGTAGCATCGAGCTTGGTGGCAACCACAATCATGGGTTTTCTGGTAAGCGATTCACTGAAGGCCGCAAGCTCGCCATGGATGATTTCGAAGGAATGGACCGGGTCATCGGCGTTCGAATCGCTGGTATCAATCAGATGCACGAGGAGCCGCGTCCGCTCCACATGCCGCAAAAATCGAATGCCGAGGCCCGCGCCTTCGTGCGCGCCTTCGATGAGGCCGGGAAGATCGGCAACCACAAAGGTACGGCCGATTTCCCGTCCCGCTTTCCCGGTGCCGCCGTCGGCGTTCACCACTCCAAGATGGGGTTCGAGCGTGGTGAAGGGATAATTCGCGATTTTCGGCCGCGCCGCGGAAATCACGGAAATCAACGTGGACTTGCCCGCGTTGGGAAATCCAACCAGTCCGGCGTCCGCCAGCAGCTTTAATTCGAGGCGAAGATGGCGCTCTTCGCCGGGAAAACCTTCTTCGTGTTCGCGCGGAGCCCGGTGCCACGGCTTGGCGAAGTGCTGATTCCCGCGGCCGCCGCGGCCCCCGTGCGCCAAAAGGACGCGCTGGCCCGGCTCCGCCAGATCGGCAATCAACTCTCCGGTATGCTCGTCGTAGGCCAGCGTTCCAACGGGCACCTGCAGAATCATGTCTTCACCGGAGTGACCGGTACAATTCGAGCCTTCGCCGTGACGCCCGCGCGCGGCCTTGAATTCCCGGTTGTAGCGGTAACGCAGCAGTGTGTTGTCGTTGAGATTAGCTTCGAGATAAACGCTGCCGCCATTGCCGCCGTCGCCGCCCGATGGGCCGCCGCGCGGAACAAACTTCTCCCGGCGAAACGCCATGCACCCGTTTCCGCCATTCCCCGCCTTCACGAAAATCTTGGCTTCATCAACAAACACAAAACGCCCCAACTTTGCGCGCTAGGCGCTCACTCTCGAAAAAGATAACATAAGCAACCTGGCGAAACGCGATTTCTCCGACGGAGACTGAACCCCGATGCTTCGTGTGCTCAAGCGCTTGACCTTGCTGCTTCTCGCCCTTGTCGCGATCGGGGCCGCCGCGTTCTACGTGCTCTACTTCCATCGCGCGGCGCTTCCGCCCGCTCCACCGCATGCGCGCGTCGCTCCGGTGATTGCCCGGCTACCCGGGCTTGCCGCATGCTGGGTCGAAACGGGAAAAACGTTCAGCAGATTTTCCATCGGCATGACCGCCGGCAGTATTCTTGTCAGGCATCCCGCCGGCGACTTGCTGATCGACACCGGCAACTCCAGCCATTTCCGCCAGGATGTCAGCGCCTACCCGTTCTGGCTGCGCTGGAAACTCCAATCCCTTGCCGGGCAGTTGAATCCGGAGGTCCCGTTGCCAGACTTACTCCGACGCATCGGTGAAGATCCTGCCAGGCTGCGCTGGGCCATTCTCTCCCACGTGCATCTGGACCACGCCGGTGGGCTCATGGATTTGCCGCGCCTGCCGGTCCTGATGACCCATGAAGAGCTGCAATTCGCGAACAATCCTGAGATTCAGGCCAAAGGCTACGTGCTCGCGGCGTACACCAAAACTCTGCCCCAGCCCGGCGCGCCAACGCTGCAATTCGAGCCCAAGGCTTACGAAATCTTCGACGAAAGCGCCGACCTCTATAAGGATGGTTCCGTGGTCGCGGTACCTCTGCGCGGTCACACACCGGGGAGCGTGGGCATCTTCGTGAACCTCTCGCCCACGCGGCGGTTCTTCTACGTTGGCGATAGCGTTGACGACGAGCGCGGCTTCGAAGAGCGTGTCGGCAAGCCGCTGCTCCTGCGCGACAGCGATAACGATCCCGCTCTAGCGAATCAGCTTGTCAGCCGGCTCAGCCAACTGCACGAAAAAGTGCCCGGACTCACGATCATTCCTGCGCATGGCCGCAGCGCCTATAAGAAATTCTTCCTTGGCGGGCCGCTGAGCTGCGTCTCGGGACAATAGTTGCAGGAAACTGCACCGCGGAGGCAATCGGCAGAGTTGCGGGGTTTGTCTCTCGGCGCTTTTAGATTTTTTCCCCGACTCCACACCCACCTAAACTGTCATCCCGACCCTGAGGACGCGGTCTTCCGCGGCCTCAGGCGGAGGGATCTGCTTTTCCGCTTCGGAATATCGGTAGGGGCGGGGCTTGTTTACCCTGAGCCCAGCCGAAGGGCCCCGCCCGCTTTAGTTCGCGGCGGGCTTGGCTTGCTCCGTCGGCTGGATGCTGATGAAGCGGCCGTGGCGGCCCCGGTCCTGAAACTTCACAAATCCGGTGACCATAGCGAACAGCGTGTCGTCACTACCGCGCCCGACGTTTTCGCCGGGCTGGTGTTTGGTGCCCCGCTGCCGCACCAGAATCGTGCCGGCATTGACGAGTTGTCCGCCGAAGCGCTTCACGCCCAGCCTTTGCCCCTGGGAATCGCGGCCGTTGGTTGAGGAGCCGCCGCCCTTCTTATGTGCCATGACGTAATCCTTCTCCAAACAATTGTGTCTCGAAATTATCTAACGCGTTGCTCAAAACCGCCCCAACTTGTCATTCCGAGGAGCCGCAGGCGACGAGGAATCTGCTGTTCTCTTGGAATTTCGCAAGAGCAGATTCCGAATGCCACTTCCACGCTGTCTTTCAACTTCTTGCTAGAGCTTAATGTCGTGGACCTGCACCGCGGTGAAATTCTGCCGGTGGCCCCGTTGAATCTTGTACTGATTGGTCCTCTTGAACTTGAGCACGGTCAGTTTCTTGCCGCGTCCTTGTTCCACGATCTTTCCGGTCACCGTGGCTTTAGCGGCGTCCGCGCCCACAAATACCTGTTTGTCGCCATGAATAGCCAGGACTTCGCCAAAATTGACTTTCTCCCCGACTTTGCCTTCCACTCGCTCAATGCGGATGGTGTCGCCGGGCGCGACACGATACTGCTTCCCCCCGGTCTTGATGACGGCGTACATCTCCCCTCCAAGTGCCCTCTATCGCCCTTCAAGTGCTTGACACAAACCGTAATTATAGCGTCATTTCAATTTTTTTTGTAGGGGCACAGCACCGCTGTGCCCGTCTTTCCTCGTCGTGTGTAGCGGCGGGGCTTTAGCCCGGCGTCTTGCCTCCTTTGTAGGGGCGCAGCACTGCTGCGCCCAGTGGCACAGACTTCAGTCTGTGCTCCTCTTTGGAGTGCGGCGGCGGCTCGGTTACGCACCTTACCAGGCACTGCAAGTGACATGGGAATTTTCTTGTGCTTGGGACCACTATGCGAAGGAAATCTAAAATGTCTCGGGCCTGTATAATGAAGATCAGAGAGTGGACATGTCTATAGGTCGATTCAAGGGACGAGCGGTTTCAATGCTGCTCGTCTCACTCATGGTTCCTCTTCACTCCCAACAGCCCCCCGCATGGAAAGACCCATCCCCGCACATCACGCAATTTGTGACTGTGGACAAAAGCGTTCGCTTGGAGGTGCTGGATTGGGGCGGTTCTGGCAGGCCCCTAGTGCTGCTGGCAGGCGGGGGAGACACGGCGCACGTATTTGACGATTTCGCGCCCAAGCTAACGCCCACCTTCCACGTTTACGGCATCACTCGGCGCGGCTTCGGCGAATCCGGTTTTTCCCCCGAAGGCTACGGAGCCGACCGCCTCGGCGACGATGTGCTTGCCGTCCTTGACTCGCTCAAACTGAATAGGCCCGTGCTGGTGGGGCATTCACTTGGGGGAGAGGAGTTGAGTTCACTCGCCACTCGGCACCCAGATCGGGTCGCGGGGCTGATTTACCTCGAAGCCGGCTATCCGTACGCTTTTGACAACGGTAAAGGACCAACGATGAAGGAATTTCAAGATCTCAAGAAAACCACACCGCAACCTCCAGAACCAAGCGAGTCCGATCCAGCTTTGGCCAGCTTTGGTGCACTACAACAGGCTTGTTTGCGAGGCCTTGGCTTCACGTATCCCGAAGGGGAGCTTCGCCAGCAATATGCGACGACTCCAGACGGACGGGTTGGAAAGCAACGCGACTTTCCCGGTGACGCCGTGATGCTTCAAGGCATGAAGAAGTACACCGACATTCCCGTGCCCGCGCTCGCGATCTTTGCGATCCCGCACGGTCAAGCGAAATGGATCAGTGAGAGTACCGACCCAATGGTGCATGAGGCTGCCAAGACTTTTTCCGCAGCGGAACTCGCTCTGACAACGAAGCAGGCGAAGGCATTTGAAGACGGCGTCCCAACCGCACACGTGGTCAGGCTGCGTGGTGCGGATCACTACGTCTATTTATCAAACGAGGCTGACGTGCTGCGCGAAATGAAATCCTTCCTCAGCACCCTTCGGTAGCAACGCCCGATCAGCGCCGTAATCGGAAACTAACCCGCCACCAGAAATTCCTTGACTCGTTAGACATCATCTGGTACTCTA